>Ga0184605_10000018_pt1 | contig 55140 bp, 50 predicted proteins | sample PLM0_30_coex_FD_132995 | JGI IMG/M metagenome (GOLD analysis project Ga0184605, IMG submission 132995) | Groundwater sediment microbial communities from an aquifer in East River, Colorado, USA - PLM0_30_coex | ecosystem: Environmental > Terrestrial > Soil > Riparian zone | place: USA: East... | reverse complement strand
GGCGGGAAGCGGGAGACGGGAGACGGGCGTGTGCGAAAGGGTGAACCGCTGCTCCGCGATCCGCGCGACGCTGGTGAAGCGCCACTCCTCCTGGTGCATCGTGGGGAAGCCGAGCTCGGCGAACCGCGCGATCGCGCCCTCGCGGATCTGCTTGAGCCACGCGGGCGCGCCGGCGGCGCCGTTGCCCGCGAACGTCTTGAAATCGGCGAGGTAGCGGTCGGTGCGACCGGTTGCGTCGGTCATGCCACCGCGGCCTCTTCGCGCAGCCAGTCGTAGCCCTTCTCTTCGAGCTCCACCGCCAGCTCTTTGCCGCCCGATTTGACGATGCGCCCGGCCGCCAGCACATGGACGAAGTCGGGCTGGATGTGCGTGAGGATCCGGTAGTAGTGCGTGACGAGCACGGTGGCGTTGTCGGGTCGCCGCAGCTTGTCCACCGTCAGCGCCACCGTCTTCAGCGCGTCGATGTCGAGTCCGGAATCCGTCTCGTCCAGAATCGCGAGCTTCGGATCGAGGACGGCGAGCTGCAGGATCTCGTTGCGCTTCTTCTCGCCACCCGAAAAGCCGTCGTTCACGGGCCGGCTCAGGTAGCTCGAGTCCCAGCCGATCGCCTTGAGCTTGTCCTCGAGCGCGTCCATGAATTCGACCGGTCCGAGCTCCTCCTGGCCGCGATGCTTGCGGATCGCGTTCACCGCGGAGCGGAGGAAGTAGGCGTTGGTGATGCCGCGGATGGCCACGGGATATTGAAACGCCAGAAACACACCCTCGCGCGCCCGCTCTTCGGGGGCCATGGCGAGCAGGTCCTTCCCCTCGTACCGCACCGAGCCGGCCGTCACCGCGTACGCGGGATGTCCCGCGAGCACCTGCGCCAGCGTGCTCTTCCCCGAGCCATTCGGCCCCATGATCGCGTGCACCTCGCCGGCGCGCACCGTGAGGTCGACGCCCTTGAGAATCTCCTTGCCCTCCACGGTTGCGTGAAGGCCGTTTATCTCGAGCAAGACGTTCATCCCACGCTGCCTTCGAGACTGATGCCGAGCAACCGTTGCGCCTCGACCGCGAACTCCATCGGCAGCTCCTTGAAGACTTCCTTGCAGAAGCCGTTGACGATCATGGAGACGGCGTCTTCGGCCGACAGGCCCCGCTGCTTCGCGTAGAAGATCTGGTCTTCGCCGATCTTGGACGTCGAAGCCTCGTGCTCCATGATGGCGGTGCTGTTCCGCACGTCGATGTACGGGAAGGTGTGCGCCCCGCACTGGTCGCCGATCAGCATCGAATCGCATTGCGAGTAATTCCGCGCCTGCTCGGCGCCCTTCAGGATCTTCACGAGGCCGCGATACGTATTCTGGCCCCGGCCCGCCGAGATGCCCTTCGACACGATCGTCGAGCGGGTGTTCCTGCCCATGTGGATCATCTTGGTGCCCGTATCCGCCTGCTGGCGGTTGTTGGTCACGGCCACCGAGTAGAATTCACCGATCGAGTCGTCGCCCTGCAGAATGCAGCCGGGGTACTTCCACGTGATCGCCGAGCCGGTCTCCACCTGCGTCCAGGAGATCTTGGAGCTCCGGCCGCGGCAGGCACCCCGCTTCGTCACGAAGTTGTAGATCCCGCCGCGACCCGCTGCGTCGCCCGGGTACCAGTTCTGAATGGTCGAGTACTTGATCGTCGCGTGGTCGAGCGCGACCAGCTCCACCACCGCCGCATGCAGCTGATTTTCGTCGCGGACTGGAGCCGAGCAGCCCTCGAGGTAGCTCACGTGGCTTCCCTCGTCCGCGACGATCAGCGTGCGCTCGAACTGACCGGTTGACTCCGCGTTGATGCGGAAGTAGGTGGACAGCTCCATCGGGCAGCGCACGCCCTTCGGGATGTACACGAACGAGCCGTCCGTGAACACGCCAGAGTTGAGGGCGGCGAAGAAGTTGTCATTGTACGGAACCACCGAGCCGAGGTACTGCTGCACCAGCTCGGGATATTCCCGGATCGCTTCCGAGATGGCGCAGAAGATCACCCCGTGCTTCTTGAGCTCCTCGCGGAACGTCGTCGCGACGGACACCGAATCGAATACGGCGTCGACCGCCACCCCCGCGAGCCGCTTCCGCTCCTCGATCGGGATCCCCAGCTTCTCGAACGTCTCGAGCAGCTTGGGATCCACCTGCTCGAGGCTGTCCAGCTTGGGCCGCTGTTTGGGAGCCGCGTAATAGCTGATCGCCTGATAGTCGACCGGGCCGTACTTCACGTTCGCCCAGTGCGGCTCGGGCATTTTCAGCCAGTTGCGATAGGCCTTGAGCCGCCAGTCGAGCATCCATGCCGGCTCGCCCTTCTTTTGCGAGATCAGCCGAATGACGTCTTCGCTCAGGCCGGGCGGGACGGTCTCCGACTCAATATCCGTGACGAAGCCGTACTTATACGGCTGGAGGACCTGGGCTTCGATACCGCTGCTCATAGTGACTCCCGAAGTCCTTTGTGCATCGCGAGTTGCGCAGATGAGGCCAGGGCGAAAGCGAATCCTACAGGAACTACTCGGGATTGTCAACGAGCTAGGGACTGGGGGCTCGGGGCTAGGGGTCAGGGAGCGGTCCCGAATCACTAGCCCTAGACCCCAACCCCAGCCCTAGACCCCAACCCCGAGCCCCTAACCCCTCGTCAGTAGATGTCCCTATTCACCTCCCGCACCAGCCTCTCGTAATCCTCCGGCGTATTCAGATCGTCGATCACCGCGGGGTCGTCCACCGGTACGGTCATGAGCTCCGCCTCATGCGCTACGAGCACAGCGCGGGCACCGTGCTGCGTCGCTGCCGCGCTGGTGACCAGCTCGGCGAACAGGGCCTGATCCCAGATCACCGGCTGGCCGCGCCGCTCCGCGAAGGTGGGCGCGACGGCAAGCCCGCCGCCCAGCCGGTACGCTTCCAGCAGTCGCTCGACGGTGGCGACCCGGACGTGCGGGAGGTCGACCGGCCACACCAGGATCCCCGAGGGGCGGATCGGCTCGAGGGCGGCGAGAGCGGCACGCAGCGAGCCGATCGAACCGGCGGCCAGATCGGGGTGCTCGACGATGGCGCACTCGTGCGTGGCGAGGAACGGTCGGACCCGAGGCGCGTCGGGGCCGAGCACCACGACGCGGTGTTTCAGATCGAGCGCTTCCAGCGCCTCGAGGATGCGGACCACGAACGGCAGGCCCCGGAAGTCCAGCAGCGCCTTGGGCCTACCCATCCGCTCCGAGGCCCCGGCCGCGAGCACCACCCCGGCGAGGGACATGGAAGGTCAAGGATATCCCTCGGACGGCGCCCCTCAAGCCACGAGCGCGAGTTGCATGCCGCCGCCAAACCCCCAAATTGGCGCCCCATGGCCGTACGACGCATCCGCCAATTGGGCGATCCCATCCTGCGGGTCCGCTGCGAGCGGGTCCAGAACCCGAAGTCCGCCGCCACCCGACTGGTCGCGGACGACCTCCGGGACTCGCTCGCTATCGCCAAAAAGAAGCATAAGATGGGGCGGGCTCTCGCGGCGCCGCAGATCGGCGCGCCGGTGCGGATCGTGTTCATTCAGACGGACAAACAGCGCTGGACCATGATCAACCCCGAGATCACGGACGTGGGGCCGGACGATTTCCCGGTGTGGGACGATTGCTTCTCGTTCCCCAACCTGCTGGTCCGGGTCACCCGGGCGTACACGGCGAGCGTGAGCTACACCGACTTGAAAGGCAAGCAGCACACCCTGGAGCTGAAGGGGCCGATGGCCGAGCTGCTGCAGCACGAGATCGATCATTTGGACGGGATCCTGGCGCTCGACCGGCCGAGCGGAGTCGATCCGTTCGCGTTCCGTTCGGAGTGGGAGAAGGTGCACGAGCCGGGAGACCGGTACGGGCCACCCAAGCCGCGGGAGGTGTGAAGCAGCGCACCGCCGGTTAGATTGGCCGGAGACAGGGGTGCCCGCGGCGTGTGCGCGCGGGCTGAGATCACACCCTTTGAACCTGATCCGGTTCGCACCGGCGAAGGGAGTTCCGTATGACCTGCCCCACACAGATGCACTTCGCCCGCCAGGGCACCGTCACCCCCCAGATGCAGCGCGTCGCGGAGCGGGAAGCGCTGCCCGTCGAGCTGGTGCGCGACGAAGTCGCCCGCGGGCGGCTGATCATCCCGGCGAACGTGAACCACCTCGCCGGGCGGCTTGATCCGATGGCGATCGGCAAGGTCGCGTGCGTCAAGATCAACGCCAACATCGGCAACTCGGCGGTCGAGTCGAGCATCGACCAGGAGCTCGAGAAGCTGCATCACGCCGTCCACTATGGCGCGGACACGGTGATGGATCTCTCCACGGGGGGTGACATCGACGCGATCCGTCAGGCGATCCTCGAGGCCTCGCCGGTGCCCATCGGCACCGTGCCGATCTATCAGGCCGTGACGGAGGTGAAGCAGGTCGAGGACCTAACGGAGGACGACCTGCTCGACATGGTCGAGCACCAGGCGCAGCAAGGGGTGGATTACGTGACCGTCCATTGCGGGATCCTGCGCGAGTACGTGGGGCTCGCGCTCGGGCGGGTGACGGGGATCGTGTCGCGGGGCGGGTCGCTGCACGCCTACTGGATGATGCATCACGACAGGCAGAATCCGTTCTACACGCGGTTCGACCGCATCCTCGAGATCGCGCGTAAGTACGACGTGACGCTCTCGCTGGGTGACGCGCTGCGGCCCGGCTCGGTGGCGGACGCGAACGACCGGGCGCAGTTCGCCGAGCTCGAGACGCTGGGCGAGCTGACAACGCGGGCCTGGGCGCAGGATGTGCAGGTGATGATCGAGGGACCGGGCCACATCCCCATGCACCTGATCGAGGAGAACGTCCGCAAGGAGAAGGCGATCTGCCACGAAGCGCCCTTCTATACTCTCGGCCCGCTCGTCACCGACATCGCCCCCGGCTACGATCACATCACGTCGGCGATCGGCGCGGCGATGATCGGGTGGTACGGCGCCGACATGCTGTGTTACGTCACGCGCAAGGAGCACCTCGGACTCCCCAATGCCGAGGAGGTGCGCGAGGGCGTGATCGCCTACAAGATCGCCGCGCACGCCGCCGACATCGCACGCGGCCGGCCGGGCGCCCGCGACCGGGACGACGCCCTGTCACGCGCGCGCTATGCGTTCGACTGGAACGAGCAGTTCCGGTTGTCGCTCGATCCCGACCGCGCGCGCGAGCTGCACGATGAATCGCTCCCCGGGGAGTATTTCAAGAGCGCCGAGTTCTGCGCCATGTGCGGGCCCAAGTTCTGCTCGATGCACATCACGCGGGAGATCGAGCGGAATTACGGACGCCCCTCGACCTCCGCGATCGCTTCGTCGAGCTGACTCCGTCGCTCAGGGTCGCTCGCCCGCTCGCGCACGCCTGATGCGCGGCCCGAAGCGCTTGGTCCGACGAGACGGCGATGTCGGGTCGCACGCCCACCCGCTCCCAGTTCGTGTTGGTGATGGGATTGATTGCCCGCCCGGTCGGCACCCAGACGCCGAAGTGGTCGGTGAGCCGCTGCATGCCGCCTGGGTGGGCGCCGCCGTCGGTCGTCTCCCCGACGATGATTATGCGAACTCCTCCGCACCCGAAAAGGTGCGCCGGCTGGTGAGGACATAGACCGGCCGGTCGCGGCCGTACCGCGCGCCGGGCACCCAGGGCCGTGTGTAGAAGTGCTCGGTGCGGTTACCGGGGCGCCAGTAGAGGGAATTCAAGTGCACTGAGTCTGAGCCGAAGGTGGCTCGAGACAAACGCAACCATGCCGGGCGACCCGCCCCCCACGTCGATAATCGGGCCTCCGTGTTGGCGAGAAAGTCGAACGCTGCGGGAGCGGCGTCCTGCGCCAGAACCGCAGGGACCGCGACCGCCAGCAAGGCGGATGCAAGACAGAGACAGGTTGCGAGTGTCATGATTGCTGTCACTATACTGCCGCTATGCTGTTCAGCCAACCGTGATGGTGGGGGCCGACTGGTCTCCGCGGCTCCCCGGGTCACCACGCGATCCCGTAGTCCTCCCCGTGGTTCGAGGATCCGCCCCAGAAGGAGCCGTGCTTCCAGTCGAAGAAGATGGCGTTGATGGGGCCCGAGGTGCGCTCCTGGAAGTCGAGCCGGTAGCCCATCCCGCGCAGGTCACGGCGCACCCAGGGCGGCGTGTCGGATCGCAAGGTAAGGCGGCCGGGCTGGGACTCGTGGTCGCCGAACGAGTTCCGCATCTGGTAGCTCGTGATGTTCGCCGCCTCGACCGCCTCCTGCACCGTCATCCCGAACTCGACCATGTCGAGAAAGCACTGCAGCAGGTTCTGATCCTGCGTGTCGCCGCCCTGTACCGCGGACGCCAGGAACGGCTTCCCATCCTTTAGCGCCAGGCTCGGCGTGAGGGTGACCCGCGGGCGTTTCCCCGGCGCGATCACGTTGAAGGGATTGTCGAGGGAATCGACGACGAACTGCTGCGCCCGCTGGCTCGCGCCGACCCCGGTGCGGCCCGCGATGACGGCTGGAATCCACCCCCCCGACGGCGTGATCGACACGACCCATCCCGAGGTATCCGCGGCCTCGATGGACGTCGTGCCGCGAGTGAACGCCTCGTCGAACGCCGCCAGGGCTGCTCCCTCCAACTGCTGCTGCTGCTCCGTCTGGCTGCCTCCGCCGGACGTCGCGGGAGTGCGCGCCGGGGAGGGCGGGGGCCAGCCGCGAAGCAGGTCGAGGTACGGGTTCGTCCCCCCTTGGAAGGGATAGGGATCGCCCGGCTTGATGCTCGGATCGTTGCGGTCGGGATTGACCAGCCGCGCCCGCTGCCGCGCGTAGTCCTTCGAGAGCAAGCCCCGGATCGGCTCCTCCGGCGGGAAGGCGGGGTCGCCGTAGTAGAAATCGCGGTCCGCGAACGCGAGGCTCATCGCCTGGTACACGGTGTGGATGTAGCGGGTGCTGTTATAGCCCATCGCCTTGAGATCGAAGGTCTCGAGGATATTCAGCGCCTCGAGCATCGCCGGGCCCTGCGACCACGGGCTGTAGCTTGTAGACGTCGATCCCGCGATACGTCGTCATGACGGGCTCTTCGATTTTCACCTTCCAGCTCGCCAGGTCCTGCAGCGTGATGAGCCCCCCTTCTTCCTGGAGTCCGCGGACGAACTCCTGCGCGATGTCGCCCTTGTAGAACCGGTCGTAGGCAGCCAGGATCGCGTCGCGCCGGCTCTTGCCCTGGCGCAGCGCCTGCTGCTCGGCGTCGACGAGCTTCCGCAGGGTGGCCGCGAGGTCCGCCTGCCGGAAGATCTCTCCCGCCTCGGGCGCTTCCCGTGCCTCACCCGCGTGCGGCAGCATCACGGCGCGCGAGTAGCGCCATTGCTTGAGCCAGCCCTTGTTCCGCTCGATCGAGTTGGCGGTCTCTTCCTCGATCGGGTACCCATCGGCCATCCGGATCGCCGGCTCGAGCACGTCGCGCAGGCTCAGCTTCCCGTACTCGGCGAGCATCGTCATGAGGCCGCCGGGCGTGCCGGGGGTGATGGCGGCGAGCGGCCCGTACTCGGGCGGGAAGTGCATTCCTTTCGAGCGGTAGAACGCCGGCGTGGCGCCGGTGGGCGCCGTGCCGAGGGCGTTGATCGCGATGACCTTTTTGGTCTGCGGGTTGTAGATCAGCGCCTGGGTTTCGCCCCCCCAGGAGAGCACGTCCCACATGGTGGTGACGGCGGCGAGCATGGCGCACGCCGCGTCGACGGGGTTGCCGCCCTTCTGGAACGTCATGGCGCCAGCGGTGGCGGCGAGCGGCTTCCCGGTGATGGCGACCCAGTGGCGTCCGTGCAGCGCGGGCTTCTGTGTGCGCTGAGCCGCGAGCGTGACCGGCGAGAGGAGGAGAACGAGCGTGAGGAAACGGACGGGCATACGTGCTCCGACGGAGGTCGAATTCGGGAACATATCGTTCCATCCTGCGGCTCGCCATCGTGCCGCACACTGGTGCCCGACCGGGGGCGCGCGCCCTTGCGGGCGTTTAGCGTGCCGGTAGTATAGGCAGCCTCTTCTCTCTTGGGGGGCGCGGCATGCGATGCTCTTCGGTCCTGTGTAGTCTCGCTCTCACATTCGGAATCGTCGCGCCGGTTGGCTTGGCGGCGCAGGGTGGCTCGGTCGCCGGGACCGTGGTAAGCCGCGGGTCGGGCGCGCCGGTGGGTGATGTGCAGGTCACCGTAGCGGGGACCGCTCTGCGGGCCTTTACCGACGCCAGGGGCCGGTTCCATTTCGACGACCTCCCCGGCACGAGAGTGGTTCTCCAAGTGCGCCGCATCGGTTTCCGCGTGGTGACCGACACCGTGGACGTCGGCGACACGAACGTGCGCGTGGCACTCGAGCAGAAAATGCTCGAGCTGTCGCAGGTCGTCGTGACGGGAATCCCGTCGCCCACCGAGATCGGCAAGCTTGGCAACGCGGTTTCGACGATCAATGCCGCAGACGTGACCCAGCGGGCTCCGATCAACGACGTACAGGACCTGCTGAACGCCCGCGCCGCGGGTGTGGTCATCCAGCGCGCCACCGGTGCCGTGGGGAGCGGCTCGCGTATCCGCATCCGTGGGGCGTCGAGCTTCTCGCTCTCGAACCAGCCGCTGATGTACGTCGACGGGGTGCGGGTGGATGCGGACGCGGCGACGGGACCGTCCAATCAGGCGTTCGGCTCGAGCTCCATCTCGCGCTACAACGACTTCAACCCCGACGCCATCGAGAGCATCGAGATCGTGAAGGGGCCGGCGGCCACGACTCTCTATGGCACCGAGGCCTCGGGCGGCGTGATACAGATCATCACCAAGCAGGGCATTCCTGGCCCGGCGCGGTGGAATTTCACGGTGCGCCAGGGCGCAAACTTCCTGAACGACCCGGAAGGACGGTTCCCGACCAACTATCAGCGCGATGGGGCGGGGAACATCATTTCGGTGAATATGCGCGATCTCCAGTCGCAGCTGGGCGGCTCGATTTTTCGGACGGGCCACGCTGCCGACTATCAACTGGGCGTGAGCGGTGGTTCGAGCACGGTACGCTACTACGTCGCCGGCGGGACGGAGCTGCAGGGCGGGGCAGAGCCCAACAACGATCTGCGCCACACTACCGGGCGCGCCAACCTCACGGTCACGCCCAGTGACAAGGTCACGCTGTCGGCTCGGGCGGGCTACGTCGCGGGGCCGACCCACCTGAGCGCCGAGGCGGGTTTCGGCGGCCGGGTCTGGACGACGGTTCTCGCCGACCCCCGCAACCTCGGCACTCCGCAGCTCGGCTTCTTCAGCGGCCTGCCGCCTGAATACGACCAAGTGTATCACTTCACGCAGGACCTCGATCGGTTCACGGGCTCCGTGCAGCTGCAGCACCACCCGGTCAAATGGTTCACCCATCGTGTCACGTTTGGTGTCGATCGCACGCGCGAAGTCAACTCTCTGTACCAACCCCGCATCGATTCGCTGGTGTCGAACCCGACGTTCGGGTCGGACGCCCTCGGCTATATCTCGCTCGAGAATCACAGCGTCGACAACACCACGGTCGACTACGCGGCCACGGCAGCGTTCGACCTGTCGCCCTCGCTCCACTCGAGTCTTTCGGCAGGCCTGCAGTTCTATCACGCCCGCGGAGACACCGTCTTTGCCGACGGGCTGTTTTTCCCGGCGCCGGGGCTCTCGGCCATCAGCGCCACGACCGGTCAACGCTCCAATTCGAACGGAACCGAGGAGACCAAGAGCATCGGCACGTACGCACAGGAGCAGATCGGCTGGCGGGACCGGCTGTTCCTGACGGCTGGCCTTCGCGTCGACGACCATAGCACCTTCGGCGCCAACTTCGACCGCGTGTACTACCCGAAGGTGAGCGCGAGTTGGATCCTGAGTGAGGAGCCGTTCTGGAAGTACCGGTTCGTGAACCAGCTGCGGCTGCGCGCGGCGTACGGCGAGTCGGGGCGAGCGCCGCCCACCAACGTCGCCGTACGGAGCTATCGACCCATCACCGGACCGAATGACGCCGACGCGGTGACGCCGGAGTTCATTGGCAACCCCGACCTCGGGCCGGAGCGCGGCAAGGAGATCGAGCTGGGCTTGGACGCCGGATTGTGGAACGACCGCGTCGGCCTCGAGTTCACGTACTACCGCAAGAAGACGGTGGACGAGATCCTGCAGCGCGAGATCGCGCCGTCGATTGGATTCTCGGGCCAGCAGCCCTTCAATGCCGGGGCAGTCTTGAACCAAGGAATCGAGCTGCTGGTACGCGGCCGCCCGTACGATCGCCCGTCCGTGAGCCTCGACGTGACCCTCAACCTCGCCACGAACAGCAACAAGATCCTGAGCCTCATGCCGGGCGTGACGTCGGTATCGGCGGGGACGAACCTGCAGCACCACGTCGGGTACCCGGTCGGCTCCTGGTTCACGAAGAAAGTAGTGAGCGCCCAGTTCGACTCCCTCACCGGACAGGCGATCAACATCCTATGTGACGACGGCAACGGCGGGTCGATGGCGTGCGCCAGCGCCCCCAGTGTGTTCATCGGCCGTACGACGCCGAGCTTCGAGGGCGGATTCTCTACGACACTGACCCTGTGGAACCGGCTGCGCCTGTACGGCCTGCTCGACTTCAAGACGGGGTACCGAAAACTCGACGGCACCACGCGGGTGCGCTGCACGTTCTTCGGCCAGGTGTGCCGCGAGAACTTCTTCCCGCTGGAGTTCGACCCGAAACGCATCGCGGGGATTCAGTCGAACCGCAGCCTCGTCGATTTCCTGATCTCCGACGCGCGCTTCATGAAGCTGCGAGAGGTCTCCGTCGTCTACACGCTCCCCGACGCCTGGGCGACCGCGATCCGCGCGAGCCAGGCGACCATCTCGCTCGCCGGACGGAACCTGCATACCTGGACCGGCTACACCGGCCTTGATCCCGAAGCGATGTTCCTCGGCGGGAGCCGCGGCGGCAACTTCAGCCAATGGGAGCAAGCCGACTTGCCGCAGCTGACCCAATGGATCGTCGCCGTCAACCTGGCTTATTGAAAGGCGGACCAATGAGACACACAGCGATTGTCGTGCTCGTGGGGCTCGTGGCCGCCGGGTGCGACTTGTTCAACAACGCGCTCCAAGTCCAGACCCCAAGCAACATCCCGGCGAACGGGCTCGAGGTACCCGCGAACGCGGGGCTGCTCGTGAACAGCGCGATCGGCGACTTCGAGTGCGCCGCCGGAGCGTACGCCGTGATGAGCGGCCTGATCACCGACGAGCTGATCGACGCCACACAGACCGCGGACCGCTACCCGTATGAGCTGCGGACGATGCTCTCGAGCGACCGCCGTTACGCCGTCAACGACTGCGTCGGGCTCGGCGTCTATTCGCCCTTGCAAACCGCCCGCTTCTCGGCGGCGAACGTCCTCTCCCTGCTGAATGGCTGGACCGTGGCTCAAGTCCCGGCTCGTGACAGCCTGATCGCCACGGCCTCGGCGTACGAGGGCTACAGCCTCGTCCTGCTCGGCGAAGGCTTTTGTACGATGGTCGTGTCGGGGCTCGATGCGAACCGCCAGCTCGTGTACGGCGGCGAGATCTCGCGCGACAGCGTCTTTCGACTCGCCGTGGCCGCCTTCAACGATGCGATCGCGGGCGGCAATGCCGACATCGTCAACATGGCCCGGGTCGGGCGGGCGCGCACCTACCTCGACCTCAGGCAATCGGCCCTCGCGAAGGCGGACGCGCAGCTCGTCCCCGCCGCGTACCTGAAGCTCGTGACTGCCTCGGGGATCAACGCGCATCGCAACAACCGCGTGTGGCAGGAGAGCGACACCACGTTCGACAATACCTCGATCGATTCGCTGTACGTGAGGATGAACGACCCCCGCGTGCCGATCGGTAACAAGAACCGTAGCAGTGTCACCGGCATTCCCCTGTTCTTCCAGAAAAAGTTCCCGTCAATGTCCAGTCCGATCCGGCTCGCGTCCGGCGACGAGGCTCGGCTCATCATCGCGGAAGCGAACATCAGGACGGGTACCTTCGGCGCCGCGGACAGCATCATCAACAGCTTCCGGGCGCGCGGCGGTCAGGGGGCGATCACCAGCCCCGACTCGGCGACGGCGTCGGACTCCTTGTTCGACCAGCGGCGGCGCGAGCTGTTCCTCGAAGGGCAGCACCTGTTCGATCTCGTTCGGTTCGGAAAGACGCCGGGTCCGGTGGCAGGAACGCCGTACGCGGGCGGCGGCGTGTATGGCTCGCAGTTGTGTCTGCCCCTGCCGGACGTGGAGAAGCAAAACAACCCGAACTTCCCGTAGCCTCGGGGTCGGCGAACTCGTAACAGTTGAGGGCCCGGCGAAGCGCCGGGCCCTCTGTATTGTCACTAGCGGTGTCGTCATGCTGCGCGCTTGCTGTCACTCCTCCAGAACGGCAAACGCCCGCACCGGGAAGCTTCCCATCCCCTTCACACGCGGCGGAACCGCGTAGAACCGGAATCCCACGTCCGGCAGCTGGCCCAGGCCGCACAGGTGCTCGACAATGGGGATCCCCGCTGCGAGCAGGAGCGAGTGCGCCGGGCGAGCGCCGTCGGCCCCGTCGTCGATGTTGAGTGAGTCGATCCCGACCAACGCGGCACCTGCGGCAACGAGATGCTCTGCCGCGGCGCCCGTGAGAAAAGGATGCCCCGTGCCGTACCGCTCGGTGCGCCAGTGTACGTCCCAGCCCGTGTGTACGAGCACCGCCTTGCCTTTCACGTCCCGCCCCCCGAACACGCCCGAGTCGAGCGCCCGGCCGGCGCGCTCCGTTGCGCGAACCACGACGCCCTGCAGGTTCGCGACAGCCTGAAGCGGATAGTCAGAAATATCCTTGCCGCCGTCGTACCGGTGGAACGGCGCGTCGATGTAGGTCCCGGTGTTGGCGAGCAGCTCGATCTTCCCGATCTGGAATGTCGTGCCCGGGGCGTAGCGCGTCTGGGACGCAGCGCGCGACAGCCAGTCACTGATCACGGGCACGGGGAGGCCGGGATAGGTGACCATCCCGTGCTCGATCGTGTGGCTCACATCGATGTAGATCATGAAGGAGGCGGGGCCGGGGGCAACACGCGGGCCAGCGCCTGGAGGAGCTGCCCCTCGGGGGCGCCACCGTCGGGCGCCTCGGCGAGCACCACCGCAAAGCGCCGCTTGAGCAGTGGATCCCGCATCGCGTGGGCGGCGAACTGCAGCGTAAGAGGGATGAACCAGCTTGCCCCGCGCACCGCCGCGCCGGCCCGCGCGACCGCCGCGTATTGCTCGAACAGGGCCAGGATGAAGGCGCTCTTGGAAGGGAATTGCCGGTAGATGGCGCCCTTGGTGAATCCTGCCGTTTGGGCGACCTCATCCAGGGTCGCCAGCTCGATGCCCCGCTCCGCGAAGACCGCCAAGCCCGCTTGGACCAGCATGGCCCGCGTCTCGGCCTTTCGCCTCTGCCGTAAGATACCCATTAGTATCTATGATACTTGAGAGAATCTATATGTGCAACGAGTCGTCCGTCGGAGAGATTTGGGATACCCATTAGTATCTGAACCATGGTGTCTGGAGCGTCCGATGGCCGTTTCTGATTGCGCGTGGCAGCTACGCTCCCAAAGATTGGGCCGCGCCTCACCGTACCAGCCCACAGGAGGTGACCCGTGTCCGACCCTGCCGCTGGAGCTCCCACCGGAGGCAAGCTCCAGTTCGACCACGCCGAGCAGACCGCGCCAGGCGGCGCCACGTGCGCATTTTGCAAACAGCCGATCCTGGCATCGTATTACGAGATGAACGGTAAAGTCGCGTGCGAGCGCTGCCGCGGACAGATCTTGGCGACCTGGAACCGCGGCTCGCCGAGCGCGCGCTTCGCGAAGGCCCTGGGACTAGGTGCCGCCGCGGCCGCGCTGGGCGCCGGGCTGTACTTCGGCATCGAAGCGCTGACGGGCTACGAGTTCGGCCTCGTGGCGATCGTGGTCGGGCTGCTGGTGGGCAGCGCGGTGCGCAAGGGATCGAACGGCCGTGGCGGCTGGCGCTACCAAGCGCTCGCGATGTTCCTCACCTACAGCGCCGTCGTGGCCACCGACTCGTCCCTCATCGCGCGGGAGCTGACGAAGCAGTTGCGCGCTCCCGCCGACTCGGTGGCGTCGCCCGACAGCACGCCCCAGAAGGGATCGGAGCGCCCTGCGCCACTAGCTATCGCTGTCGGGCTCGCCGTGCTGGTAGCGCTCGCGTACGCGGCGCCGATCATGATCGGTGTCTCGAGCCCGCTCCACCTCGTCATTGCAGGCTTCGCATTGTACGAAGCATGGAAGCTGAACAGGGGCGTGACGCTCACCGTCACGGGACCCTATCACGCCACCGCCCCAGGCTGACGAGCGGCCGGAGCGGACGGCCTCGGCCTGCCCGCAGTGCGGCACGCAAGTCGCGCCCGTCCTGCTCGCCTGTCCCTCCTGTCATCGCCTCGTCCACACCGACGAGCTGAAGCGTTTGGCCGCGGACGCCGAGCGCGGGGTGCAGGCGGGCGACACGAGCGGAGCCCTGGCCGCCTGGCGCCAGGCGCTCGATCTGCTGCCGCAGGATTCGACGCAGCACCAGGCGGTCTCCGCCCGGATCGTCGCGCTGAGCCAGGCCGTGGACCGCCAGCCCGCTGCCCCGACGCACGGCTCCCGCTGGGGCAAGCAGGCGGCGGGCCTCGGCGCGCTGGGCGCGCTGCTTATCAAGTTCAAGTTCGCCATCGTGTTCTTCCTCACGAAAGCCAAGCTGCTGCTGCTCGGTCTGACGAAGGCCGGAACGCTCTTCAGCATGCTCCTCTCGGCGGGTGTGTACTGGACCATCTGGGGCTGGAAGTTTGCGCTCGGCGTGGTCCTCTCGATCTACGTCCACGAGATGGGTCACGTGCAGGCGCTGCAGCGCTACGGCATCAAAGCGACCGCCCCGATGTTCATCCCCGGCATCGGCGCCGTGATCCGCCTCAAGCAGTACCCGGCGGATGCGCGCGAAGACGCGCGGGTCGGGCTCGCCGGCCCGCTCTGGGGACTGGGCGCGGCCCTCGCGGCCTACGTCCTCTACGGCGCCACGCACGCCGGCATCTGGGGAGCGATCGGACACTTTGGCGCCTGGGTCAACCTGTTCAACCTGGTTCCGGTGTGGCAGCTTGATGGTGGCCGCGGGTTCCGCGCCCTGACCCGCCCGCAGCGCTGGATCGCGGTAGCCGTGATCGCGCTGATGTGGCTCGTGACGGGGGAAGGGCTCCTGGCATTGCTCGGGGTCGCCGCCGCGGCGAGCGCCGGGTTCGGCACGCCGGCCGAACAGCCGGATCGGACGGCCTTGCTGCAATACTCGTTTCTCGTCGCCGCGCTGTCGCTCTTGACCCGGATCGCGGCCCCTGTCGTGCCGCGCTGAGGACAAGTGAAGCTGCGCGCGGGACTTGACTGGGGTGGCACCGATTCTATGTTTGCGATTCGGCTGCTCCGCTCGGGCCGCTGCCGACGCGGGTTCTCTTGGAGTGTGAATGCCGTACATCATCGCAGAGCCGTGCATCAACTTGAAAGATCGCTCCTGCGTGGATGTGTGTCCGGTGGACTGCATCTACGAGGGAGAGGACCAGCTCTACATCCACCCGGATGAGTGTATCGACTGCGGCGCCTGCGAGCCGGAGTGTCCCGTCACGGCGATTTTCCCGGAGGAAGACACGCCGCCACAGTGGAAGTCCTTCATCGCCAAGAACCGCGACGTGTTCCAGAGTCCGACTCCGCCCGGCAAGCCGCAGCGCAAGGGATCGTGAACGCCGCCCCGGGGTCGCCCCCGGGGTTCTCGCCTTCAGGGCAGAGCGCTCAAGAAGTCGGCCACGAGTCGGCTGGTTGCGAGCGGCTGCTCGAGCGGCGCCAGGTGCCCCGCGGCCGGCACGACGTGGTACTCGGCCCCGGGCACGAGCTGCGCCATCGACCGCGCCGCCGCAGGCGTGGCAATCGCGTCCTCACTCCCCACCAGGACCAGCGCCGGCACGTGTACGCCACGCAGCGTATCGGTCGAATCGGGCCGGTCGCGCAACGTCCGCAGCGCGCCCACCAGTCCGGGCACCGACCAGCGCCGCGCCATCTCCCGGACCTGCGCGACGACTTCGGGTTGGGCGGCGTGGGTCGTCGGCGCGAGCAGGCGCGGCAGCAGTCGCTCGATCACGGCGTCGGGGCCCTCTCGCTCCGCGAGCGCGGCCAGCTCGTCCCGCCCCCGCTTCGCGTCGGCCGAGTCCGGCTCGACCTTGGTATCGGCCAGGATCAGGGCCTTGACCCGCTCCGGGTGTCGACGCAGCAGCTCGAAAATGACGTACCCGCCCATGGACAGGCCGCACAGCACCGCATCCCGGACGCCCACATGGTCGAGCACGGCCACGAGGTCGTCCGCGTACCGGGCCAAGGCATAGCCATCGCCCGCTGGCGGGGCGCCCGAGCCGCCCACACCCCGCAGATCGAGGGCGATGCGCCGAGCTCGCGAGAGCGTGGCGAGCTGGTGTCGCCACACGGTGCGATCGAACGGGAAGCCGTGCACGAACAGCACTGGGATGCCTTCGCCGCGCACGTCCACCGCAAGCTCCACGTCCCCCGCCGGCACCTGGATGGGCTGATGGCCTCCCGATGGCCGCGGTCCGAGAAACCGGGCGATCTCGTCCGGAATCGGCGTGGCGCGCCCCAGTCGATCGATGCACACGAACACCATCTCCGCCTCCGCGATGGCTGCATCGTCGGAGATCCGCCGCACCACGTGGCGCAGGGTGATGCTGGTGGTGCCCCGGCCCGCGACCGTCGTCTCAACGCGCAGCACGTCGCGCGCGAACGCCGGGGCATGGTACTCGATCGTTGCCTTGCGCATCGCCGGCCACACACCGTTGCGGTCGAACAGGTCCATCCCCGGGCCGCGGGCGAGCGCATCCCAGCGGGCGCGCTCGAGCAGCGTGAGCAGCGCCGCCTGGTTCAGATGGCCGAACGCGTCACAATCGTACGGATAGACCGTCAACTCGACGGTGGCGAAGGGCGTCACGGCGCGGCCTCCGGGAGCGCGAACGTATGCCAGAACACCACCCGTTGCCCGTTGCCCGTTGCCCGACGCATGAGAAAGGCGAACGCCTTGGCGCCGTACGTCGGATCGAGATTGAGACCGTGGTCGGACGCGAGCCGGCGTGCGCGCTCACCTTCGACGGTCGGCCAACCGTAGCCCTGGCCCAGCCCATCCACCATCTCGGGGGAGCGGGGCGCGGGGAGCGGTACTCCCTGACGCGCCAGCAGCCGCCGGGCGCCGTGGGCGAGGTGCATGGTCCGCCACCGGTTCGCGACCAGGCGCGGCGCCACCCGTACACCGATGACCTTGGTCGGCCAGCCGAGCGTGGCCACGGCAAGGACGACACCCGCGGCGGTGCCGCCGGTGCCGAGCGGCAGGACGATCCGGTCCGGCGGCTCGACCACCTGGCGTGCGAGCTCGAGGCCCGCGAGGAAGTGGCCGATCACCGCGCGAGGGTGCGCGCCGCCCCCGGGAATCCAGCGGCGGGGCCCGAGCGCCCGGGCGCGGCTCCACGCGGCGAGCACAGCGAACGGCAGTGTGGCCCGCGCCCGCGCGCGCACGACGAGTGCCGCCCGCGCGTCGCACGCCGCGGCCACCGCGTCGCCCTCGGTGGTGTGCGGCTGCGAGAACTGCGCGAGGACGGCGCGGCCGGCCACGACGTCGGCGTGCACGGCGGTGGCGAGGCAATGGGTCGAGCCGGTGCCGCCGACGGTGACGAACACCGTGCCCGGGGCCGCACCTGCGAACAAGAACTCCAGGCCGCGGACCTTGTTCCCTCCGTAGCGCGCCGCGGAGCGGTCTTCGCGCTTGAGGGCGAGCTGGTCCACGCCGACGGCGCGGGCTAACGCCGGAGCGAGCTCGAGCGGCGTGGGCCACGCGCCCAGGCTACAAGGCTCGAGCGCCGCGCGTATCTTTTGGATCAGCCGTGCCGGATCACACACCCGACCCCCGATCCCGAGGACACGATGCGGGTTGCCACAGATTATATCCGCCACGCCGCTCGCGCCGCCCGCAAGTGCGCGGGCGACCCGCTGGGCGGCGCGCCTCAGCCACCCGACCCCGAATTCTACAAGACCCTGGCCAAGGCGCTCGAAGAGATCGCGACCGGCCTGGAACAGGTCAGCAAGGAAGAGTGAGCTACATCCGCACGCCCGAAGCGCTCGCCGAAGCGATCGCGGCGCTCTCGCGGGAGCCGCTCGTCGCGGCAGACACCGAGGCGGCGAGCTTCCACCGCTATCACGATCGGATTTTTCTGATCCAGCTGTCGGGCCCGTCCCGGACCGAGATCATCGATCCGCTGGCGCTGACGGACCTCTCGCCCGTGGGCCGGCTGCTCGCCGACCCGGCGGTCGAAAAGATCTTCCACGACGCGGATTACGATCTGCGGATCCTCGATCGGGACTACGGCTTCCGCGCGCGCCGGTTGTTCGACACGCGCATTGCGGCGCAGCTCGCGGGCGAGCCGGCGGTCGGCCTCGCCGCGCTGCTCGAGAAGTACGCCGGCCTGAAGCTCGCGAAGGAGCACCAGAAGGCCGACTGGTCGCGCCGCCCGCTCCCTGCTGCCATGCTCGCCTACGCGGCGGCGGACACGGCGCACCTGCCGGCGCTGCGCGCAGAGCTGCGGGCGCGCCTCACCGCGTTGGGGCGGCTCGGGTGGGCGGAGGAGGAATTCGTCCGGCTCGAACAGCTGCGCTGGACCGGGGCGCCCGACCGCGCAGACGCCTTTCTGCGCGTCAAAGGTGCGAGGGCGCTGGCGCCGCGTCAGCTCGCGGCGCTGCGGGAGCTGCACCAGTGGCGGGAGGCCGTCGGCGCGGAGCAAGACCAGGCCACGTTTCGCATCATCGGCAACGACGCGCTCCTCGCAGTGGCCAAGGCCTTGCCGCGGGCACCGGCGGAACTCGGCGCGCTCCCCGGGCTGCCCACCACGCTCGCCCAACGGCACGGTGCCGCGCTGCTCGACGGCGTGCGCCGCGCCCTCGCGCTTCCGGAGCACGAGCTGCCGCGTCCGGAGCGGCCAGCCCGCCAGCCCAGGGATGCCGCGCTCGAGGCGCGCATCGAGCGCCTCAAGGCCGCCCGCAATCAGGTCGCCGCCCAGCTGGGGCTCGACCCGGGAGTGCTGTGCGGGCGCTCCACCCTCGAAGCGGTGGCCCGCGCCCAACCCGTGCCAAGCGATCGCGCCGGGCTCGCTGGGATCAGCGAGCTCCGGCGCTGGCAGATCGAGGCCCTGGGGGACGTGTTGCTCGCCGGGCTCGGCTAGAGCCCCATCAGCGCCCGGATCTTGGGATCCATCCGCTCGGGCGTCCAGTACGGCTCCCACACGATCTCAATGTCCACGTCCTTCACGCCCTCAAGTCCGCGCAGCGCGCGGTAGGCGTCGTTCGTGATCATCGGGCCGGCGGGGCAGCCCGGTGACGTGAGCGTCATCTTCACACGCACGTCGCCGGCGGCGATCTCGACGTCGTACACCAGGCCGAGATCGACGATGTTCATGTCGAGCTCCGGATCCTTGACCTGCCGAAGCGCCGTGCGGGCCGCTGCTTCGTTGAGTGCTACGGGCGCCGTCATCGACAACTCCTCTCCTCCGTCCCGTTTCCGAACCTAGTGCCGTTCCGGCTCATTTGCTACCGCAGGCCGGTGCGGCGTGCGCGTGCGACCAGAGCAGGAACGGCACTAGTCGGCCGCATGGCCCCGCACCAGGCAGCGTCGCCGCCGCGCGATCCGCGCGTACACGCGGCGCGCCACGGGGAGCACGCCGGGGATGCGAAACCCGCGCGCCAGCCAGCGCTTCCCCGGGAGAAGCCGCAGGATCTCCGGCGCCGCGTCCGCTCCCACGAACACCCGCCCGTCGGGCCGCACCAGGTGCATCGCGGCGGCGAGGGCGGGGAGCGGAATGCCGAGCGCGGCCACGCGTGCCCGATCCTGGAACGGGACCAACGCGAGCCGCTGTTCCCGGTCCCAGCGCCGCACGACGTCGACGCACTGCCGGCACAAGCCGCACTCGCCGTCGTAAATGAGCGTCGGCCGGTCAGGGCGCATCGGACGCCCGCGCGGCCGCGTCGGCGACGCCGCCGCGCACCTGTTTCAGGAGCGTGAACGGGCGGCGGGCGCGCGGCGCGTAGGCGCGGTTCGTGAGCAGGACCACGAACACGTCCCGCTCGGGATCGATCCACAGCGAGGTCCCCGTCCACCCGGTGTGGCCGTAGCTCCGAGCGCCGAACAGGGTCCCCGCGCTCGACACGCTCTCCCCGGTGGGCACCGCCTGCCACCCGAGCGCTCGTGCCTCGGTCCCGCGCCCGAAGTCCGCCGCCTTGCTCGTGAACAGCCGAACCGTCTCCGCCCGCACCAACCGGCGGCCGTCCGGCAGCGCTCCGTCGCGCAGCACGAACTGGGCGAACCGAGCGAGGTCCGCCGCAGTACCGAAGAGTCCGGCGTTGCCGGAAACACCTCCTAGCTTCGCCGCGCTGGGGTCGTTGACGACGCCCGCGACGGGATGTCCCCGCCACACCCCGGTCGGCGCCACGCGTGCCCGCAACCGCGGCGGGGGGTGAAACAACGTCTGGGTCAGGCCCAGAGGCCCGAGCACCTCACGCGCGACGAATCGGTCGAGCGATTGTCCCGTGACCCGCCCCACGATCTCGCCGAGCAGGATCGCGTTCAGGTCGCTGTAGACGACGCGGGTCCCCGGGGGCACACGCGGCGTCTCGGCAAGCACGCGCCGCCGCAGCGCCGCGCCGTCGGTGATCGCTTTGAGCTCCCGATCGGGAAGGTCGGCGCGCAGCCCGGAGGTGTGCGCGAGCAGCTGGCGCACGGAGATGGCCGCCGAGCCGCTTCCGTTGAACTCCGGGAGGTACGTCGCCACGGGCGCGTCGAGACGCACGGTCCCCCGCTCCACGAGCAGCATCAGCGCGGTCGTGGTCGCGATCACCTTGGTGAGCGACGCGAGGTCATAGAGCGTGCTATCGGGATCGGCGGCGGGACTGGCGCCGGACCAGGTGAGGTGGCCGTATCCCTTGGCGAACAGGATCGTGTCGCGCCGGCCGACGACCAACGCGGCACCAGGGTAGGCGCCGCGCCGGATGCCGTCCTCGACGAGCGGATCGAAGGTGTCCGCACTGAACGACGCGCGTTCGGGTGGGTGAACCCCGGGGCGGTGCCCGGGGGGCGCCCCAGGCGAGCCGGCGCCCTGCAGGGCGACCAGCAGCAGCGCCGTCAGCACCACACGCCCGGAATCCGTCGGCCGCAGGCAGCGCAGCCGCCATCCGCCCCGATCCGCTGCTGTTTGATCACGTAGCCGTAGCGCTCGATCAGCAGCTCGCCACAGTCCGGGCACCAGGTGTGCTCCCACCGGTCCACCTGGCCGGGCAGATTGCCGGCGTAGATGAACTTGAGACCGGCCGCGGCGCCGATGTCGCAGGCCCGCACCAACGTCTCGGCGGTGGTGTTGTCGGGATCGGTCATGCGGTAGTCCTTGTGGAACGCCGTGACGTGCCACGGGATCTCGGTGCTCACCGACGCGATGTACTCGGCGGCCCGTCTCAGTTGGAGGTCGTCGTCGTTGAACCCCGGGACCACGAGCGTCACGAGCTCCAGCCAGAACCCGCGCTCGTACACCATGTGGATGGCGTCGAGCACGTGCTGCAGCACGCCGCCGAGCTCGCGGTAGCGATGATCATCCATCGCCTTGAAGTCGATCTTGTAGCAGTCGGTCCAGGGACGGATGTAGTCGAGCACCTCCGGCGTCGCGTTGCCATTCGAAATGAACGCGGTCTTCAGTCCGTGGGCTTTGGCGACCTTGAACACCTCGACCGCCCACTCGGCGGTGATGAGCGGCTCGTTGTACGACGATCCGACCAGCTTCGCTCCCTGCCGCCGCGCGAGTCGGACCAGGGCGTCAGGGGTGACGTCGCTCGGGAGCACCCCCGCAGCGTCGTCGCGCAGCGCCTGGCTGGTGAGCCAGTTCTGGCAGTATCCGCAGTGAAAGTCGCATCCCAGCATTCCGAAGGTGAGCGTATCGGAGCCGGGCAGCGCGTGGAAAAACGGCTTCTTCTCGGTAGGGTCGCATTGCAGTGCGGCGACGTAGCCGGCGGGGACGTACAGCGTCCCCTCTTTGTTGAAGCGCACCTTGCAGATCCCACGACGCCCGGGCTTCACCAGGCAGCGGTGCCCGCAGGCGAAGCAGCGCACCGCTCCGTCGGGGAGCTTCTCGATCAGCTCCCCTTCGCGCACCCGCGCGTCGAGCGCCTGGGCGAGGGTGGCCGCCCCGCCGTCCGGCGTTACGTGAGCGAGGAGCGAGACGATGCTGCGCTGCGCCATGGGACCCGCCGGCTGCCGCCTATTCCTCAATATAGCGTGCGGCCGCGAGGGCTCAGCCGCCCACGCGCAGCGTGCCCGGAGCGAGGTCGTAGAGCAGCAGGACCGTGGCGATGTCCCGAGGCGAGAGGTCGCGCACTTGGGGCTGGGCGTACATCACGTCGCCCGGATCGGGGGAGTGGTCGAGGCCGAGCAGGTGTCCGACTTCGTGCAACGCCATCACCCGTACGTCGTCCGGTCCGAGCGGCTGCCCCTTGGGATCGAAGGTGGCGAGGGTGATGACGCCCTCGGTCAAGCGTCCCTCGTCGTCCCACTGCAGCTCCGTCAGTCCCGAGCGCTCACCCTCGAACTGGATGCGCCACCGGAACCGCACCTCGGCGGAGGCGGAGTCGGCGTCGAAGTTGAAGCGCACCGGCACGCCGGCGTCCTGCCACCGCTGGAAGGCGCTGCGGACGGCGTCGAGGAAGCCCGGCTGGAAGTTGGCAACCGTGACGGCGGTGAGCGACACGCGCACCGGCGTCCTGACGCGGCCGTCCCAACGGTGCAGGGCCGAGTCCCCGCTCGCCACGAGGATGTCGTTCAGATAGGTGAGGCCCGCGCTGGCGCGGATGCGACGACGAATCTCAGAGCGCGCCAGCAAGACGATATAGCTGGGACCGCCGACGGCAGCCGGCGGCGGCTGGACGGGGAGTGGCGGGGGCGCGGCGGGGGCGACCGCCGCAGCCAGGGACTCGGCCGGCGCCGGCGCGGGCGTTGCACTGGCGGACGCGTCCGCGGCGGGATGCACGAACGCGTTCCACAAAACGGCGGACGCGAGGAACACGAACAGCGTGGAGACGAGGATCAGCATGCGACGCTCGAGCATGCGCGGAATATGCGAGCGGGCGGCGTCGCGCCGCTAGCTTTGACCCGCCGGCGTCTCTATGATTGTGGCCTGCTTATGCTTGGCCAGTGAATGATCGCGTTACCAGCGGCGCCCATCATCCGCCGGCGCGGATGGGTCATCACGGCGTGGGCGGCCCTAGCGCTGCTGTTCGGGCCGCGCGCCTGCCACGTGCAGCAGGTGCTCGCGCTCCGGGGCGGCGCGAGCGAGTCCACCGAGTCGAACCGCGCGACCGAGCTCCTCAAAGAGGCCTTCCCGACCCCGTTCGCCGACTACGTCGCGATCGTCGTGCGCGGTCCGGTTCGCTGGACCAACCCTCGCTTCGCGGCGGTGCTCGACACGCTCAAGGCCGCCGTCGAGCGGCGCAGCTACGTCGGCCAGGTGATCTCGGCCCGCTCGATCGGGGAGTCGAGCTTCGTCAGTCAGGACCGGCACACGACATTTCTCATCGCCGCCCTCACGCCGGAGTCCACCCGCGACCTGAGCGAGAGCTTCGTTCCCGACCTGCGAGCGACCATTCGGGACGCCCTGGCGCCGGTTCCCGGCTCGGACGGCTTCGATGTGATGGTCACCGGGTTCCCCGCGCTGGATCACGACGTGCGCACGATCAGCGCCGAGGATACGGAGCGGGGCGAGCAGCGTGCGCTGCCCCTCACGCTGGTCGTGCTGATCGTGGCGTTCGGGGCTCTGGTCGCCGCCGCGCTGCCGGCCATCGTGGGCATGCTCGCGATCACCATCGCCCTCGGTCTCGTCACCATCGCGGCGCGCTACACCCCCATGTCCGTGTTCGTGCTGAACATCACCACCATGGTGGGGCTTGGCGTCGGCATCGATTACTCGCTCCTCATCGTCACGCGATTCCGCGAGGAGCTGAATCGCGGTCTGTCGCCGGCGGACGCGGCCATCCGCACCGTCGAGACGGCGGGATCGGCGGTGGTGACGTCGGGGCTCACGGTCGTGGTTGGGTTCGCGGCGCTCGTGACCACGCCGTTCACCGACACGCGCTCGGTGGGGGTGGGCGGTCTCCTGGTCGTCGCGGTGGCCGTCCTGCTCGCCACCACCTTCCTGCCGGCGGTGCTGGCGATCCTGGGCCGGAACATCGACCGCCCGCGGTGGCTCGCGCGTCCTCTCGCCCGGTTCCACGCGCCCACCGGCTGGGAGCGCTGGGCGCGCTGGCTGGGCCACCGCCCCTGGCGCGCCGTCGCGGTGGGCGGGCTGGCGATGGCCCTGCTCACCTTTCCCCTCAGCCAAATCCGCCTCGGTCTCCCCGCCACCAACTGGTTCCCGCCCGAGTCCGAGTCGGGCCGCGGCCTCGAGGCGCTCCGCGAAATGGGCGCGAGCGGCGTCATCCAGCCGGTACGCGTCGTGGTGCAGTTCCCTGAAGGCGAGTCCGCCCTCTCCGCCCGACGCCTGCCGGGGCTCAAGGTCCTGACCGACTCCATCCGCCGCGATCCGCGCGTCCGCGAGGTCCGGGGCGTCGCGAGCATCAGGCCCGGGATGTCGGCGTTGCAACTCGCCATCTATTACAGCGACGCTGCCGCCGCGCGCGCCAAGACCCCGAAGTTCTACGACGCCTACCTGAGCGCCGACAATCGCGTGACGCTGCTCGACGTCATTCCGGCGGATACCGTGTCGCTCACCGGGCTGATGGACGTGGTGGGGCGGGTCCGGACCGTCGTGTCCCACGGCCTCCGCGGGCTCGCCGGCGCGGAGATCCTGGTCGCCGGCTTCGCCGCATCCAACGTGGACACCCAGCACGATCTCATGAAACGCTTTCCCGAAACCGTGGGCCTGGTCCTCGGCATCACCGCGATCATGTTGTTCATCGCCTTCCGCTCGCTGCTCGTCCCCATCAAGGCCGTGCTCTTGAACCTCCTCTCCGTGGGCGGCGCGTTCGGGCTCACCGTGCTCGTGTTCCAGCACGGCTACGGCGGTCGCCTGTTCGGGCTCGCGGGACCGACCCAGGCGATCTGGGCGGTCGTGCCCGTGCTCGTCTTCGCCATCGTGTTCGGCCTTTCGATGGACTACGAAGTCTTCCTGCTCACCCGCGTGAAAGAAGTGTTCGACAAGACCGGCCGGAACGACCACGCGACGATGGAAGGCCTCTCCGCCACTGCCTCCACGATCACGAGCGCGGCGTTGATCATGATCCTCGTGTTCGGGACGTTCGCCTTCACCCGCGTGCTCGCGGTGCAGCTGATCGGGTTTGGCCTGGCGACCGCGGTGCTGCTGGACGCGACTCTGATCCGTATGGTGCTGGTGCCGGCGATCATGCATATCGCGGGGAGATGGAATTGGTGGCCGGGAGTGCGGGCGCCCAGGCTGGAGGCAGGAAACAGCAGCTAGGGAGCAAGACCGTCCACCTGCTTCAGCCGTGCGCCCCACAGATCCCAATGCCATGCCGGTACTCTGATTCCCGTCCTTGGGTCTTTCAGCGGCTTGGACTGCAGCCACTCCGGGCGCAGCTCCAATCGGCGGCCGAGCGCGAGCAGTCGCTCCCGGTCCGCGCTCACGAGATGCACCATCGGCTCGCCCCGCATCCTGTGCCGGTGAAGCCAGACGCCGCCGTCGAGGGCGAAGCACATCCCCTCACGGCGGCGTGCGAACTCACGGTAGGGCGGCTCTACTGGCAGGTAACGCGGCCCTCCGCCGTCGCCGGCGGCACCGGCGGCGCAGCGCCCGAAAACAGCGCGCACGTTCGGCCCGGCGCGTACAGACTCGTGGTCGTGGCCGACCAGCCCCCTGCCACGGCGCTGATGTTGAGGGCGACACCGGCCGAGGGCTGCAAGTTGTTCATCCGCAGCGGATTGGCCGTGTAGTACGCGCTGTCGTAGAAGAAGGCCTCCTCCGCCGTCGCGAGGTTCCGGAGATCGGACTTCATCGCGGCGACGTAGGCCTTCTCCTTCGTGTTGGAGAACTTCGGGATGGCGATGGTCGCCAAGAGTCCGATGATCACCACCACGATGAGCAGCTCGATCAGGGTGAACCCGCGTCGAGACGTCACAGCCGACCCTCCGGGTGCCAAAGGGCGCCGAAGCCGGTAGATCCTAGGCCCGGCGCCACCTATAGTGGGCACCGCACCCTCTTCGTGCAAGAGCCATGCTTACCCCTTCGCATCGACCCAATTCTTTCCGGCGCCGACACTTACGACCAGCGGCACGCGCAGGTCGGCGGCGCGCTCCATATGGCTTTTTACCACCTCCGTGGCGGTCTCCACCTCCCCATGAGGTACCTCAAGCACAAGCTCGTCATGAACTTGCAAGATCATGCGGGACGACAAACCGCGCTGCTTCAGGGCTCGCGCGATCCCGATCATCGCAATCTTGATCAGGTCCGCCGCGGAGCCCTGGAGTGGGGAGTTGGTCGCGGTGCGCTCGCCGAACGCGCGGATGTTGTAGCTCCGGTCCTTGAGCTCAGGGATGTAGCGCCGCCTTCCAAACAGTGTCTCGACATACCCCTTCGCCCGGGCCTCCGCGACGGTGCGATCGAGCCAGGCCCGTACGCCAGCGAAGCGGGTGAAGTACTGCTCGATGAACTGCTTCGCTTCATCCTGCGTGATGCCGAGCTGGCGGGACAACGCGAACGGCCCCTGCCCGTAGATCGTGCCGAAGTTGATGGTTTTGGCGCGCGCCCGCATGTCTGAAGTCACCTGGTCCTGCGGCACTCCAAAGATGATCGCCGCCGTCTGGCGGTGAATGTCCCCACCCTGCTCGAAGGCTTCCACGAACGCCCGGTCCCCCGACAGGTGGGCGAGCAAGCGCAGCTCGATCTGGGAATAGTCGGCGGTGAGCAGGACCGCACGCGGCGGCGCGACGAACGCGCGCCGGATGGCTTCGCCGCGCGCCGTGCGGACCGGGATGTTCTGCAGGTTGGGGTCGGAGGACGACAGGCGTCCCGTGGCGGCCCCCGTTTGGTTGAAGCTGGTGTGGATGCGACCCGTGGCCGAGTTGATGAACCCCGGCAGCGCGTCCACATAGGTGGACTTGAGCTTCGACAACTCGCGATACTCGATCAGCAACCGCGGCACTTCGTGCCCCATGGCGGCGAGCTGCTCCAGCACTTCGTAGTCGGTCGAGGCTCCGGTCTTCGTCTTCTTGAGGATGGGGAGCTGGTGCTTCTCGAACAGCACATGGCGGAGCTGCGGCGTGGAGTTGATGTTGAAGTCGGTCCCGGCGGCCTGGTGGATCGCGTGCTCCAGCGCGGTCAGCTCCCGGGCGAACGTCCGCGAGATCTCGCGCAGCCGTTCCAGGTCGAGGCACACGCCGCGCCACTCCATATCCACGAGCACCGGGATGAGGGGTACCTCGATCGTCTCGAGCAGACGCAGGACCTGGTGGTCCTCGAGCTCCGGGCGGAACGCGTCGTGCAGCCGGAGGACGGTTTCGCTGTCCGCGGCGCAGTAGCGCGCCGCATCGGCGAGGGGAACGGTGGCGAACGAGCGCTCTGCCTTGCCGCGCCCCACGAGCTGCGCGTACGTCCGCAGTGTGATCGAAAGCCGCTCGCGCGCGAGCTCGTCGATGGCGTGCGAGCGCCGCCCGGGATCGAGCACGAAGCTAGCGAGCATCGAGTCGTACGTGATACCGGCGAGCTCCGCCCCGGCCCGGCGCAACACCAGCCAGTCGTACTTGATGTTGTGTCCGGCCTTCGGGACACGCGCATCCGCGAGCAGCTCCACGAGCGGCGCCAGCGCGTCGCTCCCGACCGGCGGAAGGTTGCGGGGCGCCGTCCCGCCCGCGAGCTCGCCGTCAGGCGGCTCGTGCGCGAACGGCAGGTACCACGATCGCCCGGGCGCGACTGCGAGCGACATCCCGACGAGCTCGGCACGCATCGGGTCGAGCGCCGTGGTCTCCGTGTCCAACGCGACGAGCGGCGCCCGGCGGCACTCCGCCACGACGGCCGCGAGCATCGCCGGATCGTCGACCACCGTGGGCCCCGCCGACGCCACGGGGGACGGCACGGTCGCGGCGGGGGCTGCGGGCGCGGCGACGGCGGGTGCCCGCAGCGCTGCCAGAGCGGGCGGCTCCACGGCCGCGACCTCGACACCTGCGAGTTTCGGGATCAGCGACCGGAACTCGAGCTCGGTGAAGAGGTCGGCGAGCCGGGCGACGTCGGGGCGGCGGACCCGCAACCCCTCGAGGTCGAGGGGCAGCGGTACGTCACGCCGGATTGTCACGAGCTCACGCGACAGCTGCGCGAGCCCGGCATACTGCTGCACCGCTTCCCGAGCCCGCTTCCCGGAAATCCGGTCCGCGTTGGCGAGGATGCCATCGAGGTCGCCGAAGGTCGCCAGCAGCTCGAGCGCCGTCTTCTCCCCCACCCCTTTCACACCCGGCACGTTGTCCGAGCTGTCGCCCACCAGCGCCAGGTAGTCGACCACGCGCTCGGGCGGCACGCCTAGCCGCTCGCTCGCGTTCGTTTGATCCACCCAGTGCTCCTCGACGGCCGCGGGGCCACCGCGCCCGGGGTTCAGGAGCGCGATGCCGGGCCCGATGAGCTGATAGAAGTCCTTGTCGCCCGACACGATCACCACCTGCAGCCCGCGCGGCACGGCCGCGGTGGCGAGCGTACCGATCACATCGTCCGCCTCGTAGCCTTCCACCCCGACCACTCGTACGCCGAACGCGCCGAGGATCTGCCCGATCCGCTCGACCGAGCGGTCGAAATCCTGTTGCAGCTCCGCGGTGAGCTTCTCCCGCGTCGCCTTGTACTGGGGGTAGGTCTGGTGCCGGAACGACTCACCGACGTCGTGCACCCAGGCCAGGTAGTCGGGCCGGCGCCGCTCGAGCAGCCGCAGCAGAAAGTTGGTGACCCCCCACGCCGCCGACGTGTTCTCGCCGCGGCGCGTGGTGAGGGGACGCGCGATCATCGCGAAGAAGGCGCGGTAGATGAGCGCGTACCCGTCGACGAGATACAGGGTGGGGGTGGAGGGCGGGCCGGGCATGGGCCGAACAATAACGCGGCCCGGAACGAAAAACCCCGCCCGAAAGCGCGGGCGGGGGGACGGCGAACGACGTGGAGCCGGCTAGACGCGAGTGACGTTCGCGGCGTGCAGCCCTTTCTCCCCTGCTTTTACTTCGAACTCCACCACCTGGCCCTCGGCGAGCGTCTTGAACCCGTCCATCTGGATGGCGGAAAAGTGCACGAACACATCCTCGCCGCCTTCCTGTTCAATGAAACCGTAGCCCTTGGCGTCATTGAACCACTTCACTTTTCCCTTGGACATTGCGATCTGCCTCCGGCAAAGTCACGCATGGGGCGCGCTGCACCCGGCCCGGCACCGTGTCGGGCGCGATAGAAATGACGCACGGCGGAAGGGTTGTCAAGAAACCGGAACACCACGGCGACCCGCGGCGGTAAGTGGTCTCCAGTCAATTGGTTGGCGTGACGTACAGGGCGCGGTACAGGTCGCGATTGCGCAGCACGGCGCGCACGTAGCCGCGGGTCTCCTGGTAGGGAATGAGCTCGACGAACTCGTCTGGGTCGGTGGCTCCGGGGCGCGCGAGCCAGCGCGCCACGGGCGTGCCGCCCGCGTTGTAGGCGGCGGCGGCGACTTCGACCCGGCCGCCGAAGCGCCGCAGCAGCTCCTGGAGGTGGGCGGCACCGAGGTGGAGATTCAGATCCGGAACGGTGATCCACTCCGGATAGAACGTGACGTCGAGTCCCCGCGCTGTGAGCGCGGCCGTTCCCGGCAAGAGCTGCGCCAGGCCGCGCGCGCCGGCGGGCGACAACGCCTGCGCGTCGAACACGCTCTCCTGGCGCACGATGGCGACGAGCAGCAGGGGGTCCACGCCGAATTCGGCGGCCTCCGCTTCGACGGCGCGGCGATTGGGCCAGGGAAAAATGGCGCGCAGCACGCGCGCGTCGTTGGGAGACTTGAGCGCGGCTTGCCAGCCGAGGCGCACGGCGGCGGGGCCGAAACCGCGGGCCGCGAGGCCGGCGCTCCATGCGAGGAGCACATCGGGGTCCTGTTGCGGCGCGCGCGTCAGGACGGCGCGTACCTCCGCTTGCGCGGCGGTATCGAGTCCGGCGAGCAGGAGGGTGTCGATGCCGGCGAGGGCCGTGGCGACGCCGGGGGACGGCCCGGGGAGCGCGGCGGCGGCGATGTGGAGCGGCGCGAGATCGAGCTCGCGCCGGGCACGCAACCCGTAGTAGCCGATCGAATCCTCACGCGCCAGCGCCAGCCAGTGCGCGCGCGCGGCGCCCGAGTCGCCCGAGAGGCGGGCGAGCTTCCCGAGCCAGAAGCGCGCGCTCATGCGCTGCGGACCGCCAGCGGCGACCTCGGCCTGGAACAGCGCGCTGGCGCTGTCGCGCAAACTGTCGCGCAGCGCCTGGGCGGCGAGGCGGAAGCGGGCCAGCGACGCACGCACGTCCGCTGGGTACCGCGCGACCAGCTCGCCGAACCAGCGCGCCGCACCGGTCCAATCCCCCCGGTCCCCGAGCATGTCCCCGAGCAAGTAGAGCGCGGTCGGCGCCGCCGTATCCGACGGGAACGACTGCGCGAATCCGGACAGGGCTTGCTGCGCGCCCGCGTCTCCCAGACGCACGAGCACGCGCGCCCGGCGGTAGATGGCGAGGGGCCCGAGGGTGGGGTCGCGGGTCGCGGCGCGGTACACCCGCTCGGCGTCGCGGTAGCGGCCGCTCGCGGCGAACAGCTCACCGGCCAGGACCAGAGTCGCGCCGCTCGAATCGCCCTGCCGGAGGGCCCGCTCGACCTCGAGCTGGGCATCGTCCGCGGCGCCGTGGAATTTCATGGCGCGCGCCAGGGCCACGCGCTCGGGCGGCGTGCGCGGCCAGAGGGACGCGAGCGCCACCCCGACCGCCGCCGCGCCGTCGTCCGACTCGGGCGCCCGCGCCATGAGACCGTACAGCGCGTCGCGCGCCCGGCTCGAGTCCCCGAGCGCCAGCGCGAGCCGCGCGAGATCGAGCGAGCGTCCCGCGCGGGCGAGCGCTTCCAGGGCCGCCGCGGAATCACCCGCCGCGAGCAGCGCCTGCGCCCGGGCCGCGCTCGCTTCGCGCCCCGCCGGCGGCGGCAGGTCGGCGAGCAAGCGGAACGCAATCGTCGTGTCGCTCGTGACGCGCGCCAGGCGCAGCCGCAGCCAGGGATCGATGGCCGGCAACCCCGTCGCCCGCGCCGCGGTGTAGGCGGCGGCCGCGGAGTCCCGCACTCCCGCCGCCTCCCACGCGAGCCCTTCCCGGACGGCGAGCAGCGCCGCGCGCGATCCGCGGGCGCGCGCGCGCGCGGCGGCGTAATGCGCCGCCGCCCTCAGCGCCTGCCCGAGCCGCGCCTCCGCTTCGGCCAACACCGCGAGCGCCGCGCCGTCCCCGTAGTCCTCGAGCCACGGCTGGCCGATCAGCAGGCCGCGGGCGCGATCGTAGCGACGGGCGTGGAGCTCCGCCCTGGCACCCTCGACGATGAAGGTGGCGTTCAGCAACGGATCGCGGGCCGCGGCGGCGAGGAGCGTTTCCGCGGCGTGCCAGGGCCGGCCGGCGAGCCGGAGGGATTCGGCACGCGCCGCCACGTCGTCAGGGCGTGACTGTTGGGCCGTGAGGACGCCCGGCAGCGCGCTGACGACCCCCACCCCCAGGAGCACGGCGACCCGTTTCACTGTCGGCGACGCACCTGACCGAGTACACGCTGAAACTCCGCCCGCGACAAGGGCGTGAGGCGGAACCGCCCGAAGCCGGACTGATCCTGGAAAAACAGCGTCAACCGCAGCGTGTTGTACGTCCAGCGAATGCCGCGTCCCCCCGAGCGCGAGACTTCGGTGCTGAAGTCGAACACGTCGTCGGGCTCACCCAGCGAGATGAATACCTCGCCCCGCTCGGTGAGCCACCCCGGGTCACCCGTCTCCCGAAACCGCTGGTTCGCGATCTGGACGCGTCGAAAGTACGCCTCGAGCGCCTCGTTCTCCGCCGTGATGGGGGAGGGGTCGGTGGCCTTGTAGAACTCCCGCCAGACGGCGGATCGCTGGTCGGGTGCGGCCTGGCGCAGCTTGCCCACCCAATCCGGGCGATCGAAGTAGCGCAGCAGGCTGATCATCTGATCGTAGTTCGTGATCGCCCACTGGTCGGAGAAGCTCACCAAGAAGGGCGCGCTCCGCGACGTCGCGGAGCTCGCACCGACCGGCGCGACCTCGAAGCGCCCCGCGCCGACGGGGAGCTCCCCTGGCCGCAACACCGCCAGCGCCGTCGCCAGCGCTTCGGTGCCCACCAACGCCACGGTATCGTGCCACACCTCGTGGCCGCCCTGGTCCACGGCGCGCAGCGACAGCCGGGCGCCGGGCCGGGTCCCGTACGCCTCGACGTAGAACCGCAGCGAATCGGCGCCGTAGGACACAGTCGCGCGCGGGTTCACGAGCAGCTTTGGCACCTCAGAGGCGCGGCTCCGTCCGGGACCCTGGTACACGGCGAGCGGCACGCTCATGCCCTGCCCCGCAAATCGCGGCACTGTGTCGGTCCCCTCCCGGAGCGAGACGGCGGGGCCGTTCCGGTCCCGGACGGCGACGCTCACGTGATACACGCCAGGAGGCACGCCAACGAATTGCTGGTAGATCACGCTTTCGTCGGCGCGCACCGTCTCCTGAAGCGTACGCACCCGCACGGTCTCGTCGGTCGCGAACTGGCGCACGGGACCGCTGTCGTCCCGAAACACGACCTCGACGTGGTACTGCGCCGTGAACCCGTCGCCGTCGCGCTGGAAGCTCAGCGCATGATTCGCCAGCGACACGGCGAACACGGCGAGGGTGGAGTCGGACGTGGCATCCGCGAGGTAGCGCACTGTCCCGACAAAGGGGAGGGGCGGTCCGGCGACCAGCAAGCCCATGGAGCCGTACACGGCGGCGGCGTCGAACGGGGTGGAGACCGCCGCGCCCGCGTCCGGACGCGGCCCGGCTCCGGGCCGCGCGGTGGGACTGCACGCGGCCACGACCGCGAAGCCTGCTGCTGCGGCCCATCGTCTCACTTGCTCAACCTCAAATCCGGGCGTTAGTTTGGCGCGTTCCCATGCCCAGCCAGAACCTCGCCGGTCGTACCATCGCCGGTTACCGCCTCCTCGAGCGCGTTGGCGAGGGAGGCACGGCCGAGGTGTACCGCGCTCAGCACCCCGAGCGCGGGCCCTCTGCGTTCAAGGTATTGCGGTCACGGCTCGCGAGCGACCCCACGGCGGTCAAACGCTTCCTACGGGAAGCGGGCTACGGCTCCCGGGTCGTGCACCCGGGGGTCGTCCGCACCTACGATTACGGGGAAGCGGACGGCCTGTACTACCTCGCCCTCGAATGGGCCGAGGGCAAGTCCCTGGCCGAATACGTACACCGGGCGGGCCCGCTCGCTCCGGCCCTGGTGGGCGACGTGGTGCGGCAGCTGGCCGACGCGCTGGCCGCGGCGCACCGGGCCGGAATCATCCATCGCGACCTGAAGCCGGAGAACATTACCTACGATCCCACGGCACGACGGGTCAAGTTGCTCGACTTCGGGATCGCGCGCGACGCCGAGCTCCCGCCCGAGGAGCGCCTCACGCGGACGGGGTTCTTCGTCGGGACGCTCAAGTACGTCGCGCCCGAGGCCTTGTCGGGTGAGCTGGTCGATGGCCGGGCGGACATCTACAGCCTGGCGACGATCGCGTACTGGCTGCTCACCGGCCGGCACCCCTACAGCGGGCGCAGCCCGCGAGAGCTGTTCCAACAGCTGCTCACGCAGCCGCCGCTGCCCCTCAACGAGGCGGTACCGGGGCAACGCTTCCCGGCCGGGCTCGAAGCGGCGGTGATGCGCGCCCTGGCGCGCGACCCGAGCCTGCGCCAACCGACGGTGCAGGCGTTCGCGGGCGAGGTCGCCGCGGGCCTCGCCGCCGGGACGACCCCAAAAGCGGGGCTGTTCGCGACGCTCAAGCGGACCGTTTTCCGGAGGAGTCTATAGTAGTAGCAACAACTACTACTATATCACGTGCCCTCTCCCTCTGGGTTGCTGCAGCAACGACTCCGCGACCTCCTGCGCGAGCGCTCGGTCACGCGGGGCGACTTCCTGCTCGCTTCCGGACGGCGCTCTACGTTCTACATCGATGCGCGCCGTACGACCATGTCGGGCGAAGGCCTCGCGGTGATCGGGGCCCTCGGACTGGAGCGGCTCGCCGCCCGGGGGTGGGCGCCGGATCTCGTGGGCGGGCTCACGCTCGGCGCCGACCCCGTGGCCTACGCCATCGCCGCGGCGGCGCACGCCCGGGGCCAACCGCTCGATGCCTTCAGCGTTCGCCGGCAGCCGAAGGACCACGGCACCGGGAAGCGCGTCGAAGGCTGCTTCACCCCTGGCGCCAGCGTCGTCGTAGTGGAGGACGTGATCACCACGGGGGGCTCGACCGCGGAGGCGATCGCCGCCGTCACCGCCGAGGGAGGACGCGTCCTTGGCGTTTTGGCGGTCGTGGACCGGGAGGAGGGGGGCCGCGCGACCCTGGAACAGGCCGGCCACTCCGTCGAGGCGCTCGTCACCGCCACGGAGCTTGGTTTGCGGTGAACGCTACGCCCGCCTGGGCGATTGCCGCGCTGATCACCTGAGGTGTATGATCAGCCCCGGTGAGCGCACGTCCGCCGTCACCGTTTCGGCCGTCTCTCGCCTCGCGGGTGCGGGGCTGGAAGGACGACGCCACAGGCCTCGAGCAGCGGCTCAAGGACCTGGAGACCATCGCACGCAGCCATCGGCTGCGGCGCGCCATGGTCGCGGTCGGGTTCGCGTTCGGCCTGGTGGGGTGGGGATTTGGCGCGGTGAAGACCCTCCCCTCCACCATGGTGTTGGTGGCGGGCGGGGCGGCCTTCCTGAACGAGTTGCTGGGTCTCATCAACGAGCGTGGCTGGTACCGCTGGTGGCTGGTGTACGCGCTGTCGCTCCTCGACGTCCTGCTGGTGGCCGTCCTGGTCGTGTGGTTCGGGCGCGGCGGCCTGGTCGCCGCATTCTTCATCGCGGTGCTCCCGTACGCGTTCGACCAGGGCCACACGGTCGGCAACTTCCTCGTGCTCACCGCGGCGCTCGCCTACCTGGGCGCGACGTTCCTGCACAACACGCTGTACGAGCCGCGCGCGGGCCTGACGACGGCGGGGCTCGAGACGGTGGTCTTCATTCTGGTCGCGATGGCGATCAAGCGCATCCCGGCGACGCTGATCGAGCGGATCCGCCACGCCCGCAGCGTGATGGGCGAAGCCGAGCGAGGCGACCTGGCGGTACGCGCGCCCGCGGGCGAGTCGGACGAGCTGGGGTTCCTCGAGCGCAGCTTCAATCGCATGATCGAGGAGATCGCCGGCACGATTTCGACCGTGCAGCGTGAGGCGGATGAAGTGGCCGCGTTCGCCGAAGAGCTCGCCGCCTCGACCGAACAGCTGCACGCCACCTCGGAGACCGTCACCCAGACGGCCCAGCGGCTCGCCACCGACCTCGGGAAGCAGCGAGAGATGGCGGAGGGGGCGCGGGGCGAGAGCGCCAAGGCGGCCGACCAGGCGGAATCGCTGCGCGTCCGGGCGGAGCTGATGCAGGTGGACGCGGCCAGACTGGTGGCCGCGGCGGAGCGCGGCCGCGAGCGCGTGGCGCGGGCGAGCCAGACGCTGCGCGCGGTGGGCGAGGAAGTCCGAGCGACGGCCTCGACGGTGGCGGGGTTGTCGGGGATGTCCGAGCGGATCGGCGTGTTCGCCCAGACGATCGCCCGGATCGCACGCCAGACGCACCTGCTCGCGCTCAACGCGGCGATCGAAGCGGCACGAGCCGAGGAGCACGGCGAAGGCTTCGCGGTCGTGGCGGACGAGGTGCGCGCGCTCGCGGCGGAGGCCGGGAAGTCGGCGCGCGAGGTGGCGGAGCTGGTGTCCGACCTGCGCGCGGGAATCGACGCGGCAGCCAGGGCCATGGAGTCGGGAGAGACGAAGGTCCGCGACATCGGCGACGTGGCGGCCGAAGCCGACGGAGCGCTCCAAGAGCTGCACCAGGGGATCGAGCTCGTCGGCGACCTGGTGGACGCCACCGCGGAGGTGTCCCGGAGCCAGGCGCAGCGGCTCGCGGATCTCGCGCAGTTGCTGCAGCAGGTAGCCGCGATCTCGAGCGCCTCGTCGCAGAGCGCGGACGGCGCCGCGGCCGCCACCCAGGCCGAGATCACCTCGATGGGCGACCTCACCGCGACGTCCCAGCAGCTCGCCCAGCTGGCCGAGCGGCTGCGGGCGAGCATTGCGCGCTTCTCGGTGCTCCAGCGGGAGCATGAGACCCCGGAGCAAACTGGGGTGCGCGCGGCGGCCGATTGATCACCCCGGCCGGGAAACGCGAGTCACGTTCGGTCCTTGGTCCCACAGTCCCGCATTGAGTGGGCGAAACGCGCGCAGGGTTTCCCGGTACGGGGTGATCAGGAGATCCACGTAGCGCTCGAGCGACACGTCGAAGGGAAAACGGCGGCGGAACTCCCCGGCCGTGACGCCCAGCATCGCCCTCACCTGACGCCCGAAACTCTGGGGTGAGGAGTAATCCAGTCGGTATGCCACGTCGGCGACGGAGAGGCCGGGGTTGGTGAACAGGTACGCCGCATGCAGCAGCCGCATCGCGGCGAGGTAGGTTTTCGGCGACGGCAGGCCGGCCCGGTAGAAGCGAGACATGACGGTGCTCGAGCAGATGCGCAGGTGCCGCGCCAGGCCGCGCACCGTGGAGAGCACGGGGGCGAGCCGGGCGACGGCCTCGAAGAACGCGCGCACGTCTCCCGTCGCGTCCCCGAGCGCGGGAACGACACGCGCGAGGATCCGCGCCGCCACGGGCGACGCCGGATGGCCCACCAGATCTCGCAGCCGCCGCCAGCCCGCGGGCTCGGTGCAGTCCACCGCCGAGCGGACGCCCGTGGCACCGAGCTTGAGGAGCGTCTCGGTGGCGTCGCGATCGTAGCGTGACACGAGGGCCACGGCCGGGATCGCGGGAAACTCGCGCACGAAGCGCGCGACCGCCGGGAGCTCCTCGCCGCGACACGCGTGCACCGACAGGACGAGTGCGTCCACCCGGTTGCGGCGGGCCGCGCGCAGCGCGTCGCGGAACGAGCTGGCATGGAGGGTGGTGAAGCAGCCATCGCCCGCGGCATCGAGGCGGGGGCGTTCGGGTGGCGGCAGGACGGTGCACACGGTTACCATGCGGGAGGAACGCTAGCATGGCCCTATCAACGCCGGCTCAAGCCGCGCCGCCGCCGGGCCCTGATCCGGTGGGCGGGACCCACGCCCCCTCAATCGGCGGTCAACGCGCCGCGCTCGCCGAGCGGCTCCGGCGCCAGGTCGCGGCACTCGAAGGCATCCGCCACCCGACGGCGGCGCCGGAGCGTCACCGCGCGGCGCGCGACCACGTCGCGACCGAGTTGCGCGCTTGCGGACTCTCCAGCGATCTCGTGCCGTTCTCGTTTCGGGGGCGCACGTACCACAACGTCCTGGCCGCCGTCCCGGGGCGCGACGCGCGACGGCCGCGGCTCCTCGTCGGAGCGCACTTCGACTCGACCGCGCACACACCAGGCGCCGACGACAACGCCAGCGGCGTCGCCGCGCTGCTCGAGTGCGCTCGGCTCGTCGCCGCTCGTGCGCCGGTGGCGGGCGTCGAGTTCGTGGGGTTCGACCTGGAGGAGCTACAGACCGTCACCGGGAGATATCGCGTCGGCAGCCACGCCCTGGCGCGCCAGAAGCGGGCGCGCGGCGAGGCGCTTGCCGGCGCGCTGATCCTCGAGATGGTGGGGTACCGCGATCCCACGCCCGGCGCACAGATCGTCCCGCCGTTCCTCGGAATCGACGTACCGCGCACCGGCGACTTCCTTGCCGCCGTGGGGGATGGGCGCTCGCGCGAGCTGCTGGCGGGGTTCGTGGCCGGGGCGCGCGCCGCCGCGCCCGATCTGCCGGTGGTGCCCTACCGGACGCGCCTGCGCGGCTGGCTCTTGCCGCTGACGCGTCTCTCCGACAACGCGTCGTTCTGGGACGCGGGCTACCCAGCGCTCATGTTGACCGATACGGCGTTCCTCCGCAATCCGCACTACCACCGTGCGAGCGACACGAGCGCGACGCTCGACTACGGCTTCATGGCGTCGGTCACGGAGGCGACCGCGGGGGCGGTCGCTCGGCTGGCCGATGCAGCCTGAGGTTCGGCCGGCGCCGCCCCAGCGGGGGCGGGTGCGCCGCACGGCGCTCCTCCTGGTAGCGGCGACCCTCGTCCTCGCCGCCGGGGGCGCCCTCTGGTTCGCGCGCTTCGCGTCGCAGGTGCGGCGGGATCCGGCGCTGATCTATCGCGAGCCCGCGACCCTCGACAAGCTGCTCAAGCGAGCGAACGAGGCCGAGCGGGCCGGGGATCGGGCTACCGCGGTCACGACGTATCGGTTCGTCATGGTGGTGGGGCAGGGGGCGGGAGCCGAGCTGGCGCCGTACGTGGTGGCAGCCCGGGCGGGGCTCACTCGCTTAGGAGCCGCCGATACACTTCCAGGTCCACCGCGCTCGCCGTGAGCGGCCGCGGGTCGCATCATATCCCGAGATGATCCAGGCCGGCCGGGCGCGAACGGGGCGGTCCGGCGCGGTAGCCCACCCCGCTCCCGGCCCCTATTGTTTAACTCGCTCCTGCGGCGTCCGGTGCGACGTCGCCGGGGAGCGTACACCATGCCGGCACGCGACCTGATCGAGCGGGTCCGCAAGGCCCTCGGCGACCGCTACACCGTGACTGCGGCGGTGGGTCGGGGTGGTAACGCGTCCATCTTCGCGGGCCGGGACGCGAGCGGCGGCGACGTCGCCATCAAGGTGTTGCACCCCGAGCTGGCCGTCTCGGTGGCCGCCGACCGCTTTCTGCGCGAAATCCGCTACGCGTCGCAGCTCAACCACCCTCACATCGCTCGCATGATCGACAGTGGCGAGACGGACTACCTCCTCTGGTACGTCATGCCGTACCTCGGGGGCGACAGCCTGCGCGAGACGCTGCGCCGCACGCCCCGGCTCCCCATCGCGCGAGCGGTCGCGATCGCCACGGAGGTGCTCGACGCGCTCGAACACGCGCACGCGCATGGGATCGCCCACCGCGACATCAAACCCGACAACATTCTGCTGTCGCCCCACGGCGCGGTGCTCGTCGACCTGGGTATCGCGCGCGCGATCGCGACCTCGGGCGATGATCGTGTGACCCGGAGCGGGTTCGTGGTCGGCACCGAGGAATACATGAGTCCCGAACAGGCGCAGGGAGCCCCCGACGTGGACGGACGCACGGACGTCTACTCCCTGGGGGTGGTCTTGTTCGAGACCCTGGCGGGGCGGCCGCCCTTCTCTTCGCCTAGTGCGGCGGCCGTCCTCGACATGCATCAGCACCACGCCCCGCCGGATTTGCACGGGTTGCGGCGCGACGTGCCCAAGGCGCTCGGTGATGTGGTGGTGCGGGCGCTCGCGAAGTCGCGCGGCGAGCGGTGGCAGCGGGCGAAGGAAATGCGCGACGCGCTGATGCCGTTCGCCGCGCGGTCCGGGTGAGGACGCCGGCGTGGCTCGTCGCAGGCGTTCTGACGCTCGTCGTCGGAGCGCCCGTCGTTGTTGCCGGCCAGTGCCCCGACGGGTCGCCGCCTCCGTGTGGGCGGCGCGCGTCCCTCGATACGGCCCGCTACGCGATCCTCCCCTTTGCGCATCGGGAGGGCACCCAGGCCGCTGCGCTGGACGGGGCTGACTGCGCCGAGCTGTTGGCCGAAGCCTTCGGGCGATGGGTAGAAGTGCGGCTCGCCGACAAGACGCGTGTGTACGACGCGCTCTACCGCCACAGCGCCCGCGCGCCGTTCCGCATCGACTTCGATGCCGGGCTCGCAATCGCGCGGCAACTGGGCGCCGGACGGCTCGTGATGGGCCAGCTCTGGAACTTCGGTGATACGCTCCGCCTGACCGCCGGCCTGTACGACGCCGCGCGAGGTGGCGCGCCGATCCGCGAGGCGACTGCACGCGTGGCGACGGCGAACGAGGCCGGAATCGGCGCAGCCTTCAACGTCCTCGCCGACTCGCTGCTCGGCGCCGGAGCCGGGGCGGGGCGGGGCCCCGGCGCCGAGCAGACCCGCTCCCTGCGGGCGCTGCACGCATACCACCTCGGCCAACGCGCGGTTCGGGCGTGGGACGTCGGCGCCGCCGTGCGTCAGTTCCGGGCGGCCGTCGCCGCGGATTCCGACTTCGCCCACGCCTACCTCTGGCTTGGTCAGGTGTTGCTCTGGGCCCCCGATTCGACGTCCGAGGCGAAGCGGAACCGTGCGGCGATCGCACGACGCACGAGCGACCTGCTCGATCGACTCGGCCGCGCCGACGGGGCCCTGCTGCTCGCCCAACAGGCCGCCTTCGAGCAGCGCTGGCCCGACGCGTGCCGACAGTACCGGGAGATCGTCCACGCCGATTCGACGAGCTTCGTGGGGTGGTACGGGTTGGCAGAGTGTAACGCGGGGGACCGGGCGGTCATCCGGTACCCGGCAGACACGAGCCGCTTCACGTTTCGCGGCAGCTACGAGACGGCGATGCAAGCCTACCGCCGAGCGCTGCTGCTCGCACCCTCCTTTAACCTGTCGTTCGGACAGCATGCGATCGATCGCCTTCCGCACCTGTTGTTCGCCGAGCGCTGGTTCTGGCGCGAGGGGTTCGTAGACGGCGCGCCGTTCTACGCGTTCCCCGAACTGGAAGCGGATACGATGGCGTTCTATCCCGTGCCTGGAGCAGTGGCAGCGCGGGGCGACATCGAGCCGCCGGGCCATCTCGCCGCCGTCGCGCGGAATCGCCGCATCCTGATGGACGTGACGACCGCTTTCGCGGACGCGTTTCCCGATGAGCCGATGGCCCGTCGCGCGCGCGCGCGAGCCCTCGAGTCGGTCGGGAGCCTCGTGGCCCAGGTGGGAGAGCCCCACTCCGCCCTCGCCGAGTTCGCGGAGGCTCAGCGGTTGGAACGGCAGCCTGGGCAGCGCGCACGCGACGCCGCGGACCGCGTGCGCGTGCTGCTCAAAGCAGGCGATTTTGTCGGGGCGCGCCAGCTCGGCGATTCGTTACTGCGGCTGGCTCCCAAGCCGAGCGCGGGGATTGCCGGAGTAGCCGTCCTGCTCGGTCGACCGGCGCTCGCGCGCCGCTTCCTCGCGCCCGAGGACACGGCGGGGCTGTCGGCGAGCGCGGACAATCAGCCGGTCACGTTCTCGTTGAACGCGGCCCGGGCAGGACTCGCGTTGCTCTCCTTCGCGGCCGTCGGCGCGCCGGTCGACAGCATCAAGGCATACGAGCGGCGGATCGAAGACCTCACGGAGGACGTCCCGCCCTCCCGCCGCGCCGCGACGCGCAGCGCGCTGCTCGACCGACCGGCCGAACTGGTGTTCGACGTACTGGGGCCGCGCCCGGCCCACCGAACCGATCCACCCGGGCCGTACGCAGGAATGCATCTCCAATGGAGGCTCGCTCACGGGGACACCGTGGGCGTTCGGGCGACGCTCGACTCGCTGTCCCGTGGGGGCGGCGGCAGCCTGGCTACCGGCGAATCCACGCCGGATGGCGTGTACGTCGACGCACGCCTACTGCTCGCCGTGGGCGATACCGCCACCGCCGAGCGAACCCTCGACGCGCCACTCGACAGCCTTGCCGGTCTGCACACGTTGACGCTCCAATATCTGCCCCTCGCCGGCTCCCTGGTACGCATGATGGCACTGCGAGCCGAGTTGGCAGCGGCTCGCAGTGAAGCGCGAGTCGCCCAGCGGTGGGCGCGCGCCGTCGTTGCCCTCTGGTCCGGCGCCGAGCCGGCACTTGAGCCAGTCGTCACTCAGATGAAGCGCATCGCCGCAACCGTGCGCTGACAGCAGGATTCCTTTCCAGGAGGCCGTATGGGTACTTCGACGCTGGCACAGGTGCAGGGCACGCTCCTCCTCTTCGCTGCCGCGATCGCCGGGACCGCGTGTCCGCCCCGACCCGCACCGACCAGGGCAGCGAGCTTCGACACTTCAGGTGTGGACACCGTGTCGGTCGCCACGATGAGGGCGTACGGCACCACGCTGGATTACGATGGCGTGCTCGGAGCGGCGGATTCGCAACCCTTGTTGGTCAGGCAGGGGCGCCGTGTCGGCTTCGCCAAAATCGAGCCGGAAAAGGGAGCGTACCGGCTCGATACGTCGGACCTCGCACGCGGCCGCGTCATCGCGCGCATCACCAGCGAGTCGGCGTACGCCCATCTTGGCCTCGGGCCTGGAGCGAACTGGTGGTGGGTCGACAAGAGGGGCGGCAAGTGGCGCTCCATCATCTACTCGGAGTCCCTGAACGGGAGGTCCGTGCAGATTCTGGATTCGCTCTGGTCGCACCCAGGCTACGTCTGGCGCCAAAGCACCGCGCGCTTCATGCTGTCGGATACCCTGGTAGCCATGTGGGGCAACTGCGGGAGATGCTGCCCTAAGTACTGAGTCGCCTAGACTCGGGGCACGCGCCGCTTGCGACCCGATACGCCATGCGGCATCGTGGTGACACCGAGCCGCGTTCATGGCCACCGACCAACTGTTCGACCGCCTGGCCCGCGCCCTCGCGGGCCGCTACACCTTGGTGCGCGAGCTGGGCCGGGGCGGCATGGCCACGGTGTATCTCGGCACCGACGTGAAGCTCGGACGCCAGGTCGCAATCAAGCTGCTGGCGCCCACGATGCGCGCTTACCTCGGGAGTGACCGCTTCCAGCGGGAAGTCTTGCTCGCCGCCCAGCTCTCCCATCCGCACATCGTACCCCTGTTTGAGGCGGACGAGGCCGATGGTCTCCTGTTCTACGTAATGGAATACGTGGAAGGCGAATCGCTGCGCCACCGGCTCACTCGCCAGGGACCTCTCCCCGTCGAGGACGCCGTCCGCATCGCGGCGGAGGTCGGCGACGCGCTGCAGTACGCGCACGAGAGCGGCGTGATCCACCGCGACGTGAAACCCGAGAACATCCTTTTGTCCCGCGGGCATGCGCTCGTGAGCGACTTCGGGATCGCGAAGCTAATAGAGGAACGCGGCAGCTCGGCGGGACCGGCGCTGACCGGTGCCGGCATCGCCGTGGGCACGGCGGCCTACATGAGCCCGGAGCAGGCGAGCGGCGACAACCGCATCGACCCGCGCAGCGACGTGTACGCGCTGGCGGCGGTCCTGTACGAGATGCTCGCCGGCGAGCCGCCGTTCACCGGGCCCAGCGCGCAAGCCATCGCGGCACGCGTCATCAACGACCGGCCGCGACAGATCCGCACCGTGCGCCCCGGCCTCCCGGTGCACCTCGAGCGCGCGCTCGCGCGCGGGCTCGCGAAGTCGCCCGCGGACCGGCAACGCACGGCCCGGGCGTTCGTCGACGCGCTCGCCGTCCCGTCACGCGGGCGCCGCCTGTCCGCGAGGCAGATCCGGTGGATCGGGACGGCATGCGGGGCGGCGATCGTCGGATGGATCGCGTGGCGTGGGACGCGGGTACATGCCCTGCCCGGGATGGTGCTCGTGCCGGCGGGACTCTATCCGGTGGGAGGCGGGAGTGGGGGCGGGGGGGCCCCCCGGCGTGACTCGACCACGGTTCGACTCGACGCGTTCTTCATAGATTCCGCGGAGGTCAGCGTCGCGGCCTACCGGCGGTACGTGGACTCCACGCGAGCGGTTCCGCCCTGGACGCAAGCGCCACCGGATTCATGGCCCGTGACCGGTGTACTGTGGTCGGAGGCCGCCGCCTATTGCGCTTGGCGGCTGCACGGCGGCCGCCTGCCCACGGAGGACGAATGGGAGGCGGCGGCCCGCGGACCGCGCGGCTTTCGATATCCCTGGGGCGAGCAATGGGAGCCGGGCAGAGCCAACGCCGACTCGCTGCGCGACGGCTTCGCGCCGGCGGGAGCGACGAGCCTCGGGAGGTCGTGGGTCGGTGCGGTAGATCTGGTCGGCAATGCGTGGGAATGGACGGCGGGCGCCGCCGCCGACGCGCGGGGACAGCCGGGGCACATCATCAAGGGGGGAGCCTTCGACACGCCGTCTGAGCACGCGACCGCAGCGTACCGCGCCGTTCTTCCGGAGCGGCGGGAATGGCTCACGCATACCGGGTTCCGCTGCGCGCACGGCCTCTAGCCGCCAATGACGAAGACACGCTGGCACGCCGCCCCTCTGATCGGGCTGGTGCTCCTCTGCGGCTGCGACCCCCAGGCGCGCCGCCTCCTGCTCCTCGACCTGGCGCTCTCGGAGCCCGCCCTGCTCAACGGCACCGCTCAGCCCTGGCGTGACGAGGGCTACGCGATCGAGTACCGCCGCTTCTACCCCCACCTGGCGCGCGCCGATCTCGAGCGCTATCGCGTGCTGGTGTTCCTGCTGGGCCGCGAGCCCGAGGCCCCGTCGGACGCCCTGACCGCAGGCGATCTCGCGCTGCTCACCGAGTGGGTGCTCCGAGGCGGCGTGGTGGTGCTGGGCTACGACGCCGACGGGGAAGGGTATCTCGACCGCTGGACGGCAAACCGCTGGCTCGAGTTCGAGGGCGCCGGGATCTCGATCGGCGACCGGCTGCTGGAAGACACGACCGCGCGCTCGCCGACGACGACGGGCCGCCCACAACCGTGGGCCGAAGCGCGTGCCGTCGGCGACGAGCCGCTCGGCTCGGTGTTCGAGCCGTTTCCGCTCGACCGGAACCACGTCGTCGCCGCGCGCGACTCGTCCCAGCTCCTGGCGGTGACCTCGCGTCGGGCGTTCGTACGCGCGCCGCGCGCGCCCGCCGCGAGGGGCAGCGCCGGCGTCGTGGCCGCGGCACGGATCGGCGACGGGCTCGTGATCGTGATCAGCCGTCACGCCCTCGGCGCCCTCGGGCCTCAGTTCCGCTCGAGCACCGCGCCCGTACTGCAGCTCGGCCAGCTCGCGCGGACGCGCGAGTTCCTCGGCGCCCTGGCGCGCTGGACCCGCCGTCCGGCGGAATGGGCGCACGTCCCCCCCGCCACACCGGGCGTGCCCCTCGTCCTCGCGCAGGCCCCCATTCCCGTCGAGCTGACGCCCCCCGCGGTGACGCCGCCGCGTGGCGCGGACACCGTCCTGCTCCCCGCCGTGCCCGATCCCAAGCTGTTCCGCGCTACCAGCGTCCCCGAGTGGCTGCGGCAGCAGGGCATGCGGGTGCTCTGGACGCCTTTGTTCGCGACCCGCGACGGGCGGCGCGCCCCCCGCTCGCGCCCGGCGTTCGATTCGCTGGTCGCGCTGCTCGACGTCGGCGGGTTCAACCTGCTCGCCGGCGACGCCGGTCCGGAGAGCATGGATTCGGTGCACACCCGCTGGGACGAGCGCGATGCCGTACGGCGCGTGTGGGCCGACGCCGTGAAGCACCTGCAGCCCACGAGCGTGGCGTGGATCCCCGTGCTCGACTACGGCAATGCGCGACACGCGACCGCCGATTCCTCCCGAGGCGCACGCGGCGAGGCGCTCCCCGCCCCGTGCGCCCTCGATTCGACGCTGTGGGCGGATGGGCTCGCGTCCGCGTACGGCGCGCTCGGTCGGCTCGCCGCCGACCAGCGCACGCTCGTGATCGCGCTCGGTCTCGACATCGGCGCCCCGCGGAGCTACTCGATGGGCCAGGAGTTCTGCGACCCGGCCTGGCGGCGCGGGCTGGCGGGGCTCAGTCGGGCGGGCGGTGGCGGGGCGCTGGACGCCCTGCCCTATACGGCCCGGTACCCGGCGCTCCGCGACGCCGGGCTGCTCCCCCTGTATTATCGGGCGCTCGAGGACGAGGTGGCCGCGCGGGCCGCCGTGCTGCGCGACCGGGTGCTCAAGCAGCGACGCGATCTCTACTTTGCATTCCGCCTGGCCCAGCCGCCAGCCGACTGGTTCGCCCTCGGGCTGCTGCGCGGGTTCGGCCTCCCGGATCGGCCGATCCTCCTGCTCACGCCCGAGGTCCGGACGCGCGAGGTGCTTGCGCTATACCGCGCCCGCGGCCTCAACCTGGCGCACGCCGTGGCGCTGGCTCCGTCTTCGCTGCGCGCCCGCGACGGGGCTGGGATCAGGCGGCTGGTCTTCACCGAAAGCGATGGTTTCTGGCTTGCTCCCGAGGAGCCCCCGGGACCGGGTGCCGGAGCGCGTTTGCCGGGGGACAGCCTAGGACGCCTGCTGCGGCGGCTGGTACGCTAGCCTTGCCCCCACCCTTCCGGAGGGTATTTTCCCTACCGGGTGGCGGTAGGGCATGATGGTCGCGGCATGCCGGCTGGAGTGGCGTGCTGAGGAAAGTCCGAGCTCCCGAGGGCAGACTGCCAGGTAACGCCTGGGCGCCGTGAGGCGACGGAAAGGGCCACAGAAAACAGACCGCCCTGTATCCAAGGGTAAGGGTGAAACGGTGGGGTAAGAGCCCACCGCGCGCCTGGCAACAGGCGTGGCACGGTAACCCCCAGTCGGAGCAAGGCCAAATAAGCAGCGAGACCCGGCCCGGGTCGCCTGAGCTGCGGGTAGGCCGCGTGAGGTGGCTGGCGACAGCCATCCCAGAGAGATGACCATCTGTCCGCTTCGGCGGGTAAACAGAACTCGGCTTATGGCCCTACCGCCCGCCTCTCGATGACCTCACCGTCGAAGCCCTATCCCGCACAATGGGAGCAAGTGGCGGACCTGCGGGTATTCCGCACGACCAGCCAGGAATGGGAGAAGCTCATCGGGTGGCGCGCCGACATGCGGAAGCGTGGCTGGAAGCTGCTGCGCGTGGCGAGCGAAGGGACCGAAATGGTCGCCGTGTTCGGCCGTACCAAGAGCGACCGCGCCGCGGCGCCGCACGCCCCCGGGAACGCCACATGACACGTGGCCTGCTACTCGCGGGGACGGTGTTCAGCGCCGCCTGCGCGGCGGGGAGCCGCGGCACGCCGGCGGCGTCCGTCCCGGCCCCCACCACGTACGTTCCCGCCACGCCTTCCCCCGACCCATCCACCCCGGGCCGTCCCGACGCCGTTCGCTACGGGCCGAGCGCGCTCCGCTACGTCGTGCACCGGCAGCTCCACGTCCAGCAGGCCCTCGGTGAGCAGACCCAGGCGCAGGACATCGGTGTTCGGATCTTTGTCGTGGTGGCGATTACGGGGCCGGCGGACAGCGTAGGGTATCCCGCCACCTTCGTCGTCGATTCGATCGTCGCGGACTCCGGCACACCGCCGCCGATCGTGGACAACGTGGGCAAGGTGCGGAAGCTGGTATTCGCGGGACGGGTGGCACCGCGAGGCGCGTTCGTGAACGCGCTACCCTCGGACAGCATCGTCGCGCAGTCGGTGGTGCAGCTGCTCGGCAACTTCCGCGATTTCCTGCCGCGACTGCCGATGGACGGGCTCAAGCCGGGTGCGGCGTGGACCGACACCGTCGAAACCACCCAGAAAGGGAGTGGTTCCGAGGTCTCGCGCCGTGCGATCACCCAGGCGACGGCGGCAGGGTGGGAGGATCACCTGGGCGCCCGCAGCGTGCGAGTGATGGGGAACCAGACGTATCGCGTCGCGGGCGGCGGCAAGAACGCGGGGCAGCCCTTCGAGTTGTCGGGAGCCGGGACCGGCAGCGGCGTGGCGTACATCGCCATCGACGGCCGATATCTGGGCGGCGAGTGGCAGGACTCGACCACCCTGACCGTGCGTCTCCCGGTGCAGGGAGTCGCGGTCCCTGTCGTCCAGGTGACCCGCACGACCGTCGCGGTGCTGCCGTAGTGGGTGGACGGTGGACCCGTCGGACGGTCGGACTGTCCGCGTCGCTCTGCGTTTTCACGACCAGCGCCGAGACACAAGTCGTGCCCAACCGGGCCACGTCCTATCTCCACCCGACCGAGGTCAGCGACGCGCGCGCCCTGTGGGTGAACCCCGCCGGGCTGGGGCGCTACGAAGAAGCGTCGCTCAACCTGGACCTGACCGTGGGAGACCCTGGCGCGAGCGGCCGGCTGCGCCAGCTCACCATCGGCCTGAACTCACGCGGGTTGTCGCTGGGTTACCAACGCGACGTGTTCGACGGCGGGGTGCGGGGCAGTACCTACCGTATCGGGTTCGCGGCGGGCCACGAACGCCTCGCGGTCGGGGCCGCCGCCGCGCTGTACCGCGGCGGCACCTCGAGCTCCGGCTGGGACCTCGGGATCGTGTACGACTGGACGCCGGCCCTGACGGTGGGCGGCGTGATCGAAAACATCGGCCAACCGCGCGTGCGGGGCTCGACGCTCCGGATCACCTACGTGCCCAGCGCGACGCTGCAGCTCGGGAGGCAGCGGGCGGCCCTCTCCGCGCTCGGCCGCCTCACGTCGGGCGGGGTGCTGGGCTACGCCTTCGCCGTGCGGGCCGTCGTGCGGCAGCGGGCGTCCCTCCCCCTCGGACTGCTGGCCCGGCTCGACACGGACCGCTCGCTCGGCCGCGCCGGCTTCGCGTTCGGCTTCTCGCTCGGCGGCGCGGATGTGGGCGGATTGGTCGCGACCACGCCGGCCGATCTCAGCGCCGTCGACGCGCTCAGCCTGTACGGCGTCTCGACCCGCCACTTCTCCCCCTCGCGCTCCCGGTCCCGTTAGCGCGCGCCCCGCGGCGTGAACCGCTCCCCATCCGCCCCGAGCAGCTTCCCGAGGCGGGGCGCCACCTCGTAGACGTCCCGGAACGACAGGTGCCTGAATACGGTGTCTCGGCGTAGCCGTGGCAGCGCCAGCACCATCCGGAACCCGAGCCCGCCCCACAGGCCGACCGTGTAGCGCACCTGTACGCTGTCTCGGGGATAGAGGCGTACGCGATGCGGTGTCACCACCGCCACGCTGCGGCGCGCCACGACGAGCAGCGTCGTGTCGTCGACGCCGCGGGGCCCGAAGACGTACTGCGCCGCATCGCCGGCGGCGAGCGCGCCCTGGCGTCGCAGGGCTTGTGCGAGGCTGTCGGGCAGCGGTGCCTCCGCCGACACACGGGGTGGCTTCGAGAAGGCCATGACCACGACGGCGCCGGCGCCTGCGATCAACGCCGCCAACGCGAGGCACCCCACACCAGGTCCCACGAAGGACGCCAGGCCGCGACGCGGATGCACGTCGTCGCGGGCCGCGGTGGGGAGGGCCTCTACCAGGGCCCGGCTCAACTCCTCGGCGGTCTGGAAGCGCTCGGCGGGATCCTTCGCGAGCGTGCGGTCGACGACGCCGGCGAGCACCGTCGGGACGTCGCGGCGGACCCGCTTGATCGGCACCGCGGTGACGGTTGCCTGCTTCATCAAGATAGATTGAGCGGATTCCCCGTCGAACGGCGGCGCGCCCGCGAGCATCTGATACAGCACGACCCCGAGGGAGTAGATGTCGGACCGCGCGTCGACCCGCTCCCCGGTGGCCTGCTCGGGGCTCATGTAGTGCGGCGTCCCCACCACCATGCCTTCGGTGGTGAGCTGACTGACCGACGCCTCCTGCGCCGCCTTCGCGATCCCGAAATCGGTGACGAGCACATGCCCGGCACCGTCGAGCAGGATGTTGTCGGGCTTCACGTCGCGATGCACCACTCCCTGCCGGTGCGCGTGGCCGAGCGCGTCGGCGACCTGGCGGGCGATGCGGGCGGCGTCGGGCACCGGCAGGCGTTGCTGTTGTTCCAGGAGGTGGCGCAGCGACGGCCCGTCGACGCAGCGCATCACGATGTAGAGGACTTCGTTCTTGTAGCCCCCGACCTTGTAAATCGGCACGATGTGGGGGTGCTCGAGCTGAGCGCTGGTGCGCGCCTCTCGCACGAACCGCTCCGCGAGGTCGGGCGAGGGTGTCTGGCCCAAGTCGAGTACTTTGACGGCGACGTCGCGGCTCGCCGCCTTGTCCCGGACCCGGAACACGGCTGCGAAGCCGCCCTCGCCCAGGAGGTCTCCCACGGTAAATTTGTCGCCGAGGGCTTTCTGGAGACGGCGACGCAGCGTGGAGAGATCGAGCGACATGGCGGACGCGAAACCTAGGAACGCGCGCCGCCTGGCGCTAGGGACGGTCTGGGCGGCGTCGATCTGGCTGTTCGGCGTGTGGCCCCCGCCCGCGTGGTGGCGGCATCACTGGCCGCGCGCGACGGCCATGATGCGAGACCAGGCGGACTGGCGGTCGGGCGGTCGCCCGTCCGACCTCGAGAGCATCTCCCCCATCCTCCAGCGCATGGTGATCATCGGCGAGGACTCACGGTTCCGGACGCATCACGGGATCGACCCCGCGGAGATCGCCGATGCGCTCGGCATGGAAAGCGCGCACGGGTTGTGGTCCGCCGCCGCCGCGGCCTGGCGGCATCGCGACCGGGTGCGCGGCGCGAGCACGATCACGCAGCAGCTCGCCAAGAATCTCTATCTGTCTTCCTCGCGCAACCCACTCCGCAAAGTGAAGGAAGCGGTGACGGCGCTGCGCCTCGAGCTGGTGCTCTCGAAGGACCGGATCCTCGAGCTGTATCTGAACACGGCGGAGTGGGGGCCGGGGATCTGGGGGGCCGACGCCGCGAGCCGATCCTACTTCGGCGTCCCGGCGACGCGTCTCACGGAGGAACAGGCAGCCGAGCTCGCGGCCACGTTGCCGCATCCCCGCACGTCCAACCCGACGTTTCGTCCGGAGCGAACGCTCGAGCGGCGCAACCTAATTCTGGCGAGGTACCATGGCGTGGACGTGTACATCCCGCCCGAAGAGGAAGCCGATTCACTGCAGATGCCCGTGCCGGCCCCTGTGACCCCGCCCGCCCTCGATTCGCTGGAGGTCGCCGTCCCCGTCCCCCTCCCCCTCCCGGTGGACAGCATGCAGGACAGTCTCACGGCGAGACGCACAGACCAACAGGGGAGAACAGCGGACAGTGTCCGGGACAGCCTGCCCTGATCACGGCGATCTCTTCACCGCTGTGCGTCTATGCGTCTAGTCGTTGCCTGTCCGGTCCGTCCGTCCGACTGTCAGTCTACCAACCTGAGGGGCATCACCAGCGCCATGTAGCTGGCGGGATCGTCCCAGCCCACCGGCTCGACCGTGGCCGCGCGCTCGGGGGCCTTGAACGTGATCCGGACTTCGTCGGTGGGCATGTACTTGAGGATCTCGAGCAGGTACGTCGCGTTGAACCCGATCTCGAGCGGCTCGCCCTCGTAGGTGACGGCGAGCTCGTCCTGCGCTTCGCCCAGGTCGGGCGTCTGCACGGAAAACTTGACGGCACCTCCGGAGAAGGCCAATCGAATGCGGTGCGTCTGGTCGCTCGCCACCACGCTCATGCGTCGCAGGGCGGCCGCCATCGCCGCCTTGTCCGCCGTCGCGAACTTGTCGTTGTCGCGCGGAATCACCTGCTCGTAGTTCGGGTACGGCCCTTCGATCAGACGCGAGAACACGAGCGTCCCGCCCGCGCGGAAACCGATGTGGTTGTCGCTGCGCGCGATCTCCAGCGCTTCGTCGGCGGCGAACAGCCGGCGGATCTGCTCGAGGGCCTTGGGTGGCACGATCAGATCCGCGGTCGACCCGCCCTTCGCCGGGACGTCCATCTTCGCGAGCCGGTGCCCGTTGGTCGCGACCATGCGCATGTGGTCGGGCCGGAGCTCCCACAGCACGCCATTCAGGATAGGCCGGCTTTCCTCAGTCGAGGCCGCGAACGCCACGTGACCGACCAGTTTGTGCACCACGCCGGCGTCCGCCTTCCACGCCCCGTCGAATTTCACCGCGGGGAACGACGGGAACTCCTCGCGTGGCAGCCCGAGCAGCTTGAACTTCGAGCGGCCGCACTCGATCCCGACGCGCGACTCGCCCGCGGCCGCGAACCGCACGGGCCCCGAGGGCAGCTCACGGGCGATGTCCACGAGCTTCTTGGCGGGTAGGGTCACCGCGCCTTCGGTGTCCACCTCGGCGGGAACTGTGGTCGACACGGCGATGTCCAGGTCCGTGCCCGAGAGGCGCAACCCCTGCTTCGTGGCTTCGACCAGGACGTTGGCGAGCACCGGCAGGGTGGTTTTGGCGGGGATCGCCGCCGCCACCGCGCTCAACCCCTCCTGTAGCTGCTCTCGCGTGATCGTGAACTTCATCCGTCCCGTCGCCTTCCCCCATTTTGTGGAGTAAGAGTCTACTACTCTACTAAGATAGAACTAGTAGTAGTAGTAGTAGTAGGTGGGGAAATGTGGGCGAATCACCGTAACTCGTGGCCGGCGTCACGGCTCGCGCGCCCTCCGCACGTGACCCAGGTGTTGGGTTTGTTTGGCACCAGGGGCGTTCCCCACACCCCCGCGCGGTTCCCACACCCGCCCACACCACCCGTTCCGCGATGTTGGCTACAGTGCGGACAACTCCTGACGCGCCATTTCCACCCGCTCCTTGAACGTTCGGTCTCGCATCATCTGCCGCTCCACCTTGTCGACCGAGTGGATCACGGTCGAATGGTCCCGCCCCCCGAACGCCTGCCCGATCTCCACCAGCTGCATGCTCAGCATGTTGCGCGCCAGATACATCGCGACCTGCCGCGGGATCGTCAGGGTCTTGGTTCGAGCCTTGGAGCGCAGCCCTTCGGGCGTCACGCCCCAGCGGCGTGCCACCACTTCTTGGACGCGATCGATGCTGGGCGTGGGCTGGGCGCCGTAGCTGGACGCGTCTTCCCCCTGGCGGATCTTGTCCGACAGGGCCTCGCGCGCGAGCTCGATGGTGACCTCGCGGTTCTTGAGCGAGGCGAACAGCAGCAACTTGATGATGCAGCCCTCGAGCTCGCGTACGCTCGAGCGGATGTGCTCCGCGATGAACCGGAGCACGTCGTCGGGGATCGTGAGCTCCAGGTGGTCCTGCTCGGCCTTCTTGCGGAGGATCGCGATGCGATGCTCGAGGTCGGGATGCCCGATGTCGGCGACCAACCCCCACTCGAATCGGGAGATCAGCCGGTCTTCGAGCCCGGGGATCTCCTTGGGCGGCCGGTCCGACGTGAGCACGATCTGCTTGTGGGCCTCGAACAGCGCGTTGAAGGTATGGAAGAATTCCTCCTGGGTCATTTCCTTGCCTTCGAGGAAATGCACGTCGTCCACGAGGAAGAGATCCAAGTCGTTGCGATAGCGGCGTCGGAACTCGGACATTGTCCGCGCGTGAATCGATTCGATGACTTCGTTGATGAACTGCTCGGCGCCGAAGTAGTGGACGCGCGTCCCCGGATACTTCGCGAGCACGGCGTGCGCGACGGCCTGCATCAGGTGTGTCTTGCCGAGGCCCGTCGCGCCGTAGATGAAGAGCGGGTTGTATGTCTTGCCGGGCGCTTCGGCCACGGCGTGCGCGGCGGCGGCGGCGAGCTCGTTCGACTTGCCGATGACGAACGTCTGGAAGGTGTAGCGCTCGTTGAGCGGCGTCGTCGGGGCGCCGCCCTTGTCGGTCGCGGCGGGCTCGCGCGGCGCCACAAAGAAATCCATCTGCGGACGCTGCTGGCGATCCTCCTGCACCCGGAACACGACCGCCGTGGGTCGCCCGAACACGCGCTCCGCGGCGCGCGCCAGGACACCGGCGTGCTTCGACTCATTCCACTCGACAGCGAACTGGTCGGGGGCCCCGACGATCAGGCGGCCATCGTCGAGCGCTATCGGCACCGCTGGCTCGAGCCACGTCCGCACGGTCGCGTCGGGAAGTTCATGCCGCGCCTCATCGAGGAGGCGTTTCCAAGCTTCTTTAGTAGACTGCTCCATCCGCGAGTGACGAAAGGTGGGACGTCCTGCAAGGGCGGCCCGAAAGTACGGCTCGCTTGTTGAAAAGTCAACCTTGACCGGCGCGCCGATGGCGGTGTACGTTTCCCGCCTCCCGACGAGGAATGTATGGGTCCGACGTATCGCCCGCGCAATCGCCGGCGCATCAACAAGCATGGATTCCGTGCGCGGATGAAGGACGTGTGGGGCCGCGCCGTGCTGTCTCGCCGTCGGAAGAAGGGGCGCAAACGCCTCACCGTCCGCCTGCCGTCCAAGCACCGGAGTCACTAACGAGAGAGCGGTTTCCGCGTCGCGTGCGCCTGACGCGCGGCTCGGATCTCACGGCCTGCTGGGAGCAGGGTCGCCGCTGGCGCACGCCGCACCTCGACGTGGCGTGGCGCCCCAGTCCCGCAGGCCACCCGCGCACGGCGATCGTGGTTCCCCGTTTTCAGTTCACCGCGGTGGCGCGCAATCTGTTACGCCGACGCTTGAGAGAGATTCTCAGACGCCACCTGCTCGCGGCGCTTCCCGCCGTCGATCTGGTGGTGCGCGCAAAGCGCGCCGCCTATGCCGCCCCGTTTGCAGTCCTGCGCGCCGAATTGACGGAGAGCGTGACGCGCATCACATGAACGCGAAGCGCTGGCCCCGGCTTGCCGTCATGACGCTGATTCGCGGCTATCAGCGGACGCTGTCACATCTGGTGTTCACCCAGTGTCGCTTCGTGCCGTCCTGCTCGCGCTACACCTTCGACGCCGTGGAACGCTACGGCGCCGTGCGAGGCTCGTGGCTCGGCGTCAAACGGATCCTGCGCTGCCACCCGCTGCACCCGGGCGGCTATGATCCGGTGCCCTGAGAGCTAGACGCGCAGACGCACAGACGAACAGACGCGCAGACGCGCAGAGGCTAAGTGGAACGACGCATTATTCTGGCGATTTTCCTGATGCTCATCGTCGCGGTATTGCCGAGCATCCTGTTTCCTCCGAAAAAAACGGCGGACAGGCGGACAGGCGGACAGGCGGTCGGCGATACCGCGGTCAGGTCGCCCGCCGCTCCTGCCGCGGCGGAGTCCCTGACGGCCCGACCGCGTGTCCGCCCGTCCGCCGCTGTTCCCGCAGAGACCGTGTGGGTCACCTCTCCTCTCTACCGGCTCGGGTTCAGCACGCGGGGCGGCGCGCTGGTGAGCGCAACGCTCCTGGGCTACCGCTCGTTCGCGGCGGGGGACTCCGGGCGCGCGGTCGAGCTGGTGCGGCCCGACCAGCCGCTGCTCGTTTATGCGCGCACGACCGGAGGCGATACGACGCGGCTGTTCGACTGGCGTCTGACGCCGAGCGCGTCGTCGGTGCGCGTCGGGCCGGAGGGCGCGACGCTGACGTTCACGGGCGGGCAGGGCGACGCGCGCCTGGAGCTCCAGTACCGCTTTTCCCCGGACGAGTATCGGTT
>Ga0184605_10000017_pt1 | contig 60316 bp, 50 predicted proteins | sample PLM0_30_coex_FD_132995 | JGI IMG/M metagenome (GOLD analysis project Ga0184605, IMG submission 132995) | Groundwater sediment microbial communities from an aquifer in East River, Colorado, USA - PLM0_30_coex | ecosystem: Environmental > Terrestrial > Soil > Riparian zone | place: USA: East... | reverse complement strand
CGCGTACGTGCCGAGGAAGTCATTGAACGCCTGTGTGGCGACTGAATCCCCCACGTGAGGCGTCCCCGTCATGGGGCACGTGGTCTGGGTGACCGAGCCGCTGGGGGTGGCGAGGAAGGTGCCCACCTCTCCGGTGATGTTCCCGTCCGTACACGTGACCGCCGCGTTGGCGAGCACCGTGAAAGTCGACGCCACGGCCGACACGTTGTAGGCCGAGGGCGCGTTGATGTTGGAAGCGGAGTCGCTGCACGCCGCGAACAGCAGCGCGAATGCTCCGAGGACTCCCGTGGCAAATTTGGGCATCGAACGAATATGAGTGGACATATGTGGATCTCCTTGGGTTTTAGCGTTGCGAAAGTGCATCACTGAGGGTAGCGGGGATGCCGCTGCACACCCATCGCACGAACGGCTGAAAGAGTAAGTACGCCTGTTGAGGGAGGGGGCTACGGGGTCCTACGGGGTGCTACGAGGCCCTACGCGGTGCCCTCTCGATGGGAATACGCGGCGATCTGTAACCGCGTGTGCAACGCCAACTTCTCCATGACGTTGCGAACGTGACTCTTGACGGTGTGGGTCGCGATGTTGAGGCGTTGGGCGATCTCCTTGTTGCTCAGCCCCTCGCCGATGAGCTCGATCACCTCGCGCTCGCGTGGTGTCATCCGCACGTCTTCGAGCACGTGCGCGGGCTCCTGTCCGTCGGCCTCCCGCGCGATCTGGGAAAAGAGCGATTCCGTCATGCGGGGCGGCAACACCTTCTTTCCCGCGGCGACCGACCGGATCGTCCCGACCAACTCGTCAAAGGTGGCGTCCTTGAGGACGAACCCGGAGACCCCCGCGTTCACGAACTCCCTGATCTCCTCATTCACCGGGAGGAGATCCATCACGATGATCTTCGCGCCCGGATTCTCTTGCGTGAGTGTGGCGGCCACGCGCAGGCTGTCCTGGTCGCGCAGCCCCACGTCGAGCAGCAGCACGTGCGGCTTCGTCTCGGCCAGCAAAGGCGAGCCGGCGACGTCCGAGGAGACGACCCGCACGTCCGTGAGTCTGTTGAGCATCGCCGTGAGCGCTTCGCGCACCAGGCGATTGTCGTCGATGATGGCAACCGTGATCGTGTCGCTCGGAAGCATGCGAAATAAAGGTAGCATGAACTGGCGGCCCGTTGCGTCCGACCATCGGGTATGGTACTCTGCTTCGGAAGGCTGATCGCGTGATGCAGGTGGCTGACATCGAGACTTCCCCCACGACGCCCCCAGACGGGGCGGCGGGCGCCGTGCCCGCCGCCCAGCGGCTATTGCTCGATATCATCGACACCGTCCGGGAGCCCCTCATTGTCCTGGACGCCGAATTCCGCGTCACGCAAGCCAATCGCGCGTTCTTTCGCACCTTTCGGGTCGAGCCCCGGGACACGATCGGCAGAGTCCTCTTCACGCTCGGCGACGGCCAGTGGGACATAGCACCCCTCCGCGAGCTGCTGCGCGACCAGCTCGCCGTGGACCCGCAATTGAATGATTTCGACGTCGATCGTCGGTTTCCTGGCATCGGCCGCAAGATCATGCTGCTCAACGCCCGGCTCGTGTCGCAAGGACCCACCCTTCCGCGGATCATCCTCCTGGCGATCGAAGACATCACGGAGCGCCGCTTCACCGAATGGCGCCTGGCGGAGCAGCATCGGGAACTGCAACGCTCGAACGCCGCGCTGGACGAGTTCGCGTCCGTCGCGTCCCATGACTTGCAGGAGCCGGTGCGCAAGATCCTGTCGTTCGGCGACCTGCTGAACACGTCCGCGGGGCCGCTGCTCGCAGGTCCGGCCAAGGAGTACCTCACACGCATGCTCGGCGCGGCCGCCCGCATGCGAAGCCTCATCAGAGACCTGCTCTTGTATTCTCAGGTGACCACGAGCGCCCAACCGTTCGTCTCCACGGACCTCGCCCGGATTGCCGGTGAGGTCGTCGCCGACCTCGAGACGGCCATCGCGGAGTCGGGCGGCCGCGTGGAGGTCGGGGAGTTGCCGGTGATCGCTGCCGATCCGCTCCAAATGCGCCAGCTGCTACAGAACCTGCTCGGCAATGCGCTCAAGTACCGCCGGAGCGACACGCCGCCGGTGGTCCGGCTCAGCTGTGCGAGCCGCGACGACCAGTATCGGACGATCACCGTGACCGACAACGGGATCGGATTCAACGAGAAGCACGCGGGAAAGATCTTCGGTATGTTCGTGCGACTCCACGGCCGGGCGGAGTACGAAGGCTCCGGCATTGGCCTGGCGATTTGCCGCAAGATCGTCGAGCGGCACGGCGGCACGATCGCCGCGACGAGCACGCTCGGCGAGGGGGCGACCTTCACCGTCACACTGCCGGTCACGCAGGCGGCCATAGGGTACCTGTCATGACGCAAGACAAGAACAAGATTCCGATCACGATTCTCGTCTGCGACGACGATGAGGACGACCGGATGCTCACCAAGCAGGCCCTGGAAGGCGCGCACATATCGAACAGCCTGCGCTTCGTCGGGGACGGCGAACAGCTGCTCGACTACCTCTACCAGCGCGGAGAGTACGGGGGCGAGACCGGGAAGGCCCCGCGCCCCGGATTGATCCTGCTGGACCTCAACATGCCGAAGATGGATGGACGCGAGGCCCTGAAGGTGATCAAGGGAGACAAGACGCTGAACGACATTCCGATCGTCGTGCTCACCACGTCCGGACTCGACCAGGACGTCATCCGCAGCTACCAGCTGGGCGTGAACTCCTTCATTACGAAGCCGGTGACGTTCGCGGGGCTGGTGGAGGCGATGAACGTGCTCGGCCGCTACTGGCTCCAGATCGTGGAGCTGCCGCCACCGGTTCCGTAGGAAACGAGATGGCTCCGAGTCACGAGGGTCCGCGCCTCGCCGCGGCGCTGGCTGGTCGCTACCGCATCGAGCGGGAGCTGGGCCGCGGCGGCATGGCCACGGTCTATCTCGCGCATGATCTGAAGCACGACCGGCCGGTCGCCCTCAAGGTGCTGCGGCCTGAGATCGCCGCGTCCCTCGGCGCCGAGCGGTTCCTGCAAGAGATCGCCATTACCGCTCGGCTGGACCATCCCCACATTCTCACGTTGATCGATTCGGGAGAAGCCCACGGGTTCTTGTTCTACGTCGTCCCGTATGTCCGTGGCGAGTCGCTCCGGGCGAAGCTGACACGGGAGAAACAGCTCCCCCTCGACGACGCCGTACGCATCACGCGGCAGGTGGCGAGTGCGCTCGATTACGCCCACCGTCAAGGCGTCGTCCACCGGGACGTGAAACCGGAGAACATCCTGCTGCACGAGGGCGAGGCGATGGTGGCCGACTTCGGCGTCGCGCTCGCGGTGATTCAGGGAGCGGCCGACCGCCTCACCGAGACCGGGCTGTCGGTCGGCACGCCGCAGTACATGAGTCCGGAGCAGGCCGCCGGCGACCGCGAGCTGGACGCGCGCAGTGATATCTACTCACTGGGAGCGGTGCTGTACGAGATGTTGGCGGGTGAACCGCCGCACACCGGCCCGACAGCGCGGGCCGTGATCGCGAAGCTGCTCACGGAGGCGCCGACACGGCTCCACGTCGTGCGCGACGATGTCCCGGCGGCAGTGGAGGCGGCGGTCGGCAAGGCACTGGCCAAGCCGGCGGCTGGCCGGTTCGCCTCTGCCGCCCAATTCGCCGCAGCGCTGTCCGGGGGAGGCACGCGCGTCCCCGTGGGTCGCGGCCGGTCGCGAACCTGGCGCGCGCTCACGGCGGTCGCGGGCATCGCCGCCGTCCTCGCCGCCGTCTCGGGCTGGCAGAGCTGGCGGGCGTCTTATCGTCCGCTCGTGATCATGATGGACTCTCCGCATCCGGATCGCACCTACGACGAGGAAACGATCCGGACGAGCGGCACGAATGCGGACGTGATCAGCGACATCCTCGCCGACCTGCCGATCGTGCGCCAGAAGGAAACGGGCGGGCCGGGCTGGCACCGCTACGACGAGATCGTTCGCTTCCATCCCGCTCTCATCGTCATGCACTACTCCACCTTCCGTGGGTCGGACGCCGATGATCCGCGGCCGCCGCTGAAAGTGTTCCTGTCGTACTTCGCCGATCGGCACGCGCGCACGCGCTTCCTGATCTACACCCGTGCGCCGGAAGCCACGGTGCGGCACGCGGTCGATTCCCTGATGGCGGACGTGGAATCACAGCACCCAGGGCTCTTGGCGCGCATCGCGGTCTTTGGGACGCCCGATCACGGCGGCGGCCCGCACTGGCGCGACCCGGTGACCGCGGGTGAGTTGAAGCTCGCGGTGAAGCGAATCCTGGGGCTCGAATAGGCCATGACCGGTACGCCGCCCGCCGTGATCGTGAGTCTGCTGACGAGAATGCTGCGTGAAGCGTTCGAGGGACCTCCCGGCCCCTGGACCTACTTCACCGACACAGCCCCGGGAACCGGAATCTTCGGGACGATCGGTGGGGTGAGCGCCGCCGAGGCCTCCCGGCAGGGAGGGCCCGGCCACACGACAATCGCCGGCCATGTCCACCACCTGAGCGCGAGCGTCGCGCTCTCGACCCGTGGACTTCGCGGGGAGTCCGCTGCGCGCGATCGCAGTCGGAGCTGGACGGTGTCCGCCGTCGACGACACCGGGTGGGCCGACGTTCGGGCTCGGCTCCGGCGCGAATACGACGGTCTGCTGGTCGCGGTGGAGACTCACGCCAGGTGGGACGAGGACGCTCTGGGGGTGGCGATCGGCGCGATCGCCCACGCCGCGTACCATCTCGGGGCCATCCGGCAGCGCCTGACGCCTCCAAGCGCCGACTGAGAAAGGAGCGCACACATTGGGGAAAGGCACGATAGCCATTCTGACCGGCGGCGGAGACGTCCCCGGCTTGAATCCGGCCATCCGAGCGATCACGATCCGCGCGATACGCGACGGCTACCAGGTCGTCGGTATTCGACGCGGCTGGGCTGGGCTCGTCGACTACGTGCGCGACGCGACAGCCGACAACAGTGAGAACGTGCAGCTGCTCACAGAAGCGATCGTCAACCGCGCCGGCCGCACGGGCGGCACCTTCCTCCACACCTCGCGCCTGCGGCCGAGTCACTTGCCGCGCGGACGGGTGCCGCCGCATCTGACCGGGTACGACGAGCCGATCAACGACACCACCAAGGACGTGCTCAAGAACTTGGAGCACATCGGGGTGGATGTCCTCATTCCCATCGGTGGAGATGATACGCTCAGCTATGGCAAGCGCCTGCACGACGAAGGGGTGAACGTCGTCGCCATACCGAAGACGATGGACAATGACGTCTACGGCACCGACTACTGCATCGGGTTCAGCACCTGCGTCACGCGCACGATCGAGTTGACGCACCGGCTGCGCACCTCGGCAGGCTCGCACGAGCGCTTCCTGGTCATCGAAGTGTTCGGGCGGTACGCCGGGTTCACGGCGCTCTTGCCGACCATGGCGGGCGCGGCCGATCGGTGCATCATCCCTGAGCACCCGGTGGACGTCGAGCAGCTGACGGAGCTCCTCGTGCAGGACCGCCACAAGAACCCGAGCCACTATTCGGTCGTGCTGGTGTCGGAAGGCGCACGCCTGGCCTCGCACGACGGCATGAGCTTCGAAAGCGAAGAGGTGGACATGTTCGGCCACCGCAAGCTCGGCGGCATCGGCGACCAGGTCGGGGCGGCGCTGAAGGAGTCGTCCCCCAAGTACAACGGCGGTCGTCGCATCGATGTCGTCAACCAGCGGCTCGGCTATCTCGTGCGGTCGGGCGACCCCGACGCCCTCGATTCCATCGTCCCGATGGCCTTCGGCAACCTGGCGCTCGATCTGGTCGCCAGGAAGGAGTACGGCCGTCTGGTCAGCATCCACCGCGGGTTCTACGACACGGTGTCGATCGCGAGCGTGACAACGGAGAAGAAGATCGTGGACGTCGCGAAGTACTACAACACCGGTCGACTGCGACCGATCTACAAGTTCGACGGCGCTCCGCTGTTCATTATGACGAGCGATTGATCGCCGCGGACATGCTCAACGTCGGACTGGTTGGGTTTGGCTTCGCCGGCACGGTATTCCACGCACCTGTCATTCGCGCGGTCGAGGGTCTCCGCCTCACCACCATCGTCCGGCGCAGCGGCGCCTCAGACCCCCGCGTTGGCGATGCCGAAGTTGTCCGCAGCGTCGACGAGATGCTCACCCGGACCATCGACCTGGTCGTCATCGCCACACCCAACACGTCGCATCATCCGATCGCGCGGCAGTGCCTCCTGGCTGGACGCCACGTCGTCATCGATAAGCCGTTTGCCACCAGCGCTGCCGAGGCCGCAGAACTCGTCCAGCTCGGCGCAGCGAAGCAACGCGTGCTGTCAGTCTACCAGAACCGGCGCTATGTGGGAGACTTCGTCACGCTGCAGAGACTGCTCTCCGAAGGCGTGCTCGGCCGCGTCGCGATCTTTGAATGCCATTTCGACCGCTTCCGTCCTCAGCTCAAGCCGGGCGCATGGCGCGAACAGCCGCAGCCCGGCTCTGGCCTCTGGTTCGACCTGGGCCCGCACCTGCTCGATCAAGCCCTGGTCCTCTTCGGCATTCCGCAAGCGATCTCCGCCGATATCCGCATCGAGCGCGACGGCGCCGCGGTAGACGACGCCTTCGACGTCACGCTGCACTATCCGCACATGCGCGCGCTGCTGCGGGCGACCATGCTGGCGACGGCGCCGGGTCCCACCTTTGCCGTTCACGGCACCAAGGGCTCGTTCATCAAGTACGGACTCGATCCGCAAGAAGAGGCTTTGAAAGCCGGCCGCACGCCCGACGAGGCGAGCTGGGATGCGGAGCCGCCCGAGATGTACGGCACACTCACCACGCCGGAGGGCACGCGGACCATTCCGACGATTCCTTCGACGTTCACGCATTATTACAGGAACGTCCGTGACGCCATACTCGGGAGGGTGCCACTGGCCGTCATGCCGGAACAGGCCCTCACCGTCATGCGCGGCTTGGAGCTGGCCCTCGCCAGCAGCCAGCAGCGCTGCGTACTGCAGTGGACCACGCCAACGTAGGGGGACGTCGCTATGCGCTCGCGCCTCAATGCCACCCGCGGCACGCTCATCGCTCTTTGTATGGCCAGTTCCGCCCCTGCGCAGGAGGCGCGGCGTCCTCCCATCACGGGAATCGCGTACGTTCGCATTTACGCCCGGGATCCGGCGGCGTCACAGCGCTTCTACACCCAGGAAGTGCTCCTGCCGCAAGCGCAATGCCCCATGAGGGCCTGCGCGCATTACCAGGTCGGGGAGGACCAGTATGTCGAAGTCGTGAAAGCCAACCGGCAAGCCGACGGCTTGCAGGTGATCGGCTTTCGCACGACCGATGCCGAGGGCTTGCGACGCTACCTGGCGGCCCACCACGTGAAGGTGCCCGCACGGGTCGAGCAACAGGACGACGGCCGTGCGGAATTCGCCATCACCGATGCCGCAGGGCACCGCGTCGCGTTTATTGAGGCGAAGGCGACCTCCGATCAGCGGGGCGCCATCTCACATCGACTGATTCACGTCGGTTTCATTGTCAAGGACCGCGGAAGCCTCGATCCCCTGTACAAGGACATCCTCGGCTTTCGTCCATATTGGCACGGCGGCATGAAGCCGGAGCGCACCGATTGGGTTTCATTGCAGGTCCCGGATGGCACCGATTGGCTCGAGTACATGCTGAACGTGCCGCCCGACGCGAGCCCTCACCTGATCGGCGTCATGAACCACTTCTCGCTGGGCGTGGAAGACATGGACGCGACCGACGTCGCGCTGCAAAAGACCGGCTGGAAGCCGCACGGCGAAGAACACAAGCAGATGGGACTCGACGGCAAGTATCAGCTCAACGTCTTCGATCCGGACGAGGTGCGCGTCGAGTTCATGACCTTCACCCCGTCGCAGCGGCCGTGCTGTTCGGACTTCACGGGACCGCATCCGCGACCGGATTAGCCTGTCGAGCGCGGCCTAGGCAGGGTACCAATTCTTGGTCCAGGCATGTGCCTCGAGTTTGGACAGCAGGGGTCGCGGCAACGGACCCTTCGCCGACGCCGCGGCGTTCTGTCGCACGTGTGCCGGGCGACGCATCCCCGGGATCACCGTCGACACCTCGGCTGACGACAGGCAAAATCGCAGAGCCAGCTCCGGCAGCGTCTGGACTTCCTCGTCGAGCAGCCCAGCCAGAGCCTTCCCCCTCCGCTCAGCCTCGCCACGACGGTCACCGCTGAAGTACTCCTCGCGCCAGTCGCCGGGGGGAAACACCGTGGTGGAGCGAATCTGGCCGGTGAGCGCGCCTTCGTCGAACGGTACGCGGACGATTATGCCGAGCGGCTTGGTCCGTGCGAGCTCGAACAACGCTGTTTCGGGAGAACGATCGTAGATGTTGTAAATGACCTGGGCGGTCTCGAACAGGGGATCCTCGAGCACCCGCAGCGCGGTCTCAGGCGCGTGGTCGTTGATCGAGATACCCCAATGCAGAACTTTGCCTTGCTCTTTGAGGCGGACCATCTGGTTGTATGACACGACCCACTCCGGATCGTCCAGCCAGGCGTCGTGCCACACATGCAGTTGTTGCAGCGATAAGGCCTCCACCCGCAGGTTCTCGAGTGATTGGTTCGTACTCGCCGCGAGGTGTCGGGCCGGAAACACCGCGCCCAGAGGCTTACTCCCCTTCCCGGGCCATTCATTGTTGAGCGGCGGAACCTTGGTCGCGACGCGGGCGCGGCCGGCACGGATTTCGTCGCGCAGCACCTGGCCGATCAGGCGTTCGCTATGTCCGGTTCCGTACGCCAGCGCGGTATCGAAGAACGTGATCCCCTGGTCGACCGCCTCGCGGAGGGCTTCACGTGCCAGGGCTTCCTCTGCGCCCAGCCACATATCGGCGCCGAGTCCCCAGCCACCAAAGCCGATGTCGCTGACAGAGTAGCCGGTAGTTCCCAGCGTTCGAGTCCTCACGCTCACGCCTCGTGTGCACGGGTCTAACGATCTCCCGCTGAGCGACTGATCTGGTCCCCACCACTCGGCGGCTTGACCGTCGCGCCGCCTCGCTGGAGCACCTCCTGCACGCGGTGCCACAACGCGTCCGCGTGGGATGGCCTCACCAGGACGTGCTCAGACTCCAGGATGAAGTTCGCCGGTGCCGCTCGCGGCAACGGTTCCGAGCTGACCATCAGGAAGCGGCCACGAAGCTCCGGCCGAACCTGCACCGCGTTCTCCCATAGCCAGACGCACCCGTGCTCCGGCGCGTCAAGGTGCGTGATGACCACGTCGAATGACTGCTGGTGGACTGCGCGCAGTCCTTCGTCGCCGTCGGCCGCGGTCGTCACGCGACATCCCTTGCGCGTTAGCGAGCGCTCGATCGCGCCGCTGAACGCGGGGTTGTCATCGACGACGAGGATGGAGGTCACGGTGTGCGCCGAGTCATTTCTTCGGGGAAGTGAGCGGGACCATGATGTGAGCGTACGGCGTACCGGCCCACATCACCCAGGGACCTCCGCTCTCACGCTTGGTCGGCATCCCCTCGAGCGCCCCTTGGTCGGGTACCAGGAGCATCACATGGGGAGGATCGTATCCCCAGTCGTTGTCGGGTGTCGCCTTTGTCGCAAACGGGTCCGTGTTGCTGCCGTAGCTGCCCCCGAAGGCCATGTACCCGATGCCTTCGCGCGCGATCTGTGGCGTGGCCTTGGTCATCAGCGCGCTCATGAACGACATCCACTGATCGTCCACGCACATCGGATCGTCGCCTCGGGTCGCCGGGAAATCGGGCAGACACGTCCACCCATTCGTCCCGGCGCGAAGCGGCACCATCTTCCCGTCCTCAGTCGCAGGCCAGTCCATGATGGTGGCCTTGGCCGCAATGGAGCGCGGGGCAGCCTTCATGGCGTCGGCGATCTTCTGGGCTTTGGTCTGCTTCGCTTGCGCGACGGCCAGATCGGCAAACCCGGGCGCAAGCAATGCCAGCACGAGGAGAGTAAGAGCCCGTCGCATACGATCCTCCGTGAGCGAGTTTCGGCTGGCGACGAAGGTCGCCGTGAGTCATCCAACATACGACGGCGCCCGCAACTGTCCAGCGCGTATTCACAGCGTGAAATAGAACGTCGCTCCCTGATCGACCGCGCCCTCGGCCCAGATCCGGCCACCGTGCCGGGTGACGATGCGGTGGACCGTCGCGAGGCCGATACCGGTGCCCTCGAACTCGGTCGCGGAATGCAGGCGCTGGAACACGCCGAACAGCTTGTCCGCGTACTGCATGTCGAAGCCAGCCCCATTATCCCGGACCAGGAACACCCGTTCCCCGTTCCCTTCGACCGATCCGAACTCAATCCGCGGCTGCGGCTGTTTCGCGGTGTACTTCCAGCTGTTACGGAGGAGGTTCTCGACCGCCACTCGGAGCAAACGCGTGTCGCCCCGCGCCTCGAGCCCCTGGGCGATCGTGAATTCCACCTGCCGCTCCGGTGTCGACCGGTGGAGCTCGGCTGCGATGTCCCCTGCGATCCTGCTCAGGTCCACGACTTCGGTGCGCATTTCTGAACGGGTGAGGCGAGCGAGTTTCAGCAGGTCGTCGATCAGCGTACCCATCCGTTGCGTGGCGGCGCGTACCCGCTGCAGGGAATCCCGTCCCGCCTCGTCCAGCTGCGTCGCGTAGTCTTCCAGCAGCACCTGGCTGAATCCGTCGATGCTGCGCAGCGGCGCCCGAAGGTCGTGCGACACCGAGTAGGCGAACGCGTCCAGCTCGGTGTTGGCGGCCAGGAGCTCCGCCGTATTGCGCCGCAGCGTCTCGTTGCGCTCCTGGAGCGTATGGGTCCGCTCCTCGACGCGCTCCTCGAGGTCCATAGCGTGGCGCCGCAGCTCGCGGTCCTGGTCCTGGATGCGGTCGAGCATCTGGTTGAAGGCGTCGGTCAGCACGCCTAATTCGTCGGCGCCGAGCTTGGGCGCCCGTACCGAGTAGTCCTGCCGCGTGGAGACTGCGGTGGCGGTTTCCGCCAGCGCGAGGACGGGCCGCGAGATCTGTCCCTGCAGGGCGGTAGCTAACGCATAGGCGGCCAGCAGCGCGATCGCGAGCACGACGACGGCGATGACGCCGGAAAGCCGGAGGGCGTCCGATACGGCCTTCGTGTCCGACGCGATGTAGAGCGTCCCCAGCCGCGCGTTCTCTCCCTCCGCCACGGGCGTAAACGCCACGAGACGGCCGCCCTCGAAGCGGTAACCATCCGGCTGCGGTGCGGCAGGGATAAGATCGGCGGGGGCGCCTGCCGGATAGGTCGCGAGCACCCGCCCGTCCTGGCCATACAGCGCCGCGGCAACCATGTGCGGGTCGTACTTCAGGGCGTCCAGGAGTTCTGTCGCGTCCGCCGCGTTCGCAAACGCCAGGGCGGCGGTCGAGTTGGCGGCGAGAATACGGGACCGCGTGGCCAGATGAATCCCTATCGTCTGGCGGAACGTCGCGACCTCGTAGGTTACGAACGCGGCGGAGGTCAAGAGCAACACCAATCCGCTGATCAGGAGCAGCATCACCGTGAGCTTCCGCTTGATCGGCCAGTCGCGCAGCGGCGACATCTCAACTCCCCGTCCGGCGGACGATCTCGGCCACGCGCAACAGCTTGGAGCTGATGGTCAGGTGGGCCGCGTTCGTCGCAGCCAGGTTGAGCTGGAGCCGGATGCGGCTCCGGTCGGTCACGAAACGAATCATGCCGCCACGCTCGGCGAAGCCGTCGGCGTCACTCACCGTGAGGATGGGCCGGTGCTTGAGGCTTGCCAGGATGACCTCCGGCCGGGCCCCCTGCGGCCGACTGATGAACAGGATGTGGCAGGCCTGGATCTCGTCCACGCTCTGGTAGCGCCGAACCTGGAATGGCCGGCCTCCCAGGCGCTCATCGCGCACGGTCTGGTCCAACGCGTCTCCGAACGGATCATCGCCGAGAACGCAAATCGCCAGCGGCGTGTCGGAGGCGGGAAAGGCTTCGGCTGGCCAATCGACGAATTGCGCGAAGTTGTACAGGAACACGGCCTTCACCTCGTATTCCGAGGCTCTCGCAACTTGCGCCGCCACCCCGCGCCCCGCCACGAGCAACCCGGCGAAGGCAAGCGTCCGCCTCAGAAGTGCCATTCGACCAACCCGTACACGCTGCGTTCGATCTCTCGGCGCGTGGCAGGCGCGCCAAACTCCGCGTGACGACGGTGCAAGAGGTTCTGCCCGACGATCGACAGATCCAGCTTTGCGATCGGCTGCCAGTTGAGCCTGGCATTCAGCTCCCCATAGCCTGGGACCTGCTGTTTGGCGATGTCTCCGATGGCACGGAGTCCGACGTCGAACCGGACTTGCGCGGGGAGGTCGACCGACGAATGGACGAAGAACTGGCGATCGGGAGCCCGGGACTCCGCCGCGCCTCGGGACCTGTCGGTGCTGCCGGGGTTGGGCCAAATGTGGACGCGCAGCTCCGTGTACCCTGCCCGCACACGCCACCTGCTTGTGAGCACGTATGCCGCCGTCAGCTCCGCCCCGTAGGACTCGCCGTCCTGCCCGTTGCCGATGACGATGGTGTCGGCTGCGGGCGGATTGAGCTGCTCCAGACTGCGGAGCCCGTGGTAGCGACTGTAGAACGTCGCCGCCGAGAGGGCAAGGGACCCCTGCTGGTGGCGGTATCCCAGCTCGTAGGCCAACTCTTCTTCTGAATGGAAGCCCGGACCGCCGGCCAGGACAGAGGTCGGTGAGATGCGAGCAAACAGCTCCCGGTCGATCCGCGAGGGGGCTCTGACCGCCCGGGATACCGCCGCCCAGAGCGTTGCGGACGGACCGAGCGTCCAATTCACTCGGCCGCTGGGCTGGATCTCGACACCGGTGTAGTCATTGTGTTCGACCTTTGTGCCCAGCGTCACGTGGAACCGGTCGGGGAGGAGCGCGATCTCGTCCTGAACGAAGGAGGTGAACCACTGTCGCGCCACGTGCGGCGGTAGGAACGCCAGGGCCGCGCTGTTGACGACGCGATCGTTGATCTGGCGGTAGCCCAGCCCCCAAACCACGTTATGGCGGGTGCCTAATCCCGCACGGTGCTGCAGATCGACGTCGTAGGTGTCGAGATCTTCACCAAAGGTGCCCGGAATGTCCCGGTGGGTCCGGTCGTAGTACAGGTGGCCTGCGACACCCGATCGCTCGGAGATCGTGTGTGACCACTGCGCCATCACGTTGCCGCCGCTGACGGCGATGTCGCTGGCGCTGGGCTGAGCGATGCGACCATCGTACAGATCGCCCTGCAACGTAAAGCGGCTGGTCGTCGACGGGTCCCAATCGAACCGTACGCCGCCCTGCCACAAGTGCCAATCGTCCATGGCACCCTGGCCGCTGGTCGAATTCGTCTGATCGCGAGCAAAGCCCCTGCCGTAGACCCGATAGTGAGCAGCGGAGCCCAGCGCTCCTCCGTAGCGGACGGTGCCAAAGCCGCGCTGCTCGGTGCCGCCCCCGCCCGACAGGAGCAACGCTTGCGTGTCCTTGGCGTCCTTCGTGATGACGTTGATCACGCCGTTGACCGCGTTGGCCCCCCACAGGGTGGCCCCGGGCCCGCTGATGACCTCGATCCGATCGATGTCCGCGAGGGGCACTTCCTGCACATCCCAGAACACCCCGGAAAACAAGGGCGTGTAGACGGTCCGCCCGTCGATGAGCACCAGGAGCTTGTTGGCGGTGGTGCTGTTGAAGCCGCGCGCGCTGATGGCCCATTGGCGGGAGTCGACCTGCGCGACCTGCAGGTTCGTGGCGAGGCGGAGGACCTCCGGGAGACTCGACGCGCCCGAGCGGCGAATGTCCTCCTGCGTGATCAGTTGGATCGCCGAGGCGGTCCGGGACAGGCGCTCGGGACGCCTCGAGACGGAGGTGACTTGCAGGTTCATCAGTTGTTCGATGCTCAGCGCCTTCAACGCCTGGGCGGACAGGGCGGTATCCGGCTGCTGGGTGAACCCGCGCTCGGCAGAGCAGACCAGACCCAGCATGCAAAGGATCGCCGTCGCGGCCGTACCGGTCCTCGTGTCGGCCATCGCTCGGTCTTCCTCTACCGAGTCTGGGGCGAGTCGAGCACGTCACGCACCTTGTGCACGAGACTGTCGGGCGTGAACGGTTTCTGGAGATAGGCGATACCAGGCTCGAGGACTCCGTGGCGCACGATGGACTCGTCCGTGTACCCCGATGTATAGAGCACCCGGGTCTCCGGTCGCAGCCGCGCCAGCCGTTCGGCGAGCGGCCGCCCGCTGAGCACCGGCATCACCACGTCGGTCAGGAGCAGGTGGATGGGGCCGTCATGCGTCGCTGCCACCTGGAGAGCCGCTTCGCCGTTCGGTGCCTCGAGAATTGTGTAGCCGTGACGTTCCAGCACCTGTCGCGTGACCGCACGAACCGCGGCCGCATCCTCGACGACGAGCACGGTCTCCGTCCCCCGCCGGCCGCCGGCGGCGGCAGGTCGGGCAGCTCCGTGGTCGACAGGCTCGTCCACCCGCGGCAAGTAGATCTTGAAGCTCGTCCCATGGCCCGGCTCGGAATACACCCAGATGAAACCAGCCGACTGCTTCACGATGCCGTACACCGTGGCGAGGCCAAGGCCCGTGCCATGGCCCAGCCCCTTCGTCGTGTAGAACGGCTCGAAGATCCTGGCTTTGGTAGCCTCGTCCATCCCGACGCCCGTGTCGCTCACCGCGAGCATGGCGAACTGACCTGCCGCAGCCTGATGATGCGTTCGCGTGTAGCTCGGGTCGAGCTCGACGTTGGCCGTCTCGATCGTGAGGTTCCCTCCGGTCGGCATGGCGTCGCGCGCGTTCACCGCAAGGTTCAGGAGCACTTGCTCGAGCTGTCCCACGTCGGCCCTCACGGCGCCCAAATCGGGGGCGAGCGTCGTCACAAACTCTACGTCCTCGCCGATGACCCGTTGCAGCATCTTCCGGAGACCGCTGACCACCGCGTTCAGGTCCACGACGCGCGGCTCGAGCACTTGCTGGCGGCTGAACGCGAGGAGCTGGCGGGTGAGGGACGCGGCGCTCTCTGCGGCCTTCCGTACCTGCTCGACATCGTCCCGCTTCGGATCGTCCAGGCCGAGGTCCTCGAGCAGCAGATCGCTATAGCTCGTGATCACGGTCAGCAGGTTGTTGAAGTCGTGCGCGATCCCTCCGGCCAACCGGCCGACGGCTTCCATCTTTTGCGCTTGCACGAGTTGCTGCTGCAGGCGTCGCTGCTCGGTGACATCCCTGACGAAGGCCTCATAGTACTCGACCTGTCGCGCGGCATTCCGCACGGCACGAACGCTGAGCTGCACGTTCAGGAGGCCGCCGTCCCTTCGCCTCCACGTTGCCTCGACCTCGTCGTATTCCCGATCGGTGTCGCTGTCCCGGTCCAACAGGCGCTGCCGCTCGGTGGGGTCGGCGTACACATCGCGTGCCATGTCGAGCTGGAGCACGTCCGCGGCAGAATCATAGCCGAGGATGCGGACCAACGCCGCATTCACCGATAGGAGCCTGCCCACGAGATTCGAACGGTAGATGCCGACAGGAGCGTGTTCGACGAGCGTCCCGTAGCTGGCTTCCGATGCCCGCAGCGCCGAGCGCCCTTTCGCCTCGCGCAGCTCGCGCGCGATCGCGGGAACCAGGCGGGCGAGCTGTCCCTTCGCGAAATAGTCGCTCGCGCCCGCCTTCATGGTCGCCACGGCCTGCTCCTCGCTGATCGTGCCCGAGACACAAATGAACGGAACGTCGAGGCCCCGCTCCCGCAGCAGTGCCAGCGCCGCCGTGCTGCTGAACGCCGGCATGCTGTAGTCGCCGATCACCAGGTCCCACGCCTGGCGCTCGAGGGCGGCCTTCATGGCTGAGACGGTATCGATCCGCTCGTAGGTCGGCTCGTACCCCCCGCGCTTGAGCTCGCGCACGAGCAACAGCGCGTCTGCTTCGGAGTCTTCGGCGATCAGCACGCGCAACGGCACGCTCACGCTCATTCTCCCCCGCCCCGCTGGCCCCGGCGGTCGAATGCGACGGTTCCGCCCCTCGGGAGCGCCCGGGGACGTTGCATCGTGGGCCAGGGGAGTGCTAGGGCGTTTTTGCGGCACCGACGGGTGGTTTCGCGACACGGGGCGGGCCTCACGACGAGGCGCCCTCTTCCAACAAGGCGTCAATTGCCGTGAGCAGGTCCCGCGGGTGGAACGGTTTCCAGAGCGCGCGGAACGCACCCAAGCCGGCCGCGGCCTCGAGGAGGTCGATCCGCCCGCTACTGCCACCGCCGGACATAGCGACAACTTTTGCTTTTGGAGCCTCGCTGCGCAGTGCGCGGATGACCTCCAGCCCGTCCCGCTCGGGCATGAAAATATCCACGAGCACCAGATCGGCGCCTTGCTCTCGGTACAGCCGCAGCCCGGCGGCCCCGTCGGCCGCTTCGATCACCTGGTGGCCGGCTGACTCGAGGATCACGCGGATGGCACCGCGCAGCAGGTCGTCATCATCCATCACGAGGATTCGTGCCATTCAGACCAGGGCGCCGGTCACAACGTCTTCGACCAGCAGGAAGCGGGATGGCTCCGAGGACCGCGTCGGGTCCTGACCTGACTCCATGAGCGAGAGCTAATCCGACCGGGGCGGGCGGACCAATACTTTGTTGTGAAGGGATCCGACGCTGCGCGGAATGGCTTCGGCACCTCAACTCACGAGATGGCCGACGGGGTGACAGAAGAGGTCGGGGTGGACCCGAAGCAGGCCGGCCGTTTCCAGACCGGAGTGGGTGCGCACGTCGTACAAACACGTCGTGGCCAGAGGAAAGCGCCGCGACAGCCTCCCGTACGCGACCTCGTACGCGAGGACCTCGTCGAAGCTGCCCCGTCGGGCAAGGGGCCCGCCGGACACGTCGCCGATGACGCAGAGGGAACGAGCGCCGCCCCGGATCGCTCCCCTGAATTGGCTCTCCCAAACCGCCAGTTGTGCGGCGGCGCCCTCGGCGTACGCCGAGACCACGACCCGCCCCTCGTCGATTGCGCGTCGCAGCGACGGTCGCTGGCGCGCGAGCAGAGCGAGGACACGCTCGCAGACGTCGGGCTGGGCCGTGAGGAAGCACACGCTGCCGGCCGTCAGGCCGTCGCCGAGCCGGTCGGCGGCTTGGCGCGTCCGCGCCAGGTCGCTCGTATACAGTCCGCAGACGTGGCTCACGGGCGCCGCGCTGGGATGCCCCTCCAGAAACGCCATCAGATCGGCCCGGCGGAAGCGACGCTCCCGCCGCCCCCCGATACGGAGGCAGGGGAGTTGCCCCCCGTTGGTCCAGCGGCGCAGCGACGCTTCGCTGACCTGCAGCAGCGCCGCCGCTTGCGCGATGTCGAGCAGCTCGGGCTCGGCAGCCATGGTGTGAGAGACCTTTCGGTGAGTAGCAATGTTGATTAGAGTATAGCAAAGTCGAGGAAATCGCAATTGGAGTTGCGGCACTTTCGTTATTTCGTGGCGGTCGCCGAGGCGGGCAGCTTTGTGCAAGCCTCCCGCCGTCTCCGTGTGGCCCAGCCCGCCCTCTCGAAGCAGGTCCGCGATCTCGAGGCCGAGCTGGGGGTCACGTTGTTCCATCGTCTCCCGCGCGGGATCCGACTCACGCGGGCGGGCGAGGCCTTTCTCGTCAAAGCGCGCGGCACGCTGGCAGCGGCCGGGCGCGCCGTGGCCAGCGCTCGCGGTGCCGCGAAGAACGGCGCCTTCGATCTCGAGTTCGCGCACGGCGAGCTTTCAGCCTACACCTCGATTATCGAAGACCTGCTCGCGGCGTTTCGGGACGCGCATCCCGAGGCGCAGGTGCGGGTGTCGAGCAAGAGCGACGCAGACACCTACCAAGCCCTGCGGGAGGGGCACATTGAGGTCGCGTCCATATTCATCGCCCAGTGGCCGGTCGCGGGGTTCGATGCGCTTCGCCTAGTCGACTGTGCGATCAAGGGCGTGCTCCTGCCGGCGAGCCATGCGCTCGCGGCCCAACCGTCCGTGCGGTTGGCGAAACTGCAGAACTTCACGTGGCTCCATTCCTCTCCCCAACGGTGGCCTGGCTTCTTCCGAATTATCCAGGACGCGCTACGCAACCGCGGTTTGGTCCCGCTACGGAGTCGTGAGCGTCCGAAAGAAACGCCGGCGGCGAACGTGCAGATCGCGGCGGGGGAAACCTGGGCGCTGGCGAGTGAGGCGATCGCCGCCCCGTACCGGACGACGCCGACCGCGATCGTTTACCGCCCCTTCGTCGAGCCTCCGATCCCCTGCTGGATCGCCCTCGTCTGGCGCCCGAATGCGCCGCGTCTCGTCCACGACCTCGTCGACGTGGCGCGAACGTTGGCCGGCGCAATGGGGGACCCTCCGGGGGCGCGGATCGCCTGACGGCGCGGGTGTGCTAGGGCGCCTTGGATGGAGCGGCCGGCGGCGGTGCCGCACCCCACCGCCGCGCGACCTCGAGGCCGGAGATACACGCGGAGAGCCACAGCCCCCCCGCGGCGTACCCACCCACCACGTCGCTGAAGTAGTGCACCCCGAGGTAGAGTCGACTCAGCCCAATGGCCACGACCAGCAGCGCCGCGCCAACGACTATTGGCACCTGCATGGTGCGACGATGGGTCCACAGAACCACGAGCAGGTAGGCAAGCATGCCGTAGCCGATGAGCGAGCCCATCGCGTGGCCGCTCGGAAAGCTCCAGCTGTAGTGATCGAGGAACGCGGCGGCATAGGGCGGCCGCGGGCGCCGGATCAGGCCTTTGAGAAATTCACTGAGGAGGCGACCTCCGGCGAAGGCGACGACCCAGCCGCCGAGGACGATCCACTGGCGCCGGGCGGCGAGGACGAGGCTCCCCCCGAGCGCTAGGCCGGTCATCGCTCGGGGCGCGCCGACGAGGCTGACCGCGTTGAAGATGACGTACCCGGTTGGGGTCGCACGCGCATGCAGCCATTCGAGCAGCGTCACGTCGAACTGCGTGAGCGGGTTATGATGGATGACGCCTGCCGTGGCCGCGCCCAGCAGCCCGAGTCCCGCGAGGCTCAGAACGACACCGATACCGTGTAGCCGAGCGTGCCACAGATCACGGACCAGCATACCCCGCCGAGGGCGTTGGAGAGCATAAAGGTATCGTATGGACGAAGCACTCGTCGCGGCCACCGCAGCAGGCTATCCTAAGGAGACCGATATGCAGAAGATCGTCCCATTCCTGTGGTTCGATGGCAAGGCCGAAGAGGCAATGAACTTCTATGTGTCGATCTTCAAGAACTCGAAGGTGCTCAGCGTCACGCGCTACGGCCCGGCGGGGCCGGGACCGAAGGGCACGGTCATGTCCGCGACCTTCCAGCTCGAAGGACAACAGTTCTACGCCCTGAATGGCGGTCCGCAGTTCAAGTTCACCCCGGCCATTTCGTTGTTCGTGAACTGCCAGACGCAGCAGGAAGTGGACGACTTGTGGGAGAAGCTGTCGGCCGGCGGTCGCGAGGATCAATGCGGCTGGCTCCAGGACAAGTATGGCCTGTCGTGGCAGATAGTCCCCACGGTCCTGGGCGAGATGCTGGGAGACAAGGATGCTGGGAAGGCGGAGCGGGTGATGCGGGCCATGCTGCAGATGAAGAAGATCGACATCAAGGGCTTACGGCAAGCATACGACTAGCTCCCAGGAGGCATGATGTCCATCCGACCCGTCAAGAGCATCATTCAGTCGCAACCCACCATCGAGGGAGCGGGGGTGAAGCTGCGCCGGGCGTTCGGTTTCGGGAACACCGGCGAATTCGACCCGTTCCTCCTGTTGGACGACTTCCGCAACGAGCACCCGCAAGACTACCTGGCCGGATTCCCGTGGCACCCCCATCGCGGGATCGAAACCATCACGTACGTCTTGAGCGGCACGGTGCAGCATGGCGATAGCTTGGGCAACCGGGGCTCACTCGGCGCCGGCGACGTGCAGTGGATGACGGCCGGCAGCGGCATCCTGCACCAGGAGATGCCGCAGGGGGATCCCCAGGGACGGATGCACGGGTTCCAGCTGTGGGCCAATCTGCCCTCCTCCCTGAAGATGACGCGGCCGCGCTACCAGGACGTCCTGGCGGGTGACATCCCGGAGGTGACGGAGAGCGACGGCACGCACGTTCGCGTCATCTGCGGCAGCTTCGGGGGCAAGAGGGGTCCCGTGGACGGCGTCGCCGCCGATCCGCGCTATCTGGACGTCTGGGTTCCGCCGCGGGTCCGCAGGACCCTGCCCGTCGAGTCGTCGCGCCATGCCTTCGCCTACATCTTTGAGGGCAGCGGCACGTTTCGCGACGCGTCGGCGCCACAGGCGGTCCGCACCGAATGGGTGGGGGATCCTGCCACCGCGGGTCGTGACGAAGCCGGCAATCGTTCGCTTGTGCTGTTCGACGGCGGTGACGAGATCACCGTCCAAGCCGGCGACGCCGGGATCCGGTTCCTCCTCGTCTCCGGCCGGCCGATCGGGGAGCCCGTGGCCTGGCAGGGGCCGATCGTGATGAACACCGAGGCAGAGCTACGCCAGGCGTACGCCGAGCTGCGGGACGGCACGTTCATCACGCAGGTCTCGGGAAAGTGACGCGGCGCATGCTTCGCGAGGTATTTCCTATGTAAAGGAAACTCCTCCGAGCGAGGTGCCGCATGACCCAGCGCCCTGTGTGTCTCTCCTCCCTGTCGACCCTGCTCGTCGTCCTCGCCCACACGGCCTCGGCACAACTCATCTCGATCAGGACCGTGCCGATCGCGCAGGGCGATCAGTTCGAGATCTTTCCCACTAACAACTTCGGCATGGGCGGCGTGTCGATCGCGCTGGCGGACACGCTGCTCGATGCGTTCGTCAACCCGGCGAAGGGCGCGCGGCTGGGCGCGGCGCGCTTTGTCAGCGCCCCCACGGCCTACGGGATCTCGCGCGGCGCGGGCGGAGGACGCACCCTGCCCCTCGCGGCCATGGCGCGCTCCGGCGCGTGGTACGGCGGGCTCTCGCTCGCGCTCCAGGAGGTCGACGCCAGCCAACCCCCGCACGACGGGGGCATCGTCCTCACCGAGCCTCCCCTGCCGTCGGTCGCGCCCGTGGCGCCCGCGCCGACCCTGCCCCCGCGACAGAACTCGTACGGGAACCAATACGCGTTCGCGATGCTGGGCAGGAAGGCGTCCGGTGCCGGGCTTTCGCTCGCGGGCAGCGCGCTCTGGGCCCGGCTCACCGGGGTCGACGGCGTCGATCTGCTCTACGCCGGCAGTACGGGGCTCAAGCAGTTCGGGCACGCGCTCGATCTCCGGCTGGGGCTGCTGAAGGAGTGGATGGGCGACCGGTCGCTCGAGGCGGTCGTGCTGCACAACCGGTTCGCCATGACGCACGACGTCGGCTACGTCGATCAGTTCTGGGATCCCGGGACGCAACAGTTCTCGGTGCGCCCCCGCCTGGAGCACAATCACGATCAGACCAACACCTGGGGGCTGCACCTCGTCTACGTGCGCCCGCTCGCGGCATCGGGATGGCGGGTCGGCTGGCTCGCGACGGTCAACCGCATGTCTCACCCCAAGCTGCCGGAGTACGAGCTCGCCAACGTTCCGGTCATCCCGCGCGACCCCGGACGCTCTTCTGCGTACAACATCGGCATCGGGTTCTCGAAGACACGCGGCCCTGCGGTGTTCGGCATCGACGCGATCTACGAGCCGATCTGGAGCTATACGTGGGCCGACGCGGCCTCGCCGGTCGCGACGACGCTCGGCGATACCATTCCCGTGGGCGGTAAGACCGTCGAGAATCGCTTCCGTTTCTCGAACGGGCTGGTCCGCATGGGGTTCAGTCGCGACGTGGAGCTCGGGCCGCTCGGCAAGGCGGCCGGCCTCCAGCTCGGCTTGATCGTGCGCTCGGTGCACTACCGGCTGGGACAGCATGACAACGTCCAAGCGGCCGCGCGCACACTGAACGAGACGTGGTTCGAGTGGACGCCGACGTGGGGGCTCAGCCTGCGGTTCCCGGATCTGGAGATCCGGTACCGCGGGCGCATCACTCACGGGACCGGCCGCCCGGGCGTGCAGCAGTCCCCCGTGTTCCTGGCCGGCCGGGACGCGGCCCTGGCGGCAGGCGGCATCCTCGTCGCGCCCACCGGCCCCCTGAGTCTTCAGGAGGTCGGCATCACCACGCATCAGATCTCCGTGTCGCTCCCGCTGCGCTAGAGGAGGTCACCATGACGCGACGCATGGTCAAATGGATTGGTCTCGGCCTGCTCGCAATCGGCGCCGGCTGCGACGGGGTCACGCCCCCGGAGACGCTGCCGCCTGCGATCGACGCCCAGCTGAGACAGGACCTCCAGCGCTGGGGCGTGGTCCCGATCGGACCGATGCCGGCCCAGAACGCGGGGCTGGTCGGACTCGGCCAAGCGCTCATGTTCGACGGCATCTTGAGCGGCAACCGCGACATCGCCTGCGCGACCTGTCATCTGCCGGCACAGCACGCGGCAGACGGGTTGGCCCTCGCCATCGGCACCGGTGGCACCGGGCTCGGTCCGTCGCGAGTGCTCGGCGCCGGGCGGCAGTTCGTTCCGCGCAACGCGCCCTCGCTCCTGAACGCCGGGCTCGGGCCGTTTTACCTGTTCTGGGACGGACGGATCTCACGCTTCGGCTTCGGCCCCGGCTCCAACGAGTTCATCACACCTGCGGGCGCGGCCCTGCCCCCAGGCCTGCCGAGTCTGCTCGCCGCGCAGGCGATGTTCCCCGTGGTGGAACGCCGGGAGATGCGCGGCGCGCCCGGCGACCGTGACGTGTTCGGGAGCGTGAACGAGCTGGCGCAATTCGGCGACAGCCAGTTCGCCGAGATCTGGCAGGCGGTGATGCGGCGCCTCCTGGCGATTCCGGAATACGTGGCGATGTTCAGCGCCGCCTTCCCGGGCACGCCGGCGAGTCAGCTGGGCTTCCAGCACGCGGCCCAGGCCATCGCCGCCTTCCAGCTGCAAGCGCTCACCAAGACCGACTCGCCGTTCGATCGCTACCTGGGACGCGACGACGCCGCCTTGACCATCGAGCAGAAACGCGGCGCGGTGCTGTTCTTCGGCAAGGCCCAGTGCTCGAGCTGCCACAGCGGTCCATTCCTGGGCGGGCAGGGGTTCGCCAACACGGGGGTGCCGCAGATCGGCCCGGGGGTGGGGGCGGGGGCGCCGCTCGACCTCGGACGCGGTGGGCTCGCCGGCAACGACTTTTACAAATTCGCGTTCCGCGTCGGGCCGCTCCGCAACGTCGAGCTGACGGCACCGTATTTCCACGATGGCGCGTTTCCCACGCTGGAAGCCGTGGTGCGGCACTACAACGACGTGCCGACCGCCCTGCGGGAGTTCGACGCGTCGCAGCTCGCGCCGGCCGTCCGGGAGAGCTATCACGGCGACGATGCCACGATTACGGCGGTGCTCGGAACGCTCGACTTCCGGTTGCAGCGGCCGTTGGGTCTCACCGAGGCGGAGCTGCACGACCTCGTGGCATTCCTGCAATCGCTGACGGATCCCTCGGCGCGGGACCTGAGCGCCCTCATTCCCGCCAGGGTGCCGAGCGGGCTCCCGGTGCCGCGGTGAATCGGTTGACCTTGGGGGGTGGCCGCTAGTTGGACCGGAAGACTTCCCCAAACAGCTTGAGCATCGCCGCCCACGATTCCCGGTCGGCGTCGGCGTTGTAGGCGAGGGCGTCCATGCCGTATTGGGCGGCGTCCGGATTGGTGAAGCCGTGCTTGGCGCCGGGGTAGGTCACCACCTCGAACCGGGCACCCGCAGCCTGCATCTCCCGCTTGAACGCTTCCACCTGCTCGGGCGGGACGAACGGATCGGCACCGCCCCCGAGCACCAGCAGGCGGGCCTTGACCTTCCCCGGCTGAGCCGGCGCCTTGGTCGCGAGCGCGCCGTGGAACGTCACCACACCGGCCAGATCCGCGCCGGCGCGCGCCATGTCGAGGACGACCGCACCGCCAAAGCAGTAGCCGATGGCCGCGATCCGCGTCGGATCGACGTGCGGGTCTCGCTTCAGCTGTTCGAGCGCCGCGTTGAATCGCGCCGCCACGATCGCCGGGTCCTTCGTGGCCTCGCTCGCGAACGCCTGCGCGTCCTGCGGATGGGTGGTCACCTTGCCCTTGCCGTACATGTCCAGCGCGAAGCCGACGTAGCCCGCCTCGGCGAGGCGTCGCGCCTGGTTCCGAGCATGCTGGTTGTGCCCCCACCACTCGTGCACCACGAGCACGCCGGGGCGCTTGCCCCGTGCGGCGTCGTCCCAGGCGATGAATCCCTGCAACACAGTCGCGCCCTGCCGGTATTCGATTTCCCGCGTCTTGACCTGGGTGCTGCGCGGTGCCAGCGAGACCCATACGGCCGCGAGCGCCAATACTACATATCGGGCGTGCATACCTCGTCCGCCTCCTCGATCACGCTTCCCCTTTGCGCCGTCCCATCCCTTCCTTCTGCCCCTCCGGCTTCCCGCCCGCCCCGTACACACGGTCACGACCCTCACCCTTGGCGTGGTACATCGCGGCGTCAGCGCTCGCGATCAGCTCCTCGGGCGTGTCGCCGTGCGCCGGATACTCCGCGGCGCCGATGCTCACCGTCGTCATCCCACCACCCTCGAACGCTTCGCCTGCCACCCGGGCCCGAATGCGCTCGGCCACGGCGAGCGCGGTCGCGATCGGCGCCTCGATCAGCATGACCACGAATTCTTCGCCGCCGTAGCGCGCCACGGTATCGACGCCCCGGGTCGTTTTCCTCAGGATTTCCGCCACCTTCACGAGCGCCGCATCCCCGGCGAGGTGGCCGTGCGTGTCGTTGTACTGCTTGAAGCGATCGACGTCCGCCAACAGCACGGAGAAGGTGCGCCGCAGGCGGCGCGACCGCTGCACCTCGTTGGCGAGCGTGCCCATCAGGTGCCGTCGGTTGTACAGCCCGGTGAGGGCGTCGGTGACGGAGAGTCGCTCCAGCTCCCCCTGCCCCTCCCGCTCGCGCACGCGAGCCACCAGGCTGCTAAATGCGCGCGTCAAGTATCCGACATCGCCGCTCCCGCCCGTCGGGAGCTCGACGGACAGATCCCCGGCCGCCACCTTGGCGGCGGCGCTGGTGAGCCGCTCGAGCGGACGCACGATGAGCACTCCCAGGACGTAGGCGATCAGCCACACGCCCGCGAGCAGGACGATGAGAATCAACAGCGTGACGTTCCGCAGCGCCGCCAGCTGGCGGAACGCTTCCGCCTGCGGCATCTCGGCGACCGCCGCCCACCGGAGCTGGGGTACCCGGCGCATGGTGCCAACCAGCTCCCGCCCGTCCGCGCGCTGGTACACCACGATCGCGCCTTCCTTGTCCAGCAGCGCTTGCGTCGTCGCGGGGGCGAGCTTGCCCCGCATCAGCTCCGCCGAGCTGAGGCGGGACCGCATCACCAGCTTGCCCTGGTCCGTCACGAGGTAGACGTCGCCCGTCTCGCTCGGGGCGAGCCGCTGCAGAATCTCGGCGACGGCGCGCAGATTGATCCTCGCCGTGAGCGCGCCGAGGAACCGCCCATCCGGCTCGCGGATCGGGACGGCGAGGGTGATCGCGGCTTTGCCGGCGCCCGCGTCCCAGTACGCCTCGCCCACGAGCGCGTCGCCGGTCCGGAGGGTGTTCAGCCGGTCCAGCAGCAGTTGCGCGCCGGTCCACCGGCCGCTGCTCGTCGCCGCACGCCCACGCGGGTCGACGGCCACTAGAGCTTCGTAGTCCGGGAAGCGCTCCCGCACCGACGTGAGATAGTCGCGCAGCCGGCCGAGTGCCTTGCCGTTCCCGCTTCCCTGGAGCCGGGGGAGGTTCTCCGATATCACATAGGAGCCGGCCGCCACCCGCAAGTCGTCCAGTTGTGCGTCGAGCCACTGATCCAGCTCGCGGGCCGCCTCAGAGCTCGCAATGCGCAGCGTCTGGTCGATCTTGTCGCTGAGCAACCGCTGGCTCCGCCGGTACGACGCCACCGTCATCACGAGGGTGGGAATCAGCGTCGTGAGCACCGCGAACAGCAGGATCTTGCTCCTGATGCTGTCGAGGTGCAGCGCGCGGAGCCGGCGTGCGATGGCCTCTTCCCAGACGGTCACAGGTCGGTTCCTGGTGGCATACAGCAAGATTGACCCTCGGACACCCACCGCCGCAAGTGAGGGCGGTCACGCCGCCATCAATCTAATCGGACGGCGGGCTCGCTAGCCCCAGCCCAGGCGTTCCCGGAGGGTGGTGATGTGCGCCGTGTGGTGACGGCCGTGCCACGCGTACTGCGCCAGCAGGTCGTCGACGCTGGGCGTGCCCCACTCCGGATGGCGCACCGTCCGCGCGAAGTCAGGCGGGCGGAGCGATCGGAGAAACAGCACCCAGCGGCGGTGCAGCGCCTCGAGCAGCTGCAGCGAGACGTCGATCGGCGCGGTGCGCGCTTCGGGCAGCTCGGCCCAGCGCGCCTCGTCGTACGTCTTGACGGTCGGCGTGTCTTCGGTGCAAGCCAGCTTGAACCGGGTGTAGGCGTTCAGATGGCTGTCCGGCACATGGTGGACGACCTGCCGAACGGTCCACCCCCCGGGCCGATACGGTGTGTCGAGCTGGCCAGCCTCGAGACCGGCGACGGCCCGGCGCAGCTGGTCGGGCGCGGCGGCGATCTGCTCGATGCAGTCGGCCCGCTGGGCGGGCGTGAGCGTCGTGACCAGGGCGAAGCGGCCGATCGGGTAGCGCACGTCGTTCATGCCGGGCCTCGACTCAGCGCCGCTCGCGCCGCGGCGTCCGCTGCGTGGGAATCGGCAGCGTCACTTTGAACGTGGAGCCGCGGCGCACCGCCGACTCCACCTCGACCCGGCCCGCGAACATCTGCTCCGTGATTTGGCGGACCACGGTCAGTCCCGTGCCCGAGCCCGCGCCGAAATCCTGCGTGGTGAAGCCCGGCTCGAAGATCCGCTCGATATGCTCGGTGGCGATCCCCACGCCGTCGTCCTGCACCGCGAGGCGCAGCGTGGCGTCTACCAGACCGAGGGTGACCACGACCGGCGTCTTCCGCTCCTGGGAGGCCGCGACGGCGTTGCGGATGAGGTTGGTGAGCACCTGATATAGCGCGTTCGGATCACCCTGTAAAAACACGCCGCTCACGGCGATGACCCCCTGGAGCGCGATGCCGCGCTTGCGCGCCAGCGGCCGCTCCAGCGCCACGCACGACCGCACCACCTGCGCCGCGTCGAACCGCTCCGAGCGCGCGAGCCCGCCCCTGGCTCGATCCTGCATCGAGCGGAGAAACTCGATCGCCTGATCCATCCCTTCCCCTACACCCGCGAGCTCTTCGAGCAGCTCCGCCCGGAACGAGGGCTCCAGGAACTCCGCCCCGCGCACCAGATCCACGGACAGATCGAGGCCTGCGAGCGCCGCCGTCAGAGGATTGGCGACCTCGTGCGCGATCACGCTCGGCTGGCGGATCAGCTCAGCCAGGGCGTCCGGTTCCGCCAGGCGCGGTCGTGTGAGGGGAGGCGGCTGGTCCACGAGACCGAGACAGAGGCCCGCCAGCTCGAGCGTCATCCGCTCCCGGCTGCGGCGCTCGACACCGTCGGGCGGCGGGGCGGCAGGCTGCTTTCTCACGGGGGCGATGCACCACGGGCCGCCCTCGTCCACCCGGCACCCCACCCACCGGCTCCCCTCGATGATCGGAGCGCCCCAATGGTGCAGCGTGCCGTCGAGGTCGAGCGTCGTGTCCTGCGATGTGGAGGTCACCGCGCTCGTCAGCACCGGTATCACTTGCGCCCGCGCCGACACCTCCCAGAGGGTGACCGCACGCCCCTGGAGCGCGACACTGGCTTGGCGCAGCACTTCACTGCGACGCAATTGCATCGGATCCGGAGTCGTAGGCGTCCCCCCCACGGTGCGCACTTTGCACCAAATGTAGGGGCGCCGGCCGTCGTCTCTAGGGCGTTTTTGCGGCACCGGGGGGTGGGAATGCGACAGCACCCCCCACCGCGCGAGGCTCCCCTCGGGCGGTGTCGGGGAGCGTGAACCAGAATGTCGCACCGCGCCCGGCGCTGGCGGCGTCACCATGTTCCAAGATGCTAGGCGCCGGCGCGCGGCACCAGGCCACGCGTTGCGGCGCGGGCCGACCTGGCGGAGGCTCGGGGGCGGGGGGCGCCCTCGAGCGCACGTCAGCGGCGCAGCGCCGCGAACACACTGATGACGCCGATCACCACGCCAAGCGCGATCTTCGCGGCCGCGGCGGCCGCCCGCCCGACCACCGCCCCCCACCCCGCGCCGACCGCCACGTCGGCCCGGCGGGACTGGCCGTATTCGAGCAGCGCCGCCCCGCCGAACGAGCCCACGAACGCGCCGATCACGCTTCCCACGACCGGCACCGGGACGCCGACGACGGCACCGATCAAGCCGCCGATCAACGCCCCCCAGCCGGCCCGGCCCGATCCCCCGTAGCGCCGGGCGAAGCGAAAGCCGAGCCAGCTCTCGACGATTTCACCGATGAACGCGAGGGCAACGACGACCACGATCATCGCCACACTGACGGAGCGAAACTGTGTGAGCCAGCCGTATCCGAGCAATCCCCCCACCATGACCCAGAGGCCCGGCAAGCCGAGCGGGATGAGGAGCAACCCCGCCACGCCGCACAGTACCAGTACGACCACCGCGAGGATGCCGCTCATTTTGGCCTGATCTCTTCCCCCAGGGTCGTCACCATGTCACATTGAGCCTATGCGCCTCCTTCTATCTACTACGGTGATGCTCCGCGTGTGGACGCTCGCACTCGCCCTCGCGTCCGTCGCTCGCCCTGGATGCGCCCAGGATGGCCAGAAGGGATGGAACCCGATGCACTTCAAGAAACTGAGCGACGCCGAGCTGCGACGCTCGCTGTCGCCGCTGCAGTACCAAGTGACGCAGCACGACGCCACCGAGCCGGCGTTTCACAACGAGCTGTGGGACGACCATCGACCCGGGATTTACGTGGACGTCGTGTCGGGCGAGCCCCTCTTCAGCTCGCTCGACAAGTACGACTCCCGCACCGGGTGGCCCAGCTTCACCAAGCCGCTCGAGCCGGGGAACGTGCGCGAGCGGGTGGATCGCTCGCTCTTCATGGCGCGCACCGAGGTCCGATCGGCGCACGCGGACTCTCATCTCGGTCACGTGTTCGACGACGGGCCGCCGCCTACCGGCCTGCGCTACTGCATGAACTCGGCGGCGCTGCGCTTCATACCCGTCGAGCGCCTCGAGCAGGAAGGGTACGGGCAGTACCTCCCGCTGTTCCAGACCGTCACCCGGAAGGACCCCGCACACCAGTAGGAGCAGGCGTACCCGTCATCGCCCACACGCGACCCGGGCTGTCGGCCGGCCCACAGCCGACCGGCGATCCCGTGGCAGCCGTCACCGCCCGCCTCAGCCGCTCCGTCGCATCCTGTCGTAGTTACGCAGCGCCCTGCAGTTCCGGCGATGGGGGCCGACATCAAGCGTGGGTCACGCTCGCCGCCCTAGGGTCCGTTTCCTGCCCGAATCGAGACCGCGACATTGTGGCGCACGGCTGCCAGACAAGGGGGCTCCGATGTCCCACCGCAGCCGCAGCAGGATTGCCGGGTCATGGCCGCATATGCTCGGCCTCCCGAGCGTGCTGCTCGTCATGGCCACGGCCTGCGAGCCGCTGACTTCCCCGCGGACGGGTCCGGCGGGCAACGGCAGCGCGCGCGCACCCGGCGGGTCCCTGCCCCTCCTCACGAGCGGCCAACAGCACTTGGTCAAGCAAGGGAGCGTGGTGTTTCAAACCGTCTTCACGCCGGCGACGGGGTTGGGGCCGCTCTTCAACGCCTCGTCCTGCGCCGAGTGCCACGAGGACCCGGTGGTGGGCGGGGTGGGCGACGAGGTGGAAACGCACGCAACGGCGTTCCACGCGGGAGTGTGCGACGACCTGGGACGCATCGGGGGGCCGGTCGTCCAGGACAGCATGACGCCGGCGCTGCAACGGCGTCTTGGGATCGAGAAGGAGCCGGTGCCCACCGAGGCTACCGCGATCGCACGACGAACCACCCCGAGCCTGTTGGGGTTCGGGCTGCTGGACGCCGTGCCGGCGTCGGCCCTTGTCGCGTTGGCCGATCCGGATGACCGCAACGGGGACGGCATTTCCGGACGCCCCAACCGTCTACCCGATGGCCGCATCGGCCGTTTCGGCCGGAAGGCACAGATCGCGACGCTGCGCGAGTTCACGAGCAACGCCTTCATCAACGAGATGGGGATCACAAGCCCGCCGGAGCCCCACGAGCAGACGATCAGGGACACCCCCCTCCCCACGGGGGTCGATCCCGCCCCCGACCCCGAGCTCGGGCAGGCGGGCATCGACGCCGCGGACGCCTTCGTCAAGCTCCTCGCCCCGCCGCCGCCGACATTGAGCTCGTTCGTGGAGCTGCAGGGTCGTCGCCTGTTCACGAACATCGGTTGCACCGGCTGCCACGTACCGGTGCTCCAGACCGGTTCCAACCCGGTGCGGGCGCTGAGCAACACGACGGTCTCGGCCTACACTGACCTGCTGCTCCACGACATGGGCCCGGAGCTGGCGGACATCTGTCTCGGCCAAGCGGAGCCCGCGGAGTTCCGTACCGAGCCGCTGATGGGAGTGCAGTACAAGCAGGCGTTCCTGCACGACGGCCGAGCTGCCTCGATCGAGGCGGCGATCCAGCTCCACGCTGGCGAGGCTGCCGGCGCGCGTGGCCGGTTCCTTGGGTTGTCGCCGCAGGAGCAGGCCGCCCTGTTGCGGTTCGTCAGCGGGCTGTAGCGACGCGCCCGGAGGCGAGACGCATCACACCCGGCCGACCCGGAGCATGAGCGGCCAGCGGACGGTCCGGGCCGCCGTGACGGTCCCCCACGCGCGCGCGAGCTCGCGGCAGAAGGCCTCGAAAGGGCCCCGCCCTTCCGCCTGCTCGAGCGCCCACACGGCGGACCACGTGCCCACGTAGCCGACGAGGTCCGCGAGCCGCCAGTCGAGCCGGATCTCGAACGCGGGCGGGGCGAGCTCCACGAACGGAAAGGGCAACGCGCGGTAGCCGTCATCGACGTGCCGCCGCTCGGGCGGCCAGTACCGGGCCAGGGTGTCGCGATAGAACGGCCCGATGACGGCGTTGACGGCGGCGTCCGCCGTGACGACGCCGTAGCCGATCAGGGCGACGATCCCACCGGGCCGGGTGACGCGCCGCACTTCGGCGAAGTAGGCGCCCAGGTCGAACCAGTGCGCGGCCTGCGCGGCGGTCGCCAGATCCGCCACGCCGTCCGGGAGGCCGCTCGCCTCGGCGGGGGCGCAGCGGTACTCGACCTTGGGGTGCGCCGTCGCCCGAGCGATTTGCTCGTGGCTCGCGTCGGTGGCGATCACCCGCTCGAACGAGCCGGCGAGCAGCAGCGACAGCTGGCCGGAGCCGCAGCCCGCGTCCCATGTCAGCCGCCGCGCGGGCGCAAGCGCTGCCAGGAAGTCGACCAGCGCCGCCGGGTAGGATGGGCGGTGCGACGCGTAGGCCGCGGCCACTTGGGAGAAATGATCCTTGAAGCCCCGCGGCGCGGTCACAGCTCCAAGTCCCACGTTTCCGCCACCAGATCCTTCCCGAAGCTGGTGTGACGCTCTTGGCCGACCATCTGGAAACCCGCCGTCTGGTACAGGCGGCGCGCAGCCCGCAGCTCGCTCTGAGTCCAGAGCGTGAGCGTGCGGTACCCTGCCTGGCGCGCGAAGCCCACGCATTCGCTCACCAGGCGGGTCCCCAGCCCGGAGCCCCGCGCCGTGGGCTCCACCAGCAGCAGGCGCAGCTTGGCGACCGTCGGCGAATGCTTCACGAGAAACACGCAGCCGACGATCTCGCCGTCGCGCTCCGCGATCCAGCAGCGTTCCCGCTTCGCGTCGTAGTGCTGGACGAAGTTGGCCACGATCCCGGCGACCAGCGCCTCGAATCGCTCGTCGTAGCCGTATTCCCGAGCGTAGAGCGCACCGTGCCGGTGGACCACCCAGCCGAGGTCGCCGGGCTGCGGCGGTCGGATGCGGCAGGGGACCGATGGGTCCGGGTGCTTTCCCAGGAGCCGCTCGATCGTCTGCATGGCGGCGACGACGCGCGCCTGGGCCGGGGGGGACAGGTCGCTCAGCATCGCGGCCACCTCGGCGTGCGAGCGGGCATTGAGCGGCGCGAACACCTTGCGCCCCTGGGCCGTGAGCGCCAGGTGACGCTGGCGAGCGTCGGCCGCGGAGCGCGTCTTGGCGACGAGCCCGCGTTTCTCGAAGCCACGCAGCATGCGGCTCAGGTAGCCCGCATCGAGTCCCAGCTCGCGACGGAGCTCCGTGGCCGTCGGCTTGTCGCGGTGCGCGAGCTCGTACAGGACCCGCACTTCGGTCAGCGAGAACGGGCTCGCGTACGCCCCCTCGTGCAGCACGCCGATCTGCCGGGTGTAGAACCGGTTGAAGCGGCGCGCCGCCTCCACGCGCTGCTCAAGCGGGCGCGGCGCCATGGAGGCAATGTCCGCTCTATACTTGACTCTGTCAAGTACTTCCTGCCGCCCCCGCCCTGCGTAGATTCCCCGGACTCCCATGGCCGATACCCCGCCCCGACCCCCCAGGAAAGCGATCACGCCCGGCGCGTGGCAGGAGGCGCGGGCGCTCATCTACGCGCACCGCGGCCGCCTGGGACTGGGGCTCGCGCTGCTGCTCGTCAACCGGCTGGCGGGCCTCGTCCTGCCCGCCTCCTCCAAATGGGTGATCGACCGAGTCATCAACCAGCATCACCCCGAGCTGCTGTTGCCGCTGGCGCTCGCGGCAGGCGGTGCGACCCTCGTCCAGTCGGTGACGGGATTCGGCCTGTCGCAGATCCTCGGCGTCGCCGCCCAGCGGGCGATCACCGACATGCGCCGCACCGTGCAAGCGTACGTGCTCCGCCTGCCCATCAGCTACTTCGACTCGACCAAGAGTGGGATCCTCATCTCGCGCATCATGACGGACGCGGAAGGCATCCGCAACCTGGTCGGCACGGGTTTGGTGCAGCTCGTGGGCGGGTTGGTGACCGCGGCCATCGCGCTGGGGGTGCTGTTCTACCTCAACTGGCGGCTCACGGTGATCGCGATCCTCATCCTGGCCTCCTTCGGCGGCGGGATGGCGTACGCCTTCACCAAGCTGCGGCCGCTGTTTCGTGACCGTGGCAAGCTCAACGCCGACGTGACGGGCCGGTTGGGGGAAACGCTGGGCGGGATCCGCATCGTGAAGGCCTATCGCGCGGAGCGGAGCGAGCGGCTCGTGTTCACGCGCGGGGCGAATGCCCTGTTCCGCAACATCGCCACCACGATGACCGGCATCTCGGCCGTAGGCGCGTTCGCCACGGTCATCATCGGCGCGATCGGGATCCTGATGATCCTCGAGGGCGGGCACGCGATCCTCTCCGGCGAGATGACGCTGGGCGATTTCTTCATGTACGGGGTCTTCATCGGTCTCGTGGCGCTGCCGCTCATCAGCATCGCGTCTATCGGCACCCAAATCACGGAAGCGTTTGCGGGACTGGACCGGATCCGCGAGATCCGCCGGCTCGTCACGGAGGACGCCGACGACGGGGCGCGGGCGCCGCTCCGCGAGGTGGCCGGGGACCTCGTGTTCGACCAGGTGAGCTTCGAGTACGTGCCCGGCGCCGAGGTCCTGAAGCACGTCTCGTTTCACGCCCCGGCCGGCTCCACGACCGCCCTGGTCGGCTCTTCGGGCGCGGGCAAGAGCACGCTGATCAGTCTCGTCCTCACCTTCAACCGTCCACAATCCGGACGGATTCTGGTGGACGGCCGCGATCTCGCGACCCTGCGGCTCGCCGACTACCGTCGGCAGCTCGGCGTGGTGCTGCAGGACAACTTCCTGTTCGACGGGACGATCGCCGAGAACATCGCGTTCGCGCGGCCGCATGCGACGCGCGAGGAAGTCGAAGCGGCAGCGCACATCGCCCACTGCGACGAGTTCGTGCGCCGCTTCGAGCGGGGCTATGACACGGTGGTGGGCGAGCGCGGCGTGAAGCTCTCCGGCGGCGAGCGCCAGCGCGTGTCGATCGCGCGCGCCATCCTCGCCGATCCGCGGATCCTGATCCTGGACGAAGCCACCTCGAGCCTCGACTCCGAGAGCGAGGCGACGATCCAGGACGGGTTGCGCATGCTGCGCCGGGGCCGCACGACGTTCGTGATCGCCCACCGTCTCTCGACCATCCGGAGCGCGGACCAGATCCTCGTGATGGAAGGCGGCGAGATCGTGGAGCGCGGCACACACGCCGAGCTCCTGGCGAAGCACGGTCGCTACCGCCAGCTGTACGACAAGCAATACCGGTTCGAGCAGGACCTGTTCGTGAACCCCGGTGAGGACTTCACCCCCGAGCCGGAGGCGCCGGCGACGGCGCCCCCGCTCACTCCACCGGCCCGGCTCTGACCGCTACCGGGCTCGCTTGGTGGTGATGATGATGACGCCGTTCCCGCCGCGCGAGCCGTAGATGGCGGTCGAGGAGGCGTCCTTGAGCACGTCGATCCGCTGCACGTCACCGGGCGCGAGCCCCGCGAGCGCGCCGCTGAGCGCCCCGACCGGCGTGGGCATGTCGTCGATCACCAAGAGGGGCTCGTCATCCACCGGCCTGTCGCCCAGCGTGTGCCGGCCCCGGATGCGGAGCGTGTAATTGCCGTTCGCCAGGGGGACGACCTCGAGTCCGGGCACCCGGGCTCGCAGCAGGTCCTCGACGCGGGGAGTCCGCGCATCCGCTTCCGTGGGAGAAACGGACGTCACCGCGCCGGTGATATCGCGCCGGTTCTGGGTTCCATAGCCGACCGAGACTTCATCCTGAGGTGCCGGCGGCTCCAGCCGCGCCCTGGTTGGCCCGCAACCGGCGGCCAGCGCGACGGCAAACCCGAAGTGGATTGCTCGCCTCATCGCTCCTCCTAGGCTAGAGTCAGGCTCCCTTCAACACTCGTCCGGCGCTCGGGTTCCTTTCGGGGTGATGCGGTAACGCAACAAATATAACCTACCGGCCAAAACAGAGCGGCCCGCCGAGCAGGGCGGGCCGCTGGTGCCGAGGACGAGGCGGGCGTTTACGCGATCACGGCCACCCCACACCGGCCGGGCAGGGCGTGCCGCCATACCCCGGGTTCTGACACAGCCCCGGATTGGCGGTGATCTGGGTCTGCGGAATCGGCCACCGCTTCTTGTACGTCTGCCCCGAGGTCGGGCCGAGCCGCTCGGAGTTGGGGTCGTGCAAACTCAGCTGCGTGGCCCAATAGGTCGGGTCCTCCGAGTCCCGCCGCACCAGGTCGAACCAGCGCTTCGCCTCGAACGCAAACTCCCAGGCCCGCTCCATGTAAATGGCCTCGCGTACCGAGGCCTTGTCCATCAGCTCGCCCGCCGTGCCGTAGTCGTGCGGCTCCGTGCGGGTCTGGGCGCCCGTCCCCTTGCGCGCCCGGGCGCGGATCATGTTCAAGTACTGCACCGCGACCGCAGGGTTATTCAGCTCGTTCTCCGCCTCGGCGTACATCAGGATCGCCTCGGCATACCGGTACAGTGGTACGTCCACGTCTCCCAGCCACCAGGTGTCACCACCGTCGGTCTTACGGTACTTCCAGGGCATCGGCCCGTCCCCGAGCGTGTCCGCGCACAGGGTGAGGCCGCACCCCCCGGCGACGAACCCCGAATCCGACTTGTAGCCATTGTAGCCCTGCGACCCTCGGAAGTCGCCGGGCAGATAACTGTTCAGGAACCAGTCGGTCGGGTGGATCAAGCCCCAGCCACCGCCCTGCCCCTGGTCGAGCCCCCAGTCGCGCGGATAATAGAACAGCTGGAAGATGTTGCTCGTGCGATCAGTCACGCCCGAGTTGGTGATCACGAAGATCATCTCTTTGTTGCCCTTGTTCGTGGGCAGGAACGTGCTGAAGTAGTTGTCGTTCAGGCCCAGCCCCCAAGCGCCCGCGGAATCGATGACGGTCTTCGCCCAGTCCGAGGCCTGCTGCCATTCGCTCTTCAACATGAAGCTCGAGCGCCACGAATACAGGTCGGCGAGCGCCATCGCCGCCGCGGCCTTCGTGACACGCCCTTGCGTGGGAATGCCATATCCGTCATTCCCCGGCCACACCGCGGGCAGCCCCGTGTAGGCTGCGGTCAGGTCCTGGACGACCGCCTGATGCACCGAGTCGAGCGGCGTCCGGGTGGGACTCGGGTTCGCCTGATCCTCCGGCGTGAGCAACAGCGGCACGCCGTCGTACGCCTTGGTCAGGCGCAGATATGCGTACCCGCGCAGCAACCCGGCCTCGGCGAGATTGTACGCTTTCGTCACCGCATCGGGCGCCTGAATGCCGGGGCCGTTCGCGAGCACGAGGTTGGCACGCGAGACGATGCCGTAGATCGTGCCGAACGGCACGTTCGCGCGGCCGCTCGCCGCGGTCCAGTTGAGGCGGTCGGGCCCGTATGTCCCGGAGTTCGGCTCACGATTGTCGGCCCGGGTCTGATCGGACGCGAGCTCGGGCGTGGTCCAGTTGCTCTGGCCTTCGAGCCCACGGAGGGCGTTGTAGATGGCGAGCGTGGCGCTGTTCAAGTCGGCGCCGGTCTTGAAGAAGGTGTCCGTGGTGGCGAACCCCTTGGGATCCTCGTTCAGGAGATCGGTGCACGCGATGGCCGACAGCCCGACCGCGAGCACCAGAGGTGCAACGAATCGCTGGTATCTCATGGCATTGTCCTCGCGGCTCAGAATGTGGTGGTCAAGCCGAAGTTCCATACCCGCTGCCGCGGGTAGGCACCGATGTCGATCAGGCCGAAGGTCGCGTCCCCGCCCTGGCTGTTGACGTCCGGATCGAACCCCGAGTAGCCGGTGATCGTGAACAGGTTCTGGGCCGTGACGTAGAGCCGGGTCGCCGACGTGCCTGGGATGAGACCGGACGGCAGCTCGTAGCCGAGCGTGAGCGTCTGGAGGCGCAGGTAGGAGCCGTCCTCCACGAAGGTGCTGTAGAGGAGCCGCGCCCGATCCCGATTGGGGCGCGGGACGTCGGTGTTGGTGTGTGTCGTCGTCCAGCGATCGAGCACGCAGGTCCGCTCGTTGGCCTGCATGATGGCGAGGCAGCCATATGCCTTGCCGGCATTGATGATCTTGTTTCCGTAGGTGAAGTTGAAGAACGCGTCGAGCGTGAACCGCCCGTAGGTGAGCGTGTTGCCGAACCCACCGTAGAACTTGGGCTCGCCATATCCGAGTATGGTGCGATCGGCCGCGGTGATCGCGCTGTCCCCGTCCTGGTCGACGAGCTTGTACTCGCCTGGCGTGCACTCCGTCGGGTTCGACAAGTAGCATGGGTCGCCCGGCTGCCACAGGCCGGCGACCTGGTAGCCGTAGATCGAGCCGAGTGGCTCACCCACCCGCACGAGGTACACGTCGCTCGGATCGAAGAAATTGCCGGTGCGCGGCGTCACCGTGAACTGGGTGACGGCGACCGGCTTCCCCGTGATGGGGTCGGGCCTCGTCCCCAGGTCGACCACCTTGTTGTGATTGTGGGAGACGGTCAGTGTGCTCCGCCAGGTGAGCTTCGGCCGCTCGATGTTGGTGGTGGTGACCGACAGCTCCACGCCGTTGTTCTGTACCGAGCCGACGTTCTGCAGCTGCTGGTTGAAGCCCGTCGTGATGGGGACGTTGACCAGGAGCAGGAGGTCGCGGGTCTTGGAGCGGTACGCGTCGAACGTGAACGCGATGCGGTTGTGGAGCAGGGCCGCGTCGAGCCCGGCGTTGAATTGCGTCTGCTCCTCCCAGTGGAGGTCGGGATTGGGCATGAGGCTTCCGGGAGCCATCGCCGGAATTTCCGTGGTGCCGGAGGAGTACCAGGCCACGCCCAGCTGCGAGAGCGACTGGTAGGGGTCCACCGCCTGATTGCCGACCTTGCCGTAACTCAGGCGCAGTTTCAGGTCGCTGAAGAGCGACTGCTGCCTCATGAAGGACTCGTCGCCGAGGCGCCAGGCGAACGCGCCCGAGGGGAAGAAGCCCCACTTGTGGTTCGCCCCGAACACGCTCGAGCCGTCCCGGCGGCCGGTCAGGGTGAAGAGATACTTGTCGGCGACATTGTAGTTGGCCCGCCCGAGGAAGGAGAGCAGCGCATGCTCCTGGGTGCCGCTGCCCGGCGCCACGAGGGTCGAGCCTGAGCCGAGATCGTAGACGTTCGTGTGGTCGATCGGAAAGTCGGCCCCGTTGGCCGTGGCACTCTCTTCATACCACGTCTGGACCGAGTAGCCGCCCAGCAGGTCCAATTTGCCGGGCCCCACCGCCCGCCGGTAATTCACCGTATTCTCGTTGGTCAGATTGCGACGCTCACGGTTGAACAGCCAGCCGCTGCCGCCGCTTCCACCGTCGAGGATGGTGCGCGGCGCATAGAAGTGAATGCCGTCGAACTGGAAGTTGCCGCCGAAGGTGCTCCGCACCTTGAGCTCGGGGGTGATGTCCAGCTCGCCGAACACACTGCCCAGCGCGCGCGAGGTGGTGTTCAGGTCCGTCTCCTCGAGCGCGTTCGCGATCGGATTGGGCACCGGTTCCGTCGAGGGCGACTGCATGATCCAGTTGCCGGCCGCGTCCTTGGGAGCCGCAAACGGCGCGAATTGCATGGCGGCCTGGAGGCCGTTGGCGCTGTTGCCGATCGCGCCGTTCTCCACGCGCGCGGCATTGCGGGCTACTCGCGTCAGGCTCAAGCTCGAGCCCCAGCGGAACCGGCTGCTCGCGTCGCCGTCGACGTTGAGGCGCACGCCGTAGCGATTGAAGTCGGACCCGAGCACGATGCCTTCCTGGCGCGTGAAATTGCCGCTGAGCAGGTAGCGCAGTTTCGGCTCGCCTCCCGAAAGGCTGATGGCCTGATTGGTCTGCAATCCCGTGCGGAGCATCATGGCCGGGTAGTTGTACGTGGCGGCGGATCCGATTTGGGCGGCGGTGAACGGGAGGTTGAGCGAGTCGCCCTCGGCGTTGAACACCGCTTCGTTCGATAGCTGCATGAACTGCGGCCCATTGAGCACTGGGATGGTCTTCCGAATGCTCTGGAAGCCGGCATTCGATTCCACTGTGACCCGGCTCTGGCCCGCCCGCCCCCGCTTCGTAGTGATCAACACCACGCCGTTGGCGCCGCGCGAGCCATAGATCGCCGTCGCCGACGCATCCTTCAGCACGTCGATCGACTCGATCTCGTTGGGGTCGAGCGACATCAGGGGATTGTCCTTCGGATCGGTGTCGCGCGAGCCCTGCTCGGCCGGCAGGCCATCGATCACATACAACGGCTCGCTGTTCGCGCTGATCGAGCCGGTACCGCGCACGCGCACCCGGATGCCGACGCCCGGCATCCCCGAGTTCGAAGTCACCTGCACGCCGGCGATCTTGCCCTGCAGGCCGCCCGACAGCGTGACGGTCGGGGCTGCCTTGGTCTCGAACTGGTCCCCCGACACCGACGCCACCGCACCGGTCAAATCGCGTTTTTCGACCGTGGCATACCCGATGGCCACGACCGGATTGAGCTCGATGGGACTGCGCTTGAGCGACAAGTCGACCACGCTCTGCTGCCCATCCTCCACAGTGGCACTCGTGTCGACGGCGCTGTACCCCAGCATCCGGACCCGCAACCGGTAGCTCCCAACCGGCACACCCGCGATCGTGAACCGCCCCTCGGCATCCGTCTGCGCCGAAAACCGCGTGCCGACGACCGTGACGGTCGCCGCCGCGATCGGCCCACCCGTGTCCCCGTCCTTCACCGTCCCGGCGATCGAGCCCGTCTGCGAGGACCGGCTCGCGCCATCGCGGTCCGTGACGAGCAGGATCTGCCCGGTCCGGTCCACCGTCGAGGCGACGCCGGTGCCGTACAGCAGCGTATCGAGTGCGGCCTCAACCCGCACCGCAGCGAGCTGCACGGACACCGGTCGGTCGAGCGGCACGACCCGACGCGAGTACGCGATGCGCACGCCCGTCTGCCGAGCGACTTCGTCGAGCGCATCCTTCAGCGACACGCGGTCGAGCGCGAGCGTGACCGTGCGGTCGAGCGGTGGGGGTGCTTGCGCGGCGCCAGCCGGCACCGCTACGCCCGCCACGACCAGCATGCCGGCGAACGTGATCAAGAACCGCATAGCGAGTCTCCCTCCATGGTTACTGCCGCGGGTGAACGGGAATGAGTCGGACCAACCGCTCGACTCGCGTCACCCGAGCGTCGAGCACCTTGGCCAAGGCCGTCAGGGCCTCATCAGCCGATTGCGTCGTGAAGGAAATCGTCAGTCTTTCGTCGTCCAGCGATTGGTCCCCGGTCTCGATGTCGAGGTCGTACCAGCGGCCCAGCTGGGTGAGGACGCTCGCGAGTGGCGCATCGTTGAACACCAGCGCACCGCGCGTCCAGGCGAGGTACTGCTGGAGCGAGACGCCCGCCGTGGTCGTCGCGTTGCCGCGCGCATCGATCACCGCGCGGTCGCGCGGCTTGAGCGTCAGCGCCACCGAGTCGGTCGCGTCTCCCCGCGCACCGCGCAGCGCGACGCGTCCGGCGGCGACGACGACCTGCAAATACGGCTCCTCACGGTAGGCGCGCACGTCGAACGCCGTGCCGAGGTCCTCCGTCGTCCCGTGGCGGGTGCGCACGCGGAACGGACGGCGGGGATCGTGCCGGACGACGAAGTACGCCTCGCCTTCGAGCTCGACGGCGCGCTCGCGCACGCCGTAGTCGCGCGGCACGCGCAGCCGCGAGGCGACGCCCAGCAGCACGCGCGAGCCGTCCGGGAACGACAGCTCGCTGCGCTGTCCCCGCGCCGTCGCATATTCCCGCGGCGGCGCCGCCGACAGACGGAGGCGCCACACCACCGTCCCCGCCAGCGCAAGGGCGAACAGCGCGGCCACCCGAGCGGGTGGCGCCACGACCCGCCACGCGCGCGGCGCGACGGGCGCGGGATCCGACGCCCCGTGCGACACCGTCAACACTCGGGGCCGCGCGGAAAACGGGTCGGGCCGCGCCAGACGCCCGTCGCGGGCCTCGAGCAGTCGCTCCCCCGCCTCGCCGATGTCCCACGACCGCACGGTGTCGCCGGTGAGGCGCCAGACGGCCTGCAGCTCGTCGAGCAGCGCGGCCCGGCGCGGATCCTGGGCGATCCACGCCTGGATCGCCGCGGCTTCATCCGGCGAGCACGTCCCTTCAATCAGTCGCAGGAGATCGGATGGCTCGGTCATCGGGCTCCCGGGTGGGCACCCACGGCGCGCGGGTCCTACCTCGAGAACCCCCGAAAGGGCTCAGAGTATGAAACCGAGGCTACAGCAGGCGGTAGCTGGCGTGCCCTTCAGCGATGACGGGGAGCGCGTGGGCGAGGTAGGGCGCCAGCGTGTGCTTGAGCCGCACGGTGGCGCGCCACATCTGGGACTTGACGGTGCCGAGCGATAGCTCGAGGCACGCCGCGATCTCCTCGTAGCTGCACTGGTCGCGGCGCCGCAGCAAGAAGATCTCGCGGCACCGATCCGGGAGATCGGCGATCGCTCGCTGCACCACATCGTCGAGCTCGGCCCGCAGGCAGCGATCCTCCGGACTCTCCACGGCGGGCGTCTCCTCGCGTGCGGCGCGGTCGATCCACGTCGCGGCCACGCGCTGGTGGCGCAGGTATTTCAACGCCCAGTTGCGTGCCGCCACATAGAGATACGGCCGGGTGAGGCGGACGGCGTCGCGGGGGCCCCGCGTATCCCACAAATGCAGGAAGAGATCCTGCACGACATCCTGCGCAACTTCCGTCGAGCCGACCAAGCGCAGCACGTACTCACACAGGCCGACGTAGTGCGCCGAGAACGCCGACTCCCACGCGTGCGACGCGTCACGCGGTGCCGGCTCGAGCGCGCCGCGCGACTGGGCCGCCACGGCCACAGGGGCCGGCGGGTGCGTTCGGTCCTGCATCACGACCATCCCCCTCGAGCGACGGATGAGGACGCTACAGGTCGACGTCGGAGGAGACCTGCTACAAGTTCGAGGCCGAGGTTGCAGTGAGGACGCGCCAGAGCCACTCCGCTCGGTGCAACAACAGGTTAGCGATGGTTCCGCTCGACACGTCCGGATCGCCATGTGGCGACGGCGCAACAACGACCGTGCCGTCGATCAACAGGCTGGCGTCCCCGGCCAGGGCGGCCTACACTAGCGCATGCCGTTGATCGACACCAATCACCAGCGCGCGGCGCTGCTCGTGCTGCTGCTCGGCGTCGCCCTCGTGATCGCGCTCGCGCCCTACGCGACCGGCCTCATCGGGATCCCGGTGCTGTACGCGATCTTCGTCCCGGTGCACGAGTGGCTGTCGTTGCGGGTGCGGCCCCGGACAGCCGCGACGCTCGTCGTCGTGCTCGCCTTGTTCCTCATCGTGGTGCCCGGGGTGTCGTTCGCCGGCCTCATCGTCAACCAGGCCCAGGAGATCGCCGGCGGCGTCATCCGGAACCCGCTCCTCGGCCGCCTCAGGGAGCTGAAGCTCGGTGGCATCGACCTGGGGCCGCGGCTCGCAGACCTGGGCGCCAAGGTCGTGGGGTGGATCGGCTCCTCCGCGTTCGGGTTGCTCGGCACGGCCACCCGGCTCGCCCTCAACCTCACGATCTCGCTGTTCGGCCTGTTCTACCTGCTGCTGCGGCCGCACGAGACGTGGGAGGCGGTCCAGCCCTATATCCCCTTCTCGACAAAGAACACGGAGAAGCTGCGCCAGCGGTTCCGCGACGTCACGACCGCCACGATCATCGGCACCGGCCTCACGGCGGCGATCCAGGGCGTTCTGGTCGGGCTCGGCTTCTGGGTCACGGGACTCCCGAACGCCGTGTTTTGGGGCGTGGTAACGATGGTGTTCGCGATCCTGCCGGTGGTGGGCAGTGGGCTCGTGTGGCTCCCGGGCGCCCTGGCGCTGATCCTCGACCATCGCGCCGGCCCGGGCGCGCTGCTCGCGCTGTGGGGCGCGGTGGTGGTGGGAAACGTGGACTACGTCATCCGCCCGAGGGTATTCCGGCGTTGGGCCAACATTCACCCCCTCATCACACTGATCGGCGCGCTCGCGGGGGTGCCGTTTTTCGGCATTCTCGGGTTGTTGATCGGGCCGCTGGCGCTCTCGTACTTCTTCGAATTGATCAAGATGTACAGAGAGGAGTACCTCAGTTAGCAGGACGCCATACGAGACGCACAGACGCACAGGGGTGAACAGATCACAGCAAGCGGCTACGGCCGAGGCGGGACCGGGGCCGAAAGGTCCAGCGCCAGGAGACCGAGTGGATCGACCGTGACGTCGCCGTAGGCGCCGAACCAATGGAGGTGCGGTCGAGTCACTCGTCCGGATGCACCCACGCGCCCGATCAGCTGGCCGCGCGCGACCGTGTCGCCCGGAACCACAAGGGTGCGGCTCAGGTGAAAGTAGCCGGTCAAGAGGCCGGCGCCGTGGTCGATGAAGATCGTCGTCCCACTGTAGTAGAGGTCGGCGATGAACACCACGACGCCGCGGTTGGTCGCCCGCACCGGCGCGCCGCCCCGCCCGGCCAAGTCCACGCCAAAGTGACGGCTGCGCACGACCCCATTGAAGACGCGGGGCACGCCGAACGCGCTCGTGACCGCGCCGGGAACGGGACGGACGAACGGCTCGCGCCACAGCCGCGGAGTCTCGTGCGCCCGTTGCCGCAGCTCGCCCACCATCTCGCGCTCGATGCGGATGCGCTCGTCGAGCGACTCCGGCGGCTGCGCGAACTCGGGAGCCACGCGCAGGCGCTCGCGCGCGGTCCGCCGCGGTCGCACCGGTAGGGTGGCGCTCACCGTGTCGCTCGCGCCGCCGACGCGCTCCACCACGACGTGCGCCACCACGCTGTCTCCCGCCCCGAGCGGTACCGCTCCCACCGCGCGAAACTCGTCCCCGACCCGCTCGAAGTGCAGCGGCTCGCCCGCGAGCTCTCCCTGGATGCGGGCGACGCTGTCCTGATCCGCCCCAGGGGCCCGCACCGCCAGGACCACCAGAGACGCCTGGAGCGGCACGCGAGGCCGCCAGGCGATGTACTGAGCCCGAAGCCTGCTCGAGAGGACGCAGCACAGCGCCGCGGCGAGAGCCATCCGAAGACTGCGTGACATGGGTACGCCCCGATTCGGAAACCGGACTTTAATCTGCGCCCTGTGTGGCACCGGCGCGACGCCGGGCGGTGCCGAACTACTGGAAACCACGACGCCCGCGCGGTGTAGGTACGAACAACTTCGTACATGGCGGTGCCGATCTCCTGGAAACCACGGCGCCCGCGCGGTGTAGGTACGAATGACTTCGTACATGAACGAGGCCCCGATGCGGAAACGGTCCCTGACCCAACGTCGGCCGCCACGCCCGACCAACGCGGAGCTCGAAATTCTGCGCGTTTTGTGGGAGCGCGGTGCGAGCACCGTGCGCGACGTCCACCACTCGTTGGACCACGCCAAGCCGGTCGGCTACACGACCGTCCTCAAGCTGTTGCAAATCATGACCGAGAAGCGCCTCGTCATGCGGGATGCATCGGTGCGTTCCCACGTGTACGCCGCGGCGGCATCGGAGGCCGCGACCCAACGGCGCATGGTGGCGGACCTGGCGAAGCGGGCGTTCGGTGGCTCGACGCTCGGGCTCGTGCTCCACGCCCTGTCCGTCACTCCAACCACGGCGCGAGAGCTGGATCAGATCCGCCGACTACTCGACGAGAAGAAAGGAGGACGCATATGATCACGACACAAGCGCTGGGCTGGGCCCTCGTGGACTCGCTCTGGCAGAATGCGCTGGCCGCCGCGGGGCTCGCCGCCCTCCTCGCCATCATTCCCGTAGGCGCGGCCCGCACCCGCTATGCGCTCGCCACCCTCACGCTGGCGTTGATGCTCGCCCTCCCCGTCGCCACCGCCGTCCGGTTGAGCGAGACGTCGCCCTGGACTGGCGACGCGGTGAGCGCCACATCCTCGGGTCTCCCGGGGGCAGCGTCAGGCCCGGGCCCGCAAGCCGTTCCAGCGTCCGCGCCGGCCGCCGCCCGGATCCACGCCGCCCTCGAGCCCGCCCTGCCCTGGGTCGTCCTCGTGTGGTTTGGTGGCGTGGTGGCCTTGTCGCTGCGGCTCGCAGCGGGATGGCTCGTGGCCCGACGCCTCGGCACGGTGGGGACCTTTCCGGTGCCGGAGACGTGCGGGGAGGCGGTGGCGCGCCTCGCGGGGCGGCTGCGCGTCACCCGGCCCGTGCGCGTGCTGGAGTCGGCCGTCGTCCAGGTGCCGGCCGTGATCGGATGGTTGCGTCCGGTCATCCTCCTTCCTGCCACCGCACTGACGGGACTTTCGCCACTGCAGCTCGACGCGCTGCTCGCGCACGAGCTGGCCCACGTGCGGCGCTACGATTACCTCGTCAACCTCATCCAATCAGTGATCGAGACCCTCCTGTTCTACCACCCGGCGGTGTGGTGGGTCTCGCAGCAGGTGCGCGACGAGCGCGAGCACTGCTGCGACGATTTGGCGGTCAGTGTATGCGGCGACGCGCACTTCTACGCGACGGCGCTGCTTGGCATGGAGCGCCTCCGCATCACGACGCCGGTGTTCGTGATGGCGGCGGCGGGTGGCTCTCTGATGGGCCGCATCCGGCGGCTCGTGGCGCCGGTGCAAGCGGAGCTCTTCCCAAAGTGGATGGCCGGTGTCCTCGTGGTCACACTCGCGCTAGGCGGCGGCGCCCACCTCGCGCGCGGGACTGGGGCATTGGGCGACGGTCCGCTGCCCGGTTCGCCCGACTCCCTGATGGGGCGCATCGAGGCCCTGCGGGACCCGTACGCGCGACACCAGGCGGTGAAGGCGCTCGGCAGGCGGCGCGACCCGCACATGGTGGCGGCGCTCCTCGCCATCGCACAGCAGGACCGAGACGAGGAGGTCCAGCACGAGGCGGTCGAGGGCCTCGGCCGGCTGAGGGGCAGTGCCGGCGTGGGTGCTCTCATCGATATCGCACGCACGAACATCAACCCGGACGTCCGCCGCAAGGCCGTCAAGGCGCTCGGTGACGTGGCGCCCCCGCAGGTGGCGCTCGGGCTCCTCGAGGAGTTCGCGCGCGGCGACCCCAGCGACGAAGTGCGGCAGGAAGCAGTCGAGACGCTCGGCCACCTTGGCAGCCCACAAGCGTTGGCGCCACTGGCGCGGATGGCGCGCGCCCAGCCGAGCGCGGAGGTCCGGGAGGAAGCGGTGGAGCAGTACGCGAAGAGCGCCGCGCCAGAGTCCGCTCTGGTCCTGCTGGTGGACAGACTCGCGAACGACAGCTCGTCCGTCGTTCAACTGGAGGCCGTCGAGCGCCTGGCGGAGCTTCCGGACGGGCTCGGGATCCCGGCGCTGAGCGAGGCGGCCCGCGCCCACCCGAGCCACAACGTACGGGCCGAGGCGCGGCGCCGCCTGGAGGAATATCGCTAGGGCGCGCGTTCCTTCCGTTCGTCGAGCAGCTTGCGGATCTGATCCAGCTCCTCCGGCGTGGCGGGCGTGGAGGAGAGGGCCGCGAGCACCAGCTCGAGCGCCGAGCGTCTGACCGGGGGAGCGGGCGCGACCGGTGGGGCTACCGTTTCGACACCTGCGCGCTCGGCCCACCGCGCCGCCTCGTCCAGCACCGACTGCGCCTCAGGGGGTGCCTGACGCTTCAGCATGCGCGCGGCGAGGTGCACGAGCGCCGCCGCCCGGTACCACGCGAGGGTGCGCTCATCCACCAGGCCTCGGGTCCCCGCGAGAAACGCCTCTTCCGCGTGGGCCGCCTCGCTGGTGTGGCCGTCGTGCCGCAGGCCGAGGCGCGAGAGCGTGGCCAAAAACATCCCGGCGTCGATCTCGATCGGCCCTTGACCAAAGCGCTGCCAATCGATCACACCGGGGCCGTGGCCCAAGTCGAGAACGTGACGCGCGTAGAGGGTGCCATGTACCAGTCGCGGATAGCCGTTCTTCGGCTGGGTACGCTTGAGCGCGGCGCCTATCGCCTTGGCCCCCCGACCCAACACGTGGTCGGCGGCGCCCAAGAGGACCACCGATCTCCCCACTTCGTACAGCAGGTCCCCGGGGCCGAACGCCGGTCCGAGCTTCATCGGGAGCGACGCGGCGCGCCACAGCCAGGTCGCAGCCAGCTCGCCGGCGCGCCGACCCTGTCCCGCCTTGACGAGGTCATTGGCCGGCGTCCCGTCGAGCCAGCTGATCGCCAGCAGCCGCAGGTCTCGCTCCCACGCGAGGAGTCGCGGCACGGCGACGTCCGTTACCCCCGTCAGGGCCGCGGCGAACGCCTGGTACAACACCGCTTCCGGGGTCGGATCGTCGGCGTACGCCTTGACGGCGAAGTGGCGGTCCCCCGCTCGCACGTCGAGGGTGGCCCGCGAGCCCGCCGTGTACCCGCACAGGAGCAGCTCGATGGGCCCGTCGCCCAGACCGAGCGCGGGCATGGCACGCGCCAAACCGGCCGTACGGATGGCCGCGAGGCCCGGCAGCGTGGGATCGTCGGGGAGGTCGGCGGTCAGCTTCATCGGTGCGCCGATGCGTCGAGAAGCCTGCGGATCTGGTCCAACTCCTGCTGCGTGGCCGGCCTGGTGGCCAGGGCTTGCAGGACGAGCTCGAGCGGCGGGCCGTAGAGCGACGCGTTCTCATCGACGGGCGGTTCCACCCACGCCGCGCGCTCGGCGTTTCCCCTCGCCGCTTCGTCCACGAGCGCGCGCGCCTCCGGTGGCGGATGCCGCTTCTGCCCCGTCTTCAGCCCGCGCGCCGCCAGGTGGAGGAGCCCTGCCGCCCGATACCACGGCAGCGTGCGCTCGTCCAGCAAGCCGCGGGTCTGCTCCAGGAACGCCTGCTCCGCCCGCGCGACCTCGCCCCCAGAGGAGGGGTGGCGCAGCGCGAGGCGCGTGATCGTCGCCAGGAACATCCCGGCGTCCACCTCCAACGGCCCTTGCCCGAACTGCTGCCAGTCGATGACGCCCGGGCCGTCGCCCAGGTCGAGGATGTGGCGAGCGTAGAGCGTGCCGTGCACGAGGTGTGGGGCGCCCTCTCGTGGCTGCCCCCGCCCCAGGCTCCGGGCCACGACTCGGGCCGCGGTTCCGAGGCCGGGGTCGACGCCGCCCAGGGCCGCGACCGACACGCCTGCCTGATAGAGCATGCGCCCCACACCACATGGAGGCCCGAGCCGCAAGGGCAGCGCCGCCGCGCGCCGCAGCCAGGATGCGGCCAGCTCGCCCGCCCGTGTGCCCTGGCCGTCTTTGATGAGTTGATTCGCCGGCGGCCCATCGAGCCACGCGAGCGCGAGCACCCCGAGGTCGCGCTCCCGGGCCAGGAGCCGTGGCACGCGGGCGCCTCGGTCCCCGGCGAGTCCCGCGCGGGTGAGCGCTCCATACAGCTCGGCCTCCGGCGCCGCATCGTCGGCGTACAGCTTGATCGCGAACCGACGGTCGCCGGCCCGCACCTCGAACGTGGCCCGCGACCCCGGGGCGTGACTGCACAACCGGAGCTCGACCGCGTGTTCGCCCAGGCCGAGCTCCGGGATCGCGCCGGCGAGACCCTTGGCGCGGATCGCCGCAAGCGCCGGCAGAGCGGGATCGTCGGGAAGGTCGATCGTCGGTCGCATCCGTCACCCCGCCCCTTCGGCGAGCGCGTATCGCGCTCTCTCGATGGCCACGGCCATCTTGTCCGGCCACCGCGCGTCCTGCCGTCGAAAGATGCCGCTCGCCACCTCGATCAGCGCGCCGGCGCAGTGCAGCGCAAACCGCCGGCGCCACGATGCCGGCACATGGCGGAAGTACTCCTCGGCGAAGGCCGCAGCGGCGGCGCGCGCCTGCTCCGGTGGCATCGCGTCGAGACCCACCCCGCCCGCGACATAGGCGAAGAGATGCGCGGGGTCGCGGACCGGATCGCCCAGGGCGGCCGAATCGAGGTCGATGAACAGCACGCGATCGCCCGACACGAAGATGTGATCGGTCTTCAGATCTCCGTGGATCGGGGCCGGCGGCTCGTCCGCGAGACCGGCAACGACCGCGGCGGTGATCGCCTGGACGTCGGCTCGGGCGGCCGGGCACGCCCACTGCACCAGCGTCGAGGCCAAGCCCAGGTCCTCGAGCTGGTCGGCGAGGGGCGTCCGCCGCGTGAGCCCGAGGTCATCCTGATTGAACGCGGCCACGGCCCGCCCCACCGCGCGCAGCGCGGGGGTTGGGTCGCCGCCGTGGAGGAGCAGCTGCTGCAGCGTGATGCCCGGAGCCTCTTCCAGCGCCACGGTGCGTAGCTCGGGCCAGTAGCCGAGAGGCTGGATGGTGGCATAGGGGCGCCGTCCGTTTGCCGTCTGCTCGGCCAGCGACTGTAGCATCTCGAACGTCCGTTGCCCGCGGTCGTCGCGATACACCTTGAGGTAGCCGCGCAGCGTCCGGCGTCCCGGCGTCGGTCCATCATGGACCTGCAGGGTGTATCTGAGCGCAGCCCCCAGCTCGGTCCGGTAGCGGGTCGGCTCGATGGTCCGCTCCGCGACGCGCCAGTGCCCCGGCCCGAGACGCCGGAGCAGCAGCGGCTCGAGATCGCGGAGCGCGCCATCCATCACGCGCGACAGCTGTCGCAGCTTGCGGTCGTAGGGAAAGACCTGCACGACCATGTCGAGGTCGGGGATGAAGTCCACCGGCTCGAACGTCAACCAGCGCTCCGGAATCTCGCGGCGCGGATCGCCGACGCGCATCTCCCGCCACAGGCGCTTCGCCTCACCGTCCCGGGCATACAGCAGGCCGGTCACCCATTGATCCCAACGGCGACCCGAGCTCGGGTCGACCACGCGCAGCGTGTACTGCAACACGCAGCGCGAGGTGGACTGCCGGCATCGGAACCGAAACGGCTTGCAATCCTCGATGTGGTACGGCCTCCCCGCCACCGGCTTCAGATGGGCCCGGAACACGTCGAGCATCAGCGCCGGATCGTGCGCCAACGCGAGTTGCGGAAAATCGCGGTCCGCGGGAAACGCCTCCGGGGAGGCTACTGCGGGGAGCGCTCGGGTTGGCACGGGCGTCGCCTCGCTCGCTAGATCGGAAGGTGGGCGGCCGCTTGCGGCTGATCGCGCTCGTACAGCCGGCGGTACCGGCCGCTCGAGGCCACCAGCTGCGCGTGCGTGCCGCGGGCGATGATCCGACCTTCCTCCAAGACCAGGACCAGGTCGGCGTCCGCAATCGACTGCAAGTCGTGCGTGATCATGAGGCAGGTCTTCCCCGCCATCAAGCGATCCAGCGCCTGGCGGACCTTGCCTTCGCTTTCCACGTCCAGGCCCGTCATCGGCTCGTCGAGGATCAGGACGGGAGCCCCGCGAATGAGCGCGCGCGCGATGGCGATCCGCTGGCGCTGGCCGCCCGAGAGGGTCGCGCCTCGCTCGCCGATGACCGTGTCGTACCCGTCGTCCAGGGCGCGGATGAACTCGTCGGCATTGGCCGCCTGCGCTGCCGCTTCGATCTCCTCGAGTGTGGCCTCGGGCGCCCCGTAGGCGATGTTCTCGCGGATGGTCGCCCCGAACAGAATCGACCCCTGGAGCACGAGTCCGATCTGGCGCCGCAGCGATTCGCGCCGATACCGCCGGATGTCGACTCCGTCGATGAGGATGGTCCCCTCCTGGGCCTCGTACAGCCGCAGGATCAGGCTGACGACCGTGGATTTGCCCGCCCCGGAGACGCCCACCAGACCCAGCCGCTGTCCGGGGGAGACGGCAAACGACACCTGTCGCAGGACCTCCTTCCCGTCCCCGTAGTCGAACGACACACCTTGGAAGACGATCTCACCCTTGAGATCCGCCGCTTCGATGGCATCCGGGCGGTCCTGGATTTCCGGCTCGATTTCCAGGACGTCGGAGATGCGATCGGCGCTCGCCATGGCCTTGGAGAAATCGGTGGAGAGCTTGGCGAGCGTCTTGATCGGCTTGTACACGTTGGTCAGGTACGAGACCACCAGCACGAGCTCGCCGGGCAACATCCGGCCGCGCAGGACCTGGAGCGCTCCGAACAGCACCGCTGCGGCTGTTCCCACCGCCGTGATGAGCTCGGATGACCGGGTCGCCGCGGCCTCGAGGCGCGCGACGCGGATGCTCTCGCGCAGCGTTGCGGCGGTAGCGACGTCGAACTGCTCGACCTCGTGGTTTTCGCGGGCGAATGCCTGCACCAATGGGATCGCCGAGAGCACCTCGCTCATGCGGGACGCCACCTGGCCCTCTTGCTTCTTCTGCGTCTTGACCGATGCCTTGGTCTTGCGATAAAGATGAAACAGGCTGTAACAGAGGAAGGGCATGGTGGCCAACGCGATCAAGCTGACCTGCCAGTTCACGGCCAGCATGATGGCGAACATCCCGATGATCATCAGGAACTGCGACGAGAATTTCAGCAGCGAGTCCGCGAACAGATCCTTGAGGGTGTTCGTATCGCCGGCCATCCTGGTCAACAGGTCACCCGACCGCGCTCGATTGTGGAACGAGAGGGACAGCCGTTGGAGGTGCGCGAACAGCTCCCGGCGCAGCGCGTAGACCGTCTCGTACCCGATGGACGATGTGATGAATATCTGGAAATACGAGAACAGCCCCCCACCCAGCGCAATCAGCACGATGGCGCAGGACGCTTCCACCAACAGCGGCACGCGCCCGCTCGCGCCCATGCCCTGGAGAAACCGCAACGACTGGGGCAGCGGCTTGTCGAGGATGCCGTGATCCAGGATGACCTTCAACGGCCAGGGCTTCAGCAGCTCGGCGGCAGTGACACCCAGCGTGCACAGGCCGGCGAGCAGCAGACGTCCTTTGACCTGACGCAAGTGGGTCAGGAAGATCTGGCGGAATCGCCTTCGCTTACGCGAGCGCATGGCTATGGCAAGCTCAACAAGCGGGTTGCCTCGGCGTGCCGCTGCCGCAGCGCGTCCGCCTCTTGGTGTCGCGTGGTGTTGAACGCCAGACCGTGAATCTTCCGCAGCAGCGTCGTCCGCTCGTACCAGGCGACCCGCGGGTCCAGCCCGGGATCCGGAGGAGCCCACCGCTGATACGCTTCGAGGACGCGTGCGCGCGCGGCGTCGAAGTCTCGCAGCCGATCGGGCTTCCGCACCGTCATGCGGCGGAGCTGCGCCAGCAGGTTGCCCAGGTCCAGGGCGGGGTCGCCTCGCGCGCACTTGTCGAAGTCCAGCACGACGACCTGCCCCATGCTCCACAGGAGATTGGCCGGGCCGAAGTCACCATGCACGAAGCACGGCGCCGCCGGCGGGAGCGGTGCCTCGCGCTCCAGTTGGCTCCACTGCCGCCGCAGGGCGCTCGCCTCGTCGGGAAATCGGACGCAGAGCGCCTCGACCCTCGTTTGCAGATCGGCGATCACGCCGTCGGGCGACAGCACGGCGTCGAGGGTGACGGGAGTGACATGCAAGGCCGCCAGCGCACGCCCCAACGCCGCCAGAATGGAAGCGGTGTCGTGTGCGATGGCGGAGCTCACCGGCTCGCCGAGCTCGTACGTCAGCAGGAGCAGGCGACGGGGCGCGTGATAGGCGACGACTCGTGGGACCCTCAGACCGCCGCGGACGCCGCAATCGGTCGCCGCCAGCTCCTCCAGCGCCGTGGCGACCCTGCCGGCGTCGTCGTGGCGTTCGTAGAACTTGCCCAGCCATTGGCAGTGCTGGACGGCCGCCTGGCCGGCCACGTGCGCCTGGAGATCGTAGCGCACCACGCGGCGTTTCCCATGCTCCGTGAAGCCTGTGTCCGCCCTCCAGCTCTCGAGCCGCGCATCGGCGCCATATACCGCGCGCAGCGCCGCGCTCAGCACGGCCCCCGTTTCTACCGAGTCGACTGCGAGCGACGATGGGACGCGCATCAATCGCCCCCGAGCCAGGGCGAGAGATATGCGGTCAGCCGGGCGGCGCCGTCGAACGAGGGGATGATCTCGCGCACCCGTTCCTGGTGGGCTCGCCGATCACACCGCAGCGCCCACTCCAATGCGTCCGCGAGCCGGTCCCCGTTCAATTCCTTGGGGTGGACCCACCGCGCCAACCCGTGCGCGGCCAGCGCCTCGGCGCGGATCTGCTGCTCGACCTTGTGCGTCGCCCGCGGCACGATCACCAGCGGCCGGCCCACGGCCAGGGCCTCGCACACGCTGTTGTAGCCGCCCATGCTCACGACCGCATCGGCGGCGGCCAGGAGCTGGAGGTTGTCGGCGCGCGGCACCACGCGACACGCCGCGGTCGCTCGCGTCTCTAGCCGCGCCCGCTGATCCGCCGGCATAAACGGCCCCGTCACCAGGATCGCGTGGAGATCGGAAAACTTGGCTTGCAACCGCTGGACGGCCGCCTGTGCGGCCTCGAGCACCGGGTACCCGTCGCTGCCGCTGCCGACCGTCGCCACCACCAACCGTGCGGCCCGCGGCACGCCGTGGTGCCGGCGCAGCTCGCTCGGGTCGATCGGGACCGCCTCACGGACGATGTAGCCGCAGTAATGCAGTTTGGGGTGAACCGCCGCCGGAATCGCGTAGGCTGCCGCTGCGTCGTACAGACGGCGTGAGCCGTACACGGCGATGCCGTCGTACAGGCTCTCGAAGGCGTCGTACACGCCCAGGTCCCGCCACTGCGCCCGAATGCGGCCGACATCGTCCATGATGTCGCGCAGCCCAAAGACGAATTTCGTCTCCGGGCGCTGCGCCTTGAGTGCACGCAGCCCATCGCGAAATTCGCCCTTGTGGCCCAACGGCTCGTGATCCACCAGCACCAAGTCCGGCGTCAACCCGAGCGCGGTATCGCGCAACAGCTGCGCACGCAGCACCCGGCAGCGGTCGGCGGCCGCTGCTGCCTCCTCGACGGTCTGCTGCGTCCCGGGCCGGAGACCCACGGGCAGTTTGACGTAGTCGCACCGCTCCGGGAGCCTGAAGTCGCCGGCGATGGGGGATTCCGTCGTGATGTACGCGACCGTGTTGGGATGGGCCGCGAGCAGGTGTCGAGCGATGGTCAGGGTCCGCATGATGTGTCCCATCCCCTGGCCATCCTGCGCGTACAGCAGGAGCGTGCGGGCCGCCGCCCGGGAGTCCGTCATGTCAACCCAGTCCGCCGGCGGACACGGCCACGGCCGGTGGCTCGGCGCCCAGCAGTTCGGCCAGCAAGGCCTGGATGCGCGTGAGGCCGCCGAGATCGAGGCGGCTGCGGCTGGCGGGAGGCGGGCCGAGATCGCGCGCCAGCCACTCGGTGAGCGCGCGCGGGCCCAGGTGGTCGGGATGCAGCACGTCGACGAGGCCCAGCTCGCGCAAGCGTTCGGCCCGGATCCACTGCTCCGGCTCGGGATGCACGCGCGGCACGATCAAGGCGTGCTTCTCGAACGAGAGCACTTCACAGATCGTGTTATAGCCCCCCATGGCGATGATCCGGTCGGCACGCTCGATCAGCGGCGTGGGGTCCGGGACAAATTCCAGGACCTGGAAACGCGAGCGACCCTGCGCCAGCTGGTGTACGTCCTGCCGTTTCTCTCCCGGCATCAAGGGTCCGGTCACGAGCACGCCGGTGGTATCGGGTGGCAAGTCGGCCTGAAGGAACGCCTCGGCCAGGGAGCCGCCGTCGTGCCCGCCTCCGACGAGGCAGAGCGCGAGGCGACCCGGGGGCAGGCTCGCGAGCAGCGCGTCAGCCTGGGCCTTCGCGAATTCGAGGCGTGGGCGCTGGTCGAGGTATCCCGTGTACCGCGCCCGTGCCGCCACGTGGTCGGGAAGGCTGTATTCCCGAACCGGGTCGTACACGGCGGGATCTCCGTATATCCAGATGGCGTCATAGTGATCCCGAATGGCGTCCATGTTGGCCTCGTCGGACCACGTGCGGTGCACGGTCTCGGGGTCATAGAGCACCTCGCGCATCCCGAGGACGCAGCGCGTCTTCCCGCGCGTGCGCAGGTATTCGAGCGTGGGGGTCAGCTCGTTCGCGACACCCAGTGGCAAATGATCCACGATCAGCACGTCGGGCTCAAACACCTGCACCGCGCTGCGAATGACCCGGGACCGGAGCGCGATGAGCTCCCGGTCCGAGACGTCCAGCAGGAAGCGCGGGTTGTAGGCACCGTCGGGCTCTCTCCGCAGGGCCGGGAGCGTGACACAGTCCACGCCCTCCGGCATCGGGAGCGCTCCCGCTTGCCACGCTTCCGCGATCAGCACGATCGCCGGCGCCAGCGCCGACCCACGCAGCGCCTGGGCAATCGAGGCGTTCCGGCGGATGTGACCGAACCCGACCATCCCTTGCGAATACATGGCGATGCGGGGGGGCGACGTCGCGCGGCCGGCCAGCGCGTCCGGTCGCGGACGCATCGGCCTGGGCCGGGCCGACGATCGCGACGGCTCGGCACGCCCTCTGATGTCGTCGACCAGCTTCTGAATCTGGTCCAGCTCCTCGGTCGTCGCGGGCGTGGTGGTCAGGGCCTGCAGCACCAAATCCAGCGTCGAGCCCCCGAAGGCGTGGTGGCCGGCCACTGGACGGGTGGACAGCGAGTCGCCGGGAACGATCGGCTCGCCGCGGGCCGCGCGTTCGGCGGCCGCGTAGATGTACTGGGCGAGGCGCCGGGAGCTATCCGGCACGCCTCTGAAGCCGGGGAAGCCCGACATGTCGACCACGTACGCGCGGCCGTCGCTCTCCACGATGTCCACTCCGAACAGGTCGATGCCGAACGCCGCGCCGCACCGTCGCGCGATGTCCTGGAGCTCGGGAGTGAGGGTGAACGGTTGGCCCTGCTTCTCCTCGCGGGTGCGCGCGGGCCGAACCCGGAGCACGCCGAAGCGCTCGCTCGCGATCGAGTAGATTTTGCGGTGCGCCAGCCCATCCGGCGGGTGGTAGCGCTGCGCGAACACCGGTTCCTCGATGGACCCCAGCGCCGCAAGCTCGGCCGCGTTCGAGACCACCTCGCTGCCCCGCCGCCGCCCGCGGCGATGCGGCCTGATGATCAACGGACCGCGCTCCAGTGTAGGCAGGAGCTGGCTCGGGTGGGACGCCAGGAAGGTCTCGGGCACCGGGACCCCTGCGGCCCGGAGCACTCGGAACGTCACGATCCGGTCCCGCAGCAGCGCCGAGACGGGATACGGATTGAGCAGAACGGCGCCGGCGCGGTGGAGATCCGCCGCCACGCTCATCCCCAGGTCCTTCCTGTTCGCGAGCACGTAGAGATCGTAGTCGAGACGCACTCGCGCGATGTCGATCAGGTCGTCACCCAGATGCAACGGTCGCGCGGTGGCGCCCCACTCGCCGAGCAGGCGGAGCACGTCCTGCATGCCGCGCGCGTCCGTGAACGAGCGGCCCAACAAAATGCCGATCCGCATCCCGCCCTCCCGTCCCTGGCCCACCTAGAAGCGCCACAGGTAGTTCAACTTCACGAACAGCTGCCGGGCCGTAGACAACTCCGGCCGCCGGCTCCGCTCCACCGAGCCCGCCATCAGCGCCAGGTTCTCGTACTGGTCGGTATAGCCAACCTGAAGCGCCGTGCCGGGATTCACGAGGTACGTCAGGAGCACGTCCGCGCTCCAGCGCTTCTTGTCTTCGATGGCCGCCAGTGTGGTGTCGCCGAACTCCGCCTTGTAGTCGACGATGGCGCGGAGCGACAGGAACCGGCTGAACTGGTAGTCGATCTTGCTGCGCCACAAGCGCTCGGTGAACACGTTCGCCCCCGCCCGTGTGTTCAGCTGGCTTTGGATAAAGGTCTGGCCCACTCGCAGCCGTGGCGTCGCCCGGAGGGTGGCGCCGATCTCGGCCTCACCCGCACGGCCCAGGAAGGGGGCGTCCACCGGATCGTGATTCACCGCGCCGCCCCACGTGTAGGCCGCGTCGAGCGCCAGCCACTTGAGCCACTCCGTCTCGAGCGAGGCCTTCGTCTCGTAGGGGTGGAAGGGCACGTCGTCGAACAGCTCGAACATCTCCGCGCGTTTGAGCTTCAGCCGGGTCTCGCCCACGAGCTCGACCAGGAACTCGGCGGCCAGCTCGCGGTCGAGCTGCCGACCGTGCGGATCCCAGACGTAGGTCACCGAGGCAGTCGGACCATACGCCAGCACGACCCGGCCCTTCGGGCGCCACTTGTGCTGCACCTCCTGCTCCATTTGTCGGATCCCGACACGCTCGACGAAGCCCATCGGCACCGAGAACTCCGGATTGAAGTGGACGTAGCGGCCCTTGTAGTCGAGGTGCCGTCCCTCGCGCTTCAGCTCCGCGAACGCGCCGAACCCCGAGGCACCGCTGTCGTTCAGCTCGCGGGTCTCGCTCCGCATGAGCTGGCCGGCGAACGCCCAGTTCTTGCCGACCTTCAGCCGGCTGTCGAGCGAGAGCATGCGGGCGAAGCTGCGGTCCAGCTCGCGGTCGGTCACTAAGAGGCCGACGGTGGACTCTTCCCCCAGCTCGCGCTGGACGCGCAGCGCCCCGACCCCGGCCCGACGCCCGGCCAGGAGCGCCGGCTCGTCCGCCCGTTCGACGGGCGCGCGGTCGTTCATCGCGAGCGCGCCCACAGCCCAGCGGCCGGCCTTCCCGCTCAGCCGCAGGCCGGCGCCGGGGTCCACGATGCGGCGCGAGAAGAAGAGGTTCACCGGCGTCTGGAAATAGCCCGCGTTTTCGATGAAGAACGGCCGCTTCTCGGGGAAGAACACCTCGAAGCGCTCGTTGACGGTCACCTGCGGATCGTCCGTCTCGACCTGGCTGAAATCCGGGTTGACGGTCGCATCGAGGGTGAGGGCGTCGCGCAGCACCAGCTTGGCGTCCACACCCAGCCGCTGGTCACCCGCCGTCCGGATGTCGGCGGCGTCCGCGTCGAGGAAGCGCGCGCGCGCGAACATGCTGTACGGGTTGAATTGCACGTTGCGGCCCGGGGAGATGTCCGCGAGTCCGTGGACGGCGTTGAACTGCGGCACGAAGCCCTGGACGCGCTTGGTGAGGTGCGGCCAATAGGCCTCTTCGCTGTTGCGCCGGATGATGCGTCCCAGCGCGACGCCCCACGTCTGGGTGGGCGCGCGCGGGAACCGGAGGCTCCGGAACGGGATGACGATGCGGACGACGTAGCCGTCGGCTGTGAGCCGGCCCTCGGACTGCCACACGGCGTCGAAGCTCAGGTCGTCATCTTGCCCCTCGGTGACGATGCCGTCGAGCTGCACGCCGAGCGGATTGGCCATGAACATGTAGGCACGCTCGCGGTCGCGGAACGTGTCCAGGTACACGACGACGGCGTCGTCGCCGTCGATCTCCTCTCGCTTGGCGATCCTCGCGCGCACCTTCGTCGGGTCGTCGTGGCACACAAAGACGACATAAAGATTCTCGTCGTCGTGGGCGACGTAGGCCGCGGTCTGTTGGCTCACGGGATTACCGTCTCCGGGGTCCCGTTGGCGGAAATCGCTGGCCCAGGCGTCGGGGAGTGGGCCCTTCAGAAAGTCTTCGAGCTGGGGTGGCCGCTGAACCCGCGGAATCGTAAACTCCGCGCGCGCCACCTTGCCGAGCTCTCGGACGCCTTGCGCCGACAGCGGGGCGCGAAGCGGCGGCCACGCGAGTAGCAGTGTGAAAACCAGCGGCGAGCGGGCCACCCACCCGGGCGACCGCGCTATCTGTGACCGTGACAACGTCCCCCTCCTTGGTGACGACCCTACCGATAGCGCGGCAGAGCGCAGGTACGTCGGGCAAGTGCCGTGCCAAGTTGTGCCCGTGCGCGCGGTCACAGCGCCGCGGGCCGGCACCCCATGTCGCCGGACAGAAAGGCTCGGACGCTCAGGAAAGTCGCGGGTCGCGCCGACGCCACGGCGCGGACGTCCCGTGTGGCGGACGCTCCCCGTTGGCCCCAGGCGATAGGGGCGCTGCAACACTCGGTCATCTCCGGTGGCCTCCGCCGCCGCGACAGGCTAAGATTCGGCAGCGAGCAGCCCCCCATTCTCCGGCGCCCCCGGATCCCGCAGTCTCGAGCAACCCAACCCGATGAGGAACCCGGCTTGAGGCTTTCGCTCCGCTTCGTCATTCCCTTATTCCTCGCGCTCGGCGCCATTGCCTACGCGGTGGTCCCGCTCGTCGATAGGCTCACGCTCCAGTGGTTCGAGCGGGACCTCGACATTCGCGCCACGTTGATCGCGAGCGCCGTCCAGGAGCCGCTGCGGGATCTGATCCGCGCGGGCAACCGAACCGGGCTGCTGCGGTTCTTCACCCGGATCACGCAGGATGAGCGGCTCTACGCTCTGGGGTTCTGCCCGCCGGCGGACGGCCAGCCGGTCGCGACGCCGACCCTCCCGTCCGAAGTCCGCTGCGCGGAGCTCGAGAAGTACTCGGGCCCGTCGGGGCAGCTGCTGACGAGCCCCGACGGCCCGTTGCTCGTGTCGGTCCGTCCACTCCAGGTCGACGGCGCGCCGGCCGGAACGCTGGTGCTCGTGCACGACATGAGCTTCGTCGCGCGTCGCAGCGCCGAGACCAGGAAATACCTCTTCTATTTTTTCGTCGGGCTCGGCGCCACGGTGGCGCTCATCACGGTCGTCATCGCTCAGTTGAGCTGGCGTGGGTGGGTCCACGGGCTGCGGGCGCTACTGCGAGGCGAAGGCCTGCTGCGGCCGTCGGGCAAGCCCGAGGTGCCGGAGCTCCGACCCATCGCGCGCGATCTGCGCGCGTTGATCAGCGACCTCGCAGCCGAGCAACGCTCGCGCGACGAGGCGCAACTCGCGTGGACGCCGGCGACGCTGCGCGCGATCCTGCGCGGCGAGCTGCGCGGACAAGAGATCATCGTGGTCTCCAACCGGGAGCCGTACATTCACGTTCACCAGGGCGACGCCATCGCCGTCTGGCGGCCGGCGAGCGGCCTGGTCACCGCGCTGGAACCGATCATGCGCGCCTGCTCCGGTACGTGGATTGCGCACGGCGGCGGCTCGGCCGACCGCGTGGTGGTGGACCGACACGATCGCGTGGCGGTGCCGCCGGAGCGCCCGGCCTATCAGCTCCGCCGGGTCTGGCTCAGCCCGGAGCAGGAGGCGGGCTACTACTATGGGTTCGCGAACGAGGGTCTGTGGCCGCTGTGCCACATCGCCCACGTACGCCCCACGTTCCGCACGGCCGACTGGGAGCAGTACGCGGCGGCGAACCGGGCCTTCAGCCGGGCCGTGATCGAGGAATCGAAGTCCCCCGACCCGATCGTGCTGGTCCATGACTACCACTTTGCGTTGCTCCCCAGAATGATTCAGGAGGCGCTACCAGCCGCCACGATCATCGCCTTTTGGCACATTCCCTGGCCGAACCCTGAAGCCTTCGGGATCTGCCCATGGCGGCAGGAGCTGCTTGACGGATTGCTCGGCAGCACCATTCTCGGGTTTCACACACAGTTTCATTGCAACAACTTCGTCGACACCGTGGATCGCCTGCTGGAGGCGCGGGTGGACCGGGAGACGTTCACGGTGTCGTACCGCGGTAAGGCGACCGCGGTGAAGCGGTATCCCATCTCCATCGAGTGG
>Ga0184605_10000016_pt1 | contig 64543 bp, 57 predicted proteins | sample PLM0_30_coex_FD_132995 | JGI IMG/M metagenome (GOLD analysis project Ga0184605, IMG submission 132995) | Groundwater sediment microbial communities from an aquifer in East River, Colorado, USA - PLM0_30_coex | ecosystem: Environmental > Terrestrial > Soil > Riparian zone | place: USA: East... | reverse complement strand
TCCGGACGATCATTTCTCTACGAGCATGGTCGCCCATGCTCTCTAGCAGCCTACCCGCGGTGTCTTGATCGAGGTGGACGCCTCTCGCCGCATATTTGGCCTTGCTCCAGCCGGGGTTTGCCGTGCCGCTCGTGTTGCCACGAGCGCGGTGGGCTCTTACCCCACCGTTTCACCCTTGCCACCCGAAGATGGCGGTCTTTTTTCTGTGGCACTTTCCGTCACGGATGGCTCTCGCCGTCCGTGCCCAGGTGTTACCTGGCAGCCTGTCCACTGGAGCCCGGACTTTCCTCGAATAGGTACCATAACGATACCAATGCGCGATCGCCCGACCGATTGCTCTGCTGAAATATAACGAAAATGACGAATTGCACCTGTCTACATTTTGAGGTCTCGAGACCCCTGATCGTCGGCTGACGCAGCCTCGTATCTTCCGAACCGATTCCCGTTCACACTGTGAGGATGCCATGCCATCCGACTTGAAGCGCGGTTCGGAGCTTACTCCTGTATCGACGATTCTCACACCGCTCGAGCGATCCCGGGTAGATGCAGCGGCCCACGGATTATGTGATGCACTTCATAGAGAGTCTCTGGATGAAGTCCTGCTGGATCTCAGGCAGCGGAAAGCCAGCTTGGTTCTCATTTCTGTTACTCGCTATGGTACTCAGAGCTCGAGCCGGGTAGCGGCAATGGTGAGGGAATTTCCTAGAGTACCTGCCGTGGCGCTGTTAACTGAGACGCAGAACTCCACCCCGCACGCAACACTCGCGCTTGGACAGCTTGGTATTCGGACACTTGTGGATGCAAGGTTGCCAACCGGGTGGCAAACACTGAGAAATCTTCTTGCGTCTCAGGGCTCGAATGACTTGCTACGCTCGGCTCTCACGCAAATCAGTCTCGATCTACCCGGAGTGTCGAAGGATTGCTGGCGGTTTTTCGAGCTGCTCTTTGACTCGTCGCCGAAGATTTCGACAGTCCGCCAGCTCGCGCGTCATCTGAATGTTTTGCCGAGTACGCTGATGAGTCGCTTCTTCCGTGCAAGACTGCCAGCGCCGAAACGTTACTTGTCGCTTGCCAGACTCATACGTGCTGCCCGTCTCTTCGAGAACCCGGGATTGTCAGTCGCGCGCGTAGCGAATCATCTGGACTACTCGTCACCTCAGAGCTTCGGCCGGCATGTGAGAACCGTGATGAAGATGTCGCCGGTGAAGTTCAGGAGCACCTACGACGGACAGGGAATGCTCCAGTATTTCCGAACAACCCTGGTACTTCCTCATGTCAACGTGCTGGTGACGTTTCGACCTTCGGCTGCGTATCCGGGATGGATGCCAAAGCCCCAACCCGGAGAACAGGCTAAATCTGGAGAGCGCTGATTATTTGAGTTGCTGTCACCAGAGCAACCACCGGGGTGCCGGCTTTTTCGATTGCTTGCCTCCCTCCCTCTTCGCGGTCGACCAATGCCAGCACCCCAACGACACTACCCCCGGCTGCACGTACTGCATCGATAGCCCGAAGCGCTGAGCCACCAGTGGTCAGGACATCTTCAATCACCGCCACCTGATCACCCAGCTTGAATGGGCCTTCGAGCAACTTGCCGGTGCCATGAGCCTTCGGTTCCTTCCGCACGGTGAATGCTCTCAGAGGATGATCAGAATGCGCGCTGGAGTAACTGATTGCATAAGAAATTGGATCGGCACCCAGCGTCAATCCTCCGATAGCGTCGACCTTCCAAGCGGTTTGCTGAAGAACAGAGAGAGCGAGTGGGCCGATGATCGAAAGACCTTCTGGACTCATTGTCGTCAGCCGTGCGTCGATGTAGAACGTCGACTGCTTGCCTGAAGCAAGTGTGAACTGACCACGCTTGGCCGAGCGTTCAGCGAGAAGCGTGACGAGCCGTGAGTGATCAGTCATGGTGCGAGAGGTTATGGATTCTTATGATTGGAGTCAATGCGTGCGCTTTTCGATCACTGGACGGGTTTTGTTGGGTGGATCGTATCCCTCGCAACCGTGCTCGGTCTTGTTCTTGTCATACGTCACGAACGGCGTCAGGCTCGCAGCCTCGTAGAGAGATCGAAGGAGCTGGAGCGGCTTTCCTCCGAGCTGTTGCGCGTCAATCGTATGAAGAGTGAGTTCCTTGCGAACGTGTCGCATGAGCTGCGGACTCCATTGAATGCGATTGTTGGATTTGTCGACCTGCTGCGTGAAGGGGTCTATGGAGAGCTCGCCCCCCGGCAGGTGAAGCCGGTCGAGCGTATCGAGGCCTCGGCTAATCATCTTCGCCATTTGGTCGATCAGGTTTTGGATCTCGCCAAGATGGCGGCCGGCAGACTTGAGATTCATAGTGAGACAATCGATCTACGACCGTTCGTTCTTGATGTCGCGAGTGAGATAGAGTCGCTGGTGAGCGAGAAAGGGATTAGTCTGTCCCTCGTTATGGGCGCAGCTCTGCCGCGCATCCGAACTGATCCTACCCATCTACGCCAGATTCTCGTAAACCTTCTGGGAAATGCCGTCAAATACACGAACGAGGGTGGAATCGTAATCCGTACACGCCTGGTGGACACGCTGCCCGACCCTGAATCCGGCTCAGTGCGAGGCTCCTACCCCTCGAATCCATGGATTGGGATTCAGGTCATCGATACAGGTATTGGCATCCATCCGGCTGACCAGATCAGAATCTTTGAGGAGTTCGAGCAGATCGATGCAGGTCCTCGGGGGAATTCTGCGGAGCGTGGGACGGGGCTCGGACTCGCAATTTCTCGTCGGCTAGCGGGACTCATTGGCGGAATGGTCGAACTGGAAAGCGAGCTTGGCAAAGGCTCGACGTTTACTCTATGGCTTCCCGTCGATCCTGCAGATCTATCGGCTGCGTCTAAGTAGGCCTTTGAACCTGTCCATGATTTTCGACTGTTCCGGGTTGACGCTCGCTGCCTGGACAAACGCTTCCGCAAAAGCGAGCACGCTGGGATAGCGATTTGCCGGTAACCGTGAGAGCGCGCGCATTACGACGGTGTCGAGCTCCGGTGAGAAATTGAATTCTCCCTCTCCAGCGTCCTTGAGTGGAATTGGAGGCATGGTGAGAAGTTGAGTGAACATCTCGCGTGGTGCTTTCGCTGTGTAAGGCAGGCAACGCGTCAACAGAAAATACGCTATGGTAGCAAGGCTGTACTGATCGGCAGCGGCAGTGACGATCTCGCCCGACAAGGCCTCAGGGGCGATGTACATGAGGGTACCGACGAAGAAACCGGCACGAGTCAGACGCTCATCACCCGAAGCCTGTGTATCGGTCGCAATGCCAAAATCGAGCAGCTTTACAAGCCTGGTCTTCGGATCGTACATCACGTTTTCAGGCTTCAGATCACGATGCACAATTCCCGCATCGTGTGCCGCCTGAACTCCCGCTGCTATCTGGGAGACAATAGTGGCGACTTCATCCTTCGGTAGCGGTGCGTGCTGCTTGGCGTACCGTTCCAGGATTTCGCCTTCTGCCCACTCGATGGCGAGGAAATGAAGGCCGTTGGCGGCCTGTCCTATCTCAATGGTCTCGACGACGTTTGGATGTCTTACCCTGGCGCCGTACTTTGCTTCACGGATGAAGCGAGCTACAGCCGTCTTGTCCTGGCGGAGCTTTTCCCGTAGTACTTTGAGTGCAACGATGCCATGATTGGGATGCTCGGCAAGGTAGACGGCGGATGTTCCGCCCTCACCTACCTCTTTCTGGATCGTATAGCCAGCTACGGGAGTGCCGACCAGCTGCTCTCGAGACACGCCGCGAAGCTAATAGAAACAGATAAAACCGGATAGGGTATTAACCACTCATGTTGATTTCTGCCAAGCTGTCATTGCGGCTGCTCACTCTGGGCTGCGTCGTCGTCAGTGCCTGTAGTCCGACGGTCACCCATCCAACTCCCCAGCCGAACCTGCCTGTTATTCGACCCGATGGCGACTCGCCGTCAGATGTGAGCGCGCTTTACCGGCAGATTGGATTGCTGGCAACACCCAATCCACTTGCGTTCGTCGGGAAGATTTCTTCGTTTGCGAGTGGATATCCGGACACGACTCTTGTTCTGGCGAGCATTTCGGTTCCCAACCGCGCTCTCACGTTCACCCGTGAGGGCGACCGGTATCGTGCTCAATATGAGGTGAAGCTCACCATGAGCCGCGGGGATGTAGAGGCGGCAAGTGTCAATGTGATGGAGATTGTGCGTGTTGGCGCGTTCCGCGAAATAAATCGGACCGATGAAAGCGTGATCTTCCAGCACTATTTTCACGTTCCCCCCGGTGTCTACTCCCTCTCAGCACTGGTTCGTGACGTTGGCGGGTCGCGTAGTGCTACTCAACAGGCGACCGTTTCGGTTCCCGCGCTGAGCACGGGCCGTTTCGCTACACCGATACTCGTCTACGAGGCTGTGGGGAGATCGGCCCTCGATTCTGTCCCTCAGCTACTTGCAAGTCCGCGATCGAGCGCTGTCTTCGGTCGTGACAGCACAGTCGCTATCTATGTCGAAGCATATGGTCAGGGAACGCGCCTTCCTGTGGATTTTGTCGTGCGCAACGATAAGGGGGCACAGCTCTGGCGCGACTCAGCGATGCTGGCACGAAGGGGTGCTTTGTTCAACGGTATCGTTAACGTGCCGATATCCACCGTGGGTGTTGGGATTGCGCGGGTGTCCTTCACTCGCCGCGACTCGCCTGATAGTGTGAGAGCTCCGCTTTTTGTGAGTTTCGGTGAGGATATTCCTCTCATGTCATTTGAGGATATGCTCGGTTTTCTACGTTTCTTTGCGGCTCCCTCTCAACTCGCTGCGCTTCGCACAGCCCCACTGGAGAGGCGCGCGACAGTCTGGGCGGAGTTTCTTCGCGCAACTGACCCGATACCGGAAACCACCACCAACGAAGAGATGCAGGCCTATTTCGGCCGGATCCAGCAGGCCAATTTCGAGTTCAGGATGGACCGCAATCCTGGCTGGCTGTCAGATCGCGGGATGGTCTTCGTCTCGCTGGGAGATCCGGATCAGGTACTCGAACGAAATGTGAATTCTACGCTGTCCACCACGCAAATCGGCACGGGCACGCGTCTCCAGATCTGGCAATACCGCAAATACAACTCGCAGCTCGTTTTTTACGAGGAAATGGGTAAATGGAGGCTGACCAGGCCGAGTGAAGCCGAATTCCTCTCGCTTAATGCTCGCCGGCAACGATAGCAACAAACTCGTGCAGGCATAGCAAATCTCAGAGTTCATTTCAGAACGCCTTCGTGCTCTCCGGAAACGAAGGCGTTTTATATTGACTCCATGAATGGTCCAGCAAGTCCCCGCCTGTTTCTCGTTGACGGGTATGCGCTCATTTATCGCGCGTTTTTCGCGCTGATTTCGCGCCCACTCACTACAAGCAAGGGGGAGAACACTTCCGCAAGCTGGGGCATTGCGAACTTCCTGCAACGCCTGATTACGAAGCATCAGCCTCAGTACCTCGGCTGGGTACACGATTCAGGCCTGTCTTTCCGGCACGAACGCTATCCTGCCTATAAGGCCACACGCGAGAAACTGACCGAAGAGCTTCAATCTGATTTCGATCGCGGTATGGATCGCATCTGCGAGATGCTCGATGCCTACCACATTCCGATCATCACACTGCCTGGCTTTGAAGCCGACGATGTTATCGGGACACTAGTGGCGAGAAGTGTCGAAGCCGCCGTAAACGTGGTGGTCGTATCCGGCGACAAGGATTTCCAGCAGTTGGTCAAGCCAGGAGTGTGGCTTCTGAATCCTGGTCGAGGTGGACCAGCCAACGTCGAAGAGCACTGGGTCGGTGTCGAGAATGCGGAGGAGCGTCTTGGCGTCGCCCCCGAATTTGTGACTGACTATCTGGCGCTGGTTGGTGATTCATCGGACAACATACCCGGAGTACGCGGCATCGGAGACAAGACAGCAACCGAACTCGTGAAACAGTACGGGCATCTGGAGTCCATTCTGGCCAACGCTGCGCAGATCACGAAGAAGCGCCCTCGGGAAGCGCTACTCGAGCATGCAGAGAACGCCCGGCTATCGAAAGAACTGGTGACGATCCGCGACGATTTGCCAGTTCCGCTCAATCTCGAGTCGCTCAGGATAAAGCAGCCGGATCATAATCGGCTGCGGGATCTTTTCATCGAGCTGGAATTCCACTCGCTCGCGAAAGAATCAGCCGTGCAAGCACCATCGGTCGAAGAAAGGCCGCGAAAGAGCGCCAACTATGTGACTGTCGATACTCTCGAGATGATGGAGCAGGTCATCAGGCGTGCGCGTGAAGCGGAAGTGATTGCAGTTGCCACCAAAACCCTGATCCATCCCGACAGCCCTCAGCTGGTGGATCCATTGCGCTCGTCGCTCGTTTCAATCGCGATTGCAGTCGCTGATGGCGAAGCCTACTACTTTCCATTCCAGCATAAACTGCCACAAGGCGGCCAGGGGGAGCTTCTTGTCGATGCTGCCGGAGACCGTTCGGCAACCGACGCACCTGAAGACCGCGGTCTGATTCGAGGAGGCGATGAGGTTCTCCCGGAACCTCCTGTAAAGAAAAAGAAGGACAACAGTGACTCGTTGAGCATTGCCGCTAGAATGTTGCGGGAGAAGACGCCAACCAGTATCCGCAATCTCCCTCCTCTCGACTCGCCCGAGATGCAGCTGCTCAGAGATCTCCTGGCGGACCCAACCATTCGAAAGACCGCTCAGAACGCGAAGTACGACCTTCTGGTGCTGCGTTCGATGGGGGTGAAACTCGATGGGCTGGACTTTGACACCATGCTGGCGAGTTATGTGCTCGATCCCGGACGCCGCTCGCACGGTCTGGACGTACTGGCACTCGAGTTTCTTGACCACACAATGACCTCGATTACGGACCTATGTGGCAAGGGGCGATCAGCAGTTCCGTTTGATGAATGTCCGGTCGAAGCGGCAAGAGACTACTCCTGCGAAGATGCTGATATGGCGTTGCGCCTGCGCCGGATATTCGAGCCACAGCTTGAATCCTACGAGCTGACCAGACTTTTCGACGGTGTGGAAATTCCTCTCGTCAATGTACTTGCCGAGATGGAATGGACCGGGATCACGATCGATCTGCCGTTGTTCTTCTCGCTGAAACAGAGCTTTCAGACAACGCGCGAAGCGGTGGAGAAGCAGATCTACGAAGCTGCTGGAGTTGAGTTCAACATCAACTCCAATCCGCAACTTCGGGATATCCTGTTTGGGAAGCTGAATCTCCCGGTCCTCAAACGGACGAGTACTGGTCCATCAACTGATGTTGGTGTCCTCATGGAACTGGCGGAGGCAGGCCATGAGCTGCCAACGTTGCTCATGGAGTACAGAGAGTTGTCCAAGCTCGAGAACACCTACCTCGATACGCTTCCTCGACTCGTCAACCCGAAAACGGGTCGATTACACACTTCGTTCAGTCAGGCGGTGGCCAGCAGTGGCAGGCTCTCATCCAATGATCCGAACCTGCAGAATATTCCGATTCGCCGTAAGCTTGGCCAGGACATTAGACGCGGCTTCATCCCGCGCAAGAGTTGGCTGCTCCTGGCTGCTGACTATTCCCAGATCGAGCTTCGGCTCCTAGCACACCTCTCTCGAGATCCGGCTTTCGTCGAAGCATTCCAAGCTGGCGGCGACATCCATCGGCAGACTGCAGCGGTCATCTTCGATGTTCCACTGACTGAAGTCACGAGCACCATGCGAAGTCGAGCCAAGACGATCAACTTCGCTACGATTTATGGCCAGGGGGCGCACGCCCTCTCTCTCCAGCTGGGCATCGAGCACGTCGAAGCAAAGGAATTCATCGCGCGCTATTTCGAGCGTTTTCAGGGAGTGCGCAACTACCTCGACTCAATGGTGGCATTTGCCCGTGAGCACGGATACGTGCAGACGATATTTGGCCGGCGCCGCTATATCCCTGAGTTGCGCGAACGGAACTTCAATATTCGGGCGTTTGGTGAAAGAGTTGCCGCCAATTCGCCGATTCAGGGATCTGCGGCTGATCTGATCAAAATCGCAATGATCCGGATAGATGATGCACTTCGGTCGCGGAACCTGCAGAGCAAGATGCTCCTCCAGGTTCACGATGAGCTGGTGTTCGAGGTAATTCCGGAGGAGCTCGAGCAGGTGAAGGAGCTTGTGAAATACGAGATGGAGCATGCAGCGCAGCTCTCGGTGCCCCTCGTGGTGGATCTCGGCGTTGGCAAAAACTGGCTGGAGACGAAGCTCTAACCGACTAGTAGCGACGAGGATGCGGCTCGAATGCCGCCCAGTAGGCTCCGGTTAAAAGTCCCACCAGGTAGATGAAATCGATCCAGACAGAGTGCGCGAGAGCGCTTACGATGGTGAGATGGACGACATAGGTAACCAGCACCAGACCAATACCAAACAGAATTGTCAGCATCGCCGGCTCATCGGCGTTGGTGCTGCGACTTACTGCCATGTTTCGCGCGATTCTTACTGGCGTCTGATGCGTAAGACGTCCCCACCACGCCGCGAGTGCGATTAGCCGCTCCTTGACGGAATTCTGGTTTTGTTCTGGTGAGCCGTATGCCTTCGCAGGTAAGCCGGCTTCTTCGGATACAGCACGCAGGCGGTCTGCAATCTCCTCTGTCAGGACTGTGTGATCCGTACCGGCCCATGCGTCCATCTCGATGGCCTCTCCGATCCTGGCGCCTACAACGCTGCCCGGAGTTCCCTTGTCCTCGAACACCAGGCCAAGCGGAAGAATACGAATTTCCCTGATCGAACCTTCGTCTCGAGCCTGTAGTGCAAGCCTCGCGAGTCCAGTCTTGAGTGGCTCCAATCCAAATTCGTTGTGGCTCTTCCCTTCCGGAAAAATGAGAATAGCTCCGCCGCGTCGCAGTAGATCGACAATCTCGCTAAATGCTTCACGATTCCGTGATCGGTCGATCGGAATCCGATTCGAGTCTTTGACTTCGTCGCTGACGCGCCGCAGCGGCACTACGTGAAGGATCCTGAAAATGAGTGCTGTCAGTGGGTTGTCGGAGAGCGTAGCCTTCGCAGTCATTGCCATCGTGCGCGGTACGACCCAACCGACGATCAGTGAATCGACCAGAGCATTCTGATGATTGACTGCGATTAACAGCGGTCCTGTAGCTGGGATTCTATCCTTGCCCACCACCCGGATATCTCCGTAGAACCAATGAAGGGCAATTCCGGTAATCCATTTCAGGACACCGTAGATCATTTTGCCGACACTGAGCGCCCAAAGTTGTCGGGAACACCACGCAGTAACAACAGTGCCAACGTCATCCCCAGTACGACAGTCACCACACCGGCGCGATAGGCGAATCCGACTCCCATCGACCCGGAAAGACCATCTACAGCCAATGCCCAGATGAATGGACCGACGACGGCAGCTGCTCGTGAAGAGAGTACCATCAGGCTAAAGAATCGGCCCGCCTCAACATCCGGAACGAGGCTCAATAGCAACGGTCGCTCCGCGGTCGAAATGCCGCCGTAGATCAAGCCGATGCAAGCGCCCACGATCCAGAATGCCGCTCTCGATGGTGCGACGATCATTGCTATCAGCAGCACGATCCAGCCCATGATAACCCAGGAAAGACTTCGCTTGGGCCCAAAGCGATCTACCAGTCGTCCAATGCCGAAGCTTCCGAGTACAGCTGGAATGGTCAGTATCACGAAAAGCGTCACTTCGGACCCTTTGGCGAATCCCATCGCGAAGATCGCGTAAAGTGCCATGTTCGCGATGATTGTCCCCATCGCATCCTGGTAGAGAAAAGAAGTAAGGATGAATCTCATGGTTCCCGGATACTTCTTTGCCTCCTTCAATGTTTGACCGACATCGCGGAATGCTTCACGCCAGGGTACGTGTCTCTTGCCGTAAGCGACATTGTGATCTCGGCAGAACACGAACAGCGGCAATGAGAAAAGAAGAAAGAGCACCGCGGTTGGGACGAATGTGGAAACCCGACCACCATGCGCGGTAAACGGAATGGCACTTCTGAGAAAATCGATGACGTAGTCAGGGACGGCACCGAGTATCGGCACGGACCCGGTGAAAAACGGCAGAGTCAGCACAAGGCCCGTGATTGCGCCGATGTAACCAAATGCAGCGCCCATTCCTGAGAGGCGTCCCCGATGGTCTACTGGAGCAAGCTCTGGCAGCATTGCATTGTAGAACGGCATTGCACCCTGGTATGCGTAGTTTGCAATCGTAAATGCCGCGAGCACTCCAAATAGCGCCATGCCGGGCGACATCATGCCAGGTGATGCTGTGCCCGTTATTCCCTCTCCGATGAGAGGAAGTCCCGTCTGGCCAAGAATGGCCATCACTACGATCGATACGCATGCGATGAGGGTAAAGCCGACCACCCACGGCTTTCGTCGCTGCGTTGCGTCGGAAATCGCTCCGAAAACGGGAATCGACACTACTACCAGCGCGGATGCGATTCCGTTAACAGTTGCGTAAAGTGTATTCGAATGACCGAGATCTCTAACGAGCCACGCAGAGAAGTACAAAGTGGCGATGTTCATCGAGAAGACCGTGTTCGCGAAGTCGTAGAGTGCCCAGCTGAGACGCTCTCTAAACGGGGCCAGAGGAGGGTTCAGGTCTCCGGTCGCGGTCACGGTTATTTCCGCACTGTCGTTCGCCAGGTTGCTCGGAATCGCTGTCATTGCTTGGATGGATGGTATCCGTGGTATGTCAGCATAGGCTACTCATGCGTGAAGTTACACCAGCCAATCCTGAGCTCAAATACGTATGGTGACGTAGCATCGAAATGAGTAGTCTCGATGCTGAGAAATGACACAGCCAGATTATTGCATCACCTCCGGCCATATGCGCTTACCGTTCGCAGGGTTAATGGTCTTCGTTCTCCTTGCCTGCCGCGATAAGGGGAAAGGCGTAAGCGACTCAGCTCGTGGATCAATACCGCCTGCTTCCGCGCAGCTGGCGAGCAGTACGAATTGGGATCTGGATGCCGGGCCTGTAATGCTTGTTTCGGTAGGAAATACTGCGGACAGCGCTGTAGTGATACTGCCGGAGGTTAGTGACAGCACAATTGCGTCCGTTCAAGGGATTACCGCTCCAGTCGGCGGTCTCGTTTTCGATCTCTTTGGTAGAGGGGGGAAGGTCAGGAATTCGGTGGCGGTAGCCACGGCTCGAGCAGATAGCGCACAAGACTGCTATGCCTGGCCCCTCGTCGGTGTGCGCACCAGCAGTTCCGGATGGCGTATTGGCTTCGCGAGCGGACGCGCTCACGAGATCAAGCTCGATTCGATCGAAGGAATGCCGAGCACTGATTCAGCGGCACTTGCTGCATCTCTTGCGCAAATGGCAGCAACTCTTCCGATAGCTTCCGATCCCACGTTCAGGGGATTGCCGTTCAGAGTGCGATCGGCCTACACGTTTCGATTTGATTCTGTCGACGTCGTCATTGCAGACGTCGTTCGCAGCGTGAATGAAGAAGCAAACCCGAGACTGGAACATCTTTTCATCATTGGCGAGAGACAAGCAGGCAGCGCAGGCAAGCACATCCCGAGCTACTATAGCCGGACGGCTGGTGCTGAAGAAACAACGGAGGCGACTGAAGTTCTGGCAGCTGTCCGTATAGGATCGTCGAAGAGAAACGCTATCGTCGTCAACATCGAATACGAGGATGGCCGGAAACTGGGATTGATCGAACGCACAGCGCCGGGTCAGTGGCGCTTTATATGGAGAAGTGCCTACACGGATTGTTGATGGATCGTGCTGCGACAGTGTATGGTGCGATTCTCAGAGTCCGGTTGGCGCAGCGATGAAATTCCACGGCAACTCGTATCGGTCGGCGAGATGGCGCGCTAATGCACGTACGCCCAGGGTCTCTGTCGCATAATGACCTGCATAAATAATTGCGAGCCCGTGTTCCTCGGCATGAATCGCAGTCCAGTGCGGTCCTTCGCCTACGATTAGAGTGTCAATACCGGCGGCGATTGCATCAGTGAGAGTTTCTGACGAAGCACCGGCACCAGTGCATATTCCCCATTTCCTGGTTCGCTGACCGCTGCTGATTAGCGATGTGCGTATTTCACCATAGCTCTTGGCAAATTCTCGAGCGCGTGCAATTAGCGAAGCCGTCTCAATGTCACTCTCGCCGCTTACTCCGATGAATACATCCTGGAAACGTGCAAACGACCCAGTAGGTGTGAGACCAAGTTCAGCGGCCAAGAGGGCGTTGTTGCCAAGCGTGGGATGTCGGTCGAGCGGCAGATGCGAAGAGTAGACAGCGATGTCATTCTCTATCAGCATCCGCAAAGTCCTGTACGAAGGACCGCTGAACGGGCTGACGCCACCCCAGAACATCCCGTGATGAACGATCAGAAAGTTTGCCCCATTCTCGATAGCCCCATGGATTGCCCGCGTCGAGAAATCGACAGCAGCAGCAATCCCTCGGACAGAGGAGCGATTCTCGAGCTGCAGGCCATTCACCGCATTGGGATAATCCGGCGTGCTTTTGCTAATCAAAAGCTCGTCCGTATAGCTGGCCAAGTCGGTGGATTTGGTCATTAATCAGTGGTGCATATTTGTGTGGAGAACCGCAATCATGCCAAGGGGCCAGTCTCGTAACCGCAAGTGGTCCAACGAGTTAGGTGTCACGTTAACAACTCTGTTGATTAGTCGGGTACTCGCATGACATCAAGCAGCCGCTCGAGGTCATCCACAGAATAAAAATGAAGCGTTAGCGTACCCCGGTTCTTGTTGCCGACGCTGATAGTGACATCAGTCTGTAGATAGCGGCGCAGTCTGTCTTGGATGTGCCTGACCTCGGGCGACAAACGGTCTGCGGATCGCGGCCTGCCTGCCTTCTTGCCGGTGCGGGATCCGGAAAATTCACGGAGCCGCCTCTCCACCTCTCTCACGGTCAAGCCTTCCTTGACGATCTCGCGCGCGAGATTGGCAATCATTGTCGGATCCTCAAGGCCGAGGAGGACCTTGGCGTGTCCCATCGTGAGCTGGCCATCCTGGAGCAACTTCCTGACGATCTCCGGGAGCTGAAGGACCCGAAGCATGTTGGCGATCGTGGTCCTGTCTTTCCCGACCGTTTCAGCTATTTGTTGTTGCGTGATGCCAAACTCTTGGGAAAGCCGGTGGTAGCCTTCTCCCTCTTCGATCGGATTCAGATCTGTTCGCTGTAAATTCTCGACAAGGGCCAGAGTCAGAATCGCCCTGTCATCGATGTCCTTGATGATCGCGGGGATTTCCTTCCAGCCGAGCTTCATCGCGGCGCGGAGGCGACGTTCACCAGCGATGAGCTCAAATCCATCCTTCCCCGGCCGGCGTCGCACAGTTATCGGCTGAAGCAGACCGCTTGAGCTCAAGCTTTCCTGAAGCTCACCCAGTTCTTCCGGGTTGAACTCCCTCCGGGGTTGAAACGGATTCTGGCCAATCTGTCCGATTGGGATTGATTTCAAAGCGCCTTCATCGCTCGAAGCCAAACCGCTCGCGTTCCCGAGGAGCGCTTCCAGTCCTCTGCCCAATCGCCTGGGTGTTTTCTCAGTGGCCACCATCGTCTCCTTGCTCAGTTCGTTCGATCAGCTCCTTTGCGACATTCATGTAGGCTTGTGCGCCTACCGAAGCAATGTCGTAAAGAATGATTGGCTTTCCGAAGCTCGGTGCCTCGGCTAGCCGCACATTTCTTGGTACGACGCTGCTGAATACCTTCGGCCCGAAATACTCTCTCGCGTCCTCAGCAACCTGTCTCGAAAGATTCAGGCGTGAGTCGTACATGGTCAGCAAAACCCCATCGATGCCGAGCTTTTCGTTCGCGCTGTGCTGCACCCGGTGGACGGTATTAAGCAGCTGGGAGAGGCCTTCCAGGGCGTAGTACTCGCACTGTAGCGGAATCAGAAGAGCATCCGCCGCAGCGAGCATATTGATCGTGATCAGACCAAGCGAAGGAGGACAGTCGATGATGACGTATTCATAATCGCCGCGGAGAGACTGAACAGCCTCGCGCATGACGTGATCGCGATCACTCCTGTCGACCAGCTCGACTTCGGCTGCAGCCAGATCCGGAGTAGCGCCCACCACATCAAGCTTGTCGAACTGGACGCCCGTCTGACGAGACGACCCGAGATCGGAATTCCCCACAAGAACGTCATAGAGAGTGAAGGGGACATTTTCCTTTTGAAGCCCCACCCCACTCGTCGCATTTCCCTGGGGGTCAGCGTCGATAAGAAGCGTCCGTTGTTCTGCGGCAGCCAGACTCGCGGCCAGGTTTACCGCCGTCGTCGTTTTTCCAACTCCACCCTTCTGGTTTGCGATTGCTATGATTCGCGCCACGATCTGCTATTGTAGGTATAGCGCCTAATCTAGCCGGGCTGACGGGGGGTTTCCACGTGGAAAGCCCTAGTCGATGTTCCACGTGGAAATTGAGCTACTGGCCTGGGACAAACCTCCAGCGCGTACCTACCTCGACAGTAAGCGTCTCCTCGCCGGCATTGATGGGAGTATCTGCTGCTTCCCGGCCAAGTGCCTGCTTTAGCATCATCATGGGCCGGGGTGGAGGCGGCGAGTAGGCACCGACATTGATCTCGAGGAGTGTTCCGAGCGTACCGCGTGCAGCCTTGGCCGCAGCTTCGGCATCGGCCCGAGCCTTTTCAATTGCTGTCGCAATAGCGGTGCGCCGAGCTGCCTCGGTGTTGGAGGCGTAGAACTGGAGGGAGGTGATCATATTCGCGCCGTGGGAGAGAGCCGCGTCGATCACCGGTCCGACCTGAGTCAACTTTCGGACTTCAGCCAGAATGGTATTCGTCACCGTATAACCAACGATCACTGGCTCCTTCCCTTGCTCGTAACGCTGCTCCGGATAGACGTTGTAGTTGATCGTCGAGAGCTGATCGTTCCCCAGGCCCAAGGCTCGAAGCGCCGAGAGCACGGCTTGCTGTTTGTTGGCGTTCTCCGCAGCAGCAGCGGCGGCAGTGGAACCACGCGTCTGGACGCTTATCTGTATGGTGGCTCTGTCCGGCGAAACCTTTACCTCGCCTCGTCCAGTAACAGCGATGTGGGGGATGAGTTCAAATGGCGCCCGACTGTCCTGTGCATGTAGACTTAGTGGCGCTAACAAGGCCATTAGAGTGGGCAAAATCGGTGTTTTCATGGCTTTTCCTGTTCTGGTTAGAATTTGAGTCTGTCTGGGTGAAAAGCTAGTCTATCCTGTGTACACCATTTCAGTGTCATGAATCCGGCTCAGGTTCATGTCGATGATGCCCTCAGTCTCCGTATACATGGGCCAAAGTTACATTCGTTCGAATGGAATCATCAGACGCCTCGGTCGGTCACGCCACACTGCTGATCGTTCTTTCGGCGCTAAGCTTTGGCTCCATCTCCGTTCTCACGGTCCTCGTCACAGCAGCTGGTGTTCCCCTTCTAACTGCGATGGCGTGGCGCTATTTGCTTGGTGCGGCATTCCTTGGTGTGGCCGCTAGACCACGGCAACTTCGTTCCGTCCCGAGGCAACGCGTCGTCCAGCTTCTGGTGATCGGCGGATGCGGCCAGGCGCTCATCACCTACCTGAGTCTCTACGCTTTGGAGTACATCCCGGTTGGTCCGCTCGCGTTTCTGTTCTATACCTATCCGGCATGGGTAGCGTTGATCGCCGCGATCCGGCGAACGGAGAAGCTCACAGCCGTGCGGATAACTGCGCTCATGCTGGCTCTTGCAGGCGTTACCATCATGGTCGGGGCGCCAACCGAAAAGCTGCACCCGATTGGAGTATTTTTGGCTCTCGTATCGGCCCTGCTCTACTCGGCCTATCTGCCAGCGCTGAAGCACGTACAGGAAGGCATCCCGGCCGTTGTTGCAACTCTTCTCCTGATAACAGGAGCGGCCACTGCCTTCGTGACTGCCGCACTTCTCAGTGGCGAACTCTTTGTCCCCGCCGGCATCGCTGTGTGGTCAGAGATTCTCGTGCTCGCAGTGGTCTCGACGGCAATTGCATTCCTGACGCTCATCAAAGGTCTTGCAGTCCTGGGCCCTGTGCGAACTGCAATCGTGGCAACGGTCGAGCCGTTTTTCACGGCAACACTTGGGGTGCTCGTTCTCGGAAATCAGTTGAGCGTTTCGACTCTAGTCGGCGGCATTCTAATCGCCGCCGCAGTACTTGTGATTCAACGAAACTCGCCTCAGCTCGCGACTACGGTGTAGCTACGACGCGTCGACGCCGCTCAATTTCGATGACGAGATTCTGAAGGTCGCTCGGGCTCACTCCGGGAATACGCGATGCCTGTGCCAGTGAGCTGGGCTTGAGATTCGAAAGCTTCTGCCTCGCTTCGAGCGACAAGGATCTCAATTCCTCATACTCAATGTCGGCGTCGAGAGAGAAATCGCCCATGCGCCGCATCCGGTCAGCCTGCGCTCTCTCGCGCTCGAAATAGCCAGCGTACTTGATTTCGAGATCCGCAGTGACGAGCGCCTCGTCGTCGATTTCCGTACCCACTCCGACAGCCTTGAAAAGGCTCCGAAGCGAGACATCCTGTCGTCTCGCGACCTCCACGATTCTTACGGCCTGCGAGAGCGGGGCACTTCGCGCGGCCGAAAGAATTGGCTCAGACTCCTCGGGGCGAATGCTGGTCGTCTCCGCGAGCCTGAGCGCGGAGTCTTCATGGTGCAATCGCGTCTTGATGGTTTCTTCCTCGGGCCTGGAGTAAATGCCGAGCCCAAGGCCTATTGAGCCGAGGCGTCTGAGGGCATTGTCCTGTCGCACGGTGAGCCTGAACTCCGATCTTGAAGTGAACAGGCGATAGGGTTCATCGACGCCGCGTGTCACCAAATCGTCGATCAGCACTCCGATGTAGGAAGTCTCTCTGCCCAGAACGAGCGGCCGCTCGTGTTGCGTTGCTAGTGCCGCATTCACACCGGCTACCAACCCCTGGCCTGCTGCCTCTTCGTACCCGGTGGTGCCGTTGATCTGGCCGGCGAAGTAAAGACCGAGGACCGACTTGACCTGCAGCGATGAATCGAGCTGAGTCGGCGGATAGTAGTCGTATTCGATCGCATAACCTGCCCGGTTCATTTTTGCACGCGACAGTCCGGGAACAGATCGCAGAATTTCGAGCTGGACAGAAGCGGGGAGCGATGTCGACAATCCGTTGACATAGAGCTCCGAAGTATCGTGCCCCTCAGGCTCGAGAAAGAGCTGGTGTCGCTCGGCGTCAGGAAACTTGATGATCTTGTCCTCGACGGAAGGACAGTATCGCGGACCGCGCGACGAAATCACGCCTCCATACATCGCCGACTTCGCAATGTTTTCCTTGATGATGCGCTTGCCATCTGCTTCGAGATAAGTAATCCAGCAAGGCATCTGTGCTGGATGTCTCGCAACCGCCCCGTCACGACGCCTCGACTGCCAGAAGTGAGACCAGGAATAGTCGAACTGCTCGATCTCGCTCTCCTGTATCTCGAGTACCGAATAATCCACGGATCTTCCGTCTATGCGCGGAGGAGTGCCGGTCTTGAATCGAGCAACGGTGAGACCCGCTTGCTCGAGCTGTTCAGCGAGGTGAGTTGTGGCTCCTTCTCCTGCTCGACCGCCGGACAGATGTGTCTCGGTGCCAATGTGGATCCGACCGCGCAGAAACGTTCCGGTAGTGATTACTACGCTTCCCGCGCCGAAACGTCGCCCCTCGAGCGTTACGACACCGAGTACACGCCGTTCATCCGGGTCAAGGATGAGTCTGGCAACGGTCCCCTGTACTGTTTGCAGATTGGTCTGCTGTTCGAGAAGAGATCGGACCGCGCGCCGATAGAGTCCACGGTCGCATTGTGCCCGCGGGGCCCACACAGCTGGGCCTTTGCTGCGGTTGAGCATCCGGAATTGAATCATGGCGAGGTCGGTAGCTCGTCCCATGATTCCTCCGAGGGCATCGACCTCTCGGACCACGGTCCCCTTTGCAACGCCGCCGATCGCGGGATTGCACGACATCTGCCCGATTGTCTCGAGCGCGCTCGTAATCAACCCCACACGAGCTCCGAGGCGGGCGGCAGCAACGGCTGCTTCGGTACCGGCATGACCGGCGCCGATGACTACGACATCGAATTCGGACTCAAGGTTCTGCAATGACGGCATAGATTAAAGGTAAGCGCCGCACGTGGATGTCAGTGTAGTTAGTCTCTTGTCGAACATAATTCATGCCCCTCGAACTGTCCCACGGTCGTGTCATAGTGCTCATTCGCCAAAGCACTTTCGAACGCGCCAAGCTGGCCCGAAAAGCCATCGATGAGAGATACAACCTCACCGATCAAACTGGCCCGACTGGCTTGTCCTCTATGCCTGCGGAGCGAAAGACCGGGGAACCTAGAGGCGCTGCTCGACGACAGCCCATTCCTCGACGTAGGCCACTCCATCTTCGATCCTGTCGATCACAACTTCTGAACCGGTAGGGATGACTGTTGTGCCGAGAGAGCGTGCAGGCACCAATTCACGGCTGCCGAAATGGTCGTACGAGATCTCTCCCTCCCGGACAGGCGTGATATCTCGGGTGACGACGGCGAGCTGACCCTGAATCTCCTGTCCTTCCGAGGGCAAAGGATTGGAAAGTCCCCGCAATGCCCACCGCGCCAGGAGCGTGATCATACCCGTGATTGCCAGTGCGCCCCCGCTGATTGCGATCAGGATAATGCCCCAGGCCGGCAGTCTTGTGCTGGACGCGAGTGGATATCCAACAGCTCCGAATCCCACTGCGAATGCAGCAACTGCCGGCAGATTGAAAAATGGAGATGGCTTGCGCGATCGATTTCTTCTGCGACGCGTGTGTTCCACCCCGTGGAGCATTGCGAATACGGCCAACACGAGACCGCCGATGAACGCAGCGAGGAAAAAGATCTTGAGAATTGTCACAGGCTCAGGACGAGGCTCGGATCAGAACCTTGATACTCACCGGGAGTTTCAGGATCCCAGGTACTTTTTGAACCACGCGATAGTTGCCGGCCATGCCGCACGCGCAGCCGCCAGGTTTGCACCGTCCATCCCCGTCTGTTGCCTCAAAAAGCCGTGTCCGGCTCCGGGGTAAATCGTGTAGACATAAATGCGACCCAGCGCGCGAAGCGCCGAATCGGCTGGTGCAATCGTAGCGTTCACGCGATTGTCGTTTCCACCATACAGCCCGAGAACAGGTGCCCTGACCGATTCGAGATCGGGCGTCTTGGGCGAGGTTCCATAGTAAACGACAGATGCGCCAAGACCGGGCGAACGGACTGCGTGTGCGAACGAGACTCCGCCACCCCAGCAGAATCCCACGATGCCGTATTTCTTTTCTGCGGCCGGTAATGACATCCCATACTGGGCGACGGCGGCGAGTTGCTTGTGAACCCAGGCTGGGTCAAGGGTTCCGATCACTGCTCGTGCTAGCGGGGCGACAACGCTATCCGGACCATCGGGCAGGTTTTTCATCGTGAGCAAATCCGGAGCTATTGCGATGAACCCGTCGGCGGCCAGCTGGTCTGCGACGCTGCGTATCCATGACGACAAACCGAAGATCTCATGGACCACCAGTACCACGGGCGCCTTGCTGCTCCGCTCGGGATAGACGACCCACGCCCGGACGCTGTCTCCGTCACCCGTGCGGATTACCACCCACTCCGCATGTCGCGGCGAGCTGGCAAGCCGCGCGAGAGCTCCTGCGGCATCGGGTGGCCGTGCGCGATCGTCGGCTGCGCTGATATTCGACGCTGCAGCCGATGGCATGGCATGATCGGCGGCCGCGTGTGTGTCAGTGCCAGGGACCACCTTGTTGGTGGTGCACGCTGCAGCGAAGAAGACGGCAAACACCATTCTGATTGAAACAGACTGAACACGCATGTCATCTACTCCCTTGTTTGGCTGACGCCTGACCGACCGACGCGCGAGCAAACTGCGCGGCGAAGAATTGCCCAACGCGATGCTCTGCATAATAAAACGGCCGCCACGGGACTGAGCCAGCTATAAAGCCCGCATGACCGCCCTGATCGACGAACTCCAGGTGTAGAGCGGGGTTCTGTCTTGCCACCTCGCGAACTTCGTCGAGAACTTCCGGAGGCAACATTGGATCATCAACAGCGCTTAATAGTAGCGTGTTGAGTCTAATTCGTTTGAGCCATGGCAGCGAGCTCGATTGCCGGTAATAGTCCTGCGCGTCCCGGAACCCGTGCAACGGACCCGTGATCACGTTGTCGAAGTCTTCCAGCGTCCGAATAGCTGCGATTCGAGAAGCGGGCGCAATACCCGGGAATTGCTCCGCCTTCTCCTGAGCCTTCCGCCGAAGCGAATCGATGAAAAATCTTTGGTAAAGCCGCGAGAGTCCGCGATTGATCCGCTTGGCCGAGCGGCTGAGGTCGAACGGGACGGAGATCGCAGCAGCTGCCCTCAATTGGGGTGGCAAGTCATGGCCTTGTTCGCCCAGGAACTTGAGCAGGACATTCCCGCCGAGTGAAACGCCGGCTATAGCGAGAGGGGAAGGCGGAAACTCATTAGAGATTCGCTCGAGAACGAATGCGGCATCGGTCGTTTCCCCGGAGTGGTAGAATCGCCGTGCGCGATTCATCTCTGACCCGCACGATCGAAATATCAGGAGATCCGCACCCCAACCTCTTCTCGCAGCTTCGTTGAGCAGTCCCTGCGCGTAATGGGACCGGACTGTGCCCTCGAGGCCATGGAGTAACAGGAGGTGTGGCGCTCCGTGATCGGCTCGCAGTCGATGAATCTCGACGAAGTCACCATCGGGAGTATCCCACCGCTCCAGCACCGTGGGGGCGGCCGGCTGGCGTCTGAAGAGCTTTCCCCAGAGAGTCTGCAAATGACCGCCGGGAATCCACCAGGCGGGCGAATAGATTACCTCGCGCGGCATTGCTGGGTCGAGAACCGGCATCCTTCGTCAATTATCATCAGGTCGGGTGGAGGCAATTGGAAGTCCAGATCTTTGGAATCAAAAAAAGCACAGAAACTCGTAAAGCGCTGCGTTTTTTCTCGGAACGAAGAATAAAGACCCATTTCGTCGATTTGTTGGAAAGACCCGCAGCTCTCGGCGAGTTGCGGAGATTCGCCCAAAAATTCGGTGTAATGGCGTTGGTTGACAAAGGATCCAGGCGTTTTGACGAGCTCGGGCTACGCTACGCGCAACTTTCGGACGACCGCTGGCTCGAGAAACTTTCCGAAGAGCCTCTCCTGCTCCGGATGCCCCTCGTCCGAAATGCGAACCGACTTGCGATTGGAGCAGAAGAGGCAACGTGGCGGAGTTGGGCGGGTCGGTAGTGCCGGTTTCTCGCTTGTGGCGGTCAGTTCAAGCGGGCGATATTGAAAGTCCGCCCCTCTCCTCCCTGCTCAAACCGGCTCAGGAATAGTGACATACCGTGTTCTCGTCACCGATGAGATCGATGCCGAAGGCGTCGCCATACTTTCGGCCGAGCCCAAACTCGTCGTTGACGAAGTACCAACACTGCCGAAGGAGGAGCTCCTTTCCCGCATCGGTGACTACCATGCGATTGTCGGCCGGAGCGCTACACGGATATCCACCGAGCTGTTGGAGAAAGCGCGTAAGCTGAAGGTTGTTGGTCGCGCCGGTGTGGGAGTCGATAACATTGCGCTCGATACTGCCACCTCTCTCGGGATAGCAGTCATCAATGCCCCGGCGGGAAATACGATTGCCGTGGTGGAGCTGTTCTTTGGTGCTGTCATCTCGCTGCTGCGGCATATCCCACGAGCTGCGAGCTCGATGCAGGCTGGCAAGTGGGACCGGTCGTCTTTTCTGGGGTCTGAGCTTAAAGGCAGGACCCTGGGAATCATAGGGCTGGGAAGAATCGGGAGTGAGGTTGCCACTCGCGCCCGCGCGTTCGGAATGAATGTCGTCGCCTATGATCCATATATTGCCAAGGCACGCTTTGAAGCGTTCCGAGCGCAGGAAGCCAAATCGCTCGATGCCTTGCTCGAGCAATCCAGCATCCTGACAATTCATACTCCCCTCACCGACGAAACAACGGGGATGATGGGTAAGCGCGAGATCGCACGGCTTCCTCAGCGATCAATCGTAGTCAACATGGCGCGTGGCGGGATCGTCGACGAAAGTGCATTGCTCGAGGCTCTGAACAACAATCACCTTCTCGGCGCAGTCGTGGACGCATACGAGAAGGAACCCCTGATAGCTGATCATCCACTTAGAAAGCTGCCGAATGTTCTGCTGACGCCGCACATTGGAGCATCTACCACAGAAGCGCAAAGAAATGTTGCCGTCGATGTGTGCATCGCGGTACGTGATGCTCTCTTGAGCGGAGAACTCTCCCGCTCGATCAATGTCGCCGATGTCGGGGGACAATGGTCAGAAGTGGAGCCTGCGCTCACACTGGCCCGCCGCGCCGCCGCTGTTGGGCGAGCAATACTCGCCACTCAAGGGACGCGCGCCGTACAGCGTGTTGACATTCGTTCCGGGTCAGCGCTCTCTGCGGCGAGAAGTGCGTTGCTGGCATCTGCCGCACGTGGTCTTCTCGAGGGAACCGTCGAACAGGAGCGACTTAATCTCATCAACGCCCGAGCAGTGGCGGAGACTCGCGGCATCGATCTCTCAACGACTGAGACGCCGATCCAGGACAATCCCTTCGCTATTGAAGTGCGTCTGAGCGGCGGCATGCAGGAGATCGCGATCGCCGGGACGGCACAACCCGGCGTATTGCCGCGCTTCACGCGAATCGGGGCGTTTCACGTCGACATCCAGCCACGGGACACACTTCTGATCCTCACCAATAACGACGTTCCGGGCGTAATCGGCCGGGTGGGCACGCTACTGGGTGAAGCCGGGGTCAATATTGCGGAATATCACCAGGCTCGCCTCGCACAGGGAGGTCAGGCCCTCGCAGCAGTATCGGTCGATGGAGACGTGAGCGAGACGATCCGTGAATCGCTGCTCCGCCTTCCGGATGTCTCGTCCGCCGCCGTCGTCTGCTTCCATTCCGGGTGAGCGTAAGCACCAGTAGTGATAAGAACGTGCGTGAGAGCTACGCGGCCGATGCGTCGGGTCTTCATCTTCTTCCGGATCTCGTAGCCCGGCCCGAATCGGTCGACGACGTGATCGAGCTGGTGCGAAAAGCCGCGAGCGACCGGACAGCTGTCACTTGTGCCGGCGCACAGACTAGCACAACCGGGGCTTCGATCACCGATACGGGAATGCTTCTCTCTCTTCGCTCGCTCGATCGCATTTCAGCGCCCGACGAGAAAGCGCGAACGATCAAGGTCGAGCCGGGTGCTTTGGTCGGAGAGATAAAGCGAACAGCGGCAGCGGCCGGTCTTTTGTTTGCGCCCGATCCAACCAGCGAGGAGGAATCCACAATTGGTGGAGCCATTGCCTGCAATGCCTCGGGCGCGCGAACGTTCAAGTACGGAGCGACACGCAGACACGTGCGTTCCCTCAAAGTGGTCATGGCCAGCGGGGAACTGGTCGAGTTCCGACGATCGGATCTCGAGAAGAACACTGTGGGCTACGCGTTTGCCCATGATCCGATTGACTGGTTCATTGGAAGTGAAGGCACCCTGGGAGTAATCGTGGAGGCGGAGCTCTCTTTGCTTCCTCTGCCGCATCATGTAGTCGGACTCGCGGTCCTCTTCAGAGGCGAAGAGGAGGCGCTGAATTTCGTCATTGCAACGCGAGAGTCGTCAACGCTGTCTGCGCGATGCATTGAATACTTCGACGGACGCGCGATGGAAATCGCGCGTAGCGCGACGTCAGGCGGGATCATCCCAGCGGAGGCGGGGGCGATGGTGTACGTCGAGGAAGAAATCGAGGACGATCTGGATTCGGCTCTGACCAGATGGACAGATCTGATCGAGACCATTGCCCCGGATTTCGAGCCTCTCGTATTCGACGGCGAAGCGCGACTCAGAGAAGCGCGAAAAATACGTCACAGCATCCCCACGACCATGAACGAACATGGAGGCAGATATCGCGATTCTGGCGGAAGAAAAGTGTCGACAGACTGGGCCGTCCCGTACAGAAAACTGCCTGAGGCAATTCAGACCGCCCGCTCATTGGTCGAGCGCCTGGGAATCGAGGAACCGGTCATTTACGGCCATGCAGGGAATGGCCACCCACACCAGAATTTCATCGCTCGTGACACGCGCGAGCTCACTACCATAGAAGGGGTTGTAGAGGAAACTCTGAGGCAAGTACTCGCCCTCGGAGGTACTGTCGCTGCCGAGCACGGAATCGGGAAGATCAAACGCAGATGGCTTCCTTTGCAGATGAATCCTCTCCAGATCTCGATGATGACCGCAGCGAAGCGAGACCTCGATCCTCTGGGGATTCTGGCACCAGGCAACATCTTGTGATCCGCTTCAATTCCGTAATCTTCGATGTCGATTCTACTTTGAGTGGCGTCGAGGGAATCGACTGGTTGGCAGCGCAGCGAGGACCCGAAATCGCCGCGTGGAGCGCCGGACTCACCGAAAAGGCAATGAAAGGGGAAATCCCGATCGAAGCCGTCTATGGTGAAAGGATGCGCCTCGTTAAGCCGACATTGCCCGAGGTCCAGCAGCTGGGCAAGGTTTACGTCGAGCAAGTGGCGACACGTGCCACCGAAACTATTTCAGCGCTCCGCGCACATGGTGTGGAAGTGGTAATGATTAGCGGAGGACTGCGGGAAGCGATACTTCCGCTTGCGAGAGAATTAGGCGTGGGTGAAACAAACCTCTACGCCGTTTCTGTATTCTTCGGCGAGCAGGGCGAGTACGCGGGATACGACGACGCGTCGTTACTCACGCGCCAGAGCGGGAAACGCACCGCTGTCGGGCAAATGGCGCTGAAGGGTCCGATACTCGCAGTCGGCGACGGAATGACCGACTGTGAAATGAAGCCGGTAGTGCAAGGCTTTGCCGCCTTCACCGGGTTCACGAGGCGCGAAGCGGTGATAGAGCAGGCGGACTACGTCATAGAGAATTTCGATCAATTGAGAGATCTGATACTGAAATGAGCACAACAAAAGCCTTTGGGACATTCTTTCTTCCCGGACCAACTGAAGTTCGCGAAGAGGTCATGACTGCCATGATGCAGCCGATGATTCCGCACCGGGGCGCTGAATTCGAGAACCTGTTCGAGCGGCTTCAGCAGGGACTTCGTCCGGTCTTCAAAACTGACCGCCCCGTCTATATCAGTTCTTCGTCCGCGACGGGCATGATGGAAGCAGCGATTCGCTGCGCACCTCCCGGTCGGATTCTGTGCCTCGTGAATGGAGCTTTCTCGGAGCGATTCGCCCACATCGCTTCAATGTGTGGGCGGGATGTCGATCGCTACGACGTCGCCTGGGGACAGATACATACAATCCCGCAGCTGGACGAAAGGCTCTCGATTCGGAAGTACAGTGCGATAACGGTTGTTCATTCCGAGACATCTACCGGCGCACTGAACGATGTTCGCGCGATTTCGGACTGCGCACACCGCCGCGGAATTTTTTGTCTGATCGACAGCGTCAGCGGCCTCGCGGGAACAGAGCTCCGATTTGACGAATGGAAGCTCGACTACGTATTGACGGGATCGCAGAAAGCTCTGGCTCTACCGCCTGGTCTCTCCTTCGCGGTCGCTTCGGCTGCCTACGTGGATCAGGCGAACGGAACTCATGGGCGCGGTGTCTACTTTGATCTCGTCGAGCTCGATGCGTACGCTCGCAGAAATCAAACACCGAGCACTCCAGCGCTCTCGTTCCTGTACGCACTCGAGGTCCAGCTCAAGTCCATCGCGGCGGAAGGCCTGGAAGCTCGATGGGCCCGTCACAAGGGAATGGCGACCCGAACCCAGGAGTGGATAACGAAAATCAGCGACGAGACCGGGAAACGGCTGGCCAACATTGCTCCTCTCGGATCCCAGTCACCGACGGTATCGACCATCAGGCTTCCGTCGGATCTTCCGGCAGAGAGTTTTACAGCCGCGGTTGCCAAGCGCGGAATCGTGGTCGGAAACGGCTACGGCAAGCTCAAGAGTTCGACTTTTCGTATTGGACACATGGGCGACCACACCATGGAGACCCTCGAGCGTTGTCTCGGGGCGTGCTCGAGTGTTTTGCGCTCTTGACCCAGATATCGGTCTCGAATGCCGGCGTCGAATTCGGCGCGACGAGAATATTCCAGGGAATAACGTTTACAATCGGGCAAGGGGAGCGATGGGCAATCCTGGGCCGCAACGGTAGCGGCAAGACAACGATTTTCCGCCTGATCACGGGGTCGAAGCAACCAACCGAAGGTACTATTACCCGTCAGCCCGGACTTCGTCTGGCCCTGTTGGAACAACACCGTGATTTCGGCGGTGCGCAGACAGTGTGGGAAGCGGGAGCGGGAGAATTTGCCGATCTCCTCGCGCTGGAACGGTCGCTGTCAGAACAGGCAACTGCGCTCGCTGAAGTCGGCGAAGCTGCTACTCAGAAAATGCTGGCGAAGTACGATCGGGATCTGGAGCGGTTTGACCGCGAAGGTGGATACACTTTCGCGCCTCGGGTCGACGCAGTGCTACAGGGTCTTGGCTTCGATGCCGAGAAGGCTCGAACGCAGCCACTCGAGCAGCTGAGTGGCGGAGAACGCGGCAGGCTGGGGCTTGCTCGCCAACTAGTGAGCGCTGCCGACGTCCTGCTTCTGGACGAGCCCACAAATCACCTCGATCTGGAAACGACTCGCTGGTTAGAGGAGTACCTGCGAAATACACAGAAAACGATCCTGCTGATCAGCCACGACCGCGCATTTCTCACCAATATCGCCGATCATGTCCTTCACCTCGAAGGAGGAAGCGGGTTCGCTTATTCCGGAGGCTACGAAGCGTTCGTCGCTCAGCGTGCGGAACGGAGATTGAGCCAGGAGCGCGCCTTCGAGAAGCAGCGCAAGGTGATTGAAGACGAAGAGGATTATATCCGGCGCAATATTGCCGGCCAGAATTCGAAACAGGCCAAGGGTCGACGCAAGCGGCTGGAGAGAACGCCTCGGCTGAGTGGCCCAACTGCCGAAGAAGGCAGCGCAATGGGACTCAGACTCGACCTATCCGAGCGCGGCGGAGATCAGGTCGCCATTGCGCGCGATGTCACGCTCGCGATCGAAGGCCGGACGCTCATCAAAGGCTTCACCGCGACGATTCAGCGCGGAGAAGTCGTCGGCTTTGTGGGCCCAAACGGAAGTGGAAAGTCAACCTTTCTTCGCGCGCTTATCGGTGAGCGCGAGCCCACGACTGGAGAATTGAGAATCGGCGGATCGGTAAAGCCAAGCTATTACCGCCAGGACATGGCGCAGGTGCCGATAGATCGAACGCTGTACGACGTCATAAATGAGCTGAGGCCGCGGTGGGAGCGGCGGCAGGTTCAGGGCCATCTGGCGCGTTTCGGTTTCTCCGGTGATGAAGCTCAGCGTCGTGCCGACACTCTTTCAGGTGGTGAGCGCGCGCGTGTCGCGTTGGCGATGATGGTGCTCACGCGAGCGAACTTTCTTCTGCTCGACGAGCCGACCAATCACCTCGACATCGAATCCATCGAGGCGCTCGAAGATGCGCTGGAAGAATATGAAGGGACGATTTTACTGGTCAGTCACGACCGGGCGATGCTGGAAGCGCTGACATCCAGAGTATGGATTCTTCACGATCAGCACGTCACTGACTACCCTGGTTCCTTTGCCGAATGGGAAGAACAAAGCCGGGAGCGCGAGCATGCAGCGGACGTTGCCGCGGCAGAACAGGAAGCGTTGCGAAGAGTCAGGGAGCGCAAAACGACCAGGAGGCGAGAGGTCCAAGGGGACGACAGCAGGGTCGCGCTCCGCGAGCTGCGCCGAAAAGTAGAAGATTCGGAGAAAGAGGTTGCCGTGCTGGAAGCACGGATCGCCGAGCTCACCGCGCTCCTCGAGGATCCAGAACTCTATACGACGCGCGAAGGAACGGAGCGATCCCTTCTCGCAGGGAAGGAGCTCGATTCGGTCCGCCGGAAGCTCGATGCCGCAATCGAGACCTGGACTGCGGCTACTGAGCGAGCCGAGCAGTTGTCGGCAAGCTGACTGCTTAGAACTCGCCGATGAATCCTATCTCGACCTCGAGCTGCTGCCCGAACTGCTCCTTGACCTTGTCCTGAGCGATCGTGATCAGCTCACGAACGTTCTTGGCGGTCGCTTTTCCGAGATTGACCATGATGTTCGCGTGGATGTGCGAGATCTGCGCATCTCCATGGCGGAAGCCCTTCAATCCGACCTGGTCAATCAGACGGCCTGCTCCAACGCCTTCAATCTTTTTGAAAATCGAACCAGCACTGGGGTGATATTCGAGCCACGGATGCTTACCGCCCCTCCAGCTCAAATTCTCTTGCATGATTCGATGCATCACTGCCTTGTCCTCGCGCTCGAGTTGAAAGGTGACTGCGAGTGCGATATCGCGCTGCTTATGTAGAGTGCTGGTGTCGTAGCCGAATTGCATGTAATCTCGGTCGACGGTTCTCCGTTTCCCATCGTGTGTGAGCAGCTCGGCCGATTCAAAGATTTCGGCAATGAACATGGTTCTCTCACGAGCTGGAGCGGGCGAGAGAAAGTGCAAATTCTGCCAGACTGCCCCGCCGACGGTGCTTGGAATTCCAACATAATGCTCCAGGCCCGACAGTCCGCGCTCGACGGCCTGTGGTATCAGCTTCGCTACGACCGTCCCGCTTTCGACCCAGAGCTTTCCGTCGTCGAAGAACTTGAGGTGGCTCGAGGTATTGCGGATGACGAGTCCGCGGAATCCCTTGTCTCCAACGAGGATGTTGGCGCCAAGTCCGAGTACGAAATACTCGAGCCCGAGCTCTCGGGCAGCGGTGACAGCCCCTGCCAGATCCTCGACCGATGTGGCATCGTAGAAGAGATCGGCTGGACCACCGATCTTGAACGTGGTGTATTGAGCAAGAGGCTCATTGCGTTTGAGCCTCTTGGCATCTAGGCGCTTTAACAATTGCCCGTATGAGTCCAAGCGGGCTTTCACAGAATCTGACATGTCCGAAAGAAAGGGTGTCCTGCGTTACTGCGCTACTCTCGCGCTTCTCATCTCCGCGCTCGCTCCAATGCAGGCGTGGGGCCAGCGGGCGGAGCTCGAAAAGATCATCCAGCGGAGAGTTCTCGCCAATGGCCTTGAGGTAATAGTCGTCGAGAACCACGGCGTCCCCCTAGCGACGATCGAGATCGACGTAAAGAACGGATCGTTCACTCAGTCGCCCGAATACGAAGGTCTGGCTCATATGTACGAGCACATGTTCTTCAAGGCGAACTCCAAGTACTCCGAGCCCAACCAATTCACGGATCGCGCATCCGATCTCGGAGCCGTGTTCAACGGTTCCACTCAAGAGGAGCGCGTCAACTACTACATGACCGTTCCCGCGGAAAAACTGGGGGATGGAATCGAGCTGTTGGCTACCGCCATTCGTGGCCCACTCTTTCGGCGCGATGAGCTGGAGCGCGAGCGACAAGTAGTCATCGGAGAGTATGACAGGAATGAATCAAGTCCATTCTTCGCGCTGCTGCGAGATGTGGACATGAAGCTCTATCCCGGAAATTACAGCCGCAAGAACACGATAGGCGACCGGCAGATCGTGCTCACGACAACGCCGGAAAAAATGCGAACGATCCAGAACAAGTATTACATTCCAAACAATTCAGTGCTGATCGTTGCCGGAGATGTGAATCCCGCAACGGTTTTCTCGATTGCTGAGCGTGAACTCGGAGCCTGGAAACGCGGGGCGGATCCTTTCGTCACGGACCCCATACCTCCAATTCCTCCTTTGCAGAAGAGTGAAGGCATAGTAGTCGAAGCACCGGTCGGCGCTGTGACAATTCAGGTACAGTGGCAAGGGCCGAGCGTCGGGCAGGATCCGAAGTCTACTTACGCAGCCGATGTATTCTCGGATGTGCTCAACGATCCGGGATCACAGTTTCAGCAAAGACTCGTCGATAGCGGACTATGGCAAGCAATCGGCGTCAACTACTACACGCTGAATCATACAGGTCCGATCTCGATCAGCGGCCAAACATCACCCGAGCAGTTGCGCGAGGCCCTTGCGGCGCTTTACGCGGAGATCGCCAAGTTTGACACGCCGGGGTATTTCGGCGCCGACGAACTCGAGGACGTAAAGGCGCATCGCGCCGTCACCTCCGCCTTCGACCGTGAGCGCGCATCAGGATTTGCGCACACGCTCGGTTTTTGGTGGAGTGTTGCCAGCCTTGAATACTACATGGGATACGTGGATTACATGGCACAGCAGACGATCGCCGATCTGCGCGCATACGCGCGCCGCTATATCGTCGGGAAGCCGCACATCACTGGAGTTTTGATCGCTCCTGAAGCCAGGACATCGCTCAAGCTGGCGCCGGAAGAGCTGGTGATGAGAGGGGGACGCTAATGCTGCTCTCGATCGCTTTGGCGATGATGTCGTTCACTACCAGCTTCGAAGTGTCGGGGGTCCAGGTGATCCTCCGACAGAACAACGCCAACAACGTCGTCGCCGCGAATCTCTATCTTCTGGGCGGAGCACGTCAGGTGACCGACAAGAACGCAGGGATCGAGCCGATTCTGCTCGACGTCTCGGAGCGCGGAACGAGGCGTTATCCAAAGAATTCGCTGCGCCGCGCGATGTCGCGTCTGGGAAGCGAGATAGTGGTCGCGCCACGGTCCGACTGGACGATGTTCGGAATACGATCCAGCACCGAGGTGTTCGACTCGACGTGGGCCATCTTCGCGGATCGCGTGATGCACCCGAATCTGGCAAAATCGGAAATCAACCTGGTGAAGGCTCAGTATCTCTTGGGAATCAGGCAGCGGAGAGACGATCCGGATGCTCTGGCGGACTACCTCGCGGATAGCATCGCTTTTGTTGGGCATCCCTACTCGTTGTCCGTAACCGGAAGTGAGCGATCGCTACAGGCTCTCGACTCAGCGGCCCTGCGTGAATATCACCGGACGCAGTTCGTGACCTCGCGAATGTTGCTCGTCGTGGTAGGGAATATCGATCGCGCTCACATCGAACGGCTGGTGAGCCAATCAATCGGACAGCTTCCACGTGGGGGGTACAAGTGGACCGCGCCCGCGCGCGTGCCCGAATTGCCGACCGCTGTCGTGATCGAGCGGCGTCAGCTCCCCACGAACTACATCCTCGGCTACTACAGCGGCCCGTTGGCAAGCGATAAGGACTACCAGGCGCTGAGAGTCGCGACCTCCGTGCTCACGGGGCGGATGTTCGCGGAGATTCGAAGTCGGCAGAGTCTTACGTATGATGTCCAGGCGCCGTTCGTCGATCGTGCCGCAACGGCCGGCGGCCTTTCCGTCACAACCGTCTCGCCTGATACCACGCTAAAGCTGATGCGCGCTGCGATTGTGGAGCTTCAGCAGGGAACTCTCGATCCTGGGGGGCTAAAACAACTTGAAGAGCATTTCATAACGGAGTACTTCCTTGACAATGAAACCAACGCCGCACAGGCGGACTTCCTGGCGCGATCGCAGTTGTATGAAGGCGACTATAGGGAAGCCGAGCGTTTCGTCGATCAACTAAAGAGCGTCACGCCGCAAGATGTGCAGCGCGTAGCCCGGAAGTACATGAAAGGATTTCGGTTTGCTTACGTCGGTGATCCATCAAAGCTGAATCCGCAGACGATCAGTCTGTTCTGACGCGCCGTCGATCAGCAGCCGGTCATTCGGCGAACTCTTCCGCGACTGCCCACGGATCCATCGCACCGCTGTAAAGCGCCATTCCGATGATGGCGGCCGCAACCCCGCGGTCCGCCAAGGCCCGTAGGTGGCCGATGCTTCCGAGCCCGCCGGATGCAAATACCGGGAATTCCGCTACCCCGGCAACGTCTTCCATAAGCGGCAAGTCAGTTCCGTGCATTGCTTCCTCACGATGCACGGCGGTCACCAGCACTCCCGCGAGAGGCAGTCCGTTGAGGTCCTCGACGAGATCGAGCACGAGCTTCGGTTGTGTCCGGGTCCATCCGTGGGAGAGGATCTTTCGGTCACGGACGTCAGCGGCTACCACGATGCATCCGGGGAATTCGATGCTCATCTCCACCAGCCAGTCGGGGTCTTCCAGCGCTCGCGTCCCGATCACCACGCGCTGCGCTCCATCGTCGAGTGACCGCTGGATCGATTCCCTGCTCTTGATTCCGCCCCCGACTTGCACCTCGACGTCCGTCGCAGCGAGGATAGCCCGGATTTCCGGAGCATTGTTGCCGCGCCCAGCCACGGCATCGAGGTCCACGACGTGAAGGTGTCGGAAACCGTACTGTCTCCATGCGACGGCTACCCCGGCGGGATCGGGGATACGGATCACCTCTTCGTCATATGATCCGGCAGCGAGCTGCACGCACGCACCACCGCGTAAGTCAAGCGCGGGAATTGCGATCATTGGGCGCGCCGCGTTGCCAGGGCATGGATCATGAGACGCGAAAGTGCTGCAATGATTGCATGTTAGCGAGCTTGTGAATAAATTCACAATCTCTGGCAGTAAGAAAAACTACCCTGGTTAGTGCACTACTGTACGGCTCTGGAGGCCTGAAAAAATGCGGTTCTACGGATTTGCGGTTGCAGCAATTGCGCTGGGCGCTTGTGCGGGCGGAGAGACGAAGCCTGGTGATACTACACACGTGGCGGTCGACACGACTGCGACGTCGACCACTACCACTGGCACCAGTACTACAATCCCTGGCGGCGCGGTCGCAATGGCGCCGATCACGGGCAAGACCATCGAAGTGAAGATGGTCGGAGATGCGAAGGGATATCGCTTCGAGCCGGCTAATTTCACGGTAAAGCAGGGCGATGGCGCCAAGTTCGTCGTAGTTAGCATGGGTCCACACAACGTAGCGTTCGATCCCGCTACGATTCCAGCCGATGTGAGGGCGCAACTCGATGCCAACATGGGCACCGACAAGATGGGAGAACTCTCGAGCAACATGAAAATGAATGCCGGCGAGTCAGTCACTGTTTCGTTCGGGAACATCAAGCCCGGAACGTACCCGTACCACTGTACGCCGCATCTCGCCTTGAACATGAAGGGTGTCATCACCGTTCAGTAGACCGATCTGAGCTGGTAAAGCGGCGGGGGCGAAAGCTCCCGCCGCTTTGCATCCACGATCCCCAGCCTTCGAAACGGCGCTAGATTGTATCAGCTATACAAACGGCATTGTGGTTGCTTCCTACCGTCGTGTTTTCCAGACCGGACGGACCCTCGCGTGCGCGCCATACTCAGTGAATCTTTGAGTCATGAACGTCCATAGTATTGCCCGGATGAGCGGTGGCTCCGCCTACCTGTGGATGGCTGCACGGGCCCGCAACGCACTCCGGCGGGTCGTCGTATTCGGGATCGTAGGCGGGGTGGTGTTCATTGCCGCGCTGATCGCGTTTGTCGTAGTGCCGAGGAATGCGTCACGGAAGGCACTGGCGGTAGCATCGAGAATCGAAGCTCGCGCCGACTCCTCGCCGGCAGTGGCGACGAGAGACCGATATCTAGCAGAAGTCACCAGCACTGATTCGGTGCTGAACGCAGCCCGACTAGCGGCGATGCCGGTTCCGACCCCTGTCATCGATACGTTCCCGCCAGCGGTTCGCGCGCAACGTGATTCGCTGAACGCGGAGCTCGCGACGCTCAACCGATTGATAGACAGGGCAGAGAATGCTCCTCTCCCCACTTCCTACCGGGCGCTTGCGGCATCACCCGCCGTGGCGGCTGATCCCAGAGTGCGGGTATTGCTCGACTCCCTCGCGGACATCGAACGCGAACGCAATGCATTCGGGGCGGTAGGAGGAGTGGATCCCGTCTATCTGTCGCTGACTTCGAGAGCAACTGCAATCGGCCGGGCAATCCAGGGAATCGCCGATGCAAAAAGGGGTGAGGTAAGGGGCAAGCTCGCGCTGATCAGGCCGGTTCCAGCTCCCGTCGAAAAACCAAAAATTACCGTGGATACCACCGCGCTCCTGGCGCAGCATGCTACAGCATCGCAGAACTACGCGGTCGCGGTCAAGCAGCTGGATCAGATCAACCAAAAGAACGCGCGGATAGATCGCGAAACTGCCCGAGCCCGGGACCTCGCCAACGTAGGCGCCCCTCCCTGGGCGATGCTTGCCGCAGCGGTCGTGCTGGCGCTCGCAGTCGGATTTGCGGCGTCGTTCGGAACGGAGCTGAAGCGCCCACACATCGCTGATACTCGCGAGGCAGAACAGATCAGTGGAGCACGAGTGCTCACGGTGATCAAGCCGCCGGAAGTAGTCGTAGAGAGAAGCCGCCGGCAGGCGGATGTCGAAGCACCGCCGCTCATCGATGTCGTCTCTGAGAGTTACCGAACGCTTTACCTGCACATTGCATCGGTAGAGGCAAGCGTACCGATAGTCACAATCACCGGTGATGACCCGGGAATAGTCGCGACCGTTGCTTCAAATCTGGCTGCGTCAGCGGCGTATGAGGCGCGTAGCACGCTCCTCGTCGATGTGGATCCCACAACCTGCAGTGTCGCGAGCGTATTGCGCATTCGACCGGATCCCGGGCTATCGGGCATCATCACGGGAAATGCGACATGGCCAGAGGCGATTGTCCCAACGACGATCGGGCGGGACCGTCCGCTGGATGTGCTTCCTAGTGGCACGCGGCGCGTGGGGCCGCCCGAGCCGGATGTGGTGGAAGAAGTACGGAAGGAGCTCGCTCGAATGCAGCGCCGCTATGATTTCATCATTATCACGGCTCCTACCAGCTACGTTCAGCGCAGCGCGACCAGCATTATTCCCGCTCCCGACGTAATACTGTGCGCGCGCATTGCGCACACGACTGTCGGTGGACTGAAGAGTGCCGTGGACAGCCTTCGTGGAGCCGACATGAGGATTCATGGGCTCGTGCTCTGGGATGCGGAAATGCCACAGCTGGAAACTCGAGAAGAGATGCTTGGCGCCACCCGTCAATCAGGAGCGTTTCAGCCCGAGCTCGCGACGGCGCAATAGCCCTCATGGCAGAGACCATCCCGGATCTCCGAAAGGTGCCCAAGACCCGGGCATACGCTGAGCTGCAAGGACACCTGGACGCGATCCTCGACGGCGTGAATGATGAAGTGGCCGTGATGGCTACGATTGCCGCGCTGGTACACCACGCACTCGGACATCTGTGGACGGGTTTCTATCGAGTCGTCGAGCCGGGTCAACTGCTGCGCGTGGGCCCATATCAGGGAAGTCTGGGTTGCCTCGACATCACCTTCGGCCGAGGGGTGTGTGGGAACGCCGCTGCCGAGAGAAAGACGATGATTGTTCCGGATGTCGAGAAATATCCGGGTCATATCACCTGCGATGCGCGAGCGCGATCCGAGATCGTAGTGCCGGTCTTTGGACAGCAGGATGATCTGATCGCTGTTCTCGACGTAGACTCCGACCGTCTGAATGCGTTCGATGCGGAAGATGCGCGCGGACTCGAGCAACTCGTGTCGCGGTTCGCACACTAAAGCAATGACAGTCACCGGCTACTCCGACGTTATCAATCATGCCTTCGCGTTCGCGGCGAAGCATCATGACCGTCAGGTGCGAAAAGGGACCAAGCTTCCCTACCTCACGCACCCAGCCAACGTGGCAGTAATCCTTACGCACTACGGCTGTAGCAGCGATACGGTCGTCGCCGGAATTCTGCACGACGTAATCGAGGATTGCGTGAGGGACGGACAGACGCGTGAGATGCTGCAACAAAGAATCGGGGACAAATTCGGCGACAAGGTTCTGGAGACAGTGCTGGGAGTCACGTATCGCCGGCACGATGACGATGGCGTCGAGCTGTCAGCAGAGGACCGGAAAGCCGACTATCTCGATCGCTTGTCGGAGGCCAACGAGGAAGCACGCTGGGTCTGTGCGGCCGACAAGGTTCACAACGCTTCGTCGATCGTTGCCGATCTGCGACGGACAGTCGATCCAGAAACGGTCTGGAGCCGATTCAGTGGTGGCAAGGCCGCGACCGCGAACTGGTACCGGCAGGTTTACGAGCGACTTCGCGAAGTTGGATTCGACGCTCCGATCATGGCGGAGCTCGACCAGGTATCCAGCGAGCTTCAGAAGCTAGCAGGCTGATTCCTATGGCGTCACCGCGGTAGCGCGCTCTCCGTAAGTCTTCTCGACATAGTCGTCGAGTATCCGTAGAAACTCCCGCACTATCGTCTCGCCCTTGAGAGTCACCATCAGCTTGCCGTCGACATAGACAGGAGCTTTCGGGTCCTCGAAGGTGCCGGGAAGCGAGATCCCAATGTTCGCGTGCTTCGATTCTCCGGGTCCGTTCACGACGCATCCCATTACGGCAACCTTCATCTCGATCACTCCGGGATACTGCTCCCGCCACGCCGGCATCTGCTCCCGAAGATAGGTCTGAATGTCTTCGGCCATGTGCTGGAAGAAGGTTGAAGTCGTACGTCCGCAGCCCGGACAGGCGGTAACCTGCGGATTGAAGCTCTGCAGCTCGAGCGACTGCAGGATCTGCTGAGCGACCTGAACCTCTTCGGTTCGGTCCCCTCCTGGACGCGGAGTCAGGGAGACACGAATCGTGTCCCCAATCCCCTCGGACAATAGAATCGAGAGTGCTGCCGTGCTGGCGACGATTCCCTTTGATCCAAGCCCTGCTTCGGTGAGTCCGAGGTGCAGCGGGTAATCGCAGCGAGCGGCCAGCTGCCGATAGACAGCGAGCAAGTCCTGAACTCCGGACACCTTTGCCGAGATGATGATGCGGTCATGACCCAGACCAACTTCTTCGGCGATCGCAGCGGAGCGTAGGGCGCTCTGAAGCATCGCTTCGATATAAACTTCCTTCGCGGTACGCTGGTCCGGCATGCGAGCATTCTCGTCCATCAGCGATGTCAGGAGATCCTGGTCGAGCGAACCCCAGTTCACGCCGATCCGGACCGGCTTGTCGTTGTCGAGGGCGATCTGGACGATGGTCCGGAAATTCTCGTCACGCCGCTTCCCGCCAACATTGCCCGGATTGATGCGATACTTGGCGAGGGTCTTGGCGGTGGCGGGAAACCTGGCGAGCAGCAGATGACCGTTGTAGTGAAAATCCCCGATCAGCGGAACGGAGATTCCCATGTCAGCGAGCCTGCTCGCGATCTCGGGAACAGCGCGTGCAGCCTCGTCGTTGTTGACCGTGACGCGGACGAGCCGACTCCCGGCGCGCGAGAGATCAGCGGCCTGAAGCGCGGTGCCGGCCGCATCAGCAGTGTCCGTGTTGGTCATCGACTGCACCACGACCGGATGGGCGGACCCTACGGGAACGCCGCCGACGATGGCGGTCGCGGTCTGTCTTCGTGTTACGATGGGCAACTATGCTTGCGTGGTTTGAATTTGAAAGCTAATTCCCTGGCCTGAGCGGTGCATGTGAACCGAGAGCGCCTCCCTACCCCGTATTCTCTGGAGCACTGATGGCTGATATCCCGGATCCATCGGATACACCCCCAATGGACAAACCCGCGTCGGACACACCTGCGCCTGCGGCGCCCGTGAAAAAGAAGCGCAACAAGCTGTTGATCGCACTTCTTGTCCTTCTTCTCATTCCCGCGATCATCATCGCGCTCTGGATCTGGGTGGCGCTCGGATACACCTACTCTGCAGGCGATCGAGCAGGTTATGTCCAGAAGATTTCCAAGAAGGGTTGGATATGTAAGACCTGGGAAGGCGAGCTTGCCATGGCAAACCTGCCGGGCACAATGCCGCAGATATTTGCATTTACGGTCCGAAGCGACTCAATAGCGGAACTCCTCGGAAAGAACGCTGGGAAACAGGTGTCGGTGTGGTACGAGCAGCATCGAGGGATTCCGACCTCCTGCTTCGGGGAGACCGAGTACTTCGTCACTAAGGTGACCAGGATAGGGCCTTGAATCTGTCTATTGTCTGCTCAGCCGGTCCTTGCTATTTTTCCGCCAAGTCGAGCCTAGGGTAGGGTGCAAGCCTTAGCTTCGGGCTCAAGTCCAGTGCGGGGTTTACGAGACCCGCGTATCAGATTGTCGAGGGTCGGGCGTTTTTCCGCTCCCCAAGACACAATTTTCCAGGAGTAGGGAATGCGTACGACCGGCAAAGTGAAGTGGTTCAACGACGCGAAGGGCTTTGGTTTCATCACCCCCGACAACGGGCAGAAGGATTGCTTCGTTCACTACAGCGCGATTTCGGGCTCGGGCTTCAAGTCCCTGGCCGAAGGCGATGCAGTAGAGTTCGACATCGTTGAGGGTCAGAAGGGTCCGGCTGCCGAGAACGTGACGAAGGCTTCTTAAGCCACGTCGTCTTCACTGGCACAATCTGGCGGGGCGTCTCAATCGAGGCGCCCCGTTTTGCTTGTGCGAGGCCGGCCACGCCGGGGGATGGGCGCGACTTCGACCGCGCTCTCGAGCCGCTCGATCAAGCCAGCCTCGAAAACAGGAAGGTCGATCTCAACGGTCAAACCTTTTGGAGCGACGAACCGACCTCCGTTTTTAATCATTCCTTCGGCCACGACGACCGCCTTTCCGGCCGGCAGGCCAAGCTCATCAACAAGAAGAACGGTGATTGCGAGAATGACGAGGCCTTCAATGCTGAGTCTTCGAGCGATCCCCTGCCTTTCTTGGCGTATGCCTGGGACCTTGTAGTGGGAGAGAAGATTGTCCACCCACTTTACTGGCATCCCCAAGGCAAGTGCGCCTGTGGCAATGGTATACGCACGTGGCATAAATAATCCTACTAGTCTAGGATAATTAATGCCATACCTACTTTGCCTAGCCACACTGTGCTAGCTCGTTATATTGCGCGCGCACCGCGGCCAGCCAGCCGAATAAATCCAACGTCAGCCAGTCAATCATGAAGCGGTTCTTCCGAGCAATCCCAATTGCTCTCCTGTTCCCCCTGCTCTTCTCCCGCCCTGCCCTGGCTCAAAAGACTTATGCTCTGGGGATAGGTGGCGGTGCCGCGATACCCGTCGGAAAGTTGAGCAGAGCTCAGAGCACGGGCTACAACGGCATCGTTGCGCTCGCAATAGGGGTGGCAGAGCTACCCATCGGAGTTCGCTTCGACGGGATCTACAACAACTTTCTACACCCCTCTACTCCAGCCGCTGGTTCCAGCGCGTCAGACCTCCGCATCATCGGAGCACTCGGCAATCTCATATTTGCGTTTGCTGGCACGAGCGCAAAGTCATACCTGATTGTCGGAGGCGGTGTCTATAACACCAAGGTCGACGTCGCTGGCGCCAAATCCGAGAACGACTTTGGAGTCAACGCCGGGCTCGGTGCAACTTTCAGTGTCGGACCCTTCGCTACATTTATCGAGTCCAGATATCACAGCATTTCACGAAAAGATGCAAATGGCGGAGTAATACAATTCGTTCCCATCACCGTCGGATTGATGTTCTAACACGTGCAAAAAAAAGACGCACTCAAATCGAGTGCGTCTTTTTTTGTGCCTTCGATCGGTGCTAGATCGCGCGAAGAACGAGCTCGTTTCCGCGTGCAGCATCAGTCACTGGCCGCAGCGCTTCTCGCGCTGAGCGGAGCTGGGCGCCTACCGCCAAAGGACCGGTTCCGCCCGGCACCTCGCGCCGCGCGACGGAACGCGACGGCTCGAGCCAGTCGAGTACATCGTCGCCAAATAACGGGTGCGCTGACTTGAACGATGCGAGTGGCAACGCATCCAGCTCGCAGCCATCGCGCTCGCTCTCGCGGATCAGCGATCCAATTGCAGAGTGGGCCTCGCGGAAGCTGGCTCCCTTCTCTACCAGGTAATCAGCAAGATCAGTTGCCATCATGCTGCTGGAGAGCGCCGCACGCATGCGCTTGACGTTGAAGCGAATCTCGTGCAGCGCGCCGGCTACAGCTGGGAGCACGAGAAGAATGGTATCGACGGCGTCAAACAATACGCGCTTGTCGTCCTGAAGATCCTTGTTGTAGCCGCTCGGCAAACCTTTCAGCGTCGCCAGCAGCGTAGTGAGATCGCCGATCGCACGTGCGCCGGACCCGCGAGCCAGCTCCAGCGCATCGGGATTGCGCTTCTGCGGCATCATGCTGGATCCGGTTGTGAACGCATCCCCGAACTGAACGAATCCGAACTCGCCGGATCCGTAGATGATCAGGTCTTCGGCTAGACGGGAGAGGTGAGTGGACATCATTGCGACCACGAACAGAAGCTCCGCAACAAAATCGCGATCGCCAACGGCATCGATGCTGTTCTGCGAAACTGAAGCGAAGCCAAGACTACCCTGTAGCAGGACCCGGGAAATCGGAAATGCACAGCCCGCAATTGCTCCAGAGCCTAACGGTAGTACCGCCGCGGCGCGCGAAGCCGAAGCAATCCGTGCACGATCGCGCTCGAGCGGCCAGAAGTGCGACAACATCCAATGAGCAGCAGAAACAGGTTGGGCACGCTGCATGTGGGTGTACGCCGGCATTAGCACGTCTTCCAGAGATGCCGCCTGATCGAGCATTACGTGTTGTAACGAGCGGGCTGCCGCATCGAGCTTGATGCAAGCATCGATCGACCAGAGCCGAGTTGCGGTAGCGACCTGGTCATTGCGACTGCGGCCGGTGTGCAGCTTCGAGGCGACATCTCCGATCTCCTCGTGCAGCATCCTGTCGATCATCGTGTGAACGTCTTCGTCGGAGGGCAGGGGATTGACTCCCGTCGCGAGTCTTTGGCCGACCGCAGCAAGCCCGCGCTCGATCTTCTTGCTCTCCTCAAGGGTGAGAACCCCCGCCCCCCAAAGGGCCACGGCCCAAGCCTGCGATAGATTGATATCGAACGGCCAGAGCCTGTAGTCGGTTCCGATCGACCGATTCAGCGCGTCGAGCGCGGCCGCGGTGGGAACCGCGAACCTTCCTCCCCAGAGTTTGTGCGAAGTGTGATCGGACATCGCCAGTACGTTGCCGCTCAAGCTATGGCAAGCGCTGCCGGCTTGCTCGACTCGGACTTTGCCTTGCTTTCCTGGTGCGCGGCGGCCATTTCCTGGTCGCGGATCGCGCGTACCCGGGCGGACAATCCATACAGCCGGATGAATCCTGCGGCGTCGCTCTGCTGGTAGACGTCGTCTTCACCAAAGGTGACGAAACGCTCATCGTACAGAGCATGCTCGCTCTCTCGGCCGATAACTGACGCAGTTCCCTTGAAGAGCCTCAACGTAACGGATCCAGTAATGCGTTCCTGGGTGAGGTTCACGAATGCATCGTATGCTTCGCGTTCGGTCGTCCACCAGCGACCCTCATAGACGAGATCCGCGTAACGTGGCGCGATCAGGTCCTTCGCCGCAAGCGTGCGCCTGTCGAGCACGAGCTGCTCCAGCTCGCTGTGCGCGGAGTAGAGGAGGGTACCACCCGGTGTTTCGTACACACCACGCGACTTCATTCCGACGAGTCGATCCTCGACAAGGTCGATGCGGCCGATTCCGTGGCGGCCTCCAATCTTGTTGAGAGTCGTCACGAGATCGACGGCATCCAATTCAGCGCCGTTCACGGAAACCGGAGTCCCGGAATGGAAACCGATTGTCACTTCCTCAGGCTGATCGGGCGCATTCTCGGGGGCGGTCGTAAGCATGAAGAGATCGTCGGGAGGTGCTGTCGCGGGCTGCTCGAGCACTCCTCCTTCATGTGAGATGTGCCAGATATTCCGGTCTCGGGAATAGATCTTCTCTCTGGTCGCTGCTACCGGGATCTTGTGCGATTCGGCGTACGCGATTGCGTCTTCGCGGCTTCGGATGTCCCACTCCCGCCACGGCGCGATGACTGGAAGGTCCGGAGCGAAAGCAGCGTAGGTCAGCTCGAAGCGAACCTGGTCGTTCCCCTTGCCGGTGCAGCCGTGGGCGAGAGCGTCCGCACCAACCTGACGAGCGATCTCGACCTGCCGGCGCGCGATGAGGGGCCGGCCCATCGATGTGCCCAGCAAGTACTTACGGCCGTAGATGGCACCAGCCCGCAAGGTGGGCCACACGAAGTTCTCGACGAATTCCTGGCGCAGGTCTTCCACGTAGCATTCGTCAGCACCCGAGGTGATCGCCTTGGCGCGCACGCCCTCGAGTTCCTCGCCCTGGCCAATGTCGGCGGCGACGCAGATGATGCGCGCGCCATACCGCTCCTTGAGCCAGGGGACGATGATCGATGTATCGAGCCCACCGGAGTAGGCCAGGGCAATGGTACGAATCACGGACGCCTCAATAAGTATTCAGAATTACTGAATATTTAATCGGTCCGGGGCCGGACGTCAATACGGTCAGGGCTCTCCAGCCATCGATCGAAGCCGCCGCATGACCCGGTCACGCCCGGCGACGGACCGGCAGATGATCAGTATGGTATCGTCTCCCCCGACCGTTCCCAGGATGTCCGACCAACCCTCGCCATCCAGCGCTGCGGCAATGGGTTGCGCACCGCCGGGCACCGTCCGCAGCACCAGCATCTCGCTGACGCCGTCCAAACGGAGAAAGAGCTGCGGCAGCAGCGTATCGAGAGCGGCGCGGCTCTCCTCTATGGTACCATCCGTAACCGCGTACCTCGCGCCTTCCGGAGTCGGGACGCGAGCAAGCCTCAGCTCGCGCAGATCGCGAGAGAGCGTAGCCTGGGTCACGTCCCAACCGCGCTGCAGCAGGAGCTTCCGCAGGTCTTCCTGGCTGCTTACCACTCGGGAGCCGATGATCTCGAGGATGGTGTCGTGCCGTTCGCGCTTGTTCGCCATTGTGCGTGAGTTTAGCACCGGAAAGCCTGCCGCGCGAGCCAGAGGGCAGGATCATTGACCTAAAGGCAGTGTAATGTTATGCATTCATTATGCATAAAGTTCCGGTCGGAGTACTGGGTGCCAGCGGCTACGCGGGACGGGAGCTGTGCGGCTTGATCGCGCGACACCCGAACCTGGAGCTCGCGTTCGCGTCTGCCAACGAGCAGCGTGGTCAGCGCGCGCGCATCGGAGCCGCGGAAGTGACGTATGTCGCCACCGAAGACGCTCCCCTCAACAGAGCTGAGATCGTATTCACGGCTCTTCCGCACGGTACTTCCGCCCAGTGGGTAGGGAATGCGCGCGCGAACGGAGCCCGCGTAGTCGATCTTTCCTCTGATTTCCGGCCCGGAGCTGGTGAGGAGGCTGAAGCCCCCTATGGCCTCACCGAGCTGATGCGCGCGAAGATTCCTGGTGCTGCCATCGTTGCTAATCCCGGGTGTTATCCGACCGCGATTCTGCTGGCGCTCGCGCCGCTGCTGAAAGCTGGTTGGGTCGTGCCGGGCGCGACGATCAACGTATCGGCTGCCAGTGGTGTGACCGGGGCAGGCTACTCACCGCGCCCGGACCTGCTGTTTGCGGAAGTCGCCGAGGATTTCCGCGCGTATGCCGTGGGAAATGAGCACCGACATCTCGCCGAGATGCAGGCAGTGGCCAACGAGCTGGGTGGAAAAGACAACGATATACTGTTCACGCCACACCTGCTTCCAGTCGCGCGCGGGATCCTGGCGACGATCACTGTTCCGGTCAACGAGTACACTGACGATCCGGCAGCTCTATGGCGCGAATGTTATCGCGGAGAGCCATTCATCGAGATTGCTGATCAACCACCGGCCTTGCGCGATGTCGTGCGTAGGAACGTGGTGCGGTTGAGCGTGACCAAAGCGGCGAACGTTCGCCAGCCGACTCTCATCATCATCTCAGCGATCGATAATCTGATGAAAGGAGCATCGGGCCAAGCGCTGCAGAACGCCAATGTTCTGCTCGGCCTGAACGAGCAGGAAGGGTTGCCCGCATGATGCGCGTCGTGAAGATCGGCGGGCGAGCTCAAAGCGACCCTCGTATTGCTGACGCGCTCCGCCAGGCGTGGAACGACTCACCGAACAGCCTGTGCGTGATACATGGCGGAGGTGACGAGATCTCCTCCATGCAGCGCGCACTCGGCAGGGAAGCCACGTTTGTCGGCGGCCGCCGCGTCACTTCTCAGGGTGATCTCGAGCTTCTGCGAATGGTGCTCTCTGGTCTGGTGAACAAGCGGCTCGTCAACAGCCTGGTCGCGGCGGGCATTCCGGCTGTCGGTTTATCCGGAGAAGACGGTGCCCTCATCGGTGCGGAGCTGATCGATGCAAGCTCTCTTGGGCTTGCCGGACGGCCGACCGTCATCAATACCGAGCTTCTTCGTACGCTCATGGCTGCGGGATACGTGCCAGTCATTTCTCCAGTCGCATATGACGCAGCGAGTGGAACGGGTGGCACTCTCAACGTGAACGGCGATGATGCCGCCGCCGCTATTGCCGCGTCTCTCGAGGCCGATGAGCTGCTCCTGATCGCCGATATCGAAGGAGTGCGCGGCGCTCGAGGCGATCTCGTGCAGACCCTCAGTGTCGAGTCCGCCCGAGAACTGATAGCGAGCGGTGTTGCAGCGGGTGGTATGGTGGCGAAACTGGAATCAGCGCACGAGGCGTTGCTGGCAGGAGTCCATCGAGTAAGGATCTGTGATCTGGCAGGTCTCGCTGACAGCGAGCGTGGCACCTTCATCACTCAATCTCAGAGCGTCGTCTCATGACCGCAGTCACATTGTCCGTCGACGAGGAACTCATGTCGGCAGCTTCTTCAGAAGCAATTCCACTTCTTGGCACCTACAAACGCGCTCCTATGGAGTTTGTGAGGGGCGAGGGAGTCGAGCTCATAGACTCCGATGGAAAGCGGTATCTCGACTTCGCCAGCGGGATCGCAGTGAACGCCCTCGGCTACGGCGATGCTGGTATCGCACAGGTCATCATCGACGCCCTGAGCACGGGGCTAATACATACTTCGAATCTCTATCGGACATCGCCCGGCGAATTACTGGCGACCAAACTCGCCGATCGATCGTTCGCGTCGAAGGTTTTCTTCTGTAACTCGGGCGCCGAAGCGAACGAAGGCGCGTTCAAGTTCGCGCGGAGATGGGCGCGGCAGGCAGGAGGTAATGCAAAGGTCGAGATAATCGCCCTTCGTGGAAGCTTCCACGGCAGGCTCTTCGCGTCTCTTGCTGCGACCGATCGTCCCTCTTATCGCGCTCCCTTCCGGCCTTTGGCTGGCGGCGTCTCGATTTGCGAACGCGATCTCGCTGACCTCGAGACGGTTCTCGATGAGGAAACGGTCGCCGCGGTCATCGTCGAGCCAATTCAGGGGGAGGGAGGAGTTCGTGTTCTCGATGCAGCCTTCCTGCAGGGTCTCCGCAAACTGACCGGAGAACGAGAGATCGCCCTCATTTTCGACGAGATTCAGTGTGGCCTCGGGCGCACCGGGCATCTTTTCGCATACGAAAACACAGGCGTCATTCCCGACATGCTTACCCTCGCCAAACCTTTGGCAGGTGGTCTGCCAATGGGGGCGGTGCTGGTATCGGAGGAAATCGCGGCGACGATCAAGCCGGGTGATCATGGAACGACATTTGGAGGCGGTCCTCTCGTGGCCGCTGTCGCGGCGCACGTCCTCGACCGGCTCTCGGATCCATCATTGCTGCGTGCCGTCCGCGAAAACGGAGCATGGCTCGGAGAGCAGCTCGATGGGATCGCCAGACGTTCGGGCAAAGTGCGGGCGACTCGCGGAACCGGCTTCATCTGGGGGCTCGATGTCGTGGAATCCGCCAACGAAATCGTCAAGCGCGGATGGGACGAAGGGCTTCTAGTGCTGACTGCCGGAGAACATACCGTCCGTATTCTTCCTCCACTCATAATGGATCGGGATGATCTGGCACGAGGCGTCTCCATCCTCGAGAAGATCATAAGTCAATAGAACGATCAGAGTCGCCAAGTGAGGTGTCTCCGGTTAACATTTCGGAGACATTTTACTGTAGAGATTATGGCATCGACAAGTCTCTCGTCTTGTAAGCTTCTCGCGCTTCTCGTTACAGTTGCCGCATGCACGCCCGTACCCGCTAGCACGGGCGCACCATCGACGACATCAGTGTTATCGGATACAGTGGAGGCACGTCGACTGTTCGAAGAGAACATCGACGCGATTCACAAGCGTAACCGCGCTCGTTACCTCGCGACGTATCTGCATACGAACGCTCTGGCGCGCAACGGACCGGCAGGCCTCGAGTTAGGGTATGAGGGGTGGAGCGCGCGACGAGACTCGACCTGGCCCGACACACTCGTTGCGCGGAATCTTCGCGTACACCCGGTAACTCTCGGCGTCGTCTACGGTACCTATTGTTATACCGTAACCCAGAAGGACACGACGTCGAGTGGCGTCTCGGAGCGTGTGTTCGTGAAAACGCCCGAGGGCTGGAGGATCGCCGTTACGACGGCGTTCGGACTCCCCGCCGGCGCGCCCGCGCAGTGTAAGTAGAAGCAGAACCCCTCTCAATGAGAGCGATGATTCGTCGATTCATAGGCACTTTGGTGCCGATAATTCTGGTCGCGCTGATTGGCCATCCCGCGACATCTCAGACGCACAGCGCCTCGAGACCAAAGCTGGTCGTGTTCATCACGATTGATGCCCTGCGCCCTGATTACCTGCGGCGCTTCGAGAAACAGCTTTCGGGTGGCCTCGCAAGGCTCTACAAGGGCGGCGCGGTTTTCACTAATGCATTTCAGGATCACGCTATCACCGAAACTGCACCTGGACACTCCGCAACAATGTCCGGGCGCTTTCCGGTTCACACCGGCATCATGACCAACATCGCGGGGGTGAACGATACCACTGTGAGTCTGGTCGATGCGGTAGGTCTTGGCGCATCGCCGTTCCGGTTTCGCGGCACGACGCTTACCGACTGGCTGATCGCGAAGGATTCGCGCACTCGCGCACTTTCAGTCTCGAGAAAGGATCGCGGAGCAATTCTTCCGATTGGAAGATCGAAGCAGCAGATATTCTGGTACGCTGTGAACGGCAACTTTACTACCAGCACGTATTACAGCACGAGTCTTCCGGAATGGGTTCGCGCGTTCAACTCGCGGAAACTGCCAGCCGGTTACGCCGGACGTGCGTGGAGACCATTGCTGCCGGAGAGGGCTTACAGTGAGCCAGACAGTGTAACGATCGAAAGCGACGGCATCGGATTCACATTTCCGCACTATGCGTCGAGCGCGCCGGATTCCGCGGCGCGGTTCCTCCCGGAATTTCCGTGGATGGACCATCTCACGCTCGAGTTTGCTTTGGCCGGGGTGAAGGCGCTCAAGCTCGGGGCGGGACCGCAGACCGATGTGCTGGCAATTTCGCTCTCGACAACTGATGCGGTGGGTCACCGCTACGGTCCGGATTCCAGGGAGCTGCACGATCAGATCCTACGCCTGGATCGCGGACTGGGGGTCTTTCTGGATTCACTTTTCAGGATCCGGAATCGAAACGATGTAGTGATCGCCCTTACTGCCGACCACGGCCTCACGCCGTTTCCAGAAGTGCACGGGCACGACCCAAATGCGGGAGCGATTCGCGTCAACGTGCGACCGGTGCTCGAGCGATTGAGCAATTCGCTCGCTGCAGCCGGCATTCCGGGCAATGGGCTTACCTACATCCTCGGCGTCTACAGAGGGAACGGATTCTTGTTCGACAGCGGAGTTCTGGAGCTGGACAGACCCGCTCTGGCGAGGGCCAGGATCAACCAGGATTCCTTGGTGCAAGTGGTGCGGTCGGATTTTCTCAAGGTGCCGGGAGTAGCCCGCGCGGACAGGATCTCCGAGCTCGCAAGGCGCGACACCGTTAATGACAGAGTCGCCCGCAGGTGGCTGCACATTTTCTCCGGCGAAGATCAGGCCTCCCTCGTCGTGACTCTCGCTCCGTACAATTACTGGGTTGCCAGTTTCTACGCCCAGCACGGAAGCCCGAACGATCCAGACGCACGCGTGCCCATCATCTTCTATGGTAAGGACGTCCGACCCGGACGATACAGTGAATTCGCGAGAGTAGTCGACATGGCTCCCACCCTCGCAGCAATCATTGGGGTAACGCCGCTGGAAAAACTCGACGGTCACGTACTCAAGAATGCGATCCGGTAGGATTTCCCTTCATTCTGTCCTGAAGGCGTTCGACGAAGCCGAATTCGGCCAGAAGAACACCCTCAATCTTCGAGAGTCACTGCCGACCGCAGCTGACGCGCGTTTCCGGGCGGAGGCGTGGCTGCGAGAGCGCCAGGTCAGCGGAGCACGCGAGGTTCTGATAATTACGGGCCGTGGCAATCAGAGCCCGAACGGCGTCTCAGCGGTTCGGGAAGGGATTCTCGCGTTGCTGCCGTCACTTCGACGGCGCGGCGTCGTGAGCGAATGGAGAGAACACTCCCCCGGATCAGTCGTTGTAAAGCTCGCATCGATCTCCTCTCTTCTCGAGGCGCCGAGGCGCAAGCCAGAGCGTGGGTCGAAAACGCTAACGTCGTCAAGCCCGCAAGCTCTCGAAGCACTGGAGAAGTCCACTCTCACGTTGCTCCGTAGACTGGCAATTCGCTCGCTGGAGTCCCTTGGCGTTCGTGACCCAGCAAAATTCATCGAAGCGGAAATGCTTTCGAAGTTCGACTCACTGGCGGGAGGCATTGTGCCCGGTGTCGAAGGCGAGGCAAGGCTTCGCGATGCAATCACGACCGCGCTCGAACAGCTCGATGAGTGAGCGATCTCATCAAGCCGCTGACTTCAACAGGAGATTCGCAAGAGAATGAATAGATATCTAGGCCTTTCGCTGGTCCTTGTGCTCACAGCTCCTCTTCGTGGGCAAACGACGCCGGGCTATTCGGCAGGATCTGCCACGACTGAGCGCGCAACGGAAGCCGACGCAATCGCGCGGCCTTCGGCGATTAGCTCGTCCGCGCATTCGAAGTTTCTCTCGCTGCAGCCGCACATGGCCGGAACCCCTGCGCAGGCGCGGACCCGCGACTATGTGATTGACAGAATGAAATCGTGGGGGCTCGAGACCGAGGTGCGTACGTACAGCGTGTGGATGCCTCACCCGGTCAGCACGCGCGTATGGCGAATCGCGCCGGATCCGATCGAGCTCAATCTGCAGGAAGGGACAGTTCCCGAAGACACGACGTCGTTCTCATTTCCTCAGGTGATGCCTTTCAACGGCTACGGCGCCGCCGGCGATGTACGCGGCGAGGTAGTGTACGTGAACTATGGGCTTATCGAGGACTACGCCCAGCTCGATTCGATGGGCGTATCGGTGAAAGGAAAAATTGCGATCGCGCGGTACGGTCGGTCGTACCGTGGCATCAAGGCTCGCGAAGCGGAGAAACGCGGAGCCCTCGGACTGATCATCTACAGCGATCCCGCCGACGACGGCTATGTGCAGGGCGATGTTTATCCGGCGGGAGCGATGCGCCCTTCGCACGGAATTCAGCGCGGAAGCGTCATGAACCCGAACGGCGATCCGAGCACGCCGGGCTATCCCAGTACGGCGAACGCGAAACGGATTGCGCTTGCGGACATGAATGTTCCGCACATCCCGGTGCTTCCGATTTCCTATGGAAACGCGGCCGAGCTATTGCGCGGTCTTGCAGGGAAGTCGATTCCGCAGCCGTGGCAGGGCGGGCTCCCTTTCCGGTATCACGTCGGGCCCGGGCCCGTGCAGGCGAGGCTTGCAGTCACGACCGATGCAACGACGAATCCCTACAAGCAGATCTGGGATACGTTCGGCACAATTCGCGGCAACGAATTCCCGGATGAGACGGTGATCATCGGTGGCCACCGCGACGCATGGGGACCTGGCGCGGCTGACAATGTGAGCGGAACGGTGAGCGTCCTCGAGGCGGCTCGCGCAATCGCCGAACAGGTAAAGGCAGGGAAGAGGCCGAAGCGCACGATCATTTTCGCGACTTGGGACGCGGAAGAATGGGGATTGGTCGGCTCGACAGAGTTCGTCGAGGAGGATTCACTGCGGCTGACCAGAAGCGCCGTCGCTTACCTGAATCAGGACGATGTCACGCAAGGTCCGAACTTCGGAGCGGGCGGATCACCGTCGCTTCGCGCGCTATTGCGCGATGTCGCCAAGAGCGTTCGGGATCCAGGAGGTCGAGGTAGCGTTTACGATGCGTGGAGAAAGCGCGCAAATCTCGCGGCCGATACGCTCGAACCGCAGATGGGAGATCCGGGTGGGGGCTCCGATTTCGCCGGGTTCTACAATCATCTGGGGATACCGATCGCCGACTGGGGCTTCGGCGGACCGTCCGGTGTCTATCACTCCTCGTACGATTCCTATCATTGGATGACCAAGTTCGGTGACCCAACATTCGAGTATCACGCTACGACTGCGCGGATAGGAGTAGCAGCGCTTCTACGCATCGCAAATGCTGAGATTCTTCCGTACGACTATGTGGAGTACGCGCGCACGATGCGTCGCTTCAGCTCGCAGATCGAGCGTTCAACCACCGACAAGCACTGGAAATTGTTCGCTGGTGTACTGACTGCAGCGGTTGGAAGAATGGAGAGCGCAGCGGTTGCGTTCAATGCGGCGAGAGATCGGGCGCTGACTGCTCAGCTGTCACCAGCAATCGCCAAACAGGTGAACACCTCACTGCTGGGAGTCGAACGTCAACTCACAAGACCGCAGGGTCTCGTGACGCGCCCGTGGTTCAGGAACCTGGTTTATGCGTCAGATGAGAACAACGGCTATGCGACCATGGTGCTACCTTCGGTCAACGAAGCAATTCGTGTTGGAGACGAGGCCATAGTCGAGCGAGAAATCGCCGATCTCGTTCAGCGCTTTGACTCGGCAACGCGAGTGCTTCAAGTGGCAACAGGATTGCTGCCGAGGAATTGAACTCCGCGTCTGTGACTCGTTGTCTCAGGCCCGGACATTGCGATGCACTTCGTGCGACGAGAGCAATGACGAGAGCCAGATGAAAAATGGGCGAGAGGGAGTACGACGCTCGCGTCTCACTCCTGACGAAGTAGCACTCATCGGCGCGTACGGTGCGACAGCGACGTGGCCCGCGGGATTTCAGCTTTATCAGCGCGGCGCTGTAGCGGACGGTGTGTTCATTGTTCTCGACGGACACGTAGTTCTGCGCAACAAGATCAAAGTCGGGCGCGGATTTGTCCCTGTCATTGCTACGACGGGGCAGACCTTTGGGAGTGAAGGACTCTCCCCAAGCAGTCATTACGCCACTGATGCGAGCGCGTCGGAAGAAACGAAGACAATGTTTCTCAGCGGTGCTCAATTCCGGGCGATTGTGCGGGAACGCCCTGCGCACATCATTCCTCTGCTGGCGCAAATAATGTCGGAGAGAGCCTATCTCCTCGAAAAACTGCACGAACTCGCTGCGCTCAACGTCGATCAGCGTTTGGTATCTACACTGACACATCTCAGCACGGATCGCAGCTTCACGGCACCCGATGGCCGTCTCAAGCTCGAGAACAGTCATCACCGCCTTCTTTGCGAAATGGTCGGTGCGACACGTGAATCGATCGCACTGGCGCTTAGCCGTCTGGTGTCGGCGGGAATAGCAGAAAGGAAAGGAATGACGTTCCTGATCGAGCCCGGCTCGCTGCAATCATCGTTTCACGAAAACGGCGACAGAAACTCGGCTATCCGGGTGGCGAGAGAGCTCGCGTCACCTTGAGGGTGAATGGACCACCGGCAAGACGCTGATACAGCCGCGATCATACGCGGGGCTGAAACGATAGATCTGCAGGAGGAGGGCTCCCATGGAGTCCTCCTCCTGCATGGTTTTGGAGACACTCCGCAGACGCTCGCCTACCTGGCGCGACGGCTCAAGCGGTCGGGATACAGCGTACTCGCTCCCTTGTTGCCTGGTCACGGACGTAATCTCGAGTCATTCGCAAGGTCGCGAGCCGATGAATGGATTACTGCGGCGAGGGACGCATACATTGGTATGCGTGCTCGGCACGAATCGGTTGCGGTCGTCGGGCTTTCAATGGGGGGAGCTTTGGCGGTGCTGCTCGCGAGTAAGCAGCCCGAAATCCCTGCGCTGGTTCTGATCGCACCGTATGTCGGCATGCCAAGGCTGCTGCGCGTGGCGGCCGCGACTCACCGGTTGTGGGGCAGACTGGCGGGGCAGATGAACGGACGGAACCCGCGATCGATTCGCGACCCGGTCGAGCGCGCACAAAACCTCGCTTATGGAACCGTGACCGGGCGCGAGCTACACGAACTGTCGAGAATGGTGCGTCTCGCCAGAAAATCCCTGAGAGATGTTCGCTCGCCTGCGTTGATCATTCAGTCGCGGGAAGATCCCCGCCTTTCACCAACTGTCGCGGAATTTGCGCTCAGAAGCCTTGGCAGCGAGGAAAAGAAACTGGTTTGGATAGAGGGTGCCGGCCACATCATTACCGTCGACTACGGCCGCGAGAGAGTATTCGCGGAAGTCGAGCGATGGCTAGGCGCCCACGTTACTGGTGGCGCGGCAGCCGCTAAGCGAACCAAAGCGGCTGCCGAACGCCCCGAAAACTAGAATCGATCCTGTACGAAGCCGGTGAGGTTATCAACGCCTCGCTCGGCGAGGCCAACGCCGCGTTCAGCGAGACCGACCGCCTGCTGCGCCACGCCGGTTGCGACGCGCTTCACGCGAGCCACCGGAGACTGCCGCCGGCGACGAGGCCGTTTCCGCGCGCTCTTGCGACTGCTGGACTTTCGAGAAGACTTGCGTCCACTGCTCTTCCGCCTGGCGGAAGATTTCCGGGCGCCACGACGTGATGACTTTCTCCCGCTGGACTTACGCGCACTACTCGCGCGCTTTCTGCTCGACCGCTTCCGAGCGCCTCCACTCTTGCGTCCGGAGGATCCGGACCGCGACCTCTTTCTGCGTTTACTGGACTTCTTGGCTGCAGCCATGGGAATGCTCCGTGTAGGAGGGTTCGTAGAACGGATAGCAAGATTCGCGCACAACAACACCAACCGAGACCGTACTATGCTGCACTAAAGCGCCGCTACCAGCCGGCGTAATCAGTCGAGGGTTCGCGTCTCCCCGTGTTGCATAATCCAGAGATCGTCGTTGTCGAAACCGGACGCTTGCCACTCGTGGCGCATGCGTGCCGGCGGCTCGTCCATCGGTTCGTCGGTAAGCTTGAACGTTCCCCAGTGGGCCGCAGCCACGATCAACGGTCTGTCCTTTCGAGCTGTTTTCAGCTGGGCGACAGCTTTTATGCAGTCCTCCGGATTCATGTGAACAGAACCCATGAACCAGCGCGGCTCGTACGCCCCGATTGGCAGGATCGCCACATCGACCGGTCCGCATCGCGCGGCGATGGCACTGAATTCCGGATGAAGGCCGGTGTCACCCGCAAAGAACAGCGTCCGGTCTGGAGAGCGCAGCACCCAACCACACCAAAGCGTCTCGTTGCGCTTGCCAAGCGTTCTGCCCGAGAAATGCTGAGCAGGAACGCACGTGAGACCAAGATTCCCGATTCTTGCTTCCTCCCACCAATCTCTTTCGGTCACTTCACGAGCTCCGCGCTGCCGGAGGAAGTCGCCGACCCCTAGGGGTGAATACCAGACAGCCGCGGGATAGCGCTTGGCAAGTCGAGAGATTGTGGGAGCATCCAGGTGATCGTAGTGATCGTGGGAAAGCACGACTGCATCAATCGGTGGTAATCGATCGAACTCAATCGCGGCGGGAACCCATCGCCGGGGACCGGCGAAGTGCAGAGGTGAAGCGCGCTCGCTCCAGATTGGATCGACCAGGATGTTGAGGCCCGAGATCTGGATCAGAAAGCTCGTGTGTCCGATCCAGGTGAGCGTAAATGTCCGGGGCTCGGCGCGCGGGACGGCAAAGTGAGGAGCGACCTGAGGGAACGCACTGGGATCGGGGTCTGGGCGGCGCGGAGTTCGCCGTCTGTCGACCAACGTCCACTTGAGGAAATCCAGAAACCCGTGCAGCTGTGCCGAGGGCCATGGATTCCTGAATCCGCCACCGGGCTGATGATGCGGAGGAAGCTGGGTGATTTCCTGAGCCATTCGATTATGTCGCAGCGAAATCGCTAGCTGGTCACTCGCCACTCGAGGTTCTGTTCCAGGTGCGATACGGATCTCATCCCGACGAGTGCGGCAGTTAGCGGGAGTGACTGGGCAAAGGCTATGGCACGCCGGGCATCGGAGTGGAAACCAGGAAAAGTGGAAAGGAGCTGTTCTGGAAGAGATCGGGCCAGCTGGGACTGCATCAACGTCGCACTGCCGACGACGGAAACGCCGAGACGGTGAGCTGCCTCCAGCAACGGAACACGGTCGGACCCTACTGTCTGGGTCGGAGCCCGCACCGCCTCGGTCATCGCGAGATTGACCGGAAGCTGAACGACCTTGAAGTGATGTTGCTCGCCGCCGACTTCGCGCGCGACCGCCACGAGCTCTGCCAGGCTCAGATGGTTACGAGCTTCTGGCAAAACTCGAAATCCGTTCCACGTCGCGCACCCATAATTGCCGATCACTCTCCGCTCGACCTGCTTTTCGAGCGCGGAGAATGCCGCCCGCATCGCGTCCAGGAAATCCGGGCGGGCCAACACATCGAGCTGCTGTTCCGGATTGTGGAGATAGTAGATGTCGATGAAGGCGAGATTGAGGTTCCTTCTACTGCGCTCGATCTGATCATCCAGATAGCGTGGGGTCAGGCAATGGCCGCCAGAGATTACATCATCGGGCCCCATCACACCCGGCCCGTAATACTCGCTGTGAAGAAAGCCGCGATAGCCCTCTTTGGTTGCGGGTGGAGTCCGCTCGAGAGGTATGTATCCGCCCTTGGTGCACACCACGATTTCTTCACGCATGATGGCGGCGCCCGAGATCATGTTGCGCAAGGCATCGCCGATCGCACGCTCGGATCGCTGGCAGCGGTAGTTGATTGCCGTATCGAGGATGTTCACGCCTCTCTCGAGCGCAGCGGTCACGGTGGCGGTGTATCGCGCGTCTTCCGCGTCCTCGCACTCACCGAGGTAGGTCCCGAATCCGAGCGAGGAGACGATAGCTCCGTCGGCTAGTGGACGGTAGAAATGGTCCGGTTGAGTTTTGGCGAAGCGGTTTCGGAATCGCCGCGTACCCTCAGCGGTCGCGCGTCCTTCGACAAGGGACTCCAGGGCTTTTGTGCGACTCATTGCGATGAGGCTATGGGCACCGCTCAGGTACCGCAAGGTGTGTCGTGAGACACCCTGGCCCTTACGTTGCTGTTTACGGGGACAACTCACGAATATTTCCTTCCAACAAAGGCTCACACAAGTGAAGCACTACGCTCTCCTGGCAGCGGCGCTCGCGGCCTGCACACAACAACGCCCGATCGTGCTCGCGCCAGTGCGGATGGAGACTCCATCCGCCGATTCGTCCGCAGTAGTGCGCTCCGTTTTCGACACACAGCGAGACGATTTGTTTGCGACGACTAACCGCATCGATTGGCCAGGACCAAACCGTTACCGCTCATCGAACGGCGCTCCCGGCCCTGACTATTGGCAACAACGGGCGGACTACACGATCGCCGCCGCGCTCGATACCGGTACGACTGAGCTTACCGGATCAGTTCAGATGCGATATACGAACAACTCTCCCGACACCCTGCGTTACGTCTGGATTCAAGCCGACCAGAATCTCTACCGCACAGGCAGCAAGGGTTCGGCACTCTTTCCCGCTGACTCACGCTGGGGCGTAAGGGGATTTCAGGGTGGTTACACCTTCACGGACGTGCGGGTGAACGGCGCGTCGGTTCAGCCGCGGATCAACGACACAATGATGCGACTGGACCTTCCATCTCCACTCGTGCCGCGTGGAGGCAAGGCGACCATCGCCATCAGATATTCATTCAGGGTCCCGGAGCATGGCTCGGATCGAATGGGTCGCGACAGCCTGCTGTTCGAGATCGCGCAATGGTTCCCGCGCATGGCTGTATACGACGATGTCCGTGGCTGGAATACCGATCCATATCTCGGTCAGGGCGAGTTCTACCTGGAGTTCGGCGACTATGACTATTCGGTCACGGTGCCGGCAGGATACGTCGTTGCCGGCAGCGGCGTACTGCGGAACCCGAAGCAGGTTCTCACCGCCGAGCAACGTCGGCGCCTGGCCGCAGCTGCTCGGAGCGACGATGTGGTCCAGATCATAACGGAGGCCGAGGCAGCAGCCGCGAAAACAGCGGTGAAGCGGGGTACCAAGACCTGGCGCTTCCGCGCCCAAAAAGCCCACGACGTCGCATGGGCAGCCGCGCCGGACTTCAGATGGGACGCGACCAGCTGGAATGGAATCCTGGCACAGGCGTACTACGAATTCCCCAAGGCCGGAAAGGCCTGGGAGCACGCCGCCGAGCAGACCCAATGGAGCATTCGGCAGTATTCAGAGTTGTTCTTCCCTTATCCGTGGCCACAAGCGACGAGCGTTGCCGGACCGGTAGGCGGGATGGAGTATCCGATGTTCGTGATGGTGCACTACGGGGACGCCGATCCGGCCTCGATCTTCGGAACCATCAATCACGAGCATGGACACGAATGGTTTCCGATGATCGTCGGATCGAACGAGCGCCGCTACGCGTGGATGGACGAAGGATTCAACACCTACCTCAACGCTTTTGCGAATGAGGCGCGTTATCCAGGACAGAACGCCTATCCCGGCTACCTGAGAAACTGGGGCGACGCAGTAACTCGTGGTACACAGTCGCCGCTCATGAGTGCGCCAGACGACATCGATCCTTCAGCGCTTGGCGCTATCGGGTACCGCAAACCCGCTGTCGTCATGCTGACTCTACGCAATCATGTCATCGGGCCCGACTTGTTCGACACTGCGTTCCGGGAATACACCAGGGCGTGGGCCTTCAAACATCCGACTCCTGGCGATTTTTTCCGCAGTATTGAGAATTCCGCCGGCGAAGACCTGTCCTGGTTCTGGCGAGGCTTCCTCTACACGACCGATGTCCTCGACATCGGCATCGATAGCGTATCCACCCGCACCGTTGAAGGCCAGACCTTCACGACGATCGCATTGCGACGGAACACCTCAATTCCGTTTCCGGTCCAACTGCGGGTCAAATACGCTGACGGTACGACCCAGGATTTCACGTTGCCGGTGCACATCTGGGCCAAGGGCAATCGCTTCAATGCGGTCATTCCAGTCCGTGGGACGGTGACCGGTGTTCGCCTCTGGCCCGATCCGTCGGTTCCTGACTGGAATCCCTCCAACGACACCTGGGGCAATCCGCCGCCGGCAAATCCGGCAGGACCGGTTACGCACAAGTGATGTGGTCGTTTGGTTTACAGATACCCTTCAGATAGATTGCAGCTGTAACAGAGACTTAGATAAACGGAGCAAGTGATGCCGGATTTTGGAAGCTGGGCGACGGCTTGGTGGAAGCCAATTCTGTTCGTGATCGTAGCGGGACATCTCACCAACGTGTCCGTAACGCTGTTCCTGCACCGCGCCCAGACGCACCGTGGCGTGAAACTGCATTACCTCGCCGCCCTGCCGATGAGAATCTGGCTGTGGCTTTCGACGGCGATCGTGACCAAGGAGTGGGTTGCCTGTCATCGGAAGCACCACGCGTTCGCCGACCGCGAAGGCGATCCACACAGCCCATTGATGGAAGGACTCCGGAACATCGTCCTTAAGGGTGCCTTCTACTATAGAAAGGCTGTTCGGCAGCCGGGTGTGCTCGACAAGTACGGAAAAGGGACTCCGAATGACTGGCTCGAGCGCCACCTCCTTTCGCCTCTGAACTGGGTCGGTATCCTCGTCATGCTTGCTGTCGACGTCTATCTGTTTGGATTCTTTGTCGGACCGCTCGTTTGGGGTGTGCAAATGATCTGGATCCCGTTCTGGGCGGCTGGAATCATCAACGGCGTCGGCCACGCAGTCGGCTATCGGAACTTCAACGTCAAGGACGAAAGCCGGAACATCTCACCAATCGCCATTTGGTTGGGCGGCGAAGAACTCCACAACAACCATCACGCCGATCCCCACTCGGCCAAGTTCAAGGCGAAGTGGTATGAGCTCGACATAGGCTGGGTCTATCTCCGGCTGTTGTCGATCTTCGGGCTGGCCGAAATCGAGTACGCGCGCCGGTAGGTCAGCGCGTGCCTGAGACGGTAAGCTGCGCGCGTTGCGGGCAGACGCGCGCAGGATTCGTAAAGCCTCCCTTTCCCGGCCCTATTGGGGCGCGCGTAGTGGAAGAGATCTGCACCCAATGCTGGGCCGATTGGCTCAAGCAGCAGACGATGCTGATCAATCATTACGGGTTGAACGTCATGGATCCGCAGGCCCGGTCGTTTCTGACGAAGAACATGTCAGCTTTCTTCTTCAAGACGGGCGTATCATCCGACATCGATACCAGCAAGAAAGGCACGATCACGCACTGATGATGCGAAACACGAAGGGGCTCCTCGCTTTAGCGCTGCTCCTCGAGTCGGCAAGCTGCAAGACCGCCGGCACCAATACGGCAGAAACCGGCCAGCTGGGCTCGGCAACTTCGTCTCAGTGGACCGACTCCGTTCTCGCCTCGCTCACTTTACGCGAGAAGGCCGCGCAAATCGTATGGCCGAGCGTGCTGGGAGATTATGCCTCGGGCGATTCCCCACAGTGGCGACGCCTTACTCAGTACATCCAGCAGGAGAAGGTCGGAGGCTTCACAATTTCAGTTGGCTCGCCGACGGAAGTGGCTGCCAAGCTGAATGCGCTGCAGTCGATGAGCAAAGTTCCGCTCCTGTTCGGAGCCGATCTCGAAGCGGGTGCCGGATTCCGCGCACGCGGCGGATATTTCGTGCCGAATGCAATCGACCTCGGCGGCGCGATTGTTTTCCCACCCGAGATGGCCGTCGGTGCAACTCGCGACACCACGCTCGCTTACGAGCAAGGACGGCTCACCGCGCTCGAAGGTCGCGCGCTCGGAATCCACATCGCCTACGCGCCGGTACTTGATGTCAACAATAATCCGGACAACCCGGTCATCAACACCCGCTCTTATGGTGAGGATCCGGATCTGGCTGCCCGGATGGGTGTCGCCTTCATCCACGGTCTTCAGGATCATGGGATGATTGCGACCGGAAAGCATTTTCCCGGACATGGCGACACAGGAGTGAACTCGCACCTGGCGCTGCCCGTCGTTACCGTGAGCAGGAGCCGTCTGGACACCGTGGAGCTCGTGCCGTTCCGTGCAGCAGTTAATGGCGGCGTGGGTGCGATAATGTCTTTCCACGGCGCGATGCCGGCGCTCGATTCGTCCAATGTGCCGGGTACGCTCTCATCCAAGGTGCTGACCGGTCTTCTTCGCGGTGAGATGGGCTTCAAGGGAATCATCATCTCGGATGCGATGGACATGCGTGGAGTTCTGGACCAGTTCGGTGCGGCTGAAGCGGTGAAGCGCGCCGTCGCAGCGGGTGTAGACGTTCTGATCCAGCCGCTCGACATACCACAGACGATCGATGCCGTGGTCGCCGGAGTGCGAGAAGGGCGATACACGGAGGCACGCCTCGACTCGTCGGTACGAAGAGTCCTGGAAGCCAAACGCCGATTAGGGCTCGCACGGAACAAGCTCGTTGATATCAGCGGGTTACGGTTTCTTGTCGGCGACAGCTCGAATGTCCAGGTCGCACGTCGGGTAGCCGAAAAGTCGATCACTCTGGTGAAGGATTCGCTGAAACAGATTCCGCTCCGCGTTCCTGCTGCTCGAGTGTTGTCAATAACTCTTGCTCGCCGGGCTGATCTTTCCGCCGGCAACGCGTTCAACGCAGAGCTGCGAACCGGTCTGCCAAATCTGCGCACCGAATTCGTCGGGACCGAAGGCGCGACGCTCAATTATCCGCGGCTGATCGCGGCGGCGGACTCCGCCGATGTGACGATCGTGAGCTCCTACGTGGGACAAAGCTGGGATGCGGTGACGGCGAGCGCTCCACAGGATTTTACCAATTTCGTGCAGACCCTCGCTCAGCGCGGACGAAAGCCCATCGTCGTCGCGTTCGGAAATCCGTATCTGCTTCAACAGCTGCCGTGGGTCGGGACTTATCTCGTTGCCTGGGGCGGCTTTCCTGTTTCACAGACTGCGGCAGCGCGCGCTTTGCTGGGAACATCAGCAATCTCCGGTCATTTACCGATCAGCATACCGCCATACGTAAGTCGCGGAGCGGGCGAAGAGAGGGCGGCGCAATCACGCTGAGCCGGCGTCGGCTCGAGATACAAATGTTGACTGCGTAACAAAAAACGTTTCGGAAAAATCTTCTGTTGACGTTCGTGTAATCGGTTCGTATATCAGTAGTGACCCACCTCGAGACGTTTCAGCGCCGCGCTCCAAACGTCAATCAAAACAAATAATCGATGCGGTCTTGACTTTAGTCGCAGAAAGTGACTAATTCGCATCCACCATGCGCGACCGCTCCCCAAAGACCGCCTCGTATAGCGTCGACGTCGTTCTGGTGACAGCGATGGTGAACGAGCTGGCGATTCTGTTCGCCCGTAATTCGACTGAGCGTGAGCGATGGTCTCTTCCGTGGAGAATTCCGCAAGCGGGCGAAACGCTGGACGCCGGCGCCGCGCGAGTCGCGCAGGACGCGCTTGGCGAGCCTCCAATGTGGATGGAGCAAATCGGAGCCTTCGGCGACGGAAAAAGACATCCGAGCGACGCGGAGGTTTCCGTTGCCCACGTCGGTCTCGTTCCCCATGAGACCGCGTCGCCCCGCGCCGGCTATACGTGGTTCCCGGCGCGAGATTTCCCTCCGCTTTCTCCCAGGCAGCGCGCGATGGTCGAGGCTGCCACGAAAATCATCCAGGGCCGACTCGATCAGGCCCCCATCGCCTTCCGCCTTCTCCCGGTAACGTTCACCCTTAGCGAGCTACAGCAGATGTACGAACTGTTAATGGGTAAACGCTTGCACAAAGCCAGCTTCCGCCGTGCCCTCCAGGCCGCCTGGCTCGTCGAACCTACAGACGAATGGCGCAGTGAAGGCAGAGGCAGACCGGCCCAGCTCTTTCGCTATGCACCGAAGAAAAGGCGTAGGGCGCATCGAGGGGTGAGGTTCGATTTCCTCTATCCCTGACCTAAGGTAAGACCCTGGTACCAACGAGCTTGCCTGCGGAACCTCTTGCGTTGGCGGTGTATTAGTTGCAATGTGTACATAAGGCTGGATACCCTTTACCCGGGGCCCGGTAACGATGCTCGCTTTTCTGGATAGTTTGTGCGCAGCTCTGCTCGCACGAGACAGCACAGAGATACAGCGACTTCTCGCACTTCCGTCGGCACGCGATCTACCCCGCCGAGTGCGCGAGGAAGCAATCGCTATATCCAGGGCCGGCAATCGCAGCTTCATGGCGCCGATTCACGCGCTGCATTTCTATTACAAGCTCACTCACATGGTTGACGAGTCGAGCGATCCGATCTTCGGAGATTCTTCCAAGCACGCGGAAAACGAAGGCGGACAAATCGAGTTGCCGCTCCGCAAAGTAGGAAACGGCGGCCGGTAGATAAGCGCTAAACGAGCGCCTGAAGCGAATTCTTCTTCCTCATCGCTTCGTTCCAGATATCTCCAATCTTTTCAAAACGCTCGGTAGCCCTGCCGAGATGAAAAGCGCGTGGATCGAGATCATCGGTCAGCTCGCTCCACTTGAGTGGCGTCGAGACCGTCGCTCCGGGCTTTGCCCGCACACAATATGGGCCTGCCACGGTCTTGCCCTGGATGTTCTGGAGGTAATCGACGTAAACTGTTGCTGCTCCGCGGGCTTTGACGAAGCGCTCTATCGTCGTTTCCTTGGGATGCGTTTCCGCGACCTTCGTAGCAATCAGCTGCGCGACCAGCGTCGCGGCTTCATTGGGCGTTCTCGGCGGCAGCGGTAGATAGATATGTAACCCCGTCGATCCGGAAGTCTTGATCGCGGCGCTTAGCCCGAAGTCATCCATTGCTTCCTTTGCCCAGCGAGCGACCTGAATGACTCGCGCAAAACTCGCCCGCGGTCCGGGATCGAGATCGATGATCGTGTAGTCAGCGTATTCCAGGGATTGAACGCGCGAATGCCATGGATCGACGGAAATTGCGCCGAGCTGGATCGTGTAGAGCAGGGTGAGGAGATCGCCGCCGACGATGCAACGCCGCTTCTCGCCCCCGTCCGTCTCTATCAGGTCGACCCGGACCTCAGGCGGGGTCGTCTCCGACGCTTTCTGCTGGTAGAAGCTTTCGCCGTTGATTCCGTTGGGGAACCGCTTAAGAACGAGCGGACGGTCCTGGATAGTCGGAAGAATGAAGTCCGCAATGCCTGTGCAGTAGCGCATCACGTCCCCCTTCGTGTACTTCTCCTTCGGGAAGAAGATCTTGTCGAGGTTTGAGACTTTGAGCGCTTTACCACCGCCGAAGTCGAGTGACCCTTCTCCGCCTTTTTCTTCGATTGCTGTCAGTTGTTCGAGCAACGAGGCCTTGTCGGAGCCGGACTTCGATGACCGACGCGCATTCGCGGCAGGGGATCGAGGGGTTTTCGTCACCGTCTTGGCGCGGGCCACAGTAGACGGACGCGCCTGGCGCTTTTTGACCGTGTCGCCTCGACTCGATTTCTTCTGAACGCTAGTCGGCTCGAAACCGACTTCCCTGGGATCTTTGTCGTCCCGAACGCCGAGAAAAACCGGTTGTCGCAAGCGACGATCCGCGGTCCACTCGCTGAATTTGACCTCTACGACGATTTTGGGTTTTACCCAGTGGGCCTCCTCGTTGGTCTTCGGCGTCTCTTCGAACGGCGATGACTTCACCTCGAGAGGCTTCAGGAGGTGATACATCTCATCCAGTCCTTTTCGTGTAAAGCCAGTACCTGTATGGCCGGCGTAGATGAATCGGCCGTGGTCAAAGTAACCGAGGAGCAGGGCGCCGAGGTGCTCCCGGCTGTTGCGTGGCTCGGTGTACCCGCCGACCACGAACTCCTGACGGAACTCGATTTTGAGCTTCAGCCAATTGCGCGAACGGTGTCTCGGCAAGTAAGTCGAATCAATGCGCTTGGCTATGATGCCTTCCCAACCCTGCCGGCGCGCTTTCCCGAGCATCTTTTTGCCGTCGCCCTCGATCGATTCCGTGATCCGGAGCTGGGGCGTCACCAGCTTGCCGACACGCTTTACGAGCCGGGCCCGGCGCTCGGACCATGGCTCATTGATAAGCACTTCGTCGCCGTCCACCAGGATGTCGAACAGGATGAGCGCTACCGGAATCGATGATGTCAGCCGCTCGATGATGTGTGGGTCCTTCACGTGCATTCGGCTTTGTAGCTCCTGAAAGCGAGCGGGCTCTCCATCAACGAGCGCGACGATCTCGCCGTCGAGAACGAGGGAGCGTTTGGTCTGCGATGACAGCTTTTTCAGAGCGGCGACGGTCTCGGGAAATTGAAGGGCCTTGTTCTTCCCGTTCCGCGTCACGAGCCTGACTTCGCCCGGTGTCGCGTAAGCGAGGACCCGAATCCCGTCGTACTTGGGCTCGAATGTCCAGCCTTCACCGGGCACTTCCTTGCCGATGCTCGCGTACATCGGCTCGAGAGAGCCGGAGACCTTTTCCACGATATCATCGGATTTCGGAGATCGGCCACGAACGACCGAAGCGATCTTTGCAGTCACAGTCTTCTTTGGCTCGCGGTTGCTGTGCCAGACTCTGCTGTTTCCGGCGGCGATCTCTTCCATGGTGCGATTGGTTGTGACGGAGATCATGTTCTCCGCCACGACATCATGGGGTGTTGCGTACTCATCGCGATGCTTGATCAGAAGCCATTGCGGCTTTGACGAAGACCCATCGCGAGCGAATTTCATGCGAATGAGGGCGAACGAGCCGCGCAGTCGCTGCCCGTGGAACGTGATCTTGAGGTCTCCTCGCTTCAAGCCTTCGCGAATCGCCTTCTCCTCTTCCTCGGGAGAAGCAGCCGTATCCGAGGAGTAAGTGCCCTGATCCCAGAGCATGACGGTTCCACCGCCGTATTCCCCCTTTGGAATCGTGCCCTCGAAGGTGTTGTAATCGATCGGGTGATCCTCGACCTGCATCGCCAGGCGTTTCACCGACGGATCCATGCTCGGGCCCTTCGGGACTGCCCAACTCTTCATTACGCCGTCGAGCTCGAGTCGAAGATCGAAATGGAGATTTCTGGCTGCGTGTTTCTGTACTACAAACCGCAGCCGGCCCGTGCGGGCGGGTGGGGGAGCCCTGTTGCCAGAGGGCTCTCTAGTCTTGCTGAAATCGCGCTTACGTCGATACTCGGTGAGCTGAGCGCGAGCGCTCCGCTTCGGACTATCGCTTGTCTTTAGTGCCATGGACGTGTCCTAGGCGGTCTTTCTTTTTCTCGTCTTAGCAGGTTTGCGCCCGGCGGCAACTCCCGTGCACCTCCTCCCGATTCGAGTTCAACTGTCAGTGGTATGCATCGAAGCAAATCAAATGCCGCCTATGGAAAACAATTTTGTGATGCCGACGAGATGCAAAAAAGCCCCGCGAGCGGGGCTTTTTTTCAGTAACGGAGTTGATCAGGTGACCTTTGTCACGTCGGCGGCCTGCGGTCCTTTTTGGCCCTGGACAACCTCGAACTCGACTTTATCGCCCTCGGCGAGAGACTTGAAGCCGGACCCACCTATCGCGCTGAAATGTACGAAGACGTCAGGGCCTCCTTCGCGCGAGATGAAGCCAAATCCCTTAGCGTCGTTGAACCACTTGACCGTACCGGTAATGCGTGCCATTGGACAATTCCTCTCTCTCCGCAGGGCAATCCGTAAAGCAGTTGAATCCCGAGCAGCGGTGAGAAAGACACCGCGCCCCGCCGGATTT
>Ga0184605_10000015_pt1 | contig 68559 bp, 60 predicted proteins | sample PLM0_30_coex_FD_132995 | JGI IMG/M metagenome (GOLD analysis project Ga0184605, IMG submission 132995) | Groundwater sediment microbial communities from an aquifer in East River, Colorado, USA - PLM0_30_coex | ecosystem: Environmental > Terrestrial > Soil > Riparian zone | place: USA: East... | reverse complement strand
GGCAAGCCGCACATCATGCACGGGATGGCGAAACAGATCACGGTCAGCTAGGCGGCAATGGGCGGCAGAAGGCGGCAAGGGCGGCACGTGCTCCGAGGCCCGTGCCGCCCTTCCTGCCGCCCGTGCCGTCGTTTTAGAAAACCCACCTCAGTCCCGCCTGCAGCTGGCGCGGGTCGCCCAGCCCCGAGCGAATGGTGCCGTCGAAGTTCAGGAACGTGCCGGCCGCCGGGTCCCGGAAGTTGTCGGCGTTGGTGACGTTGAAGATCTCCACCATGGCTTCGAGTTGGCCGCGCGGGCCCGCCGGGAACGGCCGGGAGATGCGGATGTCCCACGAGAAATACGCGTTGTCCTTGCGGATGGTGTTTCGCACCAGGACGTGGCCGTCTCCGCAGATACGGTCCGCCGGACCGTTGGCGCGGGCTCCGGCGGCCGGCGCGAAGGGGTTGCCCGTCCGCGGTCCGCAGCTGGCCGATGCCGGCTGCGCCGAGTAGTAGCTAAGGCGGTTGTTGAAGGAGAACCCGAAGACCTTGGCCAACAGCCAGCCGTTGAAGCGATGCCGCTGATCGCGGTCGCTCCAGTTGTACTCCTGGCCGAGCGAGTCGGGCCGCGCGTACCGGAACGTGAACGGGTCGCGCTCGTTGTCGTCATCCGACTTGTCGAAAGAGAGCGTGTAGTTCACGTCAAACTGTAGGTTCGGGTCGAGGACCCGCCGCAGGCCGACGGTGACTCCGTTGTAGCGGGACCTGGCGCTGCTCTCGACCGTGAACAGCCTCCCGATGCCGCTGGGGCCACTTGAGAATGGGCTGCCGAAGACCGAGTCCGTGCGGTTGATGAACCGGGTCAGGTGGTCGCCGCGCGCGTGGGTATAGCTGATCGAGACCGCGAGATCGCCCGCGACCTGGCGTTCGTAGCCGACCGTCAGATTGATGGTCCGCGGGTTCTCGAAGTTCCGAGCGAACACGTACACGTCGGGTTGGAACGGCGTTCCCGTCTGCAGCGGCAACAAGCTGTCGAAGGCCGGTGGCGGGAGGAACCCGACGGTCCCGCTCGAGCCGAACAGCGTTTGGCCCAGCGAGCCGTTGGTGCTCCGGGCGCTCGCGAGGTTCAGCCCAGGAATGCGGGCGTAGTAGATCCCGGCGTTGAGCCGGAACACCTGCCGCCCGTCGGCGTTCGGGTCCCAGGCGATTCCCAACCGTGGCTGAAACATCTTCTTGTCGGACGGAATCGTGCCGTCCGAGGGGAAGGTGAAGGTCCCCTTCGCGTTCGTGACCGTCGAGTCGATCAATGGCGCGAAGAACACTTGCGACGGCGGCGTGATCGGGTCCGGTTCGATCTGGGCTTCCCACCGCAGCCCATAGTTCAGCGTCAGCTTGGCAGAGGGCTTCCAGGTGTCCTGCAGGTACACCGCGAGCTCGTTCTGGGTGATCGTCTGGGTACCGGCCTGCTCCACCGTGGTCGCGCCGACACCTGACTGCTGTAGGTAGAGGAGTACCGGGCCGGTGATCGAGGCGCCGAGCGGACAGCTGAAGCCAGGGGCCACACCGCTCGACCCGTCGGAGCATTCGATGTAGTGCGAACCCTGGTTCACGAAATTGATGAATCCGTGCACGCTCGAGAACGCCATCCGCCCGCCTGCGAACCCGACGAACACCTGCGTGGTCGCCGTGCGGTTCCATTCGCCGCCGAACTTGAAGAGGTGGTTACCGCGCGCGATCGACACGTTGTCGAGCAGCTGCACGCGCGTGTCGTGATCGTCCCTGATTGGCAGGAAGAACGGCAGCCCGAACCGGAACGAGTGAACCGGATCCACGTCCGTGTCATGGAACGGCACCGCGGCGCCGAAGATCGACGAGACGCCCGTGGTGTCGCCGCGAGGGTTGGTCGGGCCGTTGTAGGGGCGCGGTCGGTCCTCGCGCGCGTACTGGAATCGGAACTCGTTTGAGGCCCGGGACGAGAGAAAGGATACGAGGCTCCCGTTCACCGCGTGGGACCGATCCCTTTCTAGGCCGTTCGCACTCGCGCCCCACGTGTCCACGTCGAACGTGCCGTTCTTCTGCTCGGACCAGGTGTAGTTGTACTTGAGCGACAGGTTGTGGCGATCGGACAAGCGAAAGTCGAGCTTGGCGAGCGCCGCCCGCGCGTTGTTGGTACGGGAGATAGCGTTAAAGTCGTTCGCGAGCACCGGATAGCGCCCCGCCAGGAACGTCTCGAGCGAGTCGAGCTGGGGACTGGAGGGTCGACTCTTTTGCTTGACGTCGTCGTAGATCTGCTGGTCGTAGGCCAGAAAGAAGAAGGCCCGGTCCCGCTTGAGCGGGCCCCCCAGGGTGAAGCCGAACTGATTCTGCGAAAAGTCTGGTTCGACCTTCTGGGTCACGCCGCCCACCGTGTGCTCCGGCGTGCCCGAAATGGCGTCGAACTTTCCGAAGTAGTGCAGCGAGCCCCGTGTCTCGTTGGTGCCCGATTTGGTGATCACGTTCACGAAACCGCCGGACGAGCGCCCAAACTCGGCGTTCGCCCCGCCCGCCACGACTACGAGCTCCTGCACCGCATCAAGGTTGAACGTGAACGCCGGCCGCTGCCCGCCGCGTTGCTCACCGAAGAACGAGTTGTTAAAGTCCGCGCCGTCCACCGACACGTTGTTGTGAATACCACGCTGGCCCGCGACCGTCAGCTCATCGCCGTCCGGTCCCTGCACGATCGCGACGTTGGGCGTGAGCAGGGTCAGGTTGATGAAGTTCCGCCCGTTGTTCGGCAGGCCCGTGACGGCCGCGGCGGAGAGCGGGGTCGCCGCCGCCGATTGCGTCACGTTCACCACCGGCTGCGTCGCCTCGATCGTCACCGCCGCCAGGGTCACCGCCGCGAGTGGGAGCCGCAGGGCCACCGTCTCCCCCACCCCCAGCGCGATCCCCGTTCGCTTCACCTCGGCGTAGCCCACGGCACGCGCGGTCACATCGTACGTGCCGAGCGGGAGCAACGTGCCGGCGAAGTTGCCCGCCGCGTCCGTCCTGAGCGTGCGCGTGAAGTTGGTCTGCGCTTCATGCAGGATGACCGTCGCGTTGGCCACCGGAGCACCGTTGGGGTCCGAGACGACGCCACGGATGATGCCGGTGGTGGCCTGCGACTGGGCGCCCAGCGGCGCGGGGAAGCCGGACAGCAGGAGCGTCGCGCCGACCAGAAGGACTGACAGGCGCGTGAGGAAACGGGTTCCGCACGTCATGACCGAGAGCCTCCGGAAGGTGGTGCGCACGAGGGCGGGGAGTGAAGTAGCACCGGATTGCAACGGACGCAAGAAGCGGTAACGAACGGTAACCGGCGGTGATACTCGGTATTGACGACGACCTGGCGCTGCCGTCCATTACCGACCACTACCGCCATGCAAAATCCCGACATCGCCCGGCTGTTCGACGAGGTAGCGGACCTCCTCGAAATCCAGGACGCGAATCCGTTCCGGGTGCGCGCCTACCGCAACGCCGCCCGCACTATTCGGGATTTTCCCGAGTCGATCGCCGACCTGGTGCGCGCGGGGACCAAAGACCTGACCGAGATCGCCGGCATCGGCGACGACCTCGCCGAGAAGATCACCGACATCGTCACCACCGGCGAGCTGCCGCTCCGCAAGCAGCTCGCGGCCAAACTGCCCGCCGGGCTGCTCGACCTGCTGCGGATTCCCGGACTCGGGCCCAAGCGCGTGAAGCTACTCTACAAAAAACTCAAGGTGAAATCGGCGGCCGACCTCGCCAAGGCGCTCGCTGCAGGCAAGATCCAGAAGCTCAAGGGTTTCGGGCCGAAAATGGAAGAAAAGATGCGCGCGGGGATCGGACAGGCGCAGGTCGGAGAGCGGCGCATGCTCCTCAACGAAGCCGAGACCCAGGCGACGGCGGTCGTCGCGTACCTCGAGGCGGGCGGCGGGATTCGGCAGATGGAGGTGGCGGGAAGCTACCGCCGGCGGCGCGAGACGATCGGAGACCTGGACATCGTCGTGACATCCGACGACAGCGCCCACGTGATGGACCGGTTCGCCGAGTACCGCGAGGTGGCGGAGGTCGTCTCGAAGGGCGAGACGCGCGCGACCGTGAAGCTCCGGGGCGGGCTCCAGGTGGACCTGCGGGCGGTGGAGCCCGACGCCTACGGTGCAGCGCTCCTGTATTTCACCGGCTCCAAGGCGCACAACATCGAGCTCCGCAAGATCGCTCAGGAAAAGAGCTACAAGCTGAACGAGTACGGACTGTTCAAGGGCACGCGACGCGCCGCCGGCAAGACCGAGGAGGAGATCTATGCGAAGCTCGGCCTCGACTGGATTCCACCCGAGCTGCGCGAAGCGCGCGGCGAGATCGCGCTCGCCCGTGAGCATCGGCTCCCGCACCTCGTGGAGGTGAAAGACGTCCGCGGCGACCTGCAGATGCACACGAGTGCCACCGACGGGAAGGGGACAATCGACGACATGGCCCACGCTGCGCGCGCTTTGGGCTACCAATACATCGCCATCACCGACCATTCGAAGCGCGTGACGATGGCACTCGGGCTAGACGCGAAGCGGCTCCGCGAGCAGTGGAAAGCGATCGACACCTGGAACGCCACGAGCCGCGGCTTCACCATCCTGAAGAGCGTCGAGCTCGACATCCTCGAGAGTGGGAAGCTCGACCTGCCGGACGACGTGTTGGCCGAAGCGGACTATGTCGTCGCCACCATCCACTACGGGATCACTCAAAGCGAGAAGGAGCTCACCCGGCGCCTGGTGGGCGCGGCGGAGCACGTGTGGGTGGACGCGATCGGGCACCCCACGGGGCGTCTCGTGGGCAAGCGCGAGCCCTACGCCTTCGACTTCGAGGCCCTGTGTCGTACGTGCGCGGCGACCGGTTGCCTGCTCGAGCTGAACGGTCACCCGGAGCGCATGGACCTCCCCGACACGCTCGCGGCGGCGGGTAGGCAGCACGGCGTCCGCTTCGTGCTCTCGACGGACAGCCACCAGCCGGGGAACCTGCCCTTCATGAAGTACGCGGTGGATCTGGCGCGACGCGCCGGACTCGAGGCCGGGGACGTTCTGAACACCCGACCGCTCCCGGAATTCAGGAAGGCGCTGAAGCGAGCGCGGCGATGAGCTCGAGCTGCACCACGGGCGCGAAGCTCTTGCGGTGATGCGCGGTGAACCCAAACGCCGCGAGTGCGGCGAGATGGTCGGGCGTGCCGTAGCCTTTGTTGCTCGCCCAGGCGTACGAGGGATGGCGGGGGGCCAACAGCTCCATCAAGCGGTCGCGCACGGTCTTCGCGATCACCGACGCGGCGGCGATCGAATGACAATGCGCGTCGCCGTCCACGATCGCGTCGTGCCGGCAGCCGAGCTCCGGACAGGGCAAGCCGTCGACCAGGATCAGGTCCGGCGTCACCGCGAGCCGCCCCAGGGCGCGGCGCATGGCGAGCACCGTCGCCCGCCGGATGTTCAGTCGGTCGATCTCGCGTACGCTGGCGGCGCCCACGCCGATCGCGAGGGCTCGGGCCCGCACCACCGCGGCGAGCCGACGGCGCTTCGCGGGGGGGAGCAGTTTCGAGTCGCGCAGGCCGCGGATGGCCTTGCACTCCGGCGGAAACACGACGGCCGCGGCCACCACTGGACCGGCCAGGGGACCGCGGCCTGCTTCGTCGACACCGGCGACGAGCCCGCCCCCCGCTCGCCAGAACGCGATCTCGCGCTCGAGCGTGGGGCGGGGGCCTCTCACGCCTCTTGCTTCTCCGCCGTCTCGGGGACCGTGACGCCGCGCTTCTCCCGGATCCGCGCCGCCTTGCCGGCGAGCCGCCGCAGGAAGTAGAGCTTGGCGCGCCGGACGCGGCCCTTACGCACCAGCGCGATCTCCGCGATGGACGGCGAGTGCAGCGGGAAGATGCGCTCGACGCCCACACCCGCCGAGATCTTCCGCACCGTGAACGTCGTGTTGATCCCCGCGCCGCGGCGGCCGAGGCACACACCCTCGAACGCCTGCAGCCGCTCCTTGTCACCCTCGCGCACGCGCACCATCACGCGGACGGTGTCGCCCGGATCGAACGGCGGGATGTTGGTCTTGAGCCCCTCGCGCTCGATCGCTCTGAGTCGGTTCATGGTCAGCGCTCTCAATCCTTTTTCTCTGCGTCTGCGCGTCTGTGCGTCTACGCGTCTAGGTGTTCCGCCCACAGATCCGGTCGCCGCTCACGCGTCAGGCGCTCCGCCTGCGCCAACCGCCACGCCGCAATCTCCGCATGATCGCCGCTCAACAATACCGCCGGTACATCCATTCCGCGATAGCTCGGCGGCCGCGTATAGCTCGGCGGGGACAACAGCCCCTCGTAGTGCGAGTCCGTCGCCGCCGATTCGTGGTCGCCCAACGCGCCGGGCAGCAGCCGCACGACCGCGTCGAGCACGCACAGCGCCGCCGGCTCTCCCCCCGACAGCACGAAATCGCCGACCGACAGCTCTGCCGCCCCCAGGCCATCCGTGACCCGCTGGTCCACGTCCTTGTAATGCCCGCACAAGAGCGTCAGCTCCTCGCCCACCGAGAACCGCACCGCATCGCCGTGCCCGAAGCGCCGGCCGCGTGCCGACAGCACCACGATCGGCGGTCTGGCTCGCAGGTCTTCCACCGCTTCGAAAAACGGCTCGGGCTTGAGCACCATCCCCGCGCCGCCGCCGTAGGGGTAGTCATCCACGGTCTTGTGCCGGTCGTGCGTGTACTCGCGCAGGTGCACGACGCGATAACGAACCAGCCCCTGCTGTGCCGCGCGGCCCAGAATGCTGACGCGCAGCGGCGCTTCGAACACCTCCGGGAAGAGCGTCACGACGTTAAGCTTCAGCATCGGCCTCGTCCACGGCGACGAAGTGATCCCGCCACGGCTCCACCACCGCGCGCGACGTCACCCCGACGAACGACAGCAGCCACTCACGGTGATACGCGCGACGTCGTGCCACGATCAACGGCCCCGCCACGACCTCACGCTCCTCGTTCACCACCAACAGCCGGGCCTTGGGCATGAACACCGTGCCCGGATGCTCCACGAGGGGGAACACCGAGACTTCCCCCCGCTGGCCGTGCGGCTTGCGCAGCCGCCCGACTAGGCGGGCCGTTTGCCCAGCACTCCCGCTTTCCTCAGCAGCGAGCGCACCGTGTCGGTCGGGAGCGCGCCCTTCTCGAGCCAGGCGCGCGCCTGCTCCGCGTTGACCTGGATGTCCGCGGGATTGGTACGTGGGTTGTAGTGGCCGAGCGTCACGACGAACCGTCCGTCGCGGGGCGAGCGCGAGTCCGCGACCACGATCCGGAAGTAGCTCTGCCCCTTCCGCCCGACGCGCCGCAGCCGAATCCGAGTTGGCATAGCGCTCCTCAGTCCTGTTCAGAAACGCCGCATATGCTGGAATCGCGCACGCGGCGAGGGCCCTAAACATAAGCCCACAAACCTAGTTAGCGAGTTGGCGGAATCCAAGTGGGGGGTGGATCATCGGGCCGCGCGGGTGATCCGGATCGTGGGCACGCGGTTCCAGCCCGTCCATGTCGGTGGCGCGTCCACCAGCCGCACGACCGGCACGCCGCTCACGACGAGTTGCGTGATCTCCGAGCGCCGGGGCCCCTGACCGCCCGACCGCCGTTGAGCCCAGGCGCGCTCGAATCCTTTCACGAATCGCGTGGCCGACGCTCGGTCATCCCACAGCGCGTACCAGACGAGCGCGTCGGCGCCGGCCCCCGTGGCGAGCACCCGGTAGCGGTCGCCGTTCCAGCCAGCGGCCAGCAGCACCGCCGCGCTGTCGTCGCCCAGATACTGCTGGAGGAGCAGGCGCACCTCGAACTCACCGAGGCCGTCCTCGTACCGGACCGTGTCGGGCGCGGGCGACTCGAAGGCGAGCGCATCCGGCCGATCGCCCGCGGCATACCGCGCAGGATGCAGGATCTGCTCGGTGGAGACGGGCATCAGCGCGCCATACGGCTGCTTGCCCGGGTACGCGTGGTCGAACCAGCGCACGAACTCGGCGCCCCCCAGATAGGGGAAGATCAGGCTCTCGCGCAGCCACAGGGGCGCGCTCGCGAACACTTTCATCTGCTCTTGGGCCCCACCGAGCGCCGTGCGCAGATCCCAGAAGTTCGGCAGACTCTCGATCTTCTGCTCCGGCATGAGGACCAGGATCTGGGCGAGCGTCGCCTGCCCCTCGAGGATCGCCTGCGCGGCGCTGCGCCGGTCGTTCTGGCGCTTGAGCTCCACCAGGGAGTCGAGGTTCAAGTACTGATGCTGGAGCGCGTGCACCAGCTCGTGCGAGATCACGAGCCGCGCCTGGCTGGGATCGATGTCGCTCGGAACGTAGAGCGCGTTGGAGTCGGGGTCGAAATACCCCGCCACCTGCTCGGTCAGCAGGTCGATCATGTACCGGCGCAGATCGAGCGACTCGGGGATCAAGCCGAACAGCCGGTAGGCCGACTGCGCCCCCGCCAGCTCGGCGGGCGGCAGGTCGTCGTCGAACTTGTGGATCACATAGTCGCGGACCTGGACGCGGGTGCGACGCAGCACGACGGGACGCTGCTTGAACCGCAGGCCGATCGCGCGCTCGACGGAGGGAAGCATCTGCAGCACGGCCTGCTTCAGCCCGGCCTCACCCTGCACCTCCCGCGCGCGCTGCTCGCACGCGGCGCTCCCCATCGCGCCAACCAGCACCACGGCCGCGAGCCTCCCGCGGGTCACGCCCGCCACTCGATCCCCTTCCCCACGGCGGCCCCGACCGCGCGGGCGATGTCCTGGCCGCGCACCACGATCCCTTGGCTCTCCAGCTGTTGCCTCAGGAGACGGTCGAGATCCTCACGCCTCTCGGACAAGGTCGGGGGAGGCTGGTGGAGGGTAGTGGAGGTTGGGGGAGGCTGTTCCGCGGAGCCACCTCCACTACCCTCCCCCGTCCTCCCCCGTCCTCCCCCACCCAGCATCTTTTCTATCTCCACCCCGATCCGCTCGAGCATCGGCACGATCTCCGCCACCAGGTCGTCCGCGGGCGCCTGGCGCGGCTGCTCGTGCGTGAGGCCCCGCCGGATCATGGCGTCCACTTTCCGTCGCTCGCGGATCAACCGGTCGAGCTCCGGCGACACGCGAGCGGTGGCCTGGGCGTGCGCGCACGCCTCGTCCAGCACGTCGATCGCCTTGTCGGGGCGCGCACGCTCGGGGACAAAGCGGTCGGTGAGCACGATGGCGGCCTTGAGCGCGTCATCCGTGATCGCGACGGCGTGATGGCGCTCGAGCCGGGGCCGCCGCGCCACGAGGACCTCCCACGTCTGAATGGCGTCGAGCTCTTCCACCAGCACCGGTTGAAAACGACGCTCGAGGGCAGGATCGCCGCGGATCCACTTGTCGTACTCGCCGCCCGTTGTGGCGCCGATGATACGGATGTCGCCGCGTACCAGAGCCGGCTTCAGCATGTTGGCGGCGTCCATGGCGGCACCGAGCGCCGTACCCTGGCCGATCAGGTTGTGCAGCTCGTCGACGAACAGGATCAGGTCGGGGTCGGCGGACAGCTCGCGCACCAGCTTGCGAATGCGCTCCTCGTACTGGCCGCGCAACGCGGTGCCCGCGAGCAAGGCGACGTGGTCGAGCGCGACCACACGGACGTCCTTCAAGGCCGGGGGCACGTCTCCCGCGGCGACGCGCTGGGCCAGCCCCTCCACGATGGCCGTCTTCCCGACCCCGGCCTTCCCGATGAGGGCCGGATTGTTCTTGCTCTGGCGCAACAGGATGTCCACGACACGCGCGATCTCCGCGTCGCGGCAGCGCACCGGCTCCAGGTCCCCGCGATGCGCCTGCGCGGTGAGGTCCACGCCCACGCGCGCGAGCACCTCGCCCGATTCGAACAGTCCGGCAAAGGGATCGCCCATCGAATCACCCGGGCCGCAGGAACCGCATGTACCAATCGATGAGGGTATCGCCGAAGACGAACACCACCGTCGCCCCCATGGCCAGGAATACCCCGAACGGGACGTGACGCTTTCGCTTGCGCAGGAGCAGCAGGGGGACGTACACGGCGCTCCCGAACACCGACGCCGCGAACACGGTCAGCAGCACGCCCTTCCACCCGACGAACGCCCCCACCATCGCCATCATCTTGATGTCACCACCGCCCATCGCTTCTTCCTTGAACACCCACCCGCCCACCAGGCCCACCGCGTACAGCAAGGCGAAGCCCACGGCGGCGCCGAGCACCTTGTCGATGAAGCCCGGCACCCCAGCCGCCAGCGACAGGCCGAGGCCGATCAGCAGGCCAGCCCAGTTGTATTCGTCGGGAATGAGGTAGTGGCGTGCGTCGGTGATGGCGATGCCCAGCAGGATGGTGCCCAGCGCCGCGGCGGCGACGAAGCGGACCGACGGTCCGTAGGCCAGCATGGCCGTGACCCAGAGGATCGCGACGGCCGCCTCGATGACCGGGTACTGGATGGAGATCGGTTGGCCGCATCCGCGGCACCGGCCGCGCAGCACCAACCACGACACGACCGGAATGTTGTCCCGCCACTCGATCCGGCGGCCGCAGCGGGGGCAGCTCGAGGGCGGGCGAAACAGCGAGCGCTGCTTCTTGTCTTCCTTGGCGAGCCGCAGGATGCAGACGTTGAGGAAACTCCCGAAACAGAGCCCCAGGACGGCCGCGCCTCCGAGCAGAATCGGGTCAACGACCACGCGTCACCTCATAGAGCAGGATACCCGCCGCTACGGCGACGTTGAGCGACTCGGCGCCCTGGGTCAGCGGGATGGCGACCCGCTGCGCGGCGACGGCGTTGAGCTGCGGGCGGATTCCCGCGCCCTCGTTTCCGACGATGACCGCGATCGGCCCCGTTCCTCGTTCCCCGTCTCTCGCGCCCAACGCCTTGGGCAGCGGGACCCCGTCCGCCGCCGCGGCCCACAGGGTCACGGCGTGCGTGCGCGCCCAGGCGATGAATCCGTTGTCGTCGAGCAGCACGACCGGATGGCGGAACGTCGCACCCATCGCGGCCCGCAGCGCCTTGGGGCTCGTCGGGTCCGCGGTGCCGCGCAGCACCACCGTGCCCGCAGCCCCCAGTGCGTGCGCCGTCCGGATGAGCGTGCCGACGTTTCCGGGATCCTGAACCCCGTCGATCACGAGCGCCACCGCACCCGGTCGCGGAGCGAAGTCGCTCGCGCTCCAGCGTCGCGGCTCGATCACGGCGATGATCCCCTGCGGTGTCTCGGTGTCGGCCAGTTGCGCGAAGCTGCGCGCGCCGATCTCCTCCACCTCGACCGCGTGCCGTTCGAGCTCCGCGACGAGCGCCGTGCCGCGGGCCGTGCGCGCCAGGTCGGGGGCGACCAGCGCACCTTTGAATGCGACCCCGGCCGCGAGGGCCTCCTCCACGAGCCGCACCCCCTCGATCAGGGCGAGCCCGCGTCGGCCGCGTGCCTTGCGGCGTTGGAGATCGCGGATCGTCGATGGCAGATTACTGGCGATGAGTATCCTCGGGCGTTCCGGGCCGCGGCCGCGCATTCAATATGCGAAGAAGCGTGGGAGGGGCGCTACGTGAAGATCGCCCTCACCATCGCGGGCTCGGACTCGGGCGGCGGCGCCGGCGTCCAGGCCGACCTCAAGACGTTCCATCAATTCGGCGTGTTCGGGACGAGCGTCGTCACCGCGGTGACGGCCCAGAACACGATCGGCGTGCGGAGCTGGGAGCCGGTCCCGGTCGACCTCGTGACCCGCCAGCTCGATGCGCTCGCCGAGGATCTTCCGCCCGCCGCCGTGAAGTCCGGCATGCTCGGCTCCGCCGCACTCGTCGAGGCGGTGGCCGCAGGTCTCGCGCGCTGGCGGCTCCCGAACTACGTGCTCGATCCCGTCATGGTCGCGACGTCGGGCGAGCGGCTGCTCGACCGCGATGCCGAGCGGCTCATCGCGCGACTGCTCGTGCCTCTCGCCGCGCTCGTCACGCCGAACCTCGACGAAGCCGAGGTCCTCGTCGGCGAGACCGTCCGCACACCCGACGCGATGGAGCGCGCTGGCCGGGCCCTGCTCGCGCTTGGCGCCAAGGCGGCGCTCGTGAAGGGCGGCCACCTCGCCGGCCACGAGGTGGTGGACGTTGTCGCGGTGGGCGGCGACGTGCGCCGGTTCACGCGGCCGCGCCTCGAGACGACCTCGACCCATGGCACGGGGTGCACGCTCTCCGCCGCCGTCGCCGCGGGTCTCGCGCTCGATCGCCCGCTCGAGCGCGCCGTGGCGGACGCCCTCGACTTCGTACACCGCGCCATGGCCGCGGCGCCCGGATTGGGCAAGGGCCACGGGCCCCTGAACCATTTCGTCCCGGCACCCCCGCGGCCGCCGACCGAGGGACTGTAGGTGCCCCGCCCCTTTCTCACGGCCCGCTGGTCGGACGTCGTCTTCCTCACGTTCGAGGCCCCGGAAGACCTCATCCGGCGCTCGATCCCGCCAGGCGTCGAGCCCGACCGCTGGAGCGGGGCGACACACGTCAGCCTGGTCGCATTGCAGATGTTCGATGTTCGGGTGATGGGCTGGCGCATCCCGGGCTACACCGCCCATCCGCAAGTGAACTTCCGCACCTACGTCCGGGTCGGCGGTGAGCGGGGCGTATGGTTCATCCGCCAGCTCGTGCCGAGCCGCGTGATCGCCGCCGTGGGCCGGCTCCGCTACGACGAACCGTTCTGGCCCACCGCGATCCGCCGCCGGGTGGTGGAAACCCAGACCGAGCGACGCGTCGAATACGCCGTGGGCCCGGAAGCGTTCGGCTGGCACGTGAGCGTGACGGGCTCGCGGGCGGCGCAGCTGCCGCCGCCCGGCTCGCCGGAGCACTGGGTCACCGAACGGGTCCTCGCCTGCCGCGCCCGGCCGGACGGCAGGCTCGGCGTGTTCCGCGTCGCGCATCCGCCCTGGGCGGTGCGGGCCGTCCGGGCGGTGGACTACCGATTCGACTTTGGATCGCTGTACGGGGCGGACTGGGAGTTCCTGAACCGCGCCCGGCCGGCAGCGGTCGTGTTCGCCGACGGGTCCGACGTGGCCGTCTACCCGCCTACGGATTCCACCAGTACGGGACTTTGACGAGGAAAATTCGGAGAACGGTGAGCAGCGTGCGCGGGGCGACGTTCCCGCTTCAGAGCCGTTTCAGCACCCCCCGGATCAGGCGCTCCAGCTGGCCCGCCACCTGCTTCCCCGCCTCGAGCACTTCGACATGCGACAGCTTCTGCGACGACAGCCCAGCTGCCACGTTCGTGATGCTCGAGAAGCCGAGACAGCGGATCCCCCGCGCCCGGGCCGCGATCACTTCCGGCACCGTGGACATGCCCACCGCGTCGGCCCCGAGCCGCTCGAGCATCCGGATCTCGGCCGGCGTCTCGAACGAAGGGCCGAGCAGCGCGGCATACACACCCTCCTCGAGCGGGATCCGCTCCGCCTGCGCGACCGCGCGTGCGTGCGTGCGTAGCGCCGGGTCGTACGGGTCGCTCATGTCCGGGAAGCGCTCATCGCCGTCCTCCACCGGTCCGATCAACGGGTTGCCGTGCATCAGGTTGATGTGGTCGGCGATCAGCATCAGCGTGGGTGGCCGGAAAGTGTGGCGGATCCCGCCGGCGGCGTTCGTGACGACGAGCGTGGTGATGCCCAGCTGCGCGAATACGCGCGTCGGGAGCGCGGCGACGGCGGGCGCGTGACCCTCGTACAAATGAAAGCGGCCGCTCTGCACGAGCACGGGAATGCCGTCGAGCGTGCCACCCACCAGCTCACCCTTGTGGCCGGGTGCGCCGGGCTCGGGGAATCCCGGGATGGCCTTGTACGGAATGCGCAGCGGATCGGCCACCGCATCGGCCACGCCGGCGAGCCCGGAGCCGAGCACGATCGCGACGCGGGGCTTGAGCGTGCCGAGTCGTTTGGCGACGGCGTCCGCCGCAGCTCGGACCCCGTCGTTCACAACAGGATCCCCGCGAGCGTGGCGGACAGGAAGTTCGCGAGCGTCCCCGCGATCATGGCGCGAAACCCGAGGCGGGCGAGGTCGTGCTTGCGCTCCGGCACGAGCGCGCCGATCCCGCCGATCTGGATGCCCACCGAGCTGATGTTCGCAAACCCGCACAGGGCGAAGGTCGCGATAGTGAAGGAGAGCGGGTCGAGCTGGGCCTTGAGATCCGCCAGGTCCTTGAACGCGATGAACTCGTTCAGGACCATGCGCTCGCCGAGCAGGCTGCCGATGGCGCCCGAGTCGTGCCACGGCACGCCCATCGCGAACGCGATCGGCCGGAAGATCCAGCTGAGGACGGTTTGGACGTTCTCCGGAAACCAGGCGACCCGGCCGTGCACCCAGCCGAAGCCGCCGTTGACCAGCGCGACCAGAGCGATAAAAGAAACCAGCATGGCGATGACATTGAGCATCAAATGGAGCCCGTCGGTGGTGCCCCGCGCGGCGGCGTCCACCACGTTGACATCGGTGCGCGGGATCTCTACTCGTACTCCCCCGAGTGTTTGCGGGGTTTCGGTCTCGGGCTCGATGATCTTTGCCATCATGATCGTGCCCGGCGCCGTCATGATCACGGCGGTGAGCAGATGTCGCGCTTCGATCCCCATGGCGATGTAGGCCGCCATGATCGATCCCGACACGTGCGCCATCCCCGCCGTCATGACGGTCATCAGCTCCGAGCGCGTCATCCCGGGCAGGAACGGGCGGACGGTGAGCGGGGCCTCGGTCTGGCCCATGAAGATCGACGCCGCGACGTTCAGGCTCTCGGCGCCACTGGCCCGCATCACCTTGTTCATCGCGATCGCGAACGCCTTCACGACGAGCTGCATCACACCGAGGTAGTACAGGATCGCGAACAACGCCGAGACGAAGATGATGGCGGGGAGCACTTGAAACGCGAACACGATGCCGAGGCTCGAGTGCTGCTTGCCGAGCTCCCCGAACACGAACTCCGACCCTTTGTATGAGAAGCTCAAGATCGCCTTGACGACGTCGCCGAGATCCGTGAACAGGGTCTGGCCGAACGGGACGAGCAGCACGAAGATCGCGAACGCGAGCTGCAGGCCGACCCCCCACCCCACCACGCGCCAGCTGATCGCCCCGCGGTGGCGCGACAACGCGATGCCGATTCCCAGAATGAGCGCGATCCCGAACATGCCGGTGAGGCGTTGCGGAATCGAGCGGGGCGTGGCCTGGGGCAGCGGCGCCGGCAGGGGTGCGGGTGACCGGGGGGCGCTCTGCGCCCCCGTCGGCGGGTGCGGTCGCACCGCGCCCTGGACCGTATTCCACACGAAGCGTGGCACCGTAAAGACCGCGAGCGCGCACCCGAAGGTGACCGCGAAGGCGAGGATGGTACGAGTGGGGCGCAGCGCCATTAGAGAGCCTCCAGTTCGCTCTGCACGCGGGACACCAACGCCACCTTCTCGAACTCCGGGAGAAACGCGCTCTCACACGCGTTGAGCACCACGCGCGCGAGGTCCGTCTGGGTGAGGCCCAGAGCGCTCTGGGCGACGAAATACTCGTCGGTGAGCGAGATGCCGTCCATCAGCCGCCCATCGGTACTCAACGTCACGACCACGCCCTGGTCGAGATACCGCTTGAACGGATGCTCGGCGAGGGACGGCACGGTGTGGGTGTGGAGATTGCTCGTGAGGCACATCTCGAGGGGAATCTTGCGCTCGATCACGTAGTCGAGCAGCGCGGGGTCTTCGCCCAGTCGCGTGCCGTGGCCGATCCGCTGGGCCCCGCACTGGTGCAGTGCCTGGTGGATGGAATCGGGACCGTCCCCCTCCCCGGCATGACAGGTACACGCCATCCCGTGCTGCGCCGCGTATGCGAACGCGGGCGCATGGTCGCGGGCCGGGAAGCCCCGCTCCGCGCCCGCCAGGTCGAACGCCACGACGCCCGCCGCCCGGTAGTCCGCCGCGGCGCGCGCCAGCTCGAGGGACTCGGACGGCGCGCGCGTGCGGATGCCGCACACGATCACCCCGACCTTGGCGCCCGTCTCCCCCTCGCCACGCTTGATTCCGGCGAGGGGGGCCTCGATCGCCTGCGCCAGGGTGAGCGCCGGCCGGTGCAGCAGGGGCGAGTAGCGCACCTCGACGTAGCGCACCCCGTCCGCGGCCGCGTCCAGCACGAATTCGTACGCGATGCGCTCGAGCGCGGCCGCCGTCTGCATCACCGACAAGGTGATCTCGTACTTCGTGAGGTACTCCTCGAGATTCTTGGCGTGCTTCACGTACAGCGCCTGCGCCAGCCCGTCGGCCGTGTCGGCCGGGAGCCGGATGCGCTGAGCGCGCGCCAGCTCCAGCATGGTCGTGGGACGGAGGCAGCCGTCCAGGTGGACGTGCAGCTCCGCCTTGGGCCAGCGTCGCAGCGCGTCTTTGGACAGGCGGGGTGGGCCCTGGCGGGCGCTCACCACCACGCGGAAGATCGCGCCGCCTTCTCGCACGGGATCGGCCGCGTCCACCGGGCGGCCGACACCGTCGGTCACGTACGCCGCGCCGCGCCCCACGAGCTCCGCAAGCTCGCGGTCGAGCACCTCGACCGCGTCGCGCACGCTGGCGCCGGGCGCCACGCTCACGGGCCGCTCGTTTACGAAGACGCGGATCACCGGCCGCCCCCTGCGCGATGCAGGCGCCGGTCGTCCGGGGCCGCGATCGGCTGGCGCAGCACGGCGAGATACTGGATGAGGGCGTCGAGATCGGTGGCGCCGACGTCGCCCGACGTCGCGCCCCGCAGCATGGTGTAGCCGCTCCCGCCGGACGCCAGGAAATCGCTCACCGCCACGGTGTAGCGCTGGCCGTCGTGCACGCCCTTGCCGTCGGCGAGCCGCAGCTGCTTGATCCTCCCGCCCGCGGGCTTGCGGGGGTCGTACCACAGCTCGATCCCCGCGACGTGCGCGTCCGGGTGATCGCCCGCGAGCGCATGCTCGAGCGCTTGCTTCAGGACCTTGCCCGACACGACGACCCGTAGCAAGCGGTTCTGAAACGGCTCGACCCGGAACAGGTCGCCGTACGTGGCGAGCCCGGCGCCGAGATCGGCCCGGATACCGCCGTTGTTGACCAACGCGACGTCTGTCTTGGCGATGTTGCGCTGGGCGTCCGCGATCAGCCGCCCGAGCCCGTACTCGTCGCCGGTGCGCCGCAGCTCGATCCCGAACCGTGCGACCGGCCGGTCCGTGATCGTGGCGACAGACTGCCGGTCCAGGCGGAGCGCGTCGGCCAGGTCCGGATCGAGACGGACGCGATCGGTGAACGGTGTCTCGATCCGGGCACGCACCTCACGCCGAGCCCCGCCCACCCGCACGAAGTCCACCACGGCGATGCCGGCTCCCGACGAGCGCGCCTGCACGATCGGGATGCCGTTCACGACGGTGTTCACCAGCGAGTGCGTATGACCGCTGACGATCAAGTCCACGGAGCCGGAATCGAGCCCGCGGGCGAGGTCGATGATCTCGCCGTGACACGCCCCGGATCCGAGCGACTCGGCCGCGCCGTCACCGTCGCAGAACGCGCCCACGTGCGCCACGATGATCACGTAGCTCGCCGCCGCCCGAGCCAGCGGCAGCACGCGGCGCACCGCCGCCACCCCGTCGCCGAACGCGAGGCCCCGCACGTTGCGCGGCGCCGTGGTCTCGGGTGTCGCCCGCAGGGCAAGTCCGATCACCGCCACGCGCACACCGTCGCGCTCCACCACGGCGAACGGCTCGGCCCAAGCGGGTCGGGCCGTACCCATGGAATCGGTGATGTTCGCCGCCACAAAACGGTAGCGCGCCTCGGCCATCCGGGCGCGCAGCGTGTCGACACCCCAGTCGAACTCGTGGTTCCCGATCGCGGCGGCATCGATCCCGAGCGCGTTGAGCGCCGCGATCACCGGCCGGCCGAAATTGAAGTTGGAGACGGGCGTCCCCTGCATTTGGTCTCCGGCGTCGAGCCGGATGCTGGTGCAGAAACACGCGCGCGCCAGGCTGTCGAGCCACGGCTTCAGCGCCGCCGCTCCACCGACGGGCCGCCCGCCGGACCAGGGCCATACCTGCGGCTCGAGTGCGCCGTGGAAGTCGTTGATCGCGAGCACCCGCAGCAGCGTGCTGTCCGGTCGAGACGCCGTGGGCGCGCCCGGCGCGAACGCCTGGCGCAGGACGGCCTGGGCGTCGGCCGGCACGATCGACCAGCTGGGCGAATAGGGGCTCGGGGCGCTGACGTGCCCGGCCGCCCGGATCTCGGCGACCAGCAGGTCGCGGATCGACTCGCCCCGGTCGTACACGACGCGCGCGCCGTGCAGCATGGTGTACCCGCCGCCGCCCGATTGACGGTAGCTGTTCAGGGCGAGGGTGAAGCTGTCCGCCGGCGTGACGCTGTGGCCCTGGAAGGCGAGCCCGCGGATGCGTCGGTCCGGCAGCTGGGTCAGGTCGATCGTGTAGGTCACGCCGCTGACGACGTCGAAGCTGAAGCCCGGTACGCTGTCGTTGATCAGCGGCGCGCCGGGCTGATACGTGCGGAAGTAGCGGGCCGACTGTTCGAGATACGCCTTGAGCTGGTTCCCGGAGATGCGAACGGCACGGAGCGTGTTCTGATAGGGATAGATCCCCGCCACGTCGCGCTCCCGTACCTCGCCTTCGGGGAGGCCTGCGTTCGGGTCGAAGTCGGCCGCGGCCGAGAGATCGGCGCCGGCCCGGCGGCGCTGTACGTCATTGATGAAATCGAGGAGCGGTGTGTCTTCCGTGCGCCCATACCGCGCGGCGAAGCCCGCACCCGCCGTGCCGAGCGGCGTCGCCGCCCAGGCGCGGACCCGCTCGTGCGCCGCGGTGAAGCGTCGCACGAAGCGCGGCTGCTCGGGGACGGCTGCGAGCGGGATCAGGTCGGACCGCACCGATGCCACGCGGTAACCGCCCGTCCCCTTCACCAGCCACACCTGCACCACCGCCAGACTGAGCGCGAAGTTGCGCGGCTGCACGAAGTGCACGTCGTTGAGGACGTACTCCCGGAGCTCCTTGTGGCTGTGTCCCACGATCACGACGTCCGGGCGGGGCACCACGCCGGCCAGGCTCAGCGCGGCGTTCTCGGCGCCGACGCCGGTCGTGTCGTACGACGACGGCTCGTCGAGCCCGCTGTGGATCAGCACGACTTTGAGATCGACACCCGCGTCCTCCAGCCGCCGGAGCGCGAGCGGCGCCGTCTCGTCGATCCGGCGCACGCGGATCCGGCCCCCGAGCTGGCTCCGGTCCCATACCATCACCCCGGGCGTCGTGAGTCCGGTGATGCCGACCTTCACGCCGCCGCGCACCGCCACGACGTAGGGCGCGTAGACGAGCGTGTCGCTCGCCCCCTGGAAGATGTTGGCGGACACGAAGCGGTAGGTGGCGTCCGCGGTGGCGCGCGCCAGCACGTCGCGCCCGAAATCGAAGTCGTGGTTCCCGGGAGTGGCCGCGTCGTACTGCATGGCGTTGAGCGCGTCCACCACCGGGTGGGGGCGCTGTGAATCGCGCTGCGCGAAGTACGCGGCGAACGGGTTGCCTTCGACCAGATCGCCGGCGTCCACCAGCACGACTTGGTCCGGGTATTGCGAGCGCAGGGACTCGAGCACCGTGGCCGCGCGCGCGAGCCCTCCCGGCGCGGCGGCGTCCCGGACGTAGTCCCACCCCAGGACGCGCCCGTGCACATCGGTCGTCGCGACGATCACGACGTGGGCACTATCGGAACGGGGAGACGAGGGAGGAGCGACGGGTTGTTGGACGGCCAGCAGCGCCACGAGCACGTGCATAGTGCGCTGAAAATTGCAAAGGGCGCGGGGGTTGCGCTACCTTGACGTCGCCATGAGCGAGCCCGCGACGCACCGGATTCTCGTCGTCGACGACGAGGCCGACATCACGGCACTCGTGGCGTATCATCTCGCCAAGGCGGGCTACCGCGTGACGACGGCCGCGAACGGGCGTGACGCGCTCCGGGCGGCGCGTGAGGAGCGGCCCGACCTGGTGGTGCTCGACTTGATGCTGCCCGGCGTGTCGGGCTACGACGTGCTCGCCGAGCTGCGCCGCCGCGAGGAGACGAAGGACTTGGGCGTCATCCTGCTCACCGCCCGCAAGGACGAGCCCGACCGCATCAAGGGCCTCTCGCTCGGCGCCGACGACTACCTCCCCAAGCCGTTCTCGCCGCAGGAGCTGGTGCTCCGGGTCGGGGCCGTGCTCCGGCGGCTCGCGGCCCCCGCCGTCGCGGCGGGCGGGCGGGTCACGGCGGGATCGATCGTGCTGGACCGGAGCGCGCACCGCGTGACCGTCGCCGGCAGCGAAATCGAGCTCACGGCGACGGAGTTCAAGCTGCTACGCACCCTCATCGAGCGCGAAGGCCGGGTCCAGAGTCGCGCGCAGCTGCTCGAGGCGGTGTGGCAAGCCCATCCCGACATCCAGACCCGCACGGTGGACATGCACGTCCAGCGGCTGCGCCAGAAGCTCCGCGCGGCCGGCGATTGCATCGAGACCGTCCGCGGCACGGGCTACCGCTTCCGCCGCTCCGAGCCGCGCGGCCGCAAACGCCCGTGAAGCTCGCCATGCGGCTGTTCCTCACGACGAGCCTCCTGGTCGCCATGGCCGTGGCCAGCCTGGCGGTCGCCGCGGACCGGTTGCTGCGGCGCTACCTCGAAGACGAGGTGGCCCGCGGCCTCGAGCACGAGGGGCGTCTGGTTGGAGCGCTGCTGCCCGGGGACTCGCTGCGCTGGCCCGACTTCGCACGAGAGCTCGGAAGCCGGATCGGTCACCGCGTGACGCTCGTCGACCCCCGGGGTGTGGTCCGGGGGGACACGGAGTTCGACCGAGCGGAGCTCGGGCAGCTCGAGAACCACTTGATGCGTCCCGAGGTCCAGCAGGCGCTGTCCGGGGCCGTCGGCCGCAGCGAACGTCTCAGCGCGTCCACCAACGAGCGACGTCTGTACGTGGCCGTGGGCGGCGGCCCCCCCGGGCTCGCCGTGGTCCGGGTCTCGACCACCCTGGCGGCCGTGGACGAGCAGGTGGCCGCCGTCGAGCGGGCCGTGGCCCTTGCCGGGCTCGGGGCGCTCCTCGCCGCCGGGGTGCTCGCCTGGCTGCTCGCACGCGGGGTGGCGCAGCCCCTGGTGCAGCTCGGTGACGCCGCCCGAGCGATCGCGGGCGGGCGGTCGCCCGTCTTTCCTGATTCGAGCGTGCCCGAAGTCGCGCAGCACATCGTCGCGCTGCGCGCCATGCACCAGCAGCTCGACCAGCGCTTCACCGACCTCGTGGGCGAGCGCGAGGAAACGACGACCCTCATCGAGACGATGGCGGACGGCGTGGTGGCAGCGGACGCCCGCGGCGCGATCGTCACGCTCAACCGGGCGGCGCGGCGGCTGCTGGGGTACGGGCCCGGCGATTCGTTCCCTGCGCTCGCGGAGCTGTTCCACGAAAAGGCGGCGCGCGACCTGGTCGGAGCCGTGCTCGCCGGCCGGGAGGCGGAGCCGCGGGAGCTCGAGCGCCACGGGCGCACCCTCCTCGTCACCGGACGCGCGCTGCCGAACGGTGGCGCCTTGCTCGTGATCCGCGACGTGACCGAGCTGCGCCGCCTGGAGGCGGTGCGCCGCGACTTCGTCGCGAACGTGTCCCACGAGCTCAAGACGCCGCTCACGTCCATCGCCGGGTACGCGGAGACGCTCGCCACCGAAGCGAGCGCGGGCACGCAGACCGAGCGGTTCGCCCGCACCATCCTGACCAACGCCCGCCGCATGCAGCGCCTGGTGGACGACTTGCTGGATCTGTCGCGTATCGAATCGGGCCGCTGGCAACCGACCGTGGCGCGCGTCGACGTGGGAGGACTGGCCGGCGAAGCCTGGGCCGCGTTCGCCGACCGCGCTCGTGAGCGGCGGGTCGAGTTCACGGCGGCGGCCGGCAACGGCCGCGAGGTCTCGGCCGATCCCGACGCGCTGCGTCAAGTGTTGACGAATCTGTTCGATAACGCCCTACGCCACACACCGCCCGGCGGCCGCATTGCTGTGACGGTCGAGCCGGAGCCGGGCGGCGTGAGCGTCGCGGTCGCCGACACCGGCTCGGGGATCGCCCCCGAGCACCTGCCCCGCATCTTCGAGCGGTTCTACCGCGCCGATCCCGGGCGTTCGCGCGATGAGGGCGGCACCGGGCTCGGCCTCGCCATCGTCAAGCACCTGGTGGAAGCGCACGGGGGGCGGGTGGAGGCCCGGAGCGCCCTGGGCCGCGGCACCACCGTCCGTATCTTCTTTCCCACGGCCGACGTGGCGATCTGACCGGCTGTTACCAAGCCGTCACAGCGCCGTAGCCAGCGCTTGACCGAGCGCGCGCATCGTCCTGGCGTGCGCATCGGCTTGGTGTCCGACACATACACCCCGCAGGTCAACGGGGTGACCACCGTGGTCAGCCGCATCGTCTCCCTGGTGCGCGCGCGCGGCCACGAGGCGGTGCTCGTCGCCCCACGGTATCCCGCAACGCCGGTGCCGCGCGACACAGGGGAGCTGCGCATCCCGTCGGCGGCCTTCCCGCTGTACCCGGACATCCGGATGGCGCTGCCGCCGTTCCGCCGGCTCGCCGAGTTCTTCGACGCGTCGCCACCCGACGTCGTACACGTGCACACGGAGGGCGCCCTCGGTCTGGCGGGCCGTCGCTACGCGCTGCGGCGGGGCATACCGCTGGTCACGTCGTACCATACGAACTTTCCCGAATACAGCCGGCATTACGGCGTCGGCTTCCTCGAGCCCGTGGTGTGGCGCTGGCTCCAATGGTTTCATCGTCCGGCGCAGGTGACCTTCACACCGGGAGGGGCGGTCCGCGACGACCTGATCCGGCGCGGCCTGACGCACGCAGCCCTGTGGGGGCGCGGCGTGGATCCTCACTTCTTCCACCCGGGACGGCGCGACCCCTCCTGGCGTCGTTGGCTCGCGGGCGGTGACGAGACAGTGATCGTGCTGCACGTGGGCCGCCTGGCGCACGAGAAAAACCTGAGGGTGTTGATCGAGGCGTGGCGCCACGCGCGCTGGGTGCTCGGCCAGCGTGCCACGTTCGTCGTCGCAGGCGAGGGTCCCGAGGCCCGGCGCCTCGAAGCCGAGCTGCCGTTCATCCGGCTGCTCGGGTTCCTGCCGCGCGCGGACCTCGCCACGCTGTACGCCAGCGCGGACGTGTGCATGTTCCCGTCGCATACGGAGACCTGCGGGCTGGTGGCCCTCGAGGCGATGGCGTCCGGCGTGGCGGTGATCGCCGCCGATGCAGGCGGCTTTCGGGAGAGCATCCGGCCGGGGAGCTCCGGCCTGCTGGTGTCGCCGCACGACTCGCACGGCTACGCGGATGCGATCGTCGCACTCGTCGCTGACCCCATTACCCGGTTGGCGCTCGCGGCCGCCGCGCGCGACCACGCCTTGACCCGCGACGTCGTGCACGAGAACGCGGAGTTGCTCGAGCGCTACGCCCTGCTGGCCGGCCTGAACGAACGGAGGACGTCCCCGTGCGCCGCCTAGTGATCATCCTGGCCGACGGGCTCCGTCCCGACGCCGTGTCGCCCAGCGTGATGCCGTCGCTCGACGCCCTCGGCCGGGTGTACACGCTCGCCCGCCGTGCCCGGACGGTGCGACCCAGCGCCACGGTGGCGGCGCTCGCGTCGCTCGCCACGGGCGTCGGGCCGGACACGCACCGGCTCATCGAGCCGGGGTTCGCGTTTGTCCCGCGGCTCCGCTCGATCCGCCCGGTGTCCCGTGTTCTGGCCCGCGCCGGCTTCCCGACCGATATCGTCACGGCCGACTTGGGACCCGCCGCGCTTCCCGTGACCTGGGCGCTCGCCTCGACCGCCGGCGTCCGGCGCCTGGTCGCCAAGGGCACGCGGGCCTGGGAAACCGCCGCCGCCGCGCAACGGCTGCTGTCGCAGCGCGAGGACGGGTTGTTGTTCGTCTACCTCCCGGACTGCGATCGCGCCGGACACGCGTACGGCTGGATGTCGGAGGAATACCTCGAGGCGGCGGGGCAAGTGGACGCCGGGGTGGGTCTCTTGTCGGGCTGGACCGATGACGCGGTCTTCATCATCACGGCCGACCACGGCGGCGGAGGCGTGACCGCGAACGCGCACGATCAGCCGCACCCCGTGAACGATCACATCCCGCTCATCGTCGCGGGCCCCGGCGTGACGCGGCGGCATCAGCTCACTCGCCCCATCTCCCTGCTCGACATCCCGGCGACGGTGCTGTGGTGGTTCGGCATCCCCGTGCCCGGGGGCTACGAGGGTCGGCCCCTGGCCGAGGCGTTCGCCCAGGTGTCCACGCCCGCCCCGGTGCCCGCGTGATGCACTGGATCACGCACCTCGGTGGCGCGCGGGCCACGCTCGCAGTCGGGCTGGTGCTGGTCGCGCTCGGCGAGCCGCGCCTCGGGCTGACCGCCCTCGTCGCGAATGCCGGGTCGCACGTCTTCGTCCAGCTGTTGAAGCGCGCCGTGGCGCGGGCGCGGCCGTGCGACGCGGGCGGACGCCCGCTCGCGCTGGTCGATCTCCCCGATCCTCATTCGTTCCCTTCCGGTCACGCCGCGGCCGCGACGGCGGTGGCCATCACCGTCGCCCTCGCCCATCCCAGCGCCGGTCCGATCGTCATCCCGGTAGCCGCACTGGTCGCCTACTCCCGCGTCGCGCTGCGGGTGCACCACGTGAGTGACGTGCTGGCCGGCGTCGTCCTGGGACTCGGCGGCGCCATCGCCGCGACGCGCCTCCTCCGCTAGCCTCTTTCAGGACGAAAAGCCAAACCCGGGGCCGACTGCTCCCCGGGCTGACCGGTCGGGCGAAGTGGCCGTCACACTCCGGCCGCGACCATCGGCATTCCGCCGCGTTTCAGCTTCCCGGCAGGCGCAGCGCCAGCAGCTGGCCGCCCTCGTTCTGCAGACCAAGCGAGGGGACGGGCAGCGTGTGGGCTTGGATGTCGAACAGCCAGGTGCCGGCGCCGAGCCATGCCGACGCGTCGATGATGCCGCTCGATTCCCAGCAGGTTCCGCGGGCTTCCACGCACTCGGCGTTCGGCAGCTCGATCACCGCCGAGCCGCGGTCCACCAACCCGCCACCGACGGTCGTATGGAAGTTCCAGATGCGCGGCGCGCGGGCGAAGGCGGCGTAGGCCGGGTCTTCCATCACCATCAGGCTGTTTTTCCCCGACGCGAGGTTGTCCGGCGACGCCCAATCGACGTCGGCCCCGCGCGAGCGCTGGAGCAGGGTCAAGCGGGCGTTCGCGGTCGGATCGGTCCGGTCGAACTCCATCCGGTAGATCGACCCGTGGGGATCGCACGCGGCGGCACCGCACCGCACGCCCTCGCTGCCCGTGTCGACGAAGTAGATCGCCGGCCCCGCGCCCGTCGGGCCGTTGCGGTGATCGTAGTCGCCGTCCTCCAGCCGGACGAACGGGAACGCCCCGAGGCCATCCACGGCCGTCTGCAGCTGGCTCGACGAGAGGGGCGCCGGGTTGGGCACCTCCACGAAGTGGCCGGCGATCGTCTGCCCCTCCGCCAGGTACCCCGAGTGCGTCGCTTGGCCCGAGACGAAAACGTAGAGGGTGCCGGTTCCCGCGAGCACCTCGGCCTCCGAGGCCGCGACGTAGAGGTAGAGCTCGGACCGGCCGGCGGTGTCGTCGAACCCGGCGAGCACGACTTTCCCCGGGAATCCGGGGACCGCGATCAGGTTCTCGTGTGCGTACCGCCCGAGCCACGGCAGCTCGTGGTGCTGCCCGTCCCGGCCGATGGCGAGCTGGATACCGTCGTGCGCGCCGCCACTCGACTCCTCGCCGCTCAGGAAGAAGCCCGACGGAAAGCCCTCGGCCGCGCCGACCCACGTGGCCGAGCACAGCCGCACGTACTGCTCACTGCCATCGAGCACGAGCGTGGCGTCCTTGACGGCCAACGACGCGCGGTCGATGACCAGGCGCGAGACCCGTGCGTTCCGGAACTGCGCGCCGCCGCTTTCGTCCCTGACCCCGGCGGCGGTCAGCTCGTGGTTCGCGTACACGATCAGATCCGGGCCGTCGGCGTAGGCGCCCAGGCCGTCGGGAATCGGGGCAAATACGTATCCACTGGGCAGCCGGTCGCCCACCGTGATGATCGGCGTAACCGTGCCGTTGGGCGTGAGGGCATAGGCCTGCGGTGTCGCACTCGTCGTGAAGCCGGCAGACGCCACGGTCTGGGCGAGCGGCAGGGCGGTCAGCGCAGCCGGCGCATCGCCGCGATCGCAGCCGGCGACCAGGGTCGCGATCGCAAGGAGGGATGTCGGGAACCGCTTCATTGTTTCGGGCCTCGATTGGAAGAGAGAGGGGCGCGACTTGTGGACGTGTGACAACGTCGGCATCGCGCATCACGGCCGGACGGTCCGCGTGTCACAGGTTCGTCAAGCTTTGCCGCTGACGTGCTGGTGTCAGGACCGTGACTAGACTGTCACACTCGCGCCGTAATATCCTCGGGTGGAACCGACGCCCGTCGCAGGTAGCCCCATGTGCCGCGTGCTCGTCGTCGACGACGAGCCCGACATCACTGCGCTCGTCGCCTATCACCTCGCCAAGGGGCTACCGTGTCGCAACCGCGGCCGGCGGTCGGGAGGGCCTCGAAGCCGCGCGCGAGGAGCGGCCCGCCCTGATCGTCCTGGACCTCATGCTGCCCGACGTCTCGGGCTTCGATGTGCTGGGTGAGCTGCGGCGTCGCGAGGAAACCCGCGAGATCGGCGTCCTGCTCCTCACCGCCCGCCGCGACGAGGCGGACCGGATCCGCGGGCTCGCGCTGGGCGCAGAGGATTACATCCTGAAGCCGTTCTCCCCACCGGAGCTGGTCCTGCGCGTGGGCGCCATCCTCCGCCGCCTCCGCGCACCGGCCCAGGCGACCGGCGGCCGGCTCAGCGCGGGACCGATCCTGATCGACAGGATGGCCCATCGCGTGTTCGTGAACGGCGAGGAGGTGCACTTCACGACGACCGAATTCAACCTGCTCCACACGCTGATCGAGCGCGAAGGCCGGGTGCAGACCCGCGCGCAGCTGCTCGAGACCGTATGGCAGGCGCAGGCGGACGTGCAGACCCGTACCGTCGACATGCATTTGCAGCGACTGCGCCGGAAGCTGGGCCCCGCGGGCCGCTACATCGAGACCGTTCGAGGAGCCGGATACCGCTTCCGGCGTGGCGATTCAGCAGCGCGGCGTGTACCGTAGCGCTCGGGAACGAGCACGCGGTCCACGCCCCCGGCTCCCGTTACCGGCTCGTTACACGTCCCGCGCCCAGCCGTGACGCGCGCGGGCTTCGTTTCCCCGCGCGATGCTGCACCAGCACCACAACCCATTCCCCAAGGAGGGGAGACACCCAATGCCGTTCTCCATTCGTCGGGCGCTCGGGGTGGCCTTCGTGGCCGCCGCGGCGGGCGCTGCCCCGCTAGCCGCGCAAGGTAGTCAGCCACCGCAGGTGACGGTTGGCGGCCTGGTCTATACACAGTACGTCTACCAGCTTGAAGACTCGGTCAATCATTTCAACAGCTTCGATGTCACACGCGCGTACGTGAATGTGCTCGGGAAGTTCTCGGGCGGCGTGGGCACGCGGGTCACGGCCGACATCTACCGCAACGCCGACGGCTCGCTCAGCTACCGCCTCAAGTACGCCTTCGCGACATACACGCCGCAGGGCAGTCCGCTCACGTTCAAGGTCGGCCAGATCCACACACCGTGGATCGACTGGGAAGAGGCGCTGTGGGACTATCGCATGCAGGGACAGATGGCGATGGAGCGAGCCGGCTACGTCTCGGCGTCCGACGTCGGGGTGGGAGTCGACGGCAAGTGGGGTCCTGACAAAGTCAATTTTCAGCTGACCGTGGTGAACGGAGAGTTCTACAGGAGCCCGGAGGTCGGCCAAGGCAAGGACGTGATGGCGCGCGTGTCGGTGCGGCTGCTCGACACGGACGACTCCAGTCGCGTCGGCGGACTACGTGTCACGGGCTACGCCGGCTACGGCAGGGCCGCGGGGAACGCGCAGCGCAATCGCTACCTGGGCATGGTGTCCTACCGGTCCAAGCACCTCAGCCTCGCCGGAGAGGCTGCGTCGGCGCAGAGCGGTCCGCAGGGCGCGATCAACGGCCACGTCTACAGCGCGTTCGGCGTCTACAAGGTCCCCGCCTCCAAAGTCGCTATCCTCGGTCGCGTCGACATCACGCACCTGCAAGCCGGCGCCACCGACAAGCAGACGCGCTTCATCGGCGGTGTGTCGTATCAGCTGACACCGAACTGGCGGTTACTCGGGGACTGGGACTACGCGAATTATCAGACCGATCCGTTGAATGCCGCGAACTACGCGACCAGGTCCCAGGCCCTGTTCCAAACACAGTTCACGTTCTAACCAGGACGAGGTACGACCCATGAAGCAGTCTACGCTCATCGCGCTGGCCGCCGCCGTGGCCCTCGCCGCCCCGGCGACGGCTCAGGTGAAGCTCAACGGCGCAGGCGCCACGTTCCCGAACATCATCTATCAGGATTGGATGCTGACATACAACCAGGCGCACCCGGACGTGCAGCTCAACTATCAGTCGATCGGCTCGGGCGGCGGCATCCGCCAGTTCTCCGACGGCACCGTGGATTTCGGTGCGACGGATGCCCCGATGAAAGACTCGGCCATCACGGCGATCAGCGGCAACGTGCTGCACATTCCCACCGTGCTGGGCGGCGACGTGCCCACGTACAACCTGCCCGACGTGCAGGCGACGTTGCGGTTCACGCCCGATGTACTCGCCGACATCTTCCTCGGGAAGGTCACCAAGTGGAGCGACGCGCGGATCGCCGCGGTGAATCCGGGAGTGAAACTCCCTGACCAGGACATCGTGGTGGTGCACCGCTCCGACGGGTCGGGGACGAGTTTCATCTGGACCGACTACCTGTCGAAGGTGAGTCCCGAGTGGGAGCAGAAGGTCGGCCGTGGCACGTCGGTGAACTGGCCGGTCGGCCTGGGCGGCAAGGGGAACGAGGGGGTGACCGCGACGGTGCGGCAAACCCCCGGAGCGATCGGCTACGTCGAGCTCGGCTACGCGATGATCAACAAGCTTCCCGCCGGGATCGTGCGCAACAAAGCCGGGAAGTTCATCGAACCCAAGCTGGAGAGCATCACCGCCGCGGCGGCCGGTGCGATGCAGGTGATGGGCCCGACCACCGACTTCCGCGTGTCCATCACGAACGCGGATGGGGAGAAGGCGTATCCGATCTCCAGCTTCACCTGGTTCCTGCTCCACAAGCAGTACGACGCCGCCGCCAAGGCGAGCGCGCTCGTGCGGTTCGTCTGGTGGGCCGAGACGGAAGGTCAGTCGCGCGCCGAGCCGCTCGGGTATGCGCCGCTGCCGAAGCAGCTCCGACCGTGGATTGAAGCGCGTTTGAAGACGGTCACGGCCGGCGGCAAGTCGGTCTGGATGACGGCAGCCCGGTAACCCTCCTTCCGGCTGTCGCTCCCCCCCCGCACGGCGGTATTCGCCTGCGGGGGGGTTGTTTTTCGGGTCCCGCCGTTACAGTCCCGTGACACAGGCCGGATACGTTTCCGCTCGATGACGGCACTTCCACTGGATCCCGTGGCCGCACCCGAGCCCCGCTGGCACTTGCTGCGCGGGGCGAATCTGGCCGACCGCGTGTATCGCGGCGTGCTCACCGCGCTGGCTCTCACGCTGCCGCTGTTGCTGCTGGCGCTCGTGGGCGAGTTGGTCGTGAGCGCCCGGCCGGCGATCGCGCGGTTCGGCTTCCGTTTCCTGTGGTCGTCGGTGTGGGACCCCGTGGCGGGCGTCTTCGGCGCGGCGCCGATGATCTTCGGCACGCTCGCTTCCTCGCTGCTCGCGCTGCTCATCGCGGTCCCCCTGGCGCTCGGCGTCGCGATTTTCCTCACCGAGTTCGCCCCGAAGTGGCTGCGCCAGCCGATCGCATTCCTGGTCGAGCTGCTCGCGGCCATCCCGAGCGTGGTGTACGGCCTGTGGGGCGTCTTCGTGCTCATCCCGTTCCTGCGCGGCTACGTCGTGCCGCCGCTGCGCGCCGCGCTGGGCTGGACGCCGTTCTTCCAGGGCGTGTTCTACGGTAATTCCCTCCTCGCGGGCGGCGTCATTCTGGCCATCATGATCGTGCCCTACATCGCCGCCGTGTCGCGCGAAGTGCTGCTCGCCGTGCCGACGAGTCAGCGCGAAGCGGCGCTCGGCATGGGGGCGACGCGGTGGGAGGCGGTGTGGACCGTCGTCGTGCCGTACGGCCGCGCGGGCTTGATCGGCGCGGTCATCCTCGGCCTCGGCCGTGCCCTGGGTGAGACGATGGCCGTGACGATGCTGATCGGCAATCGCCACGACATCGGGCTCTCGGTCCTCCAGCCCGCCTACACCATGGCCGCGGCGATCGCCAACGAATTCAGCGAAGCGACCACCAATCTGTACCTCTCCGCGCTGTTCGAGGTCGGCCTCATCCTGTTCGTCATCACCGTGCTCGTCAACGCCCTGGCGCGCCTCATGATCTGGCGCGTGGCGCGGGGCACGGCCGTCGGGAGCCGCGCGCTGTGAGCGCCCGCCGCCTGCGGCGCCGCGTGGTCAGCGGCCTCATGACCGGTCTGGTGGGCGTGCTGTCGCTCGGCGCCGTCCTGGCGCTCGTGCTGATCGTCGGGCATCTGATCGCCAAGGGCGCGTCGTCGCTCGACTGGCGCTTTTTCGTCGCGAACCCCGTCCCCGCCGGCCAGTCGGGCGGCGGCGTGGCGAACGCGATCGTCGGGACCGGGATCATCGTGGGACTCGCCGCGCTGATCGGCCTGCCGATCGGCATCGGGACGGGACTCTACCTCGCGGAGTACGGCTCCGGGCGGCTGGGCTGGACGGTGCGGTTCGTGGCGGACGTCCTGAACGGCACACCGTCGATCGTGGTCGGGATCTTCGCCTGGACGTGGCTCGTCAAGCCGATGGGCCATTTCTCCGCGCTCGCCGGGAGCGTGGCGCTGGCCGCCCTGATGGTCCCCATGATCGCGCGGACGACGGAAGAAATGGTGCGCCTCGTCCCCCATTCGCTGCGTGAGGCCGCCCTGGCCCTCGGCTACCCCCGGTGGCGCACGTCGCTGCGCATCGTCGCACGCACCGCCTTGGCGGGGATCCTCACCGGCTGCCTCGTCGGCATCGCGCGGATCGCGGGTGAGACGGCCCCGCTCCTGTTCACCGCCCTCGGCAACCTGAACTTCAGCACCAGCATCCTGGAGCCGATGCAGACGCTGTCGCTCCAGATCTTCACCTATGCCACGGGGCCGTTCGACGAGTGGCATCGCCTCGCCTGGGCCGCGGCGCTCGTGCTCATGGCTCTGGTGCTGCTCCTCGCCGTCTCCGCCCGCTGGGCCATCCGGCAACGTCATGGCGCCGCTCGCTGACGTCCAGCTGCAGCTCGAAGCCGTGCGGCTCACGGCCCTGTACGGCCGGCGCGCCGTCATCGACGACGTGTCGCTGTTGTTTCCCGCGCGCACCGTCACCGCCATCATCGGGCCGTCCGGCTGCGGCAAGAGCACGTTCCTGCGCTGCCTGAACCGGATGCACGAGCTGTCCGAGGGCGGATGGGTGACCGGCACGGTGCGGCTCGACGGCGACGACATCTACGACGCGTCCGTCGACCCCGTTCAGCTGCGGCGCCGCATCGGCATGGTGTTCCAACGGCCCACGCCGTTCCCGACCATGTCGGTCTACGACAACGTGGCGGCGGGCCTGCGCGTGAACGGCCGACGCGCCCGTGCTGACCTGGACGCGATGGTCGAGCGCGCCTTGCGGCGGGCGGCCCTGTGGGACGAGGTGAAGGACCGCCTGCGGCACAGCGCCCTGGCGCTGTCGGGCGGCCAGCAGCAGCGCCTCTGTATCGCACGCGCGCTCGCGCCGGAGCCCGAAGTGCTGCTGCTGGACGAGCCCACCGCGTCGCTCGACCCCGCCGGCACGCAGCGCATCGAGGAGCTGTGTCACGAGCTCAAGGCCGACTACACGATCGTGATCGTGACCCACAACCTGCAGCAGGCCGCGCGCGTCTCGGACTACACGGCCTTCTTCTACATGGGCTACCTGGTGGAAGTGGGCCATACCGAGGAGCTGTTCACCAAACCGACGCGGGAGCGCACGGAGGCATACATTACCGGGAGGTTCGGATGACCACAGTCGGATTGACGGACAGTCGGACCATCGGACAGATCGGACGCTCGCACCGTCCGACCGTCCGACCGACCGACCGTCCGACTCCCGTCATCGACGTTCGGGCGTACGGCTTCTGGTACGGCGCCACGCAGGCGCTGTTCGACCTGACGTTCCAGGTGCCGCGCCGGGCGGTGACCGCCCTGATTGGGCCGTCGGGCTGCGGCAAGAGCACGTTCTTGCGCTCGATCAACCGGCTGAACGAGTTGATCCCCCACACGCGCCACGCGGGCGACATCCTGCTCGAGGGGGTCTCGGTATTCTCGAGCGGCACCGATCCCGTGGCCTTGCGCCGCGAGGTGGGCATGGTGTTCCAGCAGCCGAACCCGTTCCCCAAGACGATCTTCGACAACGTGGCCTACGGGCCCCGCATTAACGGGCTCGCGGCCGAGCGGGAGATGCCGGAGCGGGTCGAGCGCGCGCTGCGGCAGGCCGCGCTGTGGGACGAAGTGCAGGACCGGCTGCGCGCGCCGGGCACGAGCCTCTCGGGCGGGCAGCAGCAGCGCCTCTGCATCGCGCGGGCGCTCGCCAACGAGCCGGAGGTGCTCCTGATGGACGAGCCCTGCTCGGCGCTCGATCCCGCGGCCACACAGCGGATCGAGGAGCTGATGGTCGAGCTCAAGCAGAGCTACTCGATCGTCATCGTGACCCACAACATGCAGCAGGCGTCCCGCGTGTCGGATTTCGCCGGCTTCTTCTATCTCGGCCGCCTGATCGAGTTCGGCGATACCAAACAGATCTTCACGAGGCCCACGGACGAGCGTACCGAGGCCTACATCACGGGACGGTTCGGATGAATGCTGCCCTCGCGCATCGCCACTTCCACAACGAGCTGTCCGAGCTCAAAGCGAAGCTCCTCACGATGTCCGGGGAGGCCCAGGACGCCCTCGGGCGCGCGCTCGATGCGCTGTTGAAGCGCGACGCCGAGCTCTCACGCCAGGCGATCGCGGGCGATCGCGTGATCGACGCCCTCGAGCTCGAGATCGAGGAGACGGTGATCGACCTGCTCGCCACCCAGCAGCCGATGGCCCGCGATCTCCGCCTGCTCGTCGCCGCCACCAAGATCGCGAACGATCTGGAGCGCGTCGGCGACCACGCCGTCAACATCGCGCAGTCGGCCGAGCGATTGCTGAGCGCCCGACTGATCGCCCCGGAGCCCGAGTTGCTCGAGATGGCGCGGCAGGCGCGCGCCATGCTGTCGGGCGCGCTCGACGCCTTCGTGCGCGGCGATGCCGTCCTGGGTCGTGAGATCTGCCGGCGCGACGATTCCGTCGACGCCCTGCACCACTCCGTGTTCCGCATCCTGCTGACGCACATGATGGAGGACCCGCACATCATCGGGGCCGCCATGGAGCTGTTCCTCGTGAGCCGCAACCTCGAACGCGTGGCGGATCTCGCCACCAACATCGCGGAAGACGTCGTGTTCGTGGTGGAGGGAAAGACGATCAAGCACCACGCGGAAGAATAATGACGGGCGCGCGCCGGCGGGCGAGGTATTCGGGATTCACGAACAGTTTGATGAGCACGAGCCCGGCGACGAACCCGCCGACGTGCGCCCAGAACGCCACCCCGCCCTGGGTGCCGGCGACGGCGCCGACGGTCCCGAGCAGCAGCTGCAGCACAAACCAATAGCCGAGGATCACGTAGGCGGGCAGCGTGACGGTCGTCAAGAAGAAACCGAGCGTGATCAAGGTGTGCACCCGCACCAGCGGGTACAGCACGACGTACGCCCCCATCACCCCGCTGATCGCCCCTGATGCCCCGACCATCGGCACGCGGGAGCCGGGATCCACGAACAACTGGGTCGCCGCGGCCGCCACGCCGCACAGCAGATAGAACACCACGAACCGCGTGTGTCCCATCGAGTCCTCGATGTTGTTTCCGAACACCCACAGAAACCACATGTTGCCGATGATGTGCAGCCAGCCCCCGTGCATGAACATCGACGTGAGTACCGTCCACCAGTTCGGGCCGGCGGTGAGCACGCACTGCAGGCCCTCCCCGAGCGGCACGGCGGTGCCGGGCGGCACCGTGCCCAGCACAGCCCCGGGGATCAGTCCGAGTTGGCAGACTGACTGCGCCAGCGGCTCGGCCGCGCCGGCGCCCTGAACGAGCAGCCACGCCACGGCGTTCAAGATGATGATGCCGACGGTCATGAGCGGGGTCAGCTCGGTGGGATTCTCGTCCTTGTAGGGGATCACGGTTGTAAGATAACTGTCAGATTGGCACCTTTCATAGGCACGGGGCTTGCCTGTGCGACGACGTGTTAGCAGCGCGCATCAACCCCAGGATAAGGAGCACTCGTCATGGCTGAGAAAATCATCGGGATCGACCTCGGCACCACCAACTCCGTGGTGGCGGTGATGGAGGGTGGCGATCCCGTCGTCATCCCCAACGCCGAAGGCGGGCGGGTCACCCCGTCCGTGGTCGCATTCACGAAGGATGGCGAGCGGCTCGTGGGCCAGGTGGCGAAGCGGCAGGCCGTCACCAACCCGCAGAACACCGTATTCTCGATCAAGCGCTTCATGGGGCGGCGGATGAACGAGGTGGTGGAAGAGACGAAGCGCGTGCCGTACAAGGTCGTGGAGGGCCAGAATGGGCTCGCCTCGGTCGAGATCCAGGGGAAGCGCTACACGCCGCCCGAGCTCTCGGCGATGATCCTGCAGAAGATGAAGCAGACGGCGGAGGACTACCTCGGCCACAAGGTCGAGAAGGCCGTCATCACGGTCCCCGCCTATTTCAACGATTCGCAGCGCCAGGCCACCAAAGACGCCGGCAAGATCGCCGGGCTCGACGTGGTGCGCATCATCAACGAGCCCACGGCGTCGGCGCTGGCGTACGGCCTCGATAAGAAGAAGGAAGAGAAGATCGCCGTGTACGACCTGGGCGGCGGCACCTACGACATTTCGGTGCTCGAGCTGGCCGAGGGCGTGTTCGAAGTGAAGTCGACGAACGGCGATACGCACCTGGGCGGCGACGACTTCGACGCGCGCATCATGGAGTGGCTAGTCGCCGAGTTCAAGCGCGACCAGGGGATCGATCTGTCCAAGGATCCGATGGCCCTGCAGCGGCTCAAGGAAGCCGCCGAGAAGGCCAAGATGGAGCTCTCGACCGTGATGCAGACGGAGATCAATCTGCCCTTCATCACGGCGGACCAGTCGGGGCCCAAGCACCTGAACCTCACGCTCACCCGCGCCAAGCTCGAGCAGCTCGTGGACGATCTGGTGAAGCGGACCATTCCACCGATGGAGCAGGCGCTGAAGGACGCGGGGCTCAAGCCCACGGAGATCGACGAGGTGATCCTGGTGGGCGGCCAGACGCGGATGCCCAAGGTGCAGGAGACCGTCAAGAGCTTCTTCGGGAAGGAGCCCCACAAGGGGGTGAACCCCGACGAAGTCGTGGCGATCGGCGCCGCGATCCAAGGTGGTGTGCTCGCGGGCGAGGTGAAGGACGTGCTGTTGCTCGACGTCACGCCCCTGTCGCTCGGCATCGAGACGCTGGGCGGCGTCACCACCGTGCTCATCCCCCGCAACACCACGATCCCGACCAAGAAGTCGGAGGTCTTCTCGACCGCGGAGGACAACCAGACCACGGTCGAGATCCACGTGCTCCAGGGCGAGCGCCAGATGGCCAGCGACAACCGCACGATCGGCAAGTTCCAGCTGACGGGGATCCCCCCGGCTCCGCGGGGCGTGCCGCAGGTCGAAGTGACGTTCGACATCGATGCGAACGGCATTCTGCACGTGTCCGCCAAGGACAAGGCGAGCGGCAAGGAGCAGAAGATCCGCATCGAGGCCTCGTCCGGGCTGGGGGACAAGGACATCGACAAGATGGTCAAGGAGGCGGAGGCGCACGCGGCCGAGGACAAGCAGCGCCGGGAGGAGATCGAGCGGCGCAACCGCCTCGACACGCTGGTGTATGAGGTGGACAAGAACTCCAAAGAGTGGGTGGACAAGCTCGACGCCTCGCTCAAGTCACGGCTCGACAAAGGCGTCGAGGGTGCCAAGCAAGCCCTCCGCTCGGGCAGCGGGGACGAGATCTCCAAGGCACTGGAAGAGCTGCAGCAGGCATACTCCGCGGCAGGCGCGTCCCTGTATGCGGCCCAGCGGGGCGCGGGAGCGCCAGGCGCGGAGCAGCCGGCGGGCGGGGCGGAGAGCGCCCCGACGGACAAGAAAGAGAACGTCGTCGACGCCGACTATGAGATCGTGGACGACGACAAGAAGAAGTAACCCCTTCAACGGAAGAGACGGCGATGTCTGCACGTACGCGGGATTGGCTCAAGTTCGGAACTCTGGTGGCGATCGCCTTCGTGTTCGGCTTGGCGTTCGCCTCGACACTCAACCTGCCGAGCAAGGGCGGCGCGGCGGTTTCGAGCCTTCCGGCCCAGACCACGGCGCCCCTCGTCGCACCGGCCGTGAAGTCGGTGAGCGACCTCGGGGATGCCTTCGTGACGGTGGCGGAGCACGTGAAGCCGGCCGTGGTGTTCATCCGCTCGCAGCACGTGGAGCGCGGCGAGGCCCGCCGGCTTCCACCCGGGTTCGAGGACTTTTTCCCGAATCTCCGCCGCCGCCCGCAGGTCGAGCAGGGCTCGGGCTCGGGGTTCATCGTCTCGACCGACGGCTATATCCTCACCAACAATCACGTGGTCGCGGGCGCCGATAAGGTGACCGTGCGCCTGTACGACAAGCGGGAGTTCACCGCCAAGGTGGTGGGCACCGACCCGAACACCGACGTCGCGGTGATCAAGATCGACGCGCGCGCCCTGCCCACGGTTGCCTTCGGCAACTCGGACTCGACGCGCGTCGGCGAGTGGGCACTCGCGATCGGAAATCCGCTGGGCGAGGCGTTCGCGTTCACGGTCACGGCGGGGATCGTCAGCGCCAAAGGCCGCCTGCTCTCGGGGCTCCAGCAGACGCGCTACGCGATCCAGGACTTCATCCAGACCGACGCCGCCATCAATCCCGGCAACTCGGGGGGACCCCTGGTGAACATCCGCGGCCAGGTGGTCGGCATCAACTCGGCGATCGCCAGCGAGACCGGGTTCTACGCCGGCTACGGCTTCGCGATCCCGATCAACCTGGCGCGCACCGTGATGGACCAGCTGGTGAAGACCGGGCACGTGGAGCGCGCCGTGATGGGCATCTCGATCCGCGACGCCAACCAGGAGGACGCCGACGCGGTCGGCCTGAAGCAGATCGCCGGCGTGGTCGTGAACAGCTACACCAGCGACGACTCCCCCGCCAAGAAGGCGGGGATCCAGCCCGGCGACGTCATCGTGGCGCTGGACGGCCAAGCGGTGGACAACACGCCCCAGCTGCAGCAAAAGGTCGGCTTCAAGCGGCCGGGGGAGCCCGTCGACGTCACGCTGCTGCGCCAGGGCGGCGAGAAGAAGACCGTCACGGTGCGGCTCGCGCGCGCGCCGAGCGAGGCGGACAGCGAGGTCGCGACGGCCGGCTTGAAATCGAAGGGCGACGCCTCGAGCAAGGAAGAGATGCTCGGCATCTCGGTGGAAGCCCTCACACAGGACGACGCGCGCGACGCCAGGCTGCGGTCGGTGGTGGAGCGCGGCGGCGGGCTGGTGGTGACGGACGTCGCGCCGGATGGGCCCGCCTATCTGCGGCTGCAGTCGAGCGACGACCCCGGCGGGCCGGACATTATCGTCGCGGTGAACGGCGCGCCCATCCGCACCCGCACGGCGTTCCGCGAGGCGCTGCGCAAGGTCAAGCCGGGGGACGTCGTGACGTTGCAGGTCCTGCGGCGTGCTCCCGATACCGCGGACGGCTGGGCCGGCTTCGTGGTGCGTTTGCGGGCGCGCTAACGACGACACACTCGCGCCGGAAGTCCGCGAGTACACTCGCGGCTCGGCCCTGTCGGTAAACCGACGGCGGCTTCAGCCGCGCGCGGCGGGCGATCGCAGCAGTACCGCGCCGGTCACGACCTGCCAGAGGACGGGAAGCACGAAGGCCGCCTGGTCGGCCTTCGTGTCCTCCCGGAACAGCAACGCCAGCGCCATCGCCACGGCGCCGGCCACCACGCCGCTCGACCCCAGCCAGCGGGGCAACACCTTCCCGTTGACCACGCCCCACCCGACGAGAGAGGTCGAGAGCCCGAGCGCGAACCCGGCCACTCGCTGGGTCGCAAGGGCGAACGGATGGAGCATGTCGAACAGGAACACGGCTCGCGTCGCGGTCATGCCTGCCTCGGCCAGCGTGAAGCTCTGCGCCAGCGACCACCCCGCCCCCACCATGAACGCCACAATGATGCTCCACGCCGAGTAGGCGAACGTGCCGACGATGAGACCGGCGCGCACCGCGCTCTCGCCCGGCGTCGTCGCCTGCGCGCGCGCCAAGCCCACGAGCCCCGTGAGAGCCAAGGGGAAGCTGAACAGGAACGCCCAGTGGATCGCGCGCCATGCGTGGCACTGCGCGATGATGGTGAGCTGCGCCGCCCCGTCACCGGCGAGATCGGGGTGCAGCGCCCCCGCCGCGACGGTCAGGAGCGAGCCGACGAGGAGACACACAGGATAGATGAGCGGACGAGACAACCCCGTCACGGCGCCTCCTGACAGGTGGGCCCCAATCTAGCTCCCGCCCGGGGCGACGCTATATTGGCGGCACACCGACGCTCCGGAGGACGGATCATGCAGTTGTCGCGGATCCTGCGCGAAGGGTTCATCGCCGGATTGATCGGCGCCGCGGCGGTGGCCCTCTGGTTTCTGGCGATCGACGCGCTCGCCGGACGGCCGTTCTTCACGCCGGCGATGCTCGGCTCGGCGGTGTTCTTCCAGGCACACGACCCCACTCAAGTCGTGATCGCGTTCTCCCGCATCCTTCCCTATACGATGATCCACGTGTGCGCGTTCATCATCGTCGGCACGGTGGCCGCGGCGCTTGCCGCCGAGGTCGAAGAGGCCCCACCGACCCTCTATCTCATCGTCGTCACCTTCGCGGTGTTCGAGTTCGGCTTCTACATCATGCTCGCGGTGCTCGCCCAGCCCCTGCTGGGCGCGCTCACCTGGTGGAACGTCGCGATCGGCAACGCGATCGCCGCCTACGGCATGGGTTATTACCTGTGGCGGGAGCACCCCAAGATCAGAGAGGCCCTCCAGCGGCACCCCCTCGGGGAAACCGACGAGGGCGAGTAGCGTAGGCCTCCAGCGGCACCGCCCGCTCCGCGTCACCGGTCTCTTCCCGCGCGCTCCACCGGAACCACACCACGGTTGCGGCCACCCACAAGTAGATGGTCCCCACCACCCACATGAGGAGACCGCCCAGCTGCTGGTCCGCGAGCGGGGTCAGGCCCCACACGCGCGGCGCCGCGGCGTAGAAGGGGTACAGCACACCGTCGGCGAGGGTGATCATCGCGCCGGCGAGCGTCATCGGGAGACCGAGGACGAAGAGGTAGAGGAGCTGGGTCGGGTAGCTCGCCCGGGGCAGCTCCGGCACCGGCGACAGAATCGGCCACCACATGATCACCGCCGTGGCGATGAAGACCAGGTGCTGCACGATGTGCAGTGCATGGTGCGCGAGCGCCGCTTCGTAGAATTGCGGGAAGTGCCACAGCGTGATGGGCACGGAAAAGAGCAGGCCCGCGGCGAGCGGGCGCGTGGCCCAGCGGGCAAACGACGCGACCCAGTGAGGCCCGAGCAGCGGCCGCACGACCGACGCGGGCGTCCCATACAGCAGCAGCGGTGGAAAGACGAGAGTCAGCGTCAGGTGCTGCACCATGTGGGCGCTGAACAGGTAGCCATCCGAGAGGTTGTGCAGCGGGCCGTTGAGCGCCAGCCCCAGCACCGCCAGCGCCCCTGCGAACGACGCGACGCGCCGGCGCGGCGCCCCCCCCGCGAGCCCTCCCCAAAACACATAGAGCCCGCCCAACAGGACGAGCCCGATGATCACGCTGGGATGGAGGTCCCATTGCTGCCAGGGCGACTGCACCGTCACCCCGCGCCCGCCGCCCCCCGGAGCGTCAGCGCCCCGAAGAAGAGGAGCAGCAGCGCCACCATCACGCCCACGGCGAGCACCAGCGGCGCGCCGAACAGGAAGGTGAAGAACGTGTTGTCGGCCTTCAAGTGCATGTAGAACATCACCACCAACGCGAACTTCGCGGCCGACAGCACGAGCAGCACCGGCACGAGTACGGCGTGGAACGCCGGCACGTAGAACACGCCAACCTCGAGCACGGTGAGGATCACGAGGGCCGCAGCGACGCGCAGATAGACGTCGACGGTGGGATGCTGGTGCTCTTCGCTCATTGGATCAGGTAAACCACGGTGAAGATGATGATCCACACCACGTCCACGAAATGCCAGTACAGGCCCGTGATCTCCACCGTCATGGCGTTGGCGGGCCCGAGCTTCCCTTGCAGGGCGCGTACCCACAGGGTGAGAAGCCACAGCACCCCCACCGCGACGTGCGCGCCGTGCGTCCCGGTCAGCACGAAGAACGTGCAGCCGAACAGGTTGGTCCCGATCGTCAGGCCCTGGTGGACGAACTCGGTGAACTCGATCACCTGGCCGCCCAGGAACACCAGTCCGAGCAACGCCGTCGAGAACAGCCAGATCTTTCCCCACTTCATGTCGCCGCGCTGCACCGCCGCGAGCGCCAGCACCATCATGAGGCTCGACATCAGGAGGTCGAACGTGCTGACCGACGTAAACGGGATATTCAGGATTTCGTGCGGATACGGCCCGACGACGCTTCTCCCCTTGTAGACCAGATACGTCGAAATGAGCGACGTGAACAGCAGGCACTCCGAGCCGATGAAGGCCCAGAACGCCATTTTTCTGTTGTCGAGCCCCAGGCTGGTATGGTGCGTGGTCGCGCCAGCGTGCGTCATCGCTCAGACCTCAAAGGGCTCGAACGCCCAGCGATAAATGCCGAACAGCAAGACGGCGGCGCCCAGGAACGCGACCCACAGGGTGTGGGTGAGGGGCGCGAGCGCCATGACCGGCAGGCCGAGCGCCGCGACCACAGGCCACCAGGAGCCGCCAGGCACGTGGATCGGCGCCGGCGGCAGGGCGGGCGGATCCGTCATGGGCCCGTGGTGCTCGGTGCGCCAGCGCGGCAACCGGTTCGCGACGGTGGGGATCACCGAGAAATTGTAGACCGGCGGTGGCGACGGGATGCTCCACTCGAGGGTCGCCCCGCCCCACGGATCGTTCGGGGCGCGTTGGCCACGGCGGCGCGTGCGCACGAAGTTATACACGAGCACGAGGATCGAGACGGCGATGAGGAACGCGCCGACGGTGGACACGAGGTTCAACGTGCTCACCCCAAGGTCCGGCCCGTACGTGTAGATGCGGCGCGGCATTCCCAGCAACCCGATGAAGTGCATCGGGAAGAACGCCAGGTTCATCCCCACGAATTGCAGCCAGAAGTGCCACTTCCCGAGCCGCTCGGAGAGGAGCCGCCCCGTCATCTTGGGCCACCAGTAGTAGATCCCGGCGAACAGGCCGAAGATCGTGCCGCCGAACAGCACGTAGTGGATGTGCGCCACGACGTAATAGGTGTCGGTCTGCTGCAGGTCGGCGGGGGGGGAGGCGTGGGTGACGCCCGACAGCCCGCCGATGACGAACATCGCGATGAAGCCGACGGCGAAATGCAGCGCGGTGGTGCCGCGGATGGCGCCGCCCCACAGCGTGGCGATCCAGTTGAAGATCTTCACGCCGGTGGGCACCGCGATGAGCATGGTCGTGGCGGCGAACACCGAGTCGGCGATGGGCCCGAGGCCGACCGAGAACATGTGATGGCTCCACACCCCCCACCCCATGAAGCCGATCAGGATCCCCGAGTAGACGACGACCGGGTAGCCGAACAGCGGCTTGCGGGAGAACGTGGGCAGCACGTCCGAGACGATCCCCATCGCCGGCAGGATGAGGATGTACACCTCCGGGTGGCCGAACAGCCAGAACAGGTGCTGCCACAGGAGCGGGGTCGCGCCCGCCTCGTGCACGTAGAAGTGCGTGCCGAAGAAGCGGTCGAACATCAGGAACACGAGCCCCACGGTGATCACCGGAAATGCGGTGATCACCAGGAACTGCGTGACGAGCGTCATCCACGTGAACACGGGGAGCCGCATCATCTTCATTCCCGGCGCCCGCAGGTTCAGGATGGTGACGATGAAGTTGAAGCCGGCCGCGAGCGACGAAATGCCGAGCACCTGCAGGCCGAGGAGCCAGAAGTCGATGTTCGGGCCCGGGGAGAACTGGCGCTCCGTCAAGTTGGCGTAGCCGAACCAGCCGCCGTCCGGGGCGACGTTCAGCATGCCGGCGTGGAACAGTGGTCCCGTCACCCAGCTGGCGTTCAGCAGCAGACCGCCAGACAGGAAGACCCAATAGCTGAACGCGTTGAGCCGCGGGAACGCCACGTCGCGCGCGCCGATCTGCAACGGCACGATATAATTGAAGAAGCTCGCCGATAAGGGCATCAGGGCGAGGAACACCATCGTGGTGCCGTGCATCGTGAACAGCTGGTTGTACGTCTCGGCCGACACGACGTGCCCGTTCGGCTGGGCCAGCTGCGCGCGAATGAGCAGCGCCTCGACGCCCCCGATCAGGAAGAAAATGAACGCGGTCCAGAAGTACAGCAGACCGATGCGCTTGTGATCGGTGGTGGTGAGCCAGCTCTTGAGACCCCGCGCTTCGCTCATTTCAGGCTCTCGAGATAGGCGACCAGTGCCGCGATGTCGGCGTCGGTGAGCGGCGGCTGCATGCGCGTCATGAGCGACCCGGGTTTCAAAGACGGCGCGTCGGCGATCCAGCGAGCCAGGTACGCGGAGTCATTGGGGAAGAGTCCGCTCGCGATCGTGGTCCGGGTGCCGACGTGCGTGAGGTTCGGCCCGATGACGCCCGGCGAGACGCCCTGGATCGTATGGCAACCGATACAGGCGCTGCGCGCGTAGACGGCCTTACCGCGCTCGGCGAGGGTCCCCGGCGCCGGAGCGGCCGGCCCCGCCAGCTGCACCGTCGCCCAGCGCCCGAACCCGGAGTCCGAGTCGACGACGACGCGAAGTCGCATGTTGGCGTGGGAGACGCCGCAGAACTCGGCGCACTGACCCGTGTAGTCGCCCAGCTGATCGGGGCGAAAGGCGATCCGAGTCACGTGGCCGGGGATGGCGTCGCGCTTGCCGCCGAGGCGTGGTATCCAGAACGAGTGGATCACGTCTGCCGAGGTGATGGAGAGCTGCACCGCCCTGCCGAGCGGGACGTGCAACTCGTTCGCCGTGACGAGCCCGAGCTCCTGGTAGCGAAATTCCCACCACCACTGGTGACCGATCACGTCCACTTTGACGGCGTCGGCAGGCGCTTCGCCGGCGGTCGCGAAGATCGTACGGACCGTCGGCACGGCCACGAAGACGAGGATAGCCGCCGGGGCGAGGGTCCAGGCGATTTCCATCAGGGTGTGGCCGTGCGTCGGCCTGGGGGCGGGGCGGCCTTCGCGGTGGCGGAAGCGGACGAGCGCGACGACGAGCAGCAGCTCCACGACCACGAACACGGCGGCGGCCCACCAGAAGATGTTGGTGAAGAGGACGTCGGTGGCCCGCGCGAAATCGGAGCGGGGGTGGAGCGTCGACTGGGGGAACGGACCGCCGCACCCGGAGATGGCGAGCGCGGCGGTGAGGAGCCAGAGTCGAATGCGCGGCACGGCTACAAGAGTCCCCAGGTGACGGTCACGAAGCATGGGACACTAGCACGGCGGCGGGCAAGCGTCAACGAAGGCGCGCCATTGTTGATCGCGCGTTGACGCCTCGAGCACACAATTCGGGTTGCCATGGCCGCCGAGCGCGCCTACGTTCCCGTCGTGCCTCCGCCCAGCGAGCTGATGACCGCGGACGATCTGCTCCGGACCCTCGTTCCCGACAAGCGGACGGAGCTCGTGCGGGGCGTGTTGGTTGTGCGCGAGCCGGCCGGCTCGAGGCACGGGCTCGTGACGATGAATCTCGGCACCGAGCTCGCCGTGCACGTGAAGCACACCGCTGCGGGTGGCGTGTACGCGGCGGAAACCGGCTTCAAGCTGGCCACCAATCCCGACACGGTTCGCGCTCCTGACATCGCCTTCGTCACGCGCGAGCGACTGCCGCCTCCCAGTGCGACGGGATACCCCGCGCTCGCCCCGGACCTCGCCGTGGAAGTCCTGTCGCCCGGGGACCGCCCCGGCGAAGTGCTCGCCAAGGTCGCCGATTGGCTCTCCGCCGGGACGAGGCTTGTATGGGTCCTCGATCCAGACCGCCGCCTCGCGCGTATCTATCGCGCTGACGGCAGCGAAACGCTCGTGACGAGGGAACGTGCGCTCGACGGAGAGGATGTGCTGCCCGGGTTTACCTGCCCGCTCGAATCCATCCTGTAGGCACCCGATCTCCTCGAAGCCGGCGACCGCCAGGCGTCAACGAAGCCGCGCCGTCACCTCGAACTCCGCCTCCAATCCGCCGACCGAGCTCCCGCCCACGAATACCCGGAACGTGCCGGGCTCCACGACGAACTTCATGTCCCGGTTGTAGAGGCCGAGCTCCTTGGCCGTGAGCTGGAAGTCCACGGTGCGCGCTTCACCCGGCTTGAGGGAAACCCGACGGAACCCCGCGAGCGCGCGGACGGGCCGTGTCACGCTCGCGACTTCGTCGTGCAGGTAGAGCTGGACGATCTCGGCACCCTCGCGCGCTCCAGTGTTGGTCACCGTGACCGACACGCGCAGGGTCCCGGTCGGCGTGATGCGGGGCGCGCTGAGCCGCAGGTCCGAGTACCCGAACGTGGCATAGCTCAACCCGTGACCGAAGGGGAAGAGCGGAGTCACGGGCAGGTCGGTGTACTTGGACGTGTACTTGTCCGCCCCGGTCGGACGCCCCGTGTTCTTGTGGTTGTAATAGAGGGGAATTTGACCGACGGCGCGGGGGAAGGTCACGGGCAGCTTGCCGCTCGGGCTCACGTCACCGAACAAGACCGCTGCGAGCGCGGGGCCCGTCTCTAGCCCTAGGAACCAGGATTCCACGATCGCGGGCACGTGCTCCGCGGCCCACGGTATGGTGAGGGGCCGGCCGCTCATGACGACGAGCACGATGGGAGTACCGGTTGCGTGAATCGCCTCGAGCAACCGCGGCTGGATGCCAGGCAAGTCGATGTTGGCGCGACTCGCGGCCTCGCCGCTCATGTCCCCCGCTTCGCCCAGCACCAGCACAGCGACGTCGGCCTGTTTCGCCGCCGCGACGGCATCGGCGAATCCCGCTGTCGCGGTGTCGGTGATGCCACAACCCTTCGCATACAGGACGCTCACGCTGCCGGCGCGCTGTTTGATTCCCTCGAGCGGGGTCACGGCGTCGCGCGGGTCGCCGCGGCCGGGCCAGGAGCCGAGCGCCGCGACCTTGTCGTCGGCGAGCGGGCCGATAACGGCGACGGTGCGCACGCGGGACCCGAGCGGCAGGAGCTGCGCGTCGTTCTTGAGCAGGACGATCGACTCTTCCGCCACGCGACGCGCCAGCTGGCGGTGCTCGGGCGCGAGTAATACCGATCGCTCGCGCTCTGGCGTAGCGCCGTGGTAGGGATCGTCGAACAGGCCGAGGGCCGCCTTGGCCCGGAGCACGCGGCGCACCGCCTCGTTCACCACCGCCATTGGAATGCGCCCTGCCCGGACCAGGGCCGGGAGATCGTCGACGTAGATCCGGCTTACCATGTCCATGTCCACGCCGGCCTCGAGCGCGAGCTTCCCCGCGTCGGCGCGCGAGCCCGCGACACCGTGGTTCAGAAGCTCCGCGACTGCGGTCCAGTCGCTCACCACGAAGCCCCGGAAGCCCCACTCGCGGCGCAGCAGCGTGGTCATGAGCCAGGGACTGGCGGTGCTCGGGATGCCACCGATCTCGTTGAACGCCGTCATGACGGTCGCGGCGCCGGCGTCGACCGCGGCTCGGTAGGGCGGCAAGTACACCTCGCGTAGCGTGCGCTCGGACAGATCGACGGTGTTGTAGTCCCGGCCGCCCTCGGCGCCGCCGTAGGCGCCGAAATGCTTGACTGTCGCGAGCACCGCGTCCGGTGAGCGCAAGTTGGGGCCCTGAAAGCCGCGCACTCGCGCCGCCGCCATCGCCGATCCGAGGTACGGATCCTCGCCCGAGCCTTCTGAGATCCGGCCCCAGCGCGGATCGCGGGCGATGTCCACCATGGGCGCGAACGTCCAGTGCACGCCGGCCGCCGCGGCCTCCCGGGCGGCGACGCGAGCGGCGGCCTCCACGGCCTCCGGGTCCCACGAAGCGGTCTCACCGAGCGGAATCGGGAAGATGGTCCGGTAGCCGTGGATCACGTCCTGGCCGAAGATCAACGGGATGCGGAGCCGCGATTCTGTCACGGCGATGTGCTGCGCGTCCCGTGTCGCGGCCGCCCCGGTGAGATTGAAGAGGCTGCCGACGAGACCCTTGCGCACGAGGTCCGACTGCTCGGGGCTCGGCTGATTGTCCACGGAGAGCTGGTTGAGCTGGCCGAGCTTCTCCTCTACGGTCATGCGGGCGAGGAGGGCGTCGATCTTTTGGTCGGCGGCGGAGCGCTGCGCGGACGCAGGTCCGGCGCCGATGAGGGCCAGGGCGACGAGCAACGCCGTGAACAAACCGCTATGCGAGCGCATCGGGATCCGTTTGAGAAAGAGAGAGTGGGAAGGCGGCGCTCCCAATCTACGCGGCGGTCACCGACCTTGACAAACCCCAGCGGGCGCGTGATAACCGTGGCAACCGCATTTTCTCGGAGACGAGTCCATGGGCTGTTCCCGCCTGTTCCCGATGACCCTCGCCGCCACCCTACTCCTGCTGGCATCCAACGAACCGCTGTGGGGACAAGAGGGCCAGTTCCGGGTGACGGGTACCGTCACCTCGGCCACGGACGGTAGCCCGCTCCCGGGGGCGAGGGTGGTCGTCAAAGGGACCAGCACCGGCACACTCACCGGCGCCAACGGTCGCTACGCCATCGATGCTCCCAGCCCGAATGACACGCTGTCCTTCGCATTCATCGGGTACCACCCCGTCGCGGTCGCGATCGCGGGACGCCCGGTCGTCAACGCGACGATGGAGGCAGGGGCGGTGATGATGGAAGAAGTCGTCGTGACCGGCTATGGCACCCAGCAACGGCGCGACGTCACCGGGGCGGTGGCGAGCCTCAACGCCGAGGACCTCACTCCCGTCCCCACGGCGTCCGTCGACCAGACGCTGCAGGGTCGGGTCGCCGGGGTGCAGGTGACGCCGGCGTCGGGCAAGCCGGGTGACAAGGCGATCGTGCGCATCCGCGGGGTGGGCACGCTCAACGACGCGTCCGCGCTCTACGTCGTGGACGGCATGCTGACCGACGATGTCTCGTTTCTACAGGCGAACGACATCGCGTCCGTCGAGGTCCTCAAAGACGCCTCGGCCACGGCGATCTACGGCTCCCGCGGCGCCAACGGCGTGATCATCATCTCCACCAGGCGGGGGCGTCTGGAACGGCCCACGAGCTTCACTGTCAACGCCTACGCCGGCTCCCAGAGCGTCCAGCACCGTGTCGATCTCGTCAATGCCCACGATTACGCGATACTCGCAAACGAGCTGTTGGAGAACTTGAACCCCGGAGCGCCGCCCTATTTCCCGAATCCGGATACCATCGGCCTGGGAACGGACTGGCAGAAGGCGCTATTCGAAACGGCGCCGATCCAGAACTACCAGGTCTCGAGTTCGGGAGGCACTGACAAGATCACGTACTACTTGAGCGGCAATTACTTCCGCCAAGCGGGCGTGGTCCCGCATTCGGACTTCAACCGCGTCACCCTGCGTCTGAACAACGACTATCGGTTGACCGATCACCTCCTGTTCGGGCACAACATCGCGGTCTCGTATGCGACGGACGAGCGACCCCCTGACGTGCTGAGCGTGATCTACCGCGCGGATCCGACCATCACAGCGCGAAATCCGAACGGCACGTTCGTTGACGGAAACGTGCGCTCTTCGGCGGGGAATCCCGCGGCGACGGTGTTCTACACGCGCAACGACGAGAGTAACGCGCGCGTGGTGGGCAATTTGTTCGGCGAGCTGAATCTCCCCCACCATTTCACGTTCCGGTCCAGCTTCGGCTTGGACCTCGGTCGCTCGCAGTTCCGGAGCTTCGTGCCGGTCTACTCCGTCTCGCCCCTGCAGAAGAACGACGTGTCCAACGTAGACGTCGAGACGGGCGCGAGCAGCTCCTGGTTGTGGGAGAACACGCTCACCTACAACTATCAGGCGGAGCGCCACCGCCTCAACGTACTGGCCGGTATCACCGCCCAGTCGTTCTACAACGAAAACCTGGGCTGCGGGCGCACCAACATTCCCGGCGAAGACCCGAGCCTGTGGTACTGTAACGCCGGCGCCGCTGTCGGGCAGACCAACGTCAACTTTGCGTCGGACTGGAAGATGCTCTCCTACCTGTTCCGCACCAACTACACTTTCAAGGACCGGTACTTGTTCACGGGCTCGCTCCGCATCGACGGTTCCTCGCGATTCGGTGCGTCCAACCGCTACGGCTACTTCCCGTCGTTCGCGGTGGGGTGGAACGTGAAGGAGGAGCCATTCCTGCGGGACAAAACGCTCTTCACGGCCCTCAAGCTGCGCGCCAGCTGGGGACAGATCGGTAACGACAAGATCGGCGCCTATCCGGGAGTCCCGATCGTCACCGGCAACTTGAACGCCGTCTTCGGGACCGGTCAGACACTCCAGTACGGCGCCAGCCCCATCGAATTGGCCAACCCGCTCGTCAAGTGGGAGAAGTCGTCCCAGACGGACATCGGCGCCGACATGGTGCTGTTCAACGGTCAGCTCGAGGCGACGCTCGACTACTACCACCGCCTCACCGACGGTATTCTGGTCCAGGTCCCGATCCCGAACTACATCGGCGTGTCGACCCAACCCTTCGTGAACGCGGCGAAAGTCCTCAACACCGGGCTCGAGGGCACGTTCGCCTGGCGCCGCAAATTGGGCGCCGCCGACCTCGATCTGGGCCTGAACGGCGCCACGATCAGCAACACCGTGAAAGCGCTCGGCCAGGGCAACAGCCAAATCCTCGCCGGCGGGCTGGGGAACGAGGTCGCGTACACGACGCGCACGACGGTCGGCCAACCGATCGGCTGCTTCTGGGGCTTGAAGGTGCTGGGAGTCTTCCAGACGCCCGCGGAGATCGCCAGCTCACCCAACCGCAACGTCGGCGAGCAGCCCGGCGACTTGCGGTTCGTCGATACGAACGGCGACGGCACGATCACCGATGCCGACAAGGCGTCTCTCGGCTGCCCGATCCCGGACGTCGTGTACGGGTTCAACAGTCGGCTGCGTTGGGGTAACTTCGATCTCTCGGCCAACTTCAGCGGACAAGCGGGTAACAAGCTGTTCAACGGCAAGAAGGCTGTGCGCTTCGGCGTCGAGAATTTCGAGACATCATACCTGAAGGCATGGACCGCCTCCGGTACGAGCAACCGGGAGCCGCGCGTGACGACCGCCGGCAACAACTACGTCGCCTCCGACCGATTTATCGAGGACGGCTCGTTCCTCAAGCTGCAGAATGTGCAGCTCGGCTATCGGCTGCCGGCGCAGCTGACGCACGGACTGAGCGTCGAGCAGGCCAGGATCTATGTAAGCGGAACCAACCTGTTCACTGTTACGAACTACACCGGCTACACGCCCGAACTCCCGGGAGGGTCGGTGATCGCCAGCGGGATCGACACGTTTGGGGGGATTTTCCCACCTGCTCGGACGTTCACCGTGGGCGTGGATGTGACGTTTTGAGACGAGTTAAACCGGATACTCCATCGATTCGAGGCCGAATCATGAGAACTTCACTGGTGATGGGCCGCAGGATCTGCCTCCTGACCGCTCTGGGCCTGATCGGGTGCGACTTCCTCTCGACCGAGCCGAAGGGCGTGCTCACGACGGAGAACTTCTTCAAGACGCCCGATCAAGCCGTTCAGGCGACCAATGCGACGTACAACATGCTGCGCGAGTGGCAGGTCCACGTCTTCTCGTGGATCGGGCTGACCGACATCGTGTCGGACGACGCCACCAAGGGGAGCACGCCGGGCGACGCCAGCTTCCTGGGCGACCTCGACAACCTCACCTTCGATCCCGGAAATCTCGCCTTCGCGGATCCCTGGGCCGGGTATTACAAGGGGATTTATCGGGCCAACGTGGCGATCCAGCACATCCCCGACGTCTCCATGGACGCGACGCTCAAGGCACGGCTCATCGGCGAGAACAAGTTCCTGCGCGCGTACTACTACTTCTTTCTCGTGCGGGCGTTCGGCGGCGTGCCGCTCCTGACGCAGCCCCTCACGCCCGGCGAGTTCATCCAGCCACGAGCCACATCTGCCGAGGTCTACGCCCTGATCGTACAGGACCTCCAGGATGCCAGCGCCGCGCTCCCGAAGAAGTCGCAATACGCCCCGGAGGACCTGGGTCGGGCCACCAAGGGCGCCGCGCAGGCGATGCTGGCGGAGGCCTACCTCTACTTGAAGGACTATCCGCACGCCCTCGCGTACGCGGATTCGGTCATTGCTTCGGCCGAGTACAGCCTGTTCGCGGATTACAGCACACTGTTCACTCAAGCAGGTAAGAACTCGTCCGAAGGCGTCTTCGAAGTCGAAGCCGCTGTGATGCCGGGGAGCGGCTGTTCGCCGGGCGACGGATGCTCCAACGTTCAGTATGCCGAGGTGCAGGGCGTGCGCGGCACGCCGAACATCGGTTGGGGGTTCAACACGCCGGCACCCGAGCTCGAGGCCGGCTACGAGCCGGGCGATCCGCGCCTCGAGGCCACCATCCTCTATCCGTGGGAGCTTCTCCCGGACGGCAGCCCCCGCGTCGTGTACTTCAACCCGAGCATGCTGAACAACCGGTACAATCAGAAGGTGTTCGTGTCGCCCGACAACCCCGGGGGGACCTTCAATGCCGGGATCAACATCCGGCGCGTCCGGTACGCCGACGTGCTGTTGATCGCGGCCGAGGCGGCGTATCAGACGGGGGACGTCGCGAAGGCGACGACTTACCTGAACCAGGTCCGTGCTCGTGCCCGCGGTGGGCCCGCTGCGAAGACCCTGGGCTTCACCGCCGAACAGCTCGCCACGTCGATCGCCGAAACGGTACTGGGTCTGGCCGCCGGCACGAGCCGCGTATTCGTGCGGTACGCGAACCCCAATGGCGCGGCCTATGCTGCGGGGCTCCGGAGCTTCGCTGCCGGGTGCGCCGACGTCGGCTGCGCGTCTGCCGCCATTCCGCCGGTGCGGGTCGACACCGTGGACATCATCCAATCCGTGAACGGCACTGCGGTGACGACGCCCAGCGACTACTTCACCGCGGTCAACGGAACGATTGCTGGCTCGCCGGTCACGCTCCAGGTGCAGCGGCTGGCCCGAGCCAACCCGACGGCTCCGCTCACGAGCCAGGCGCTCACGATCCCGATTACATCGCAGAACCTCCTACCCGACGTAGCGGCCGCGGGACAGGCGCTGCTCGACGCCATCTGGCAGGAGCGCCGGGTGGAGCTGGCGATGGAGCAGCAGCGCTGGTTCGACATTCGCCGGCAGGATGGTGTCACCCCGGGCCGCGCGGCCCTGTTGATGGCCGCGGCGGGCAAGACCTTCGTCGCGAGAGACACGTTGTATCCGATCCCGTCCGGCGAAGTGCAGATCGCCGGGCTGCAGCAGAACCCCGGCTACTGAGGAGGAGCATCGAGTGGGGGCGGGCAGGGTCTTGGGGCTCGCGGCGGCGACGGGGGGATTGCTGGGGTGTGCCTATCCACCCGTGTTCCCGGCACCATCAGGCGCACACCCGGACGGAATGACCACGAGCGCCGTGTCCACGGTGAGCGGCGAGGACCTGCACGGGATCCCCACCGCGCGGGTGGAGGAGCTGCTCGAGGGTCGGAGCGCCGGCGTCCAAGTGATCCGGTGGCCGGGCGGCGGCATTTCCGTCCGCATCCGGGGCCGGAGCTCTATCTACGGCGACAATGAGCCGCTGTATGTGATTGACGGCATGCCGGTGGAGATGACCGCCGGACACGGCCTGTCGTGGCTCAACCCGGGCGACATTCAGCGGATCGAGGTCTTGAAGGATGCCAGCGCGACAGCCGTCTACGGCATGCGTGGGGCGAACGGCGTTGTGCTGATCACGACCCGGCACGGCGAACGGGCCCCTGAGTAAGCCCGGCGTTGGTTCGTTCGTCGCGCTGCTCCTCTGGGCCGGCGGCGCGGCGGCTCAGACTGCGCACGATCGGCACGTCTTCTTCGAGCGCAGCCTCACCGACACCACGTACTACTCGAGCGAAGCCAGGGCGATCGTCCCCAGCACGCTGGACGCCGTACGCGGGAAGCTCCCGGTCGAGACGGTGCACGCGTTCACTCCGCCGAACGCGCTGCGGCTGGCGTGGACCTCCCGTCCCGGCGGCACTTGGCACGCCGGGATCCGGCGGGAGGCCTGGCGCAATCAAGCGCCTGCGTTCGACGGCGACTCCCTCGTGTTCCGGGGCTACACGGCGCAGCCGATCCTCCCCAACGCGCTGCCGCTGATCGGGATCGAGGACGGGCAAGGACTGCGGCGGGAGGTGAGACTCGTCGATCATTACAAAGACGGGCTCCCGGCAGGGCGGTGGGTGCGGGTTGCGATCCCCATCGGGCCGTTGACCATGACGCTCCAGGACGGGCGGACCTTCGACCCGCACCGGGCTACTGTCGTGTTCTTCCAGCAATGGCTCGATGACGGCGCCCCGCACACGCTCTACATCGACGAGATCGCGATCACGAGCGGTGACCCCGCCGACACCACGCCACCGCCCGTGCCGCGCGGCCTGTCGGCGCGCGGCTTTGAGCGGCACATCGAGCTGGCGTGGGAGCCGGTCCAGGCCCCCGATCTCCGCGGTTATCGGATCGAGCGGTCGACCGACGGCAAGCGCTTCGAGACCATCGACGTGCAGTCGTCCTGGTTCAGCCGGTACGTGGACTACCTGGGCGCACGCCCGCGTCGCGCCACGTATCGCGTCCGCGCGCTCGACTCGAACGACAACGCGTCGCCGCCGTCGGAGCCTGTCAGTGCGGCGACGCGACCGATGACCGACGATGAGCTGTTGACCATGGTTCAAGAGGCGTCGTTCCGCTACTACTGGGACGGCGCGCATCCGAACGCGGGGCTGGCACTCGAGAGCCGGCCCGGCGACCCCGATCTCGTGGCCACCGGCGCTTCCGGCTTCGGCATCATGGCACTCGTGGTGGGCACGGAGCGCGGCTTCATCACCCGCGCGCAGGGCACGGCGCGCATGCGACAGATCGTCGATTTCCTCGAGAAGGCAGACCGGTTTCACGGCGTCTGGCCCCACTTCATGAGCGGGCGCACCGGCCGCGTGATTCCCCTGTTCGGCCGCTACGATGACGGCGGCGACCTGGTCGAGACCGCCTTCCTCGCTCAAGGGCTGCTGGCCGCGCGCCGGTACTTCAAGGCCGACCGCGCGCTGTACGACCGCATCACGGCGCTGTGGGAAGGCATCGAATGGAGCTGGCACCGCAAGACTCCTGACGGCGCTTTCCTGATCTGGCACTGGTCGCCGGACTACGCCTGGAATCTCGAGCACCCGCTCATCGGGTGGAACGAGACGATGATCGCGTATCTCCTGGCCGTCGCCTCTCCCACGCACGGCGTGCCGGGAGAGATGTACTACAGCGGCTGGGCGAGCCAGTCGCAGCGTGCGGTGGAGTATCGCCGGGGCTGGGGCCAAACGAGCCACGGCGATCACTACGTGAACGGGCACCGCTATTACGGCATCGAGCTGCCGGTCGGCGTGGCCACCGGGGGACCGCTCTTCTTCACCCACTACTCGTTCCTCGGCTTCGATCCGCGCGGCAAGCGAGATCGCTACACCAACTATTTCGACAACAACCGCCGCATCGCGCAGATCAACCGGGCCTACTGCATCGACAACCCACGCAAGCACCGAGGCTATGGCGCGGCGGCCTGGGGATTGACGGCGAGCGACGGACCCTGGGGCTACGAGGCGCATGAGCCGGCGCCGCATGTCGACACCGGTACCCTTACCCCGACCGGCGCCCTGGCCTCCTTCCCGTACACGCCGGACGCGTCCCTGGCGGCCCTGAAGCACTTCTACCGCGATCTCGGCCGCCAGCTGTGGGGCGAATACGGCTTTCGCGACGCCATCAACTTCGACGAGAACTGGGTCTCGCCGATCTTCATGGGCCTCAACCAGGCGCCGATCGTGGTGATGATCGAGAATTACCGCACCGGGCTCATCTGGAATCTGTTCATGGCGAATCCGGAGATCGGCACCGCCCTCGACAAGATCGGGTTCGTCCCGGACCAGAAGCGATGATGCCGCTGCGGACGGCGTTGCTCCTGGCCCTGCCGCTGGGCGCGTGCGCCCCGAACTCGGACGGCGGCCCGCCCCCACCGCCCCCAGACTCGGCCCGCGCCGCCGCGTTCCTCGACACCCTCGAGGAGCGCACCTTCCATTACTTCTGGGATCTCACGAACACCCAGAACGGGCTGACGCCGGACCGCGCGCCGTCCCAGTCGTTCTCGAGCATCGCGGCCGTGGGCTTCGCCCTCACGGCGTACCCGATCGGCGTGGAGCGCGGCTACATCACACGCGCCCAGGCGGCCCAGCGGACCATCACGACGCTGCGGTTCTTCTGGACCGCCCCCCAGGACTCCACAATCTCGGGCTCGACCGGCTACCACGGGTTCTTCTATCACTTCCTGGACATGAGCAGCGGGCTCCGCTTCCAAAACGTGGAGCTCTCCACCATCGACACCTCCCTGCTGCTCGCGGGGATCCTGTTGGCCCAGTCGTACTACGACGGCCCCGATCCGGTCGAAGCCGAGATCCGCGCGCTCGCCGATTCCATTTACTTCCGCGTGGACTGGAACTGGGCGCAGGCGCGGCAGCCCGCCGTCAGCATGGGCTGGCATCCGGAAGGCGGGTTCATCCCCGCCGATTGGATCGGCTACAACGAGGCGATGATTCTGTACGCCCTCGCCCTCGGCTCGCCCACCCACGCACTCGATTCCACCGCCTGGAACAGGTGGGTGAGCGGCTACCAGTGGGGGACCTTCCGCGGGCAGACCTACGTGCAGTTCGGGCCGCTGTTCGGCCACGAGTACTCGCACGTGTGGATCGACTTCCGCGGGATCCAGGACGCGTTCATGCGTGGCCGCGGCATCGACTACTTCGAGAACTCGCGCCGCGCCACGTACGCGCACCGCGCGTATGCGGCCGCCAACCCGATGGCGTGGACCGGCTACTCGAGCCAGATCTGGGGGCTCACGGCCTCGGACGGCCCGGCCAACACGACCCTGGTGCTCAACGGGCGCTCGCGCCAGTTCCACACCTACTGGGCGCGCGGGGTCTCGCTGTTCGAGTCGAATGACGACGGCACCCTCGCCCCGACCGCCGCCGGCGGCGCCGTGGCGTTCGCGCCCGAGATCGCCATCCCCGCACTCGTCGCCATGCGCGAGACCTACGGGTCTCATCTGTTCTCGACCTACGGCTTCCGCGACGCGTTCAACCCGACTTTCACCGCCACCGGCGTCGCGGTGGAGCGCGGCTCGGTCGACCCCACGCTCGGCTGGTTCGACGTCGACTATCTCGGCATCGACCAGGGGCCCATCATCGCGATGATCGAAAACTACCGCACCGGACTGATCTGGCGGCTGATGCGCGGCAACGCACACATGGTCCGCGGACTGTGCCGGGCGGGGTTCACGGGGGGATGGCTTCAGGGAAGATGTGCGCCGTGAGGAGTCGCGAGTGAACTCGCGACCGTCAGGGAGTCCTTTAGGGCGGCTCGGCCCTGCCCGTGAACGGGCTGCGACGCCGCTTCAGCGGCAGCGCCGAGTCGCGGCTTCAGCCGCGGCAACGGGCGGACCGATCTCGGGGACCACGGTTCCATGGCGATGAAGCGGATTGCCGTGCTGACGAGCGGAGGGGACGCGCCCGGCATGAATGCGGCGCTCCGGGCCGTGGTGCGTGTCGGCACATCGCGCGGCCTCGAGGTGATCGCCGTGCGGCAGGGGTATTCCGGGTTGATCGGGGGCCAGCTGCAACCGCTCGGGCCCCGCGACGTCGCCGGGATCATCCATCTCGGCGGCACGATGCTCGGGAGCGCCCGGTGCGCTGAGTTCCGTACCCCTGAAGGACGGCAGCGCGCGCTGCAGGTGCTGGAGCAGAACCGCCTCCAGGGAATCGTCGTGATAGGCGGCAACGGCTCGCTCTCGGGAGCCCACCACTTGTCGCAAGCCGGATTCCCCGTCGTCGGCGTCGCCTCGACCATCGACAACGACGTCAACGGCGCGGACATCACGATCGGCGTGGACACCGCCCTCAACACGGCGCTCGAAGCGATCGACCGGCTGAAGACCACTGCGTCCTCGCACCACCGCGCCTTCGTGGTCGAGGTGATGGGGCGCTCCCACGGCTACCTCGCGCTGATGGTCGGGATCGCCGGCGGGGCGGACGTGGTGGTCATCCCCGAAGTGGAGAGCGACCCGGACGTCGTGGCGGCGGGACTGCAGGGTGCCTACACCCGCGGCAAGCGGCACGCCATGGTGGTCGTCGCCGAGGGGGCGAAGTGGCACGCGGCGGCGCTGGCCGACTACTTCGCCAACCACCGCGAGCGCATCGGCTTCGAGCTCCGCGCCACGATCCTCGGCCACGTGCAGCGTGGCGGCGGGCCGGGGGCGTTCGATCGGCTGCTGGCCAGCCGCACGGCCGCGGCGGCGGTGGAGCGCCTGGTGGCGGGGGAGGCGGGCGTCTACACCGCGCTCGTGAAGGGGGCGATCTCCGCGCTGCCGCTCGAGCGTGCGCTCATCGCCAAGCCGCCACCCGACCCGGAGCTCGTCAAGCTGGGGGAGCTGTTGGCACGCTGAGGCTCTAGCGTCGCTGTCCAGCGATCCACAGGACTAGAAGCGGATCCTTCGCGCCTTCGGCGCTCAGGATGACATGCTCGCTCGCTCCGCGAAGAATAGAGAAAAGAGAAACCACCCTCCCTTTTTTTCCATTTTTCTCAAGGCGCCCCGCGGCTTGTCATCCTGAGCGAGCGCGCGGTACGCGCGCGAAGCGAAGGATCTCCGGCAACCTCCCGCGGTATGGCAGTCACTGCGCCGTCTCAGGCGACGGCGGCCGCAGCTCCGCGGGGCGCGGCCGCACGGTCTGCGCGCCGGCCGCCCGGAGCGCCGCGTTCACCCCCTGCAGGTCGCGACCGAGCACCGCACGCAGCGCGAGCAGCTGGCGCTGCAGGTCGGGGGCGAACATCCGGTACACATCGTATGCCTGCGCGGGCGGTCGGGCATCGACGCTCGCCACCATCCCGCTCAGCCCGCTGATCCGCTCGACCAACTTCGGGGGAAAGTTCAACGGGTCCTGGAACGACCGGTTGCGCACCTGGTACAGCTCGCCTTCGATCGCCGCCAGGCGGTCGGCCAGCGCCCGAGCGGACGGAGCCAAGCGCCCCGTGTCGGACGCCGCCCGGAGCCGCTCGTCGAGCTGGGCCTGCACGTTGTGGATCGTGATCACTGCGGTAGTCGCGGCGTTGACCGTGTCGCGCAGCCGCTTCAGGAACGTGAACTGCTCGCGCAGCTCCGCCGGCGTGACCTTGGAGCGCGGATCGACTTTGAGCGCGAACCGTTGCGTGTACGACCTGCCGCCCACGCGCAGGCGCGCCTGATACACACCCGGCAGCGCCACGGGACCGTCGGTGCCCACACCGACCATTCCCCAGAACGCGACGGCATCAGGGTACTTCATGTTCCAGACGAACGTGTTCAGGCCCTGCTTGTTCGCCACCCGGGGCGGCGCCGGCGGCCGCTGCGGCCACGGCTTGTCGGCGTCCTTGAGCGTGTCGCTGACGATGCTGTCGATCTTCACGCTGTCCGTCACGCCCGCCTGCTTCAGGCTGTCGGTCCGCACGCGCTTCACGCTGTCCGCCCGCAGGCTGTCGGCCGCGGTGAGCGAGTCCGGTTTGCTCGTGAACGTGCGGACGACCCGACCGGCGCCGTCGAGGATATCGAGCTTCACCTCGCGGTCCTTGTCCTTGAGCCAGTAGTAGATCGTCGCCCCGGTCGGCGGGTTCTTGCCGACGGGATGGGCGTCGTTGGAGGGGAAGCCGAACCCGCCCGACCAATCCACCCGGTAGGCGTCCCGCGGCTTGAAGAGGTGAGCCGCTTCACGGGGCGTGGCGCGCGCCAGCTGACGCAGCGGGGTGATGTCGTCCAGGATCCAGAAGGAGCGCCCGTGGGTCGCCGCGACGAGATCACCCTCTTTGATCGCGACATCGTGCACCGGCACGATCGGGAGGTTGCGGCGCAGCGCCTCCCAGTTGGCGCCGTCATCGAACGAGACCCACACGCCGCGCTCCGTCCCGGCGAACAGCAGCCCGCGCCGCACCGGGTCCTCGCGGACCACGCGCACGAACTCGGTCGCCGGGATCCCCTTCACGATCTTCGTCCACGTCTTGCCGTAGTCGGTGGTCCGGTAGATGTAGGGCGCGCGGTCCTCGAGCTGGTAGCGGTTCACGGCCATGTAGGCGCTGCCCGGCGCGAAGTGCGAGGCCTCGATGATCGAGATGCGCGTGAACGGCGCAAGGTCGAGCGGCGTCACGTTGGTCCACGTCTTCCCGCCGTCGCGCGTCAGCTGGACGAGCCCGTCGTCCGATCCGGTCCAGATCAGCCCCTTCAGGCGCGGCGACTCGGCGAGCGCGAAGATCGTGGCGTAGTACTCGGCGGTCGTCTGGTCGAGCGTGATCGGCCCGCCAGAGAGGCCCATGGTCGCCGGATCGTGGCGCGTGAGATCGGGCGAGATCGCCGTCCAGCTCTGCCCCTCGTTCACCGACTTGAAGAGCACGTTCCCGCCGATGTACAGCACGCGCGGGTCGTGCGGCGAGACCAGCAGCGGCGCGGTCCACTGGAAGCGGTACTTGCCCTCCCCGGCCGGGTGGCCGTCCGGACTGTCGGGCCAGGGGTTGATGATCCGAAAGAAGCCGGTCTTGTGGTCGACGCGAGCCAGGAAGCCGGAGTTGTCGCCGCCGTACGTGATGTCGGGGTCGTCGGGGCGCGCCTGGATGTGGCCCGACTCACCCGCGACGTCGTACCACTGCGCCCGATCGATCCCGCCGGGCCAGCGGCTCGGCCCGCACACCCCGGAATTGTCCTGCTGCGCACCGCACACGCGGTAGGGGAAGTGATTGGTCGTCGTGACGTGGTAGAACTGTGCCGTGGCGTAGTCCTGATCGCTCCACGTCTTGCCGCCGTTGAACGACACGTTGGCGCCGCCGTCGTTCCCTTCGATCATGCGCTGCGGATCGTTGGACGCGATCCACATGTCGTGGTTGTCACCATGCGGGTCCGGCAGGACCTTGAACGTCTCGCCGCCGTCGGTCGACTTATAGGCCAGCACGTTCAGCGCGTAGACGACATTCGTGTCCTTGGGGTCGGCGAAAATGCGAGAGTAGTACCATGGCCGCTGGCGCAGTTTCCGCTCGGCGTTGACGTAGCGCCACGTCGCCCCGCCGTCGTCCGAGCGGTACACACCGCCCTGGTCGGCCTCGATCAACGCCCACACGCGTGCCGGCTTGGCCGGCGATACCGCGAGGCCGATGTTGCCAAGGAGTCCCGCCGGCAATCCAGCGTTATGCGTGATCTCGGTCCAGTGCTCGCCGCCGTCCGTCGACTTGAACAACCCGCCGCCCTGCCCGCCCGAGACGAGCTTCCAGGGGTAGCGCTGCGCCTGCCAGAACGCGGCGTACAACACGTCGGGATTGGACGGATCCACCACGAGGTCGGAGATCCCGGTCGAGTCGTTGCGGAACAGCACCTTGTTCCACGTCTTGCCGCCGTCGATCGTCTTGTAGACGCCGCGCTCCGCGTTCGGGCCGTAGGCATGGCCCTGCACGCCCACCCACACGATGTCGGGATTGGTCGGGTGCACGCGCACCCGCGAGATCTGCTGCGTCTCGGCGAGCCCGAGCGACGTCCACGTCTTGCCGGCGTCGGTGGTCTTCCAGACCCCGTCGCCCGCGGCGACGTTGCCGCGGATCGGGTACTCGCCGGTGCCGACGTACACGATGTCCGGATTCGATTCGGAGACGCCGATCGCGCCGATGGTGCCGCCGAAGTACTTGTCGGTCGCGGCCGCCCATGTGTCGCCGCCGTCCGTCGTCTTGAAGACCCCGCCGCCCGTCGTGCCCATCCAGTATTCACCGACCCGGGACGCGGAGCCCGCGACGGCAACGCTGCGGCCGCCCCGGAAAATTCCGATCTCGCGCCACTTGAGCGCCGCGAACACCGTGGAATCGAAGCCTTGAGCGGGGGCGGAGTAGAACGGGATGCAGAGTAACGTGACGGCGGCGAGGGTCAACGAGCGAACGGACACGAGGTTCGGCCTCCTGATACGGGGTGTGGAACAGGGTCACCCACGTAAGCACGAAATGGCCGAACCCCGCAAGGGCGCCCCGAGAGGGCGTCCGGTTGCGTTTCGGAACCTCAGTTTTTGGGCATGGGCATGTTCGGCATCTCGAGTGGCGTCTCCGTGATGGATGATTTCGCGTCCGCGCCGCGGCCGGTGAGCGCGAGGTCCCCCTCCTTGCCGTGCGTCTTCACGAGCCCGAACGGGACGTCCCGCGCCGCCCATACCTCGCCTCCATTGTCCGTCGTCACGTGCAGCGCGCGGAACGTGCCGGCGGGCACGGTCACCGACTCCCACCCCACCACGTGCGCTCCGCTACACCGGCCGGCCCAGTCGAAGGCGGAGGTGTTTTGCCTCCCCTGCTTGCCCATCATCCCGGCCATCTCACCCGAAATCTTCATGGCCGGCTGCGGGCCCACCTTGAAGACCAGCGCGCGCGGCGACTCCAATCCGGATGCCAGGCTCCCGGTGAGGATCTGCACGACGCCGCTTTTGCCGGGATCCTTTCCGGCGAAGCTCACCTCGAACCAGTACAGGGTCGAGTCACCCGAGCGCTCCGAGCCGACGACCGCCAGGCGCAGCTTCCCCACGCCCGCGCTGCCCGTGCCATCGAAGGACGCCCACTGACCGAGCTTCGCGTCGCCGAGCACCTTGCAGACGTCCGCCAGATCGGTCGGGCTTTGAGCGGGGAGCGAGAGAGCCGCGAGAGCGCTGAGCGTGAGCGCGGCGACCAGTGTGCCGAAACGGTGCATCTGAGCATCCTCCAGGAACTGGTGAGTGCGAGCAGTGAATTATATGGTTTTCTTTGGGAGATGAAACGCATCGCCCTCGCGACCTGTGCCAAGCTCCCGACGCTGAACCACGACGACCGCCTCCTGATCGGGGCCCTCGCCGAGCTCGGGCTCGGAAGCGTACCCGCCCTGTGGGACGCCCCCGATGTGTGCTGGGACGACGTTCAGGCCGTGCTGGTCCGCTCCTGCTGGGACTACCACCATCGGCTGGAGGAGTTCCTTGCCTGGGTGGCGCTGCTCCGCTGGAACAGTCACGAGGGCTACCTGCGGGACCTGGCGCCACGCGGCGTCTCCACCGTGCCGACACGCTGGCTGGTGCGGGGCGCCCGGGTCGCCGCGGTGCGCGCGGCCGTCAGTGGGGCGTGAAGGTGGACTGGTCGCGGCCCGACGACGCCGTCCGGCAAGCTCAGCTCGACACGATGAAACGCCGGGCGACCGGTTTGCTCGCGCTTGCGGCCGCCGTGTTCGCGGCGGCAAGCATCCTCGAGCGCGAGTACCCGTGGCTGGGGTACGTGCGTGCGACCGCAGAAGCGTCGCTCGTGGGCGGGCTGGCCGATTGGTTCGCCGTCACCGCATTGTTTCGCCATCCCCTCGGCCTGCCGATTCCCCACACGGCGATCGTCGCCACGCGGAAAGAGCGGATCGGGCGGATCCTGGGCACCTTCGTGCAAAATCACTTCCTCTCGTGCGACGTGGTCACCGTCAACCTGCGCGCGGTGCGCCCCGCCGAGCGCGCCGCCCGTTGGCTGAGCGACCCCGAGCACAGTCGGCGCATCGCGCGGCAGATCGCCGGTGGCCTCGCCAAGACGCTCGAGGCGCTTCCGGACGAGGACGCGCGCGAGCTGGTCCGCCAGGTGGTGAGCGCAAGAGTGCGCGCCACGCGCGTCGCGCCGGCACTGGGTCGCACACTGGCCCTGGTGCTCGAGGGCGACCACCACCAGGGATTCCTCAACGAGGCGGTCCGCCTCGCCGCGCAGGCGATCGCCGACAGCCGGGAGTACATCCGAGAGCGCGTTCGGGCCGAGAGCCCCTGGTGGGTGCCGGGCGTGGTCGACGAGAAGATCTACCAGCGCATCATCGAGGTCACCGAGCAGCTGCTGCGCGCGATCGGGGCCGACCCGGCCCACCCCCTGCGCGCCGCGTTCGACTCCGCCCTGCGGGACTTCGTCGACCGGCTGCAGCACTCGCCCGACGTGATCGCCAAGGCGGAGGCGATGAAGGAAGAATGGCTGGCGGACCCTTCGGTCGCGGAGCTGTCCTCCCGCCTGTGGGAAGCCACCCGGCAAGCCATTGTCAGCTATGCGACTCGGGCGGACGGCGCGGTGCCCGGGCCGCTCGAGCGCGGCCTCAGTGAGTTCGGCGCCGCGCTCCTGGCCAACGACGCCCTCCTCACGGAAATCGACGATCTTGTGGTCGACCTCGCGGCCACGGTCGTGGAGCGCTATCGGCAGGAGATCGGGAACCTCATCGCCCAGACGGTCGCCGGGTGGGACCCGGAGGCGACGTCGCGCCGGTTCGAGCTGGCGGTGGGACGGGATCTCCAGTTCGTGCGCATCAACGGCACGCTGGTGGGCGGCCTGGTGGGGCTCGTGATTTACACGCTGTGGCACCTCTGGCACTGAGCCGCGCCGCAGCGAGAAGGGACAACGCTTGCACGCCGTGCCGCTGATGCTCGCGCTCTGTCCCCTTGATCGCGTTGAGCGGCGGGATGTCGCGAACGCGCCGCAGCGACTGCGTCGCAGCACCCGTCGCGTCCACGGATCGTCGGCGCGGCGCAACACGCCTCCCCATGCGAGGATCGCTCGCCGCGGGTGTCGGGTCGGGCAGCGAGCAAACGCGCCCGGAAGTTGCAGGACAGCGGGCGTCCCGGCATCGTTGGGCAATGCCAGCCATCGGACGCTCCCCCCGCGCGTGGGCCCGCCTGCGCGTGGACGTCAACTGTGCGCTGCGGCGCGGCGCCTGGTACCGGGTCGTGCGACTCACGCGCGACCAGGCGGTCCTCGACGTGCGGAGCGAACGCGTGCCGGTCGCCCGGCGGCTGGTCCAGACCGTTTTCTCGCCACCGTCGCGCTGGTCGATCGTGCCGCGTCCCAAGGACGCCGCCAATCTGCCGAGCGAGTGGGGCTCACGCTATGCCGTGTGCCCGATGTGTGGGGGCCGTGCGCCGATCGCAGAGTTCCCTCCCGAGATGGCCTGCCCCCAGTGCAAGGGTACGTTCGCGATCGCGTGGGATGAGCGCTACTTGAAGCGGCGCTGACGGCGGGTGCCGCGTCGATCAGTACCCGCTGCCGGTGGGCGCTGGGCGGAACCCCTTGACCGCGGCGACCCCCAGCCAGACGAACAGCGCCAGCACGAGCGCCTGCGTGAAGGCGAAGGGCGGCTCGGACTGGGTCGGCGCGGCGACGAACAACACCGGAATCCGCTTGAACAGCTGCGCGACCAGGACGAAGACGTTCAAGTACGTGGCGAGGACGACGCCGACCGCGTAGCTCGCGCGCCACCTTCCAGCGAAGTGTTGGACGTAGTCCGCGACGATCACCGCCGCCAGGACCACCAGCGACACGATCCCCACAACGTGGGACGCGATCAGCTTGACGAACGGAAACCCGAATCCGGTGGCACTCGTCAGGACGGTGGTGACCAGAAAGACGGCGCCCCAGCGGCCGAGGCGTGTCCCGGTGACGAGGGCCCCCGCCACGACGAGGCCCGCGACGATGCCGACCAGACTCAACGCCGTGTGAACGAGCGTGAACGTCGTGATGCTCATGCCGAGGATCATGGGGCGTCCTGTGCCGTGAAGCAGCCTAATGTACGCGGACGGTGGGTTGGCTACAACCAGTGACGGAAGCTTGTGCACGCCGGAGTCGCCGAGCAGATTGCGATGCGGCAGATCGAGTGTTCGTTGCGACCGTGGCGGAACTGGTAGACGCGCAGGACTTAGGATCCTGTGGGGCAACCCGTGGGGGTTCGAGTCCCTCCGGTCGCATCGCGCGGAGACAAAGGAATTATGACCTTCAAGCCCGCGATTTGGTACCCGATCGCCGTCCTCCTGAGCGTCGGCAACTTGGTCGCCGTCGCGTTCGCGACCGGGTCGGCCCCGTCGTGGCATGCCTCGATTCACGCGGCGCTCGCGCTGGCATTCGGACTATGGGCCCTCCGCCTGCGGCGGCAGGGGTCCGGCGGGAGCGAGCTCCAGGCCGGGCACGAAGCGCTCGACGCGCTCGACACGCTCAAGGCCGAGGTGGGCATGCTGCGGCAGGAGGTGAGCGAGATGCAGGAGCGGCTGGACTTCGCCGAACGCCTGCTGGCGTAGCGACCCGAACCGCGCCGAGTGGGGCCGCAGCCCTAGGGGCCCCGACGGTCGGCCGGGGAGTACTCGCGCCCGGCTAACGCCGCGACGCGCCGCGAGGAGCGGCGCCGGCGCTCGCGGACCCGGGCAGCTTCACGATGGCCCAGCCGAGACCGGCGATCTCCCGGATCACGTCACCGAGGCGCGGGAAGTCCACCGGCTTGCTCAGGAACCCGTCGGCGGCGAGCGCCGCGAGCTGCTCCTGGTCGACATCGGACGTCGTGAGGACCACGACGGGGAGTCGCTGCCACCGCGGCTCCTCGCGGATACGCCGCAGCACGTCGCCGGCGTCGAGCGTGGGGAGCGTGAGGTCCAGCAGGACGAGGTCGGGTCGGGGCACGCCCCGATGCGCACCCTCGCCCCGCAGGAACGCGAGCGCCGCCTCCCCGTCCTGCACGATCCAGACGCGGTTCTGCAGCTTGGCGCGCTCCAACGCGCGTCGCGTCAGCGCGATGTCGCTCGGGTCGTCTGCGACCAGGAGGATGTTGACGGGCGTCGGGCCACGGGCCATGACGCGCAGTCTAAGCCGGTGGCCCGGTCCGGCTCAAGGGGAGTCCCGCAGGTAGCGCTCGTCCCAGGCCACGGCAAACGACTCCTCGCAGCGGGTGCACCGTTTCTCGCCGTCCGGCCGGCCGAGGGACGCGCGCGCCGCGCAGTTCGGGCACACGGCGTAGAACTCGCCCCAGCTTGCCGGCAGCTTCTCCGCGGCGCGCGGCCGCGGGACCACAGTCCAGCGGCTCGGTCGTGTCTCCGTGACCTCCAGCTGGGCCAGGGGCATGCGCACCGCCGCGTTATCGACGTCGAGGACCGCCTCCTCTGCCCCGAGGCTCCGGACCCCATACCACGCACCGCGCCGCAGGACGCTCTGCACGTCGTGCCGCAAGCGCGCCCAGCGCCGGGCGGGAGCCTTCGGGGTGGACACCACAGCACAAATCTGCGCGCTGAGATTGCGGGATGCCACGTCCGGTTGACGTCCTGGCCGCCTTCCGATAGTATCCCCGTTGTGCTACCCCGTCCCGCTTGCCCGGTCGCCGGCCACGCCATTCCCCGCCCGATTCGAATCGCGCGGCCGCCGCGCGTTCGGGAGGAAGCGTGCTGAGACCGAGCTAGCCATCGGTTAACAGGCAGATCCAGGTGATCAGCGCGCGGCCTCTCGAGTCCCGAGAGGCCGCGCGCTGTTTTGGGTATCACGACTTCCGAAACGAGGCGTCATGAACATCGTGCTCTACGACACCACCCTACGCGACGGCACGCAGCGCGCGGGTCTCTCCCTGTCCGTCGAGGACAAGCTCAAGATCGCCCAGCGGCTCGACGCGCTTGGCATCCCGTACATCGAAGGCGGCTGGCCGGGCTCGAACCCGAAGGACGCCGAGTTCTTCGAGCGGATCGCACGCGCGGGGTTGCGGCGCGCCAAGCTGGCCGCGTTCGGCAGCACCCGCCGCGCGGGCATTCGCTGCGCCGACGACCCGAGCGTCCAGGCCCTGGTGACGGCGTGCACGGCCGTGGTCACCCTGGTGGGCAAGAGCTCGCGCCTCCATGTCGAGCGCGTGCTCGAGACGACGCGCGACGAGAATCTCGCGATGATCACCGACAGCGTGGCGTACTTCAAGCAGCTCGGCAAGGAAGTCGTGTACGATGCCGAGCATTTCTTCGACGGGTATGCGCTGGACGCGGAATATGCCCTGGCCACGATAACGGCGGCCGCCGGAGCGGGAGCGGACTGCGTGGTGCTGTGCGATACGAATGGGGGCGCCCTGCCACGCGCGGTGGAGCAAGGCGTCCAGGCCGCGCAGGGCCGGATCCGCACGCCGCTCGGCATCCATACGCACAATGACGGCGGTCTGGCGCTCGCCAACGCGCTCGCCGCGGTAGGCGCCGGCTGTGTGCACGTGCAAGGCACGATCAACGGCTACGGCGAGCGGTGCGGCAACCTGGATCTGGTTCCCCTCATCGCCACGCTCCAGCTCAAGCTGGGCTATCCCGTGCTCCCGGCCGAGCGGCTGCGCCAGCTCAGCGACGTGGCACACGCGGTGGCGGCACTCGCCAACCAGAACCTCGACCCGCACGCCCCGTATGTCGGTCGGCACGCCTTCACCCACAAGGGCGGGCTCCACGCGGCCGCGGTCGCGAAGCTGCCCGAGAGCTATCAGCACGTCGAGCCGGCGCGCGTGGGGAACGCGATGGGCGTGGTGGTGAGCGAGCTCGCGGGGCGAGGCAACGTCCGGCTGCGGGCCCAGGCCCTCGGACTCGACGTCGCCGACCGGGAGCGGGAGGTCCTGCAACGCTTGAAGCAGCTCGAGAGCCAGGGCTTTCAGTTCGAAGCGGCCGAGGGCTCGTTCGAGATGCTGCTGCGGCGCGCCCGGCCGGGGTACGCGCCCCCGTTCGAGACGGTCGGCTTCACGGTGATCAGCGAGAAACGGGGCGAGCGAACCACGGCGCAGGCGCGCGTCGACCTGCGCGTGGCGGGCGCCACGTGGCACGGCGTCGCGGACGGTCACGGCCCCGTCCACGCCCTCGATTGCGCCGCGCGGCAGGCGCTCCGCCACGCGTATCCCGACCTCGCCGATCTCCGGCTGCTCGACTACAAGGTCCGTATCGTGGACGAGCATCTCGGCACGGCCGCGAAGCCGCGCGTCCTGATCGAATCGGCCTGGGGGCGAGAGCGCTGGACCACGGTCGGCTGCTCCGAGAACATCATCGAGGCGAGCTGGCAGGCGCTCGGCGATGCGTTCGAGCTGGCCCTGACGCGCCGGCGGGAGCGCCGCCCCCGGACGCACGTGAAGCGGGTGCGCGACGGCTCCCAGGCGATCCTATGACCGGCGACCTCCTGGGCGGTAAGCGCCTCGCGGTGCTCGGGGCCGGCAAGATCGGGAGCCTGCTCCTCCGGGCGTTCCTCAAGCAGGGGCTCGTGACGCCCGAGCGCCTGCGCGCGACGGTGCGCCGCCCGGAGCGGGCCCAGGCGCTGGGGCAGGACCTCGCGATCGCCGTTTCCACCGACAACCTTGCCGCGGTGCGCGATGCCGACATCGTGCTGCTGTCCGTCAAGCCGCAGAGCGTGACGGGGGTGCTGGAGACCATTCGTCCCGCGCTCGGGGCCCACACGCTGCTCATCTCCGTCGCCGCGTCGGTGCCTACCCGGTACATCGAGCAGCACCTGGGAGCGGAGATTCCGGTGGTGCGGGCCATGCCCAATACGCCATGCGCGATCGGCGCCGGTATGACGGGGCTGTGCGCCGGCAGTTTCGCGGGGCCGGGGCACCTGGAGTCGGCGCGGGCGTTGTTCGAGGCGGTGGGACGGACCGTCGTCGTCGACGAGAAGCTGATGGACGCGGTGACGGGCCTCTCGGCCAGCGGGCCGGCGTTCCTCTATGTCGTCCTGGAGTCGCTGATCGACGGTGGACTGAAGGTGGGGCTGCCGCGCGACGTCGCGACGCTGCTCGCCGCGCAAACCATGCTCGGGGCGGCGCGCATGGCGCTCGAGACGGGCGACCACCCCGCCCTGCTCAAGGACGCCGTCACGACGCCGGCGGGATGCACGATCGACGGCATCCTCGAGCTGGAGGAGGGAAAGCTGCGGGTCACACTCATCAAGGCCGTCGTGAAGGCCACCGAGCGGGCCGGCCAGCTACTCGTTCGCGCGTGACGCCGGCGCGCGCGCTCAGCGGTGACGGACCAGCCAGAGCGCGATGAGCGCTCCCAGGGCCATCCACACGAGAATGCGGAGCAGCCGCCCGCGCCGCGGCTGGCGGTCGGTGACGATTGGCGGTTCCCGCAGCGCCGGCCGCGGGGTGCCATGCTGCAGCGCCGACAGGATCTCGTCGCCGCCGGTCTTGCGGAGGCTCTCCAGCGCCACGTCGTATTCCTTCCGGACGTCGGGCGGCATCGCATCGACGCTGTCGTATT
>Ga0184605_10000014_pt1 | contig 72531 bp, 66 predicted proteins | sample PLM0_30_coex_FD_132995 | JGI IMG/M metagenome (GOLD analysis project Ga0184605, IMG submission 132995) | Groundwater sediment microbial communities from an aquifer in East River, Colorado, USA - PLM0_30_coex | ecosystem: Environmental > Terrestrial > Soil > Riparian zone | place: USA: East... | reverse complement strand
CGCGAGCCCTCTCGAGCGGCGCGAGCTCGCGAGCGCTCTTTACAGGGCTGGAATGCACGACGAAGCGCTGCGGGAATTCCGCGCGCTGGTGGAGGAAGCCGCGGATCCGGTCGCGTCCTTTCACCTCGGTCTGATCGCGCTGAGGCGGAAGGAGTGGGCTGCGGCGGTGAATGCGTTCATGACTGCGGCGCCGAACGCGCCAGCCAAGACGACGCTGCTGCACAACCTCGCGATCGCATACGAGCACCTGAAGCAACTGGAGAAAGCAAAGCTCGTGATCGACCGTGCGCTCGGGGCCGGAGGGAATGCAGACCCCTTCATTCAGCTGGAGTCCGCGGTGATCAACCTGCACCTGGGCGATCTGCAATCGGCCAAGGTGGCATTGAGCGAGGCCCGGAGTCTCTGGACTTCCAGCCCTCCACCGCCGGTGTGGTTTCACTACGCCGCTCAGGTGGCGGCCATGACAGGCGACCCTGATCGAGAGATGCTACTGCTATCAGCGGCGACCGAAACTCACCCCGAGTCGCCAGTGCTGCTCAACAACCTCGCCGCCGCATATCTCAAGCGAGGCGACTTCGCGCACGCGCGAGACACGGCCGAAAAGGGACTGGCACTCGCACCCGAGCTTCCGCAGCTCCGCCGGAACTTGTCGGCCGCGCTCGAAGCATTGTCGCACGCCGACCGGAAAGTCGCGCAACCGACCAACCGCTCCTGAGGAAGCGCGGATGCTGATTCACGGCGATGACACGGAGTTCCACGCGCTCATGGAGAAGATCACGCGTGACCACGGCTTCCGCTGCACCAGCTACAAGGACAAATGCCTGCGCCGCCGCATCGCCGTTCGGATGCGCGCAAGGGGCACGGTCAGTCACACCGAGTACGCGGGGATGCTCGACGCCGATCCGCGAGAGTACGAGCGTCTCCTGCGCTCACTCACGATCAATGTCACGAAGTTCTTCCGCAACTGGGACACTTTCTCAGCGATCCAGCAGAAGGTCGTTCCCGCCTTGTGGGACCTCGGCGAGCGTCAGCTGCGCGTCTGGAGCGCGGGATGCGCGTCGGGAGAAGAGGCGTACTCGCTTGCCATCCTCATACACAAGCACGCCGCCGACAGACGTGAGCAGTCGCGGCTCCACAGCGTTTCGATCGTCGGCACGGACATCGAGCCCAATTGTCTCGGTGCCGCCGAGAACGCGGTGTACGGCGAAGCAGCGCTTGGCGACACGCCAGCCGCGCTTCGCGAGCAATACTTCAAAGAGGTGGCGGGACTCTTCACCGTGCCGCCGGAGGTTCGACGCCTCGTGGAGTTTCAGCGCGCTGACCTGCTCCAGTCAAAGCCACCGTTTGACGATGTTCATCTCCTCGTGTGCCGCAACGTCGTCATCTACCTGGAGCGCGAGGCCCAGGATGCTCTGTTCGCGGCGTTCCATCGTGTGCTCGCTCCCGGGGGAATTCTCGTTCTCGGAAAAGTCGAGACACTGCTGGGCATGGCTCGCGGTCTGTTCTCTCCCGTCAATGCGCGCGAACGCATTTTCAGGAAGCTTTAGCTCCCGCTTTGCGACTCAAATGAGCAAGCCGCTTTCGACAGTGCTGGTCGTCGACGATAGCGCTTTCATGCGCAAGCTCATCGTGGAGATGATCGAGTCCACCGGGGAATACCGTGTGGTCGGCACCGCTACGGACGGAATCGAAGCGCTCGAGAAGATTCGAGCGCTGTCCCCCGACATAGTCACGCTCGACATCGAGATGCCAAGACTCGATGGGCTGCAGGCACTCGAGCAGATCATGAAAGAGTTACCGCGCCCCGTGGTGATGCTGAGCGCGGCGGGGTCGGAGCACGGAAACGAGCTGACGTTGCGCGCCCTGGACAGGGGCGCCATCGAGTTCGTACGAAAGCCGTCGGGTCCCATCAGCATCGATCTGCTGACGGTTCGGGAGGAGCTCTCCGCGGCACTGAACGCGGCGCGAGCAGTGAACATGACGGGAGTCAGGACACCTCCTGCGCCGCCTGCCGGCGTCACAGCCGAAATGCCGTCCAAAAAAACCGCTGGCTTGGCGACCCACCTGGTCGCGATAGCCGCATCGACGGGAGGTCCGCGCGCCCTGGGGGAAATCATTCCCCACCTTCCGGCGAACCTCGGGGCTGCCGTCGTCATCGTTCAACATATGCCGCGGGAATTCACGCGTACGCTGTCACACCGTCTCGATGTCGTGAGTCCGCTGGCGGTGTCCGAGGCCGAGGATGGAGAGCCGGTGAGAGAGGATCACGTGTACCTGGCGCCGGGTGGTTACCACATGCGACTGGATGGTGAAGTCGGCAATGCCACCATCCGCCTCGACACCTCGCCGACTGTCTGGGGCGTGAGACCGGCCGCAGACCCACTCTTTGCGTCGGTGGCCACAGTCTTCGGAGCCTCCGCGATCGGCGTGATCCTCACCGGAATGGGTCGCGACGGGGCCGAGGGTCTCCGACAGATTCGCGCAGCTGGTGGTAAGAGCGTGGTTCAGGACCAGGACAGCTCGATCGTTTATGGAATGCCGCAAGCCGCACTTTCGCTTGCAGGAGCTGATCGTGTCGTCGCGGCGCGGGACATGTCACGCGTCATCAGAGATTTGTGCAGCGCACAGAAGAGAAGCATTGGCGGATGAACAACGGCCGCATAACGTTTGACCTATCACGGACAAAGGGAAAATGAGCGAAGGCAGAGTGACAATTCGCAGGATGCTGGTTACCGGAGCGGCCGGATTTATCGGCAGTAACTTCGTCCAGTTCTGGGCGGAGCATCATCCCGCCGACGTAGTCATAGGGCTGGATGCTCTTACGTACGCCGGAAACCTGTCGAGCCTGGAACCTGTCGCAAATCACGAGCGCTTCACGTTCATAAAGGGTGACATTCGCGACGGTGATCCGTTGCAGGAGATCATCAGGCGCGAGGGAATCGACACCATCGTTCATTTTGCCGCAGAGTCCCACGTCGATCGCTCGATTCGCGGTCCGGATCCGTTCATCGACACGAATGTCAGAGGGACTCACGAGCTGCTCAAGGCTGCCCGAACTGTATGGTCGGACGACTGGTCGGGCGGGGCGCGCCGATTTCACCACATCTCGACCGATGAGGTTTATGGGAGTCTCAGTCCGAGCGCGCCTCCGTTCACCGAGGACACCGCCTACGCTCCGAATTCCCCTTACGCCGCCAGCAAGGCGGCGGCGGATCACCTGGTTCGCGCCTATCACCACACCTATGCGCTGCCGGTAACCACCACGAACTGCTCGAACAACTACGGCCCGTACCACTTTCCCGAGAAGCTGATCCCGCTCGCGATCGTCAACGCTCTCGACGGGAAACCCGTCCCAGTCTACGGCGATGGCCTTCAGATCCGCGATTGGCTCTACGTTCGGGATCACTGTCGCGGAATCGAGCGCGTCCTCGAGAAAGGCCGGCTCGGCGAAACCTACAACCTGGGCGGAAATTCGGAGCGAACCAACCTCGACGTGGTGAAAGGGATTTGCCGCCACTTGAACACCATCTTCGGGGCTGACGAGAAGCTTCGCGAGCGGTTTCCACGCTGTCCGGCCGCGTTGGGCGGGGATACCGCGGAGCTCATTACGTTCGTAAAGGATCGGCCTGGCCACGATCGCCGGTATGCGATCGACGCGATGAAGGCAACCCTCGAGACCGGTTACGGGCCTGCCGAATCGTTCGAGACCGGACTCCTCAAAACCGTCAAATGGTTCATCGCAAACGAGTCGTGGTGGCGCGCGGTGATGGATGGCAGCTACCGCGACTGGGTCGAGCTGCACTACTCTGGCACCCCCAAAGCCAAGGCATAAAGGGTCGCGCCGCGAACGATTGCCGGATCATTCGGGTTGACACGCATTTCATCGCGACCTACACTACGTCGCTTATGGCCAAAACCGATCTTGCCAGTGGACCCAGAGCCGGCCGCGATTCCGGAACGCGGCGCTCGTGGATCTATTGGACTGTCGCAACGGTAGTGTTGCTCGCCGGCTTCGCCGATCTGGCGCGGGGGGGCGAGACGCTAGCCCCAATTCTGCTCGTGATCGGCTATTGCGTTCTAGTGCCGCTGGCCATTCTCCGGTGACGGGCTCGGTTTCTGCACCGGGCGAGTAGCTCAGTTGGTTAGAGCGCCTGCCTTACACGCAGGATGTCGGGGGTTCGAGTCCCTCCTCGCCCATTTAAGGATGGCGTGGACCCACAGATTGGGAGGTGGGGTAAAATGAATACCGATTTGGAGGTTATACCCTTGAAGGCACGTCTACATCGTTCCGGTCTCGTTCTCACGGCGCTGGCGACATTCGTCGGATCGCCCCTGCTGGCCCAGAGTGTCAAAACGGGCGAGCGGGTGATGATTCCCACGCTTCAGAGCTCGGATAAGGATCTGGGTGTTCAGGCTGCGGAGGCTATCCGCAACCAGTTGCAGAAACAGACCAACATCCGGGATCTGGTCGTCGTTCCGAAGGCCGATATCAACAACAGTCTCCAGTCCTCCGGATACTCGACCACCGAAGCGCTAGCTCCCGGCGACGCAAAAGCGCTGGCGACGCTGGTGCGCGCTCCCCAGTATCTGGAGGGAACCGTTAGCAAGACCTCGACGGGATACAAGATTGATTCGCGGCTTATCATTTCCCGCGATCTCGCGCGTGGTCAGGCCCTTCCCACAGCTCAGGGTGGCAAGCTCGACGATGCGGCGGGACAGGTCGCCAAGGCGATCAAGGACGCGCGCCGCCAGCTTCCCGGCGAGGAGACCTGTCATAACGCAGTCGCCCAGGGCCAGTATCAAGCAGGCATAGTCGCGGCTCGGGCCGCGATGGCGAGCTACCCAAACGCCAACATTGCAGCTGCCTGCCTTGTCGATGCGTACGCGGGTCTGAAGATGGACGACTCCGTCATCGCGGTTTCCGAGCGCATTCGCGTCAGCGATCCGCGGAATATCGTGGCATTGAGACGCCTCGCCGAGATCTACCGGACAAAGAACGACACCACGAAAGAGCTCTCCGTACTCAGCTCGCTCGCGGCTGCCGATCCGACGAACATCAAGCTCCTTCAGGACGTGGTGAACCAGATGGCGGCGACGGGGCATGCCCAGCAGGCAATCCCGCTCGTACGCGATCTACTGCAGAACAATCCCGGTGATCCCCAACTGCTGAACCTGGCGTGGCTGGTCTACCTGAACGCGAAAGACTATCAGGGCGCAGTGGATATCGGGACCGAGATGGTGCGGGTAGACACCGCCGCCGCGACGGCGAACTATTACACCCGCCTCGTAGCCGCCTATACCGCGCTGAACCAGCCGCAGAAAGCGTCCGAAGCAGCGGCTCGCGGCGCGGCGAAGTTTCCGAACGATCCGACTCTCGGGCTCATCGGCGCGAACTCGATGTACAAGGCCGGCCAGCTCCAGCAGGCGCTCGAAGCCGCGAAGAAGGCGGTGGCAGCGAATCCCAAGAACCCGCAGGGCTACTTCCTGCTCGCAACGATTCAGGGCGCGCTCAACCAGTACGACGATGTCGCCAATACGCTGAATCAGGCGAAGGCGAACGGCGCTGATCCGACGGGACTCTCGCAGATCGCCCTCCAGCAGGGAAGCAACGCGTACAAGGCTGGGCAGGGGTCGAAGGACCGCGCGGATTTCCAGCGCGCCATCAAGTTCCTGCAGCTGTCCGACCAGCTTCAGCCCTCGGCGGACGCCAAGTTCCTGCTCGGCGCCAGTGCGTTCTCGCTCGGCCAGAGTGCGACGATCGACGCCAACGAGAGGCGGAGTTGCGACTTGGCGAAGATGGCTCGGGAGGCGTTCACCCTCGCGCAGATGAACCTGCCGGCGGGTGGACAGAAATACCCGAACGAGGCTGCTCAACTCCTGGCCGCGATCCCGCAGTTCACGCCAGCCGTCAACGATGAGATAAAGCGCCTCTGTAAGTGACGGAGCCCGCGACCGGCCGGTGGGGTAGCTCCTACCATGCGCCGGTCATGGTCGATGAGGTGGTGGCGCTGCTTGGTGGCGCCGATCAGGTACTCGATTGCACACTTGGCGGAGGAGGGCATAGCGATGCCCTCCTCGCCTCCGGCTCCTCGGTTGTAGCGCTCGATCGCGACGAGGCGGCAATAACCGAAGCTAGAAAGCGGCTGGCGTCCTACGAGGCGTCGGGCCGCTTTCTCGCAATCAGGGGCAATTTCGGCGAGATCGACCGCATCAGGGAGCTCGACGGACGCGCGTTCGACGCGATCCTGGCCGACCTCGGGGTTTCTTCGCACCAGATCGATGCCGACGAGCGAGGTTTCTCTTTTCGACCTGGCGCGTTACTCGACATGAGGATGGACCGTCGCTCTACTACGACCGCCGCCGAATTGCTGAACACGCTGGATGAAGCCGAATTATCTCACATCTTTCGCGAATACGGAGACGAACCCCGTGCCACTCGCCTGGCCCGGCAGATCGTGCATCGCCGGCAGCGAAAACCAATGCATGTGAGTGACGATCTCGTCGACGCGATCCGCGGTGCGTTCGGCGCACGCATGGGTCCGGGGGACTTTGCGCGCCTTTTCCAGGCGGTTCGAATCGCAGTGAACGAGGAGCTCGAGGTACTCGAGCGGGCGCTGCCTCTCCTGCGCGACAAGCTGAAGCCGGGTGGGCGGCTCGCCGTGATCTCGTACCACTCTGGCGAAGACCGGCTCGTCAAGCACACGATGCGGGAGTGGAGCCAGGCCTGCGTTTGCCCGCCCAGGCAGCTGCAGTGCACCTGCCGCGGCAAACCTCTCGGCCAGCTGATCACGAAGCGTCCTCTCACCGCCAGCTCCGAACAAACTGCTCTCAATCCGCGCTCCCGTAGCGCAAGACTACGTGCATGGCGAAGCGCGGCGTAGGCATGCGCGGAAGGACCCTGGTTGCTGTCGTTCTCGGCGCGTTCGTGCTCGTGGCACTATCGATCGTGTGGCGGCGGACCGTCGGCATCGGTGAGTCGGACCGGCTTGCCCAGCTCGAGGCAAAACGCGCGGGGCTCGAAGGCGAGAGGGTGCGGCTGGAAAGCGAGATCCGGGACGCGTCGACCCGCCAAACTCTCGGCGCGACGGTGGAGAGAAAACTGGGAATGCATATCCCGACCGACAAGCAGGTCGTGATCCTGCCACGAACGTCGCGATGAAGGCGCCAACACGGGTCGCTGTCGTCCACGCTTTCTTCGTGCTCTTCGCGCTGGCGCTCGTAGCGCGAGCCGCCAAGGTGCAAGTGGTTGAAGGCAACCAGTGGGTCGCGCGCGGAAAGCGTCAGCACTTCTTTGCGTCCGCTCTATCCGCGCCGCGTGGCGAAATACTCGACGCGAGCGGGAACACTCTCGTTGAGAGCCGCGAGATGACGCGCGTGGCCCTCGCTCTGCCCGAAGTGCGCGACACAGCGTTCATCCTCCGAGCCCTCCAGCGAGCCCGCCTTGATGCATCCGCGGTTCACGCGGCGATCGCGCGGCGACGCAGGTGGATCGATCTGCCGGGACTTTACACGGCTTCGGATGTGGCGTCGATCTCGAAGCTGAACGGAGTGCATCTTACGCCAGTGTTGCAGCGGGTTTACGGGAACTCCGGGGGGATCAAGCGCATCGTCGGCTCGCTCGATGGTCGTGGGAACGCATTGGATGGCCTCGAGCTCGCTCTCGACAGTCTCCTGCGGGGGGATTCCGGGAGGGTCAGGCTCGCCCGCGACAATAACGGACGCCCTCTCGAATCTCCCGATGGGTGGACGGATGAACCGCGACCCGGCTCGACGGTGGTGTTGACCATCAACAACACGCTACAGGACATTTGCGAGCGGGAGCTCTCGATCGCTGTCGACAGCTTGAAGGCGGAAGGCGGCGACATCGTGGTGATGAACCCGCACACCGGCGAAATCCTTGCGCTCGCCAGCAACAGAGTCGGGCGCACCACGTTCGGCAACACAGCGGTGACAGAGCCGTTCGAACCCGGCTCGACGCTCAAGCCCTTCATCGCCGCGTCTCTCCTCGAGCACCAACGCGCTCGTCCCACCGACGTCGTGAGTACGCACAACGGGAAGCTGGAGCTGGACGGGCGCGTCATCACCGACATGCACAAGGCCTCGGCGCTTTCGCTCGCGGATGTCATCAGGTTCTCCAGCAACATCGGGATCGTCCAGTTCGGGCAGAGACTCACCCCGCGAGAGAAGTACGAGACGTTTCGCGATCTTGGTTTCGGGATGCCCCTCGGTGTTCCGCTTCCAGCGGAGGCCGCGGGGACGTTGCATGAGCCCCGACAATGGTCGCGCCAAACGAGCGCATCAATCCTGATGGGGTACGAGATCGCAGTCACTCCGCTCCAGCTCGTAACCGCGTACTCGGCAATCGCGAATGGAGGCGAGCTGCTGGAGCCGCACCTCGTGAAGGAGGTGCGCGCGCTCAATGGCGACGTCACCTACCGCGCGCAGACCCGCGCGGTGCGCCGCGTGATGTCGGGTGAAGTTGCACGCACGATTCAGCAGATGCTTCTCGCTGTGGTCCAGCAAGGCACCGCCACCAGAGCCGATCTCGCGACCTTCGAGGTTGCCGGTAAGAGCGGCACCGCGCGGCGCACTTCAACGAACGCCGGCTACACCGCGGGCAATTACACCGCGTCGTTCGTCGGTCTCTTTCCGGGAAACGACCCTCAATACGTGGTGCTGGTCAAGCTGGACAACCCAAAAGGCGCTCATTACGCCGGGGGTGAAATCGCTGCCCCTGTGACTCAAATCGTGCTGCGTGCGGCGCTGGCGGCGCGCGATGCTGCGCTCGATCGTGAGGGACTGGCGGCGTCGGAGAGATCGACTATCGCGCAGGCACCAGATCATGCTCCCGCCAAATCCGCTGCGGCTGCGGGAGCCAGATTCGTTCGCGCTCGCGGTGACGCCACAGATCCGGTCGATCGCGCGTCGTACGACCCGTCCGACAATCTGAGGCCGCCCTCACCGGATGAAGGAACCGCATCGTACCTCGTCGATCTCCCGGCATCACCGCGGCCGGGTGTAGTCGCGCCGATCGCGCTTACTCCTCGCGCGATTCCAGATGTGCGGGGCATGTCCATCCGGGAAGCGGTGCGCGCGCTCCACAGCGCCGGCTTCCGCGTCCGCATCGTCACCGCCTCATCGTCCGGCACGTTGCCGGCAGCCGGCGCAATGGCCGCGCCCGGGAGTCTGGTACAGCTCACTCGCCCTCTCGAATGATGAGAGTGCGCATCGAAGACATCAAAGCCGCGCTAGCCGAGCACGGTTTGCTCTTGGGAGTAAAAGGTGAGATGCCGACCGAGTTGAACCGCATCTCGGACGACAGCAGAACGGTCGAGCGCGGTGACTTGTTCATTGCTGTCCGCGGCTGGGATAGTGATGGCCATGATTTTCTTGACGCCGCCGCCCGGCGGGGCGCGGGCGCAGTGATGGTGGAGGATCCAGCGCGCACAACTCTGCCGGCGCTCGTAGTAAAAGAGGGCCGACGCGCCGCGGCGATCACTGCCGCAACCGTGTACCGCAATCCGGCCCACGATCTGAGACTGCTCGGCGTCACCGGCACGAACGGGAAGACGACGACGACATCGATCATGCGCCACCTCTTCGACGATGGCGGGTCCAGTGCTTCGATCGGGACACTCGGTGTTCTCGTCGGAAGCGAGGGAGAATTGTTACCGGGCGGAGGCGGACTCACCACACCCGGACCGGTCGAGCTGCAGAGAATCCTGCGGGATCTGGTCGGCCGCGGCGTGAAGACCGTAGCGATGGAAGTTTCGTCCCACAGTCTGGATCAGAGGCGGGTGGACGGTCTCGAGTTCGATAGCGCGGTCTTCACCAACCTCACGCACGACCATCTCGATTATCACGGAACGATGGACGCGTATCTGAAGGCCAAGGCTCGTCTTCTCGATTATCTGAAGCGCGACGGGGCCGCGGTGGTGAACGCGGATGCAACTGAGTGGTCGGCACTCAACCTTTCATCCCGCGTTATCACCTTCGCCGTGCGCAACGACGCCGACATCCGCGCGCGAAACGTTCGCTACACCTCAGAAGGCAGCGAGTGGACACTGGTTACTCCGCGTAGCTCCGCCGATGTAACGCTGCCGTTGATCGGCGAGGTCAACGTCGAGAACAGTCTCGCTGCCGCCGCGGCCGCATTCACGATCGGGCAGCCGGCCGACGCAATCGCCGCACGCCTGAACTCGGTACCGCAAGTCGCCGGAAGACTGGAGGTCATCTCGACACGCCCGACCATTCTGCGTGACTACGCCCACACGCCCGACGCTCTGGAGAGAATTCTCACGACCGCCCGCGCTTTCACTCGTGGCAAGTTGATCGTCGTCTTCGGCTGCGGTGGCGATCGGGACAAGGGCAAGCGTCCCCTCATGGGACAGATCGCGGAGAAGGAAGCCGATTACGCCATCGTCACGAGTGACAATCCTCGTACAGAGGATCCTGACTCCATCATCTACGACATCGAGGCGGGAATGCGGGAATCCAACCACGAGCGCATTACGGACAGGCTCGCGGCAATTCAACGCGCAATCGATCTGGCGGAGGAGGGAGATATTGTCCTGCTTGCGGGAAAGGGACATGAGACCTATCAGATCCGCGGAACCACGTCGTACCCATTCGACGAGAAGGAGATTGTGAGAGACCTGACAGGGAGTCACGCTTGAGCGCCGGCTTCTGGACCCTGGATCGAATAGCCGCTGCGCTCGAGCAGCATGCGTCAGGATCCCTCCCGCGCGGCAGCGCGTCCGTGAACGGGATCACTACTGATACGAGAAAGATCGGAAAGGGAGATGTGTTCGTTGCGCTAAAGGGAGAGAGATTTGATGGGCACGACTATCTTCGCGACGCTGTGCGCGATGGCGCGTCAGCCCTCGTCGTTTCACGAGTCCCGAAGCTCAACTCATTGGGCGTTCCAATCTATGAGGTGCGCGACACGCTGGTCGCGCTGGGCGGGCTGGCGCGCTATTGGCGGCGCACATGGGGGAAGACGATCATCGGCGTCGCGGGGAGCAATGGCAAGACGAGCACGAAGGATCTCATAAAGGCTGCGCTCAGCCATTCCTATACCGTGCACGCAACGACCGGGAATCTCAATAATCGAATCGGTGTCCCGATTTCGCTCCTTTCACTTCAGCCCGACACCGAGATCGCCGTCATCGAGCTCGGCACCAGCCTTCCGGGCGAGGTCGCTATTCTTCGCGACATCGCCGAGCCGGACATGGTCCTGGTGACCTCCATCGCTGAGGAACACCTCGAAGGCTTGGGCGACCTGGCTGGTGTTCTACGCGAGGAAGCGGCGGTCTACGATGGAGTCGCGGTGGGGATCGCGCCATCTTCGCAGCCCGAGATTGCCGAAGCAGCTCGCGGACGGGCCGGACGGGTAATCGTCGCGGGCCTCGAGCCGGGCGCGGACGTAAAACCGGATCGCTGGGAAATCGGACCCGATGGCCTCGGAGTCATCGAGATCGCGGGTGTGACTGTTCGGCCTCCGGTGCGCGGCCTTCACAACCTGCGTAACGCGATGCTCGCTCTCGCCGTCGCGCGCGAGTGCGGCGTCAGCTACGAGGATGCCGCTGCCGGCATCGCCTCGATGCTCCAGCCGAAGATGCGAGTGGCGTGGGAACAGTTGGGTAATGTCACTCTGATCAACGACGCGTACAACGCGAATCCCGGCTCGACTCGTGCGGCAATCGAGCTGCTGCAGGGGACAGGTAGCGGACGGCAGAGGGTAATCGTCCTTGGTACGATGCGGGAGCTCGGTGCGGCATCGGCGCAGTGTCATGCCGACATCGCCGGTCTCGCATTAGCGTCAGGAGCCGACATCGTTGCCGGGATTGGCGAGTTCGCGCCGGCGCTCGAGAAGCAGAGTGAGCGCGAACGAGTGATCACGGCACCCGATGTCGAAGATCTCTGGCCGCAGCTTCAGGCCAGGCTTCGCCGCGACGCTATTATCCTGCTGAAAGCGTCGCGTGGAGTGCAGCTCGAGCGTCTTGTTCCACATCTAACAACCTGGGCTACCGCATAGTGCTGAACTATCTGCTCGTACCTTTCGTCGACCTGCCGCATTTCGGATGGTTGCGACTGTTCCAGTGGATAACGTTTCGCGCGGCTGGCGCCGCAGTGACGGCGCTGCTGCTGACTTTCGTGGTGGGTCCGGCAATCATGCGGCGATTGCGCCGGATGCGGCTCCATCAGGTCATTCGCGAAGGAACTCCGGACGCGCACCAGCAAAAGGGCAGGACGCCTACCATGGGCGGCTTGATCATTCTCGGTGCGACTCTCATCAGCACGATACTCTGGGCGAAGCTGGACAACCGGTATGTGCTGCTCGCGATGGTCTCGATGGCATGGATGGGAGCGATAGGCTTCTGGGACGATTACCTGAAGCTCAAACAAAAACTCGCGGGCAAGAAAAACACGGGTCTCGTCGAGAGCTACAAGCTCGCAGGCCAGGTGACACTCGGCTTTGCCCTTGGCTACTACATCTGGAAGCACCCCATCTCTTCGCTTCCGGGCGCATCGACCACTCTCCCGTTCTATAAATACATTCTGATCGTACCGCTGACAGCTGGTCTCGGTTGGTTGTACGTGCTGTTTGTGACGTTCGTCATGACCGGCACCAGCAACGCGGTCAACGTAACGGATGGCGTGGACGGTCTCGCAGCCGGTCTTACAGCGATCGCCGCGATCACGTTCGCGTTCTACGCCTACGTCGTCGGGCGAGTCGATGCCAGCCAATATCTGTACGTGTACTACCTGCGCGGCGCCGGTGAGCTGACGGTGTTCTGCACCGCGCTCATGGGTGCATGTATAGGATTCCTCTGGTACAACACCCATCCTGCCGAAGTATTCATGGGCGATACCGGATCGCTCGCGCTGGGCGGCGCGCTGGCATCGGTGGCGATTCTGCTCAAATCCGAGTTTCTGCTGCTCCTCGTCGGCGCTGTATTCGTGGCCGAGATGATGTCGGTCATCATCCAGCGTTTCGTGTTCAAGTATCGGAAGCGACGATACGGACTGGAGTACGCGCGCGAGCACCGGGTGTTCCGACGGGCACCACTTCACCACCACTTCGAGATCAAGGGCTGGGACGAGGCGCAGGTAGTGGTGCGCTTCTGGATCATTGGAATCCTGTTTGCCTTCATCGCCCTGAGCACGCTGAAGTTGCGATGAGCCCGCGCGAGCTCGTGCCGCGGGAGGGCGAGATTGCCGTCATCGGCCTCGCTCGAAGTGGTCGTGCCGCGGCAATGCTGCTGAGAAAGCACGGCTACAACGTTTATGCATCGGATGTCGTGTCCTCGCCCGACACCGGCCGCTGCGCTGAGGAGTTACGCGCGCAAGGCATCGTTGTCGATGTTGGCCGTCACGACCTCGAGCGGCTCGAGCGCGCCAGTCTCGTGGTTGCCAGCCCAGGCGTGCCACCCTCGGCCCGGCCCCTTTCATTTGCACGAGAGAAGGGCGTCCGCATCGCCAGCGAGGTCGAGGTCGCGCTCCATTTTCTGGAAGGCCCGCGGGTCATTGCGGTGACGGGCACCAACGGCAAGACGACGACGACCGCACTGATCGCACATCTGTTGCGAGGGCTCGATCACGAGGCGGTCGAGGCCGGAAACATCGGCACACCGCTCTCGGAAATCGCAAGCCGCGAGCAGCAACCGAAATGGATCTCCCTCGAGATGTCGTCCTTTCAGCTCCACGATACGCCAGGCCTGAAGCCGGACGTCGGTGTTCTCACCAACCTGAGTCCCGATCACCTCGACCGGTACGCGACCGTCGAGGAGTACTACTCCGACAAGGCGCGTCTCTTCGCCAATGCTGATCCCAATTCCACGTGGGTAGTCAACGAGGATGACAAGGCTGTCATGCGGATGGTGCGCGACGTCGCGGGTCACAAGTACTCGTTCTCGATCGTCGGCGACGCTCCCGCGTACCTCGATGCTCGCTCGAACCAGTTGGTCGTGTTGGCCGCGCCGCTGATTTCGCGCGCCGACCTGCCGCTCCTCGGGCAGCACAACGTCGGGAACGCTCTGGCGGCGTCGCTTGCGGTGATGGCAGCTGACCGGTCCCACCAAACGCAGAAAGCGAGAAAGGGCATCGCCGCCGCACTCAAAACCTTTCGCTCGCTTCCTCACCGGCTCGAGCTGGTCGGAGAATTCGGGGGAGTGCAGTGGATCAACGATTCAAAGGCGACAAACGTCAGCTCAACCGCGGTAGCAATTGACGGGATGGAGCGTCCGACCGTCCTTCTGCTGGGAGGGCGGCACAAGGGGGAAGCCTATACGCCACTCGCCGAAGCTGTTCGACGAAAGGTGAAGAGGGTGATTGCTTACGGAGAAGCCGCGCCGATCATTGCCACGGACCTCCGACCCGTCGTCGATGTCGTGCGTCTGGGCTCCGATTTCGAAGAGGTCATTCGAGCGGCCAAGGCTGCGGCTCGGGCCGGCGAGGCGGTACTGCTCTCTCCTGCGTGCTCAAGCTACGACATGTTCTCGAATTACGAGGAAAGAGGCGAGCGATTCCGCGCGCTCGCGGCCAAGGAAGTGTAATGGAAGTATCGACAAATCTGATGCACCGCTGGCGCATGGGGCTCGAAGCGCGCGCTCTGGTGATACTCACGGGTGTTCTACTCGCGTTCGGGCTGGCGACGGTATATAGCGCCAGCGCGATCGTCGAGATGCAGGCGGGCTACGGCCACGCGCATCTCCTGGTCCGACAACTGATCGGCATGGCGGTCGGAATCGCGCTCTTTGCGGTTGCGGCAAAAATGGACGCTGAGGTATGGGAGAAATGGGCCTGGCCCATCATGATCCTGTCGCTACTCCTGCTTGTGATCGTGATTCTTCCATTTACCGCGGGAATCGCTCCCCGCATCCACGGCGCCCGCCGATTCCTGTTCGGCAGCTCCCTTCAGCCGTCCGAGATGGGCAAGCTGGCGGTGGTTCTCTGGACGTCGATGCTCGTCGTAAAAAAAGGTCCGACGCTGAGGAGACTGACGAAGGGCTTGCTTCCGTTTATCGTCGTCGTCGGGACGCTGGATATTCTGGTGATGCTGGAGCCCGATCTGTCGACAGCCATGATGTTCACGCTGGTGATGGGTATCATCCTGTTTGCCGGCGGCGTCCGAATCGGTCATTTCGTCGCGCTCGGCGTCATGCTCATTCCGCTGCTCTACGTGAAGATCGAGCGGCTCAATTACGTTCTGCTCCGAATGTCGGCGTTCTTCGATCCTGGAGCCGCGCCACTCGAGGTGAGCTATCAACTCCGCCAGTCGCTGATCGCCGTCGGCTCCGGTCAAATATTCGGCGTCGGGTTCGGACGGGGCCGGCAGCAGTATGGGTTCCTGCCGTTCGGATACGACGATTTCATCGCCGGCCACATCGGTGAGGAATGGGGATTCGTCGGACTAAGCCTGCTCGTCCTCGCATTCGCGCTGTACGCCGCGCTGGGATTCCGCATCGCCCGAAAGGCGAGGAGCCCGTTTCTCCAGCTGGTCGCAGTCGGCCTCACAGTGACGATGGTCCTAACCGCGTATCTTCATATCGGGGTGGCAACGGGATTGCTCCCGACCACGGGACTAACGCTGCCGTTCATCTCCTACGGCCGCTCGAATCTGATCCTTTCTCTCGTCATGACCGGAATCTTGATCAACATCGGCAGCACCCGCGAAAAGGTATTTGGCGTAGCAGCGACTGATCCCCTCCTCGCTCTTCGCGCGCTTCCAGCGCGATGAGGATCATCTTCGCCGGCGGTGGCACAGGTGGCCACCTCTATCCCGGCTTGGCAATCGCGCGCGCACTGGTCAAGGCCGATCGACGTGTCGAGCCATTCTTCATCGGCGCGGAGCGCGGCATCGAGCGGGATGTATTGCCGCAAGTGGGTTTCGCCTTCGAGCTGCTCGATCTTCATCCTCTGTATCGTTCGCGGCCGTGGGAGAATTGGAAAACCCTGCGCGGGGCGATGACTGCGTGGCGCAGAATCGCCGGAGAGGTCAGGAGTGAGCGGCCCGCGAGCGTAGTTGGGACCGGAGGATACGCTTCGGGGCTCGCGCTCGCTTATGCCGTCGCCCACCACATTCCGTTCGTAATGCAGGAACAGAACACTCATCCCGGCATAACGGCGAAGTTCTTCAGTCGCTTTGCGGACCAGATACACCTGGGCTTTCCGGAGGCACGACGCCATCTCTCGGCATCGAAGAAGACCGAGATATTCGACTCCGGCAATCCAATCGAGCCACCACCGGCCGACGCGTTTCAGAAGGGTCCTGCGCGCGCGAAGTGGGGCTTCCCTACGACTGGCGGTGTGGTGCTGCTCGTCTATGGGGGCAGCCAGGGGTCGCAGGCGATGAACGACGTGGTCGGGCGGTGGATCGAGCAGGGCGTACCGCCCGGCCTCTACGTGATCTGGGCGACGGGCAAAGCCAACTACGAAGCACTCGCCCACTATGAGAGTGACAGAGTGAAAGTCCGGGCCTACATCGCTCCGATCTCCGAAGCGTACAGGGCCGCTGATTTCGCCCTTTCGCGAGCGGGAGCCATGGCGACGGCGGAGCTATGTGCCTGGGGCATTCCCGCGATCGTAGTGCCGCTGCCGACGGCCGCGGCAGATCATCAGACTGAGAATGCGAAAGCTCTCTCGAGCGCTGGGGCGGCAGAGATGATTCGCCAGTCCGATTTGAATACCCAGACGCTCTCGCAGGCAGTCGGCTCAATGCTCGCCGTTTCGGGCAAGCTGGCCCGTATGCGAGCGAAGGCTCTCGAGCGCGCTCGACCAACCGCAGCAGCGGACATTGCGGCAAACATCCTTCGACTCGTCGCGCGCGACCAGAGCAAAGCTTGATCGGAGGCGACCCTCGCGCGATCCACTTCGTTGGCATAGCAGGAGCGGGAATGCGCGCGCTCGCGGAGCTGCTAGCGCGTCGTGGCGTCGCGGTGACTGGATGTGACGCGAACCCCGGACCGACCGAAGATCTCGAGGGGCTGGGCATCGAGGTGCTGAAAGGCCACAGCCCGGAACACGTTGCAGGCACCCGTGAGCTCATCGTCACGTCGGCAATGCCGAAGGATCATCCGGAGATCGTTCGGGCGCGCGAGCTCGGCATTCCCATCACCAGGAGAGCGGAGGCCCTCGGACAAGCTGTCGCTGGAGGGAAGCTCGTCGGGATCGCCGGCACCCACGGCAAGACGACGACAACAGTGATGACCACGGCCGCCCTCGCTGCCGCCGGCCTCAAGCCGACCGGAATCGCCGGCGGCCGTGTCGCCGAATGGAACGGCAACCTCCGCTACGAATCCGACGAGCTCTTTGTCGTCGAAGCCGACGAATACGATCGCTCCTTCCTGACCCTATCACCAACAATCGCCGTCGTAACGAACATTGAGGCGGACCACCTCGACATCTACCACGACCTGGAGGACATCAGGACGACATTCTCGCGCTTCGTGCGCGACGCCCAGGTGATCGTTCTGTGCGACGACGACGCTGGCGCGAGGAATCTCGCTCTTCCCGCCAGCTCTGAAATCATTCGATACGGCATCACCTCGTCGAACGCGCGGCTGCTGGCGCGCGATATCCGCCCCAGCGGACAAGCTACGACGTTTTCCGTCTCATACGACGGTGACGCAATCGGTGACGTCGCCCTACGTGTACCCGGGCACCACAACGTGCGGAACGCGCTCGCGGCGATCGCCGCAGGCTTCGCGCTTGGCGCGACGCTGGACCAGATGCGCGACGGCCTTCGTGACTTCGGAGGAGTGGAGCGCCGTTTCCAGCACCTTTGCGATGTGGCCGGCCTCTCTATCGTGGACGACTACGCCCATCACCCCACCGAGATCGTGGCAACCCTTCAGGCCGCACGCGCGTCGTATCCCGGTCGTCGGATCGTGGCTGCGTTCCAGCCGCACCTCTTCTCGCGCACCCGTGACTTCTCCGAGGCGTTCGGCGAAGCGCTTGCGTCCGCTGATGCGGTATTCCTGGCCGACATCTACCCGGCGCGCGAAAAGCCGATTCCCGGGATAACGTCGGATCTCATTGCCGCGTCACTGTCACGCGCAGGTAAGCCTGCGGTGTGGCAGGGGCCTCGATCCGAGTTGGCAGACGCTCTCAGCGGGTTCGTGAAAAAGAATGATGTCGTTATCACTATTGGCGCTGGCGACATAACGAGAACCGGGCCGGAGCTGAAACGGCGACTCGAGTCAGCCAAGCAATGATAGACCGCGAGCGCCTCCGCAGGCCGGGGTGGAAGATTCTCGGCGCGCTCTTTCTGGTAGCGGTAATCATGACTGCCGCCTGGGGCATGCGGGCTGGCGCCCGGAAGATGGCGTTCTTCCGTGTCCGCAAAGTGGAGATCCGCGGCACTCACTATCTCCAGCCGAACGAGATCCTGGCGCGTCTGCAGATCGACACCCTCACCTCCCTGTGGGACGATCTCGAACCTCTGCGGCAGAGAGTTCGACATCATCCGCAGGTCTCCGACGTCAGGATTGAGCGCCGACCGCCGGGCACGGTGGTGGTGATCGTGCAGGAGAATCCTCCGGTTGCCCTCATACAAACAGCGTCAGGACTACTCCCGTTCGACTCGCTGGGCCGGCAGCTCCCGATCGATCCATCTCGCACGACTCTCGATCTCCCGATTGTTGCGAGTATGGATCCCGTTCTTCTTAAGCTCGTTGGCGCGATCCGCGCCGCGGAGCCGCGCGTATTCGCGCGCATCGAAGAAGCGAGACGAACGGGGAAGGATGAAATCCTGCTCACGCTCGCTCCACGCGCCGAAGATGCGGCGGGCGCGGCCGGTAGTAAGACGATGCCGCAGCGCAAATCATTGCGTGTGCGCGTCCCGCTAGACCTGTCAGTCGAGCGGCTTGCCGATATCTTTCCCGTGGAAAGTGATCTCGCCCGGCGTCAGGCACACGTCGGTGAGGTCGATCTACGTTATCGCGATCAGGTGATCGCAAGGCTTCAATGAATCCCGAACGCATCATCGCTGGTCTCGACATAGGCTCCGCCAAGACGACCGTCGTCATCGCCGAAGCAGTCGGTGACAGGAAGAGCACGCCGGGGCTCAGGATTCTGGGCGTCGGTCAAGCGCGGACCACCGGGCTGCGGCGCGGCGTTGTATCCGATATCGAAGAGACCACTCGCTCGATCAAGAAGGCAGTAGAGGATGCCGAGCGAATGGCGGGAACGAAGATCGATACGATCTACGCGGGGATTGCCGGCGAGCACGTGAAGGCGATGATCAGCAAGGGAATCGTCGCCGTAAATGGTGATGAGATCTCCAAAGCCGACGTCGACCGCGCCAATGAGGTCGCCCGCGCGCAGCCGGTGCCGCAGGACCGCGAGCTGCTGCACGCAATTCCGCAGGAATACTCCGTCGATAAGAACCAGGGCATCCGTGATCCTATCGGAATGATCGGAACCAGGTTGGAAACGGAGATGTATCTCGTGACGATCGGCGCTTCACCGGCGATGAATCTCCGCAAGTCGGTGGAGAGGGCCGGTTATCGCGTTCGCGACCTGGTGCTCGAGCCCCTCGCCAGCGCCCTCAGTGTCCTGACCGAAGATGAAAAGGAGCTCGGCGTCGCACTGGTGGAGATGGGGGCCGGAACCACCGACATCGCGGTCTTCCACGAGGGCAAGATCCGTCACCTCGGGACGGTAAACTACGGCGGTAACAACGTCACGAGCGACATCGTTCAGGGAATCGGGGTCACTCAGGCGGATGCCGAGCGACTCAAGGAGCGATACGGATGCGCGTACGAGCCGCTGGTGGATCCAACGGACCTCATTCAGCTGCCGAGCACTGTCGCGCAAGGCGAAAGGCATGTGCCGCGCGAGGTTCTGGCGCACATCATCCATCAGCGGATGGATGAGATATTCAATCTCGTTCTGACTGAGATCCAGCGGGCAGGGTTCGCGCAGCGCCTCAATGGCGGTGTGGTCATCACTGGCGGCGCCGCCGCCATGGAAGGAGTCGCCGAGCTCGCCGCGGACGTTTTTGGGACGGGCGTAAGAATCGGCGTCCCTTCGCAGAATATCGGTGGACTGAGCGATTCGGTCGACGCCCCTCGCTTTGCAACCGTGGTCGGTCTCGCGCTTTACGGAGCCCATCGGGCTGCTGCGGGATTCTCTCCGACCAGCAAGCACAGAGCATTCGCCGGAGCCGGCGTCGACAAGTTCACCAAGCGCCTAAAAATCTGGCTCGAGGATTTCTTCTAGCTTTTCTTCGCCGGTCAGTCGGGCCGAGGTATCCTCTTCGGCGCTACGCTCGCTTGGTCGGAGCCCCTAACTGCGCTCCCTCGCTCCGCTCGGTCGCGGGTCTCCTCCTCGCGCTCGCTTTGGAAGCGCCTGCGAGGACACCTCGGCCCTCCCTCCCAAGAGATCGCGACGACCCGCGAACACGGTTTGTTCGTGGAAAAAAAATCGACGCCGTCTCCGCTCGCTTAAGGACCAACGGCTCGCGCGCTTGCGCGCGCGGCGCTCCGCGCCGATCGCCGACACCTTGCCCGTTCTCTACTTGCCATTTACGCCGGAGCGCTGGCCGGATTTTCGATCAGCGCGCTGAAAGGCTCTCGTGCTCTTGGAGGTCTGTACAGGGAGGTGAGGGTGTCCCCGTAGGCGCTTTGCAAAGCGAGCGCGAGGAGGAGACCCGCGACTGAGCGGAGCGAAGGAGCGTTGTTAGGGGCTCCGACCAAGCGAGCGTAGCGCCGGAGGGGACACCCTCACCGACCGCAAACACAGATGCCTAGGCAACGCAACCCCCCGCGCGCGCACTCTGAGAAAATCATAAAACTGAGGCCGGATTCGGCCATGTGGATAACTCGCTTGACACTGGTTGTACTTTTTTTCGCTTCCGCTCGTCTTGCCTATGGTACGAAACGACTAACGGCCATATACTAGCCCGAGCTTTTTATCCACAAATCCCGTGGTCCGGAGTTTCCAGCCCGATGATATTCGAATTCGAGGAGAGCCAGTCACAAGCTGCCCGCATGAAGGTCGTGGGCGTCGGTGGCGGGGGCGGAAACGCCGTCAATCGAATGATCGAGGAGCACCTTGAAGGGGTGGAGTTCATCTCGGTCAATACGGACGCGCAGGCACTGCTCAATTCGAAGTCCGACGTAAAGATCCAGATAGGCAAGAAGCTAACTCGCGGTCTGGGCGCTGGAGCCAGGCCCGAGATCGGAAAGCAGGCCATAGACGAGAATAGGGAAGAAGTCTCCCGCGCCATGCACAATGCGGATCTCGTCTTCGTCACCTGCGGCATGGGCGGCGGGACCGGAACGGGCGCCGCACCAGTCCTTTGCGAGCTAGCCCGCGCAGCAGGCGCTTTGACCGTCGGAATCGTCACCAAACCTTTCCTTTTCGAAGGCCGCAAGCGCATGCGACAGGCCGAGCTTGGCATTGCTGAGATGCGGAAGCACGTCGACACCATGATCGTCGTCCCGAACGAGAGACTGCTGGCAGTGGTCGGCAAGGGAATCCCGTTCCAGGACGCGCTCAAGAAGGCCGACGAAGTCCTCCTTCACGCGACTCAGGGCATTTCCTCACTGATCAGCGTCACCGGACTCGTGAACGTTGATTTCGCCGACGTCCGCACGGTCATGCAGGAAGGTGGATCTGCGCTCATGGGCACAGGGATAGGTCGAGGTGAGAATCGCGCCATCGAAGCCGCCCAGCAGGCCATCGCCAGCCCTCTCCTCGACAACGTATCTGTCTCCGGAGCAACCGGAGTGCTGGTAAACATCACTGGCGGCGCCGACCTCACCCTCGGCGAAGTGCATCAGATCAACGAGATCATCCACGACGCCGTGGGAGAAGACGCGGAAATCATCTTTGGCGCGGTCCACGAGCCCGCCATGCAGGGAGAGATTCGGGTCACAGTCATAGCCACCGGTTTCGACCGTGATCGCGCCCAGTCCTTGTCGGTCCACGTACCGACCGTGGTGCCGACTCCGTCACCGATTGTCAGAGGCTCGCCGGTAATTCCGCTGCGCCCTCCGCGCGGAAACGGCGCCAGAAACCCGCTCGCCGAGATACCCAGACGGAATACAACTCCGACGAGCAATCCCACTGTGACACCAGAGAGAGATCGATCGTCTCCTGAGCAGGATCTGAGTGACATGGAGATCCCGACGTTCATTCGGAGACAGATGGATTGAAGCGGGTCAATGTAAGGCCAGTTAGTTATGCTGTAGTGGCGACCCTAGCGATGGTCGCCATTTGGTTTACACCGACCCTCGAGAGGAAGAAGGTTTTCCCGATGGATCCGGTCGTAGTCACCGAACCCGGTCTCGAACCGGCCGATTTCATGCTCTCGCCGCTGGTTGTCGAGGCGTCCAACACAGAGCTCATCGACACCCTCGCGATTGCAGGGGTCATCCATTCGAGTCTTTACAACGCACTAAACGAGAGCGGCGTGGGCGTTCTGCCGCCCTCGGCTCGCCACCAGCTCGCCTGGTCGCTCGCCGATATTTTCGAGTACAAGGTCGATATGAGCCGCGACCTGAGGCAGGGTGACAAGTTCCATCTGCTCGTTGAAAGACTTCAGAAGCCCAACGGCGCGATCATAGTCAACAAGGTTCTCGGCGCCCGTCTCGCTCTCTCCGGCGGATCCACTGCGCTCGAGGCCATCCACTTCGACACGCCGGGCTCGAGTAAGGGGCAGTACTACGACGCCAGCGGTATGTCGCTTCGCGCTGCTTTCCTCCGCGCGCCTCTCACATTTCGGCGTGTTACGAGCATCTTCGGTGCTCGCAAGCATCCAATTTTCGGCCAGTGGCGCAATCACACCGGGACGGACTACGCCGCGCCGACAGGCACGCCAATTCGCGCTATTGGAGACGGCATCATCGTCTTCGCGGGACGGAAGGGCGGATACGGGAACGTGATCGACGTCAGGCATCGCAACGGCATGGTCAGCCGTTACGGACACATGCGCAACTTTGCGACGGGGATGCGCGCCGGCACGCGCGTTACGATGGGCAACACCATCGGCTACGTGGGGTCGACCGGTTGGGCAACGGGTCCGCACCTTCACTTCGAGATTCGCGTGGACGGCGTCGCTCGCGATCCGCGACTTGCGCTTCAGAGCAGAGGGGGCGAGCCGATCCCGTCGCGTGAACGCTCGCTGTTCCAGAAGATGAGGAATCAGACGCTCGCCAGCCTCGGCCAGGGTCACATCGCAAACGCTTCCGAGTAACGACGCCGGTCGCCCATCGGACTTATCTTCAACCCGGACCTTCGCGTCCGGGTTTTTTTCGTCCCTGAACAAATCGACAGCAATGGCCGGCAGAATAATGAAGCGGCCGGGCGACTTACCAGCCCGCTCGCTATGGACAACAATAAAGGATGTAGCTCTCACCGACGTCACGGCGATTGCGCGAACCGGGACGATTCAGGGCTCGCTCGAGCGGCTCGAGCAGGCGCTTCTCGAGGCGGACTTCGGCGTTCCCACCACACTGCGCCTGGTAGGCGAGATAGAGGGACAGGCGCGCCGCGGACTCATCAAGACTCAGGACGAGTTTTATCGGGCGCTCGAACAGGCGATCGAAGCGTCGCTTTTATCTGGTAACAACGACGCGCGCATAATCCGGGCTGCGTCGGCGCCAACCGTCATTCTCGTGGTCGGCGTGAACGGAGCGGGGAAGACCACCTTCATCGGGAAACTGTCCGACCTCCTCAAAGCGAATAAGATGTCGGTCCTGATCGGCGCCGGGGACACGTTCCGCGCCGGCGCCATCGACCAGCTTCGGAGCTGGGCACAGCGCACGGGCGCCGATTTCGTTGGGGGAAACGCCGGCTCAGATCCAGCATCAGTTGCATTCGACGCCATCGATGCGGGAATTAGCAGGGGGAAGGATGTCGTCATCGTTGATACAGCCGGCCGGCTGCACACCAGCGGATCGCTGATGGACGAGATGAAGAAGATCAATCGTGTGATCGGAAAGCGTCTCGCGGGCGCACCACACGAGACGCTCCTCGTACTCGATGGCACGATTGGTCAGAACGCCGTCTTGCAGGCCAAAACGTTCGCTGAGGCAATTCCGGTCACTGGACTCGTGGTCACGAAAGTCGACGGCACCGCCAAGGGCGGGATCGTTCTCGCCGTCCACGAGGCGCTGGATGTCCCCGTAAAATTCCTCGGCACAGGTGAGAAGGCCACGGACCTGATTGCGTTCGATGCCGCCGAATTCGCGCGCGAGGTTCTCGAAGGGTAGATGGAGGCCGGCCCAAAGGCGCGCGGCAAGGTCTATCTCGACATGCCCGTCAACTATCTCAAGGGCGTCGGTCCGGCGCGCGGGGAAGCGCTGAGGAGATTGGGTATCGTCACGGCGCGGGATCTCCTCTTCCACATCCCGCACCGCTATGAGGACGCGAGCACCATCACGCCCATCGCATCGCTCGAGACTGGAATGGACGGGACGATCATCGGGAAGGTGATCTCCAAAGGAATAATTCCGACGCGAAAAGGACTGCGGATTTTCCAGGCCGTCCTCAGGGACGACACAGGCATGATCGAGGCTTCGTGGCCCGGCCAGCCGTTCCTCGACCGGACGATCGAGAAGGGCGACGTCATGCTGTTGACCGGTCCCGTTCGATTCTTTCACGGTCGACAGCTTCAGCCGCGCGAATACATCCAGCTCGGAAAAGATGACGACGGAATCAAAGGCGGTAGGGTGCTCGCGGTTTACCCGGCTACCGAAGGACTGTCGTTCAAAATCATCCGCGGTATCATCGATGCGCACCTGGACGCGCTCCTTCTTCTCGTCAAGGAGTACCTGCCCGAAGATCTGTTGCGCGCGGCAGGAGTTCCGTCGCTCCGCGACGCCATCAGGATGGTCCACCGCCCCCAGACTATTGCCGAGGGCGTGCAGGGGAGGGCGCGCCTCGCGTTCGAGGAGCTTCTGTTCGTCCACGTGCTCCACCGGCGCGCCAATGCCCTCAAGAGAGAGCGACGCAGTGGGATCGCGTTCCAGAATCGGCGGCAGCTCACCAGTGCTCTGAAAGAAAACCTGCCGTTCACACTGACGAACGCTCAGGTGACAGCCATACGCGAGATCGTGGCCGACATGTCGAGCGACCGAAAGATGCACCGGCTGCTGCAGGGCGACGTCGGAAGCGGGAAAACCATCGTTGCACTCTTCGCCGCGCTGCTGGCAATGGAAAACGGCTACCAGGCGGCGATCATGGCTCCAACCGAGCTTCTCGCCGAACAGCACGCGCGAACCTTCACGAGCCTTTTGGAGTCGCTCGGCATTCAGCCCCTGCTCGTGACGGGAAGCCTGGGGTCGCGCGCGAGAAAACTGGCAGGTGAAAAACTCGCCAGCACGGAGCCCGTGCTGGCAGTTGGAACCCATGCCCTCCTACAGGATGCGGCGGTATTCGGCCGTCTCGGATTCGTCACCATCGACGAGCAGCACCGGTTTGGCGTCGAACAGCGCGCGACGATTTCTGCCAAGGGTGAGTCGCCAGATATTCTGCTCATGAGCGCGACCCCTATCCCGCGGTCTCTGGCTCTCACCGTGTATGGCGACCTGGATGTGAGTACGCTCGACGAGCGCCCCGCGGGACGCCAGCCTGTCACGACTGTCATGCGCCCCGAATCCGCGCGGGAGAAAGTACTGCAATTCGTCGCGCGGGAGACCGAGAAGGGACGCCAGGCATATGTGGTATATCCCGTGATCGAAGAATCGGAGAAGACCGACCTCAAGGCCGCGACCACCATGTACGAACAGCTATCGGCCGGGCCTTTTGCGGGGAGGGTGGTCGCACTGATCCACGGCCGCGTCCCGGCCGAGCAGCGCGAGAAAGTCATGCGCGCGTTCCGCGATGGAAAGATTGACGTATTGGTATCTACGACCGTAGTCGAGGTGGGCATCGACGTCGCCAACGCGACGGTGATGCTCATTGAGCATCCAGAGCGCTTCGGGCTGTCGCAGTTGCATCAGCTGCGGGGGCGCGTGGGCCGCGGAGCCGAAGCATCCTACTGCATTCTGCTGGGCGATGTCGGGGAGGAGGCTTTCGAGCGGCTGAGAATTTTCGTCGACACCGACGACGGCTTCGAGATTGCCCGCGCCGACCTCCGACTGAGAGGAATGGGCAACCTCTTTGGCCAGGAACAGAGTGGTGAGGCGACGTTCAGAATCGCCGATCCGGTCCGCGACGAGGAGTTGAACATGAAGGCCCGTGCGGCAGCGGAGCAGTTGCTCGATCGCGACCCAGAGCTGGCCGCGAAAGAGAACGGAGGGATTCGCAAAGTGCTGAGTGCGCGATACTCACGCGCGCTGGAGCTGTTCAGAGTCGGATAGGAGCGCGTTGACGCGCGCGTCCCAGTAGCTAGTTGCTGGGGTTCGCGAGGCGCTTCTTTATACGGTCCAGCTCCGCGCTCACCTTCGCCAGCTCTTCTTTCGTCTTCGCGAGCTGGTCTCTCAAGATCGCTATCTCCTCGTCCCGCGACCGCCGGACGACCACGACTGTATCTGTCTTTGTGGTTGTCGATGACGTGTCTGCGCCCGCCGTCGTCGTATTCCCGGATACACTCTGCGCTACGAGCGCGGTGCGCCGCAGCAGCGTTGCCTCGTTCTTGTACCAACCGGTCGTGTCAGCAGCCAGATACGCGTCCAGCGCAGCGATGCCTCCGCCGAGTGATCCACGTTCGTTGGCCGGATCTACGAGATACGCGGCTTTCCAGAACGCGACCTCTCTCGACTCGCGCGTGTCCGGATGTGTCCGCACGAATTCGTCGAGGAGTCGGTCCGCCGCCCAGTAGTTGCCGGCATCGACGTTTTGACGCGCGTAATACAACGCGCGCTCAAAATCAGTCTGGGCTGGGCTCTTCATTGTAGTCGCGACTGTAGCGCATGCGCTCAACACCAGCGACGCCGTAACGATGTAAAAACCTCTCATCCTGCTCCCTCAGGCTTTGATGCAGCCTCTCGTGATCTGCGGATGCCGCGAGCCTCGATCGGCAGCGTGACGACAAACGTCGTACCCTCGCCCACCCGGCTGTCTGCCGTTATCTCTCCGCCGTGGGCTTCCACGATTTCTCTCGCAATCGCCAGGCCTAAACCGGTACCCTTGGTAGCGGCCTGCGCCTGATTGTCGGCCTGAAAGAACTTGTCGAAAATGTGCGGCAACTGTTCCGCGGATATCCCGGCCCCCGTGTCGCGGACCGTGATCAACAGCTTGTTCTCGCTCGCTCCGACGGCGAGAGCCACCTTGCCCCCGCGCGGCGTGAACTTGAAGGCATTGGAGAGGAGGTTGCCGAGCACTTCATTGATCCGGTCCTCGTCCCAGGAAACTTTCGCCGGCAACCCCTGACCATGGTCCACCGAGAACGCGATGTCGCGCTGGTTCGCCAGCACCGAGAAAGAGCTTTCCAGCGTCCTGAGGAATCTTTGCAAGTCGATCTGCCGTACCTCGATCTTGCCGCCGCTCGCCTCGAACCTGCTGATGTCGAGGAGACGCTTGATCAGGCGCGTCAGCGTTTGCGCCTGCTTGTTGATTGTCTCTAGGACTTCCTTCTGCTTGGGCGTGAGGTCTCCGTAGATCCCTTCCTGGAGTAGCTCCAGATAGCCGATTATCACGTTGATCGGTGTCTTCAGCTCATGCGACGCGACGCCCACAAACTCGGCGCGAAGTCGCTCCAGCTCGTCAAGCTGCCTCGCCATCGTCTGATAGCTCGAGGCCAACCGCCCGAATTCCCCCTTCTGACTGGGCGACAACCGCAATTTATGGGTGAGGTCGCCTTCGGCAATCGCGTGCATTCCCCGCTCCAGCTCGGAGACGGGGCCACTGATCGACCTCAATAGCCAGACGCCGATGGCGAGGGCGATCAGCAGTGCAACCGGCAACGCTCCGGCCACCAGACGCTCGGCTTGCAGTGTCTCACTCGTCGCCTCGGCGACGCGCTGGCGGGTCCGATTGCGAAGCGTTGTCGCGCTGGCACCCAATGCGCTGTCAACGGATGCGATGGCTGGACGTGTGCGCTGCTGCGACACCAACTCGGCCACACTGCTCCGGCCCGCGGAAGCCTGCTCATATTCATCGCGAGCCGCTGCCCTTAGCGTATCGAGCGAATTGCGGATCTGGCTCGCCGATAGGTCGAGGCGGTACCGATCGAGCGAGTCGGTAAGAGCAACGAGACCGTCAATCTCGCGTTGCATCCGCGTCGCGCTCCTCTGGTCGTGAATGAAAAGCAGCGCGTCCTCCGCGCGCCGAGCGTCGTCGGTTCGCTCCCGGAAGGATCCGAGCAGCATGGAGGCCGCAAATTCGCGATCGCGCAGCAACCGGCTCGTCTCGTAGAGTTGCTCGAGGGATTTGAGCGAGATCAGGAGCGGGACGATCAGAACGAGCGCGATCGCGAACAGGCCCCAGCCGAGGCGAGCGCGCAGTGTCATTTCAGCGGGTGCTCCGTGACGGTATTCGACTTTCGACGCAAGACTGTAAAACTATCGTTGTCGGGAGGCGTAAGGAACCGAGTGCGGTTGACACTGACTAGAGAGGGCGTCTACCTTGCCGCGCGACTGCTCCTCCCCACGAATCATCCATGACTTCCCCCTATTCACGAATAGCAGAGCTCCCATCACATGCGGGGCAGAGCGTGCGTGTGCGCGGCTGGGTCACTCACGTCCGATCGTCGGGCAAAGTCGCATTCGTCGTGATGCGGGATGGCAGTGGCTCGCTTCAGGCCGTGCTGGTCAAGAGCGCGGTATCCCCGGAGACGTGGGAACGCTTCGGAAAGCTGACCCAGGAGACCTCCATCGAGGTCGAAGGCGAAGCGAGGCCAGACGCTCGCTCCCCCGGCGGATACGAGTTGGCGGTCATGGAGCTTTCGATCATCGGTGAGAGCCCCATCGACTATCCGATCCAGCCTAAGGAGCACGGAATCGACTTTCTCCTCGATAACCGGCACTTCTGGCTGCGGAGCCCGAAACAGCGGGCAATTGGGCGCATTCGGCACGAAGTTGAGCAGGCCATCAGAGATTTTTTCTATGAGCGCGATTTCATCCTGGTCGATACGCCCATTTTGACGAAGGCCGTCGGGGAGCGGAGCGGACTTTTCGCCACCGAGTACTTCGACGAGGGAAACGCGTATCTCGCGCAAACCGGTCAACTGTACGGCGAAGCGGCGGCGGCCGCGTTCGGGAAGATCTACTGCTTCGGGCCCACCTTTCGCGCCGAGAAATCGAAGACTCGCCGGCACCTGACCGAATTCTGGATGGTCGAGCCGGAGGTTGCGTTCAACGATTCCGATGACAACATGCGGCTTCAGGAAGAATTCGTGTCGTATATCGTCGCGCGCGTCCTTGAGCGGCGCCTGCCGGAGCTGAAGGAGCTGGAGCGTGACATCACCAAGCTCGAAAACATCAAGCCGCCGTTTCCCCGAATCGACTACAGCGACGCGGTCAAGATCCTGCAGGCGAAGGGAAGCTCGGTAAAGTGGGGTGAAGATCTCGGGGCAGAGGATGAGGCACTGCTCGTGGAGAGTCAGGACCGCCCGGTCTTCATTTACAACTATCCGAAAGAAGCGAAGGCATTCTATATGAAAGAGAACTCGGCCGACCCGCGCACCGTTTTGTGCGACGATCTGCTCGCACCCGAGGGATACGGCGAGATCATAGGCGGGTCACAGCGTGAGGACGACCACGACAAGCTGCTGGCGAGGATCAAGGAGGAGAACCTGCCGGTGGAGGCGTACGACTGGTACCTGGATCTGAGAAAGTATGGGACGTTCGTTCACTCCGGATTTGGTCTTGGACTCGAGAGAACGGTGGGATGGATCTGCGGAATTCATCACATCAGAGAAGCAATCGCGTTTCCCCGCACGATGAACAGGCTGCGACCGTAGCTAACTGAGGACTCACGATGGGATTTGAACAGTATCACGAGCCGCCCGGTGAGCTCTCCGCGAAGACCCGGACCTTCGCCCGCATGATCGCCTCTCTCATCGAGGAGGCCGAAGCAATCGGATGGTACGAGCAGCGGCTCTCGCTGGAGAAGGATCGCGAGGCGCGCGCAATCATGCGCAACGCGCAGAAAGAGGAGTTCAAGCATTTCGGGATGGACCTGGAGTTTCTGCTGCGGCGGAAATCGAAGTGGCGGGAGATCGCCAAGGAAATCCTTTTCCAGCCAGGCGACATCGTCGCGCACGGGGAAGAGGCGGAAGAGGATGTGGAAGACTAAGCCAGTCCATGACTGGCGCATTCGGATTGCGGTGAGGATTATTCAGGAATGATGGTCCTCTCCGCTCTTCGTCCGGACGCGAGCCTGCCGGAATTCCTCGTCTATCGGGCGAGATCGGCGTCCGTTAGACGCCTCGCGATCGATGTGCTGATTGGCACTGCCGGTTTCGCCGCAGCGTTGTCGTGGAAGCCTACGGGATGGCTGGTGTTTGCGAGTGTGGGTCTGTGCTTTTCTTCGTATGGTGCGTGGGGGATGCTCGATCGTGTTCGCTCCCGTGCAGCACCTGAACACAGCACTCGGATCAAAGGCCTCCTCGACGCAGTGTGCGCGCTCTGCGCGCTCCTGGGCGCACTCGCCGGCGCCGGAATTCTGCTCGGCGTCTGGGCGGCTGCGCTGGGCACCTGGATCAGCTAGCGCCCGGGCTCATTTGCTTTAGCCTCCTCCCACAACGCGTCGAGCTTTTCAAGGCCGGCGTGCGGGACGTCGATGCCTCTTTCGCGCGCCATCCTCTCGATTTGCTCGAACCTCCGCTCGAACTTCGCGTTCGCCTTGTCGAGCGCGATCGAAGCGTGGACGCCCGCCTTCCGGCAGAGATTCACTACCGCGAATAAGAGATCACCGAGCTCCGCCTCGAGGGAGTAGTGTCGCTCGTCCAGCACCGGCGGTGAGCCGGTCTTAGGTGCCGGCGATTCCTTCAGCTCCGCCCGAACTTCTGCCAGCTCCTCTTCGACCTTCTCGGCGGGCCCTTCGACGTCCGGCCAGTCGAATCCAACTCCCGCCGCCCGATCCTGCAAACGATGCGCGCGGTGCAGAGCGGGCAGCGAGGCTGGCAACCCATCGGCGATGCTCTTGCGATGCTTCGATTTCATCTTCTCCCACGGCTCTTTGGCGGCATCACCGTAAAGGTGCGGATGTCTCGCTTTCATCTTGATAATCAAACCCTCGGCGACATCGGCGAACGTGAAAGCGCCACGCTCCTCCGCGAGTACGGAGTGGAAGAGTACCTGCAGCAGGAGATCGCCCAGCTCCTCGCGCAGCGGATCATCGTCCGCGAGCCGAATCGCGTCATCCAGCTCGTGTGCCTCTTCGATGAGGTAGGGACGAAGCGACTCGTGAGTCTGCGCCGCGTCCCACTCGCAACGACGGCGGAGATCGCGCATGAGCGCCAGTGTGTCGTCGAGCGAAGGTTTTTTGTCCATGCATTGCGGGATAGAGTGGCGCCTTTTTTCTTGAAGGCATCCGGTGCCGCGCGTATACTACCCGCAACATAAATGAAGCGTCAATGAAGCAGTCTTTAGCTCGCGCCCGGGTCGAGATCGATCTGGGCGCGTTGCAGCGTAATGGAGCGGCTATGGCGCGCCGCGCCGGCGTCCCACTCCTGCCGATGATCAAGGCCGATGCCTACGGATTGGGGGCCGAATCGGTGTTCCGGGCGCTCGAGGCACTCGAGCCGTGGGGTTACGGGGTGGCAACCGTTACCGAAGGGGAACAGCTCCGTGACTGGGGAGCGTCTCGGCCGGTCGTCGTTTTCACGCCGCTTCTTCAGCAGGAGCTCTCGCGCGTCCGCTCCGCGCGACTTACACCAACGCTCGGGTTTCCAGATGAAATAGAAGCCTGGCGGCGCGCGGGCGGGGGAGCGTGGCATCTCGCGATCGACACCGGTATGAGTCGCGCCGGAATTCCATGGCGCCAGGTCAGGGAGATAAAGCACATCCTGCAGCTGCTGCCTCCGGAAGGCGCATTCACGCATTTCCATTCGGCCGATCTCGATGACGGAACTCTTGCGGCGCAGGAAAAACTCTTTCGCGAGGCGATCGGCGTGCTGCCATCCCGTCCGCGCCTGCTCCACGCCGACAACAGTGCCGCGATTGCGCGCAAGGGTAGAAGCGAATGGGATCTCGTGCGTCCAGGAATCTTTCTCTACGGTGTGGGTAGCGGCAGAACCGCAGCGCTTCAGCCGGAGCCCGTAGTGCACCTGCGGGCGCCCATAGTGGAGATAAGGAATCTGGAAGCGGGTGACACCGTGAGTTACGGAGCGACGCTACGTGTGGCCAGAGCGGCCCGCATCGCAACGCTCGCCGTCGGATATGCGGACGGGTATCCGAGATCTCTCAGCAAGGCGGGCGCTGTTCTTGTCGGCGGAGCGCTCGCTCCTGTAGCGGGAACGGTTACAATGGACATGACCATGATCGACGTCACTACTGTTCGGTGCGAGGTTGGCGATGTAGCCACGCTGATCGGCAGGGGTGGGGATACCACCCTCACGGTCGAGCGGGTTGCCGATGATGCCGGGATGTCTCCGTACGAGCTGTTGACAGGATTGCGATCGCGTGTCGAGCGGTCGTACTTCGGTTCGCGAACTTGAAGCGGGCGGTAATCCTGATCCTCGACGGCGTCGGCATCGGCGAGGCGCCGGACGCCGCGGGATACGGCGACGCGGGTAGCGATACTCTGGGGAACGTGGCCCGCGCGTGCGGCGGGCTCGAGCTTCCGCGACTGGAGCGCCTCGGTCTTGGCAATATCCGTCCTCTCGAAGGAGTCGAGCGGCGTGGGGACGCCGCGGGTGCGTGGGGCAGTATGCGTCCAGCTTCTGCGGGCAAGGACAGCACAACCGGACACTGGGAGATTGCCGGCGTACACCTCGAGCGACCCTTTCCTACTTTTCCCAAAGGGTTTCCGCGCGAGGTCATCGAGACATTCGCGGACAGGACCGGTCGCGGCGTGATCGGAAACATCGTCGGCAGCGGCACGGATGTGATCGATCGGTATGCGGATGAACACCGCGCGACAGGCGGCTGGATCGTGTACACGTCGGCTGACTCCGTTTTCCAGATCGCGGCCGACGAAGCTGTCATCCCACTCGCCGAGCTATACCGGGGTTGCGAGATCGCGCGAGCGATGCTGAAGCCGCCGCACGATGTATCTCGAGTGATCGCGCGACCTTTCGCCTATACGCCCGCGGGCTACAAGCGAACGGCGAACAGGCGCGATTATTCGATCGAGCCGCCCGCCGAAACCCTGCTCGACGCTCTCGCCAAGGCAGGCATCCCCCGCGACGGAGTAGGGAAGGTCGACGATCTCTTCGCCGGCAGATCGATCACGTCGAAGCACACGGCTTCCAACGCCGAGGGGATCCGCGACATCAAGGATTGGCTTTCCACCGCCGAGAGTGGGTTACTCTTCGCCAATCTAGTAGATTTCGACCAGTTGTTCGGGCACCGCAACGACGTTGCGGGGTTTTATGGTGCGCTGCGCGAGTTTGACGCGGCTCTGCCCTCAATCACATCACGGCTCAAAGAGGACGATCTGCTGTTCATCACGGCCGACCACGGCAACGACCCTACAACTCCTTCCACGGACCATGCGCGCGAGCTTGTGCCGCTTCTCGCCGGCGGCATGCGCGTAGTACCGCGCGATCTTGGCGAGCGACCGACCTTCTCTGACCTCGGCGCAACCATTTCGGAATGGTTTGGCCTCTCCTTCCGGAGCCGTGGGAAATCGTTTCTGTCAGAGCTGGTAGCCTGATGAAGCGTCCGTCAGAGAAGGATGCCTCCCTCCGGGAGGCCGCGCTCGGCGCGCTGGATAACGCGCACGCTCCCTACTCCAACTTTCCTGTAGGTGCTGCGCTCCGCACCCGCGACGGCAGGGTCATCACAGGGTGCAACGTTGAGAATTCGGCCTTCGGGCTTGCGATCTGCGCGGAAACCCTTGCCATGGCCTATGCTGTCTCACAAGGACTTACCGCGTTCGACGAGATTGCCATCGCGACGGATGACACCGAGCCCACCCCACCTTGTGGCGCGTGCCGGCAGGTCCTGAACGAGTTCGCGCCGAACATCAAGATTTCCAGCTACACGCGCGACGGAAAGGAAGCAGTGTGGACACTGGACGAGCTGCTACCGCACGCCTTCGTGCTGAACCCTTCACGTGGAAGAATTTAGTGAGGCTTTCGTCATTCCTGCCGCGATCTGTTGCGACCGCGGCCTTGTTCATAGCGGTCTCCTCGTGTTCCGAGAATCTCGATAGCTCCGGCGTTTGCGCCGTGTTGTGCCCGCCGGTGGGAGGCGATGTGCAGAACATCACCCTCGACGCGGTCGAGCTCGATACGACGGTCAACTCACTTTCGGGGCTCGGAAATGAGCCCAGCCTCATCCTGGCATCGCGCGGCGATACGCTGGACACCCGCGCCATAATCCGTTTCGACACGCTGCCATCGACGTTCGTTGACGCGACTGGCGCTACTCAGCCTATCACGAGCGTCGACAGCGCCTACATTCTGCTGCGGGTCGACACCCTGTCGGTCAAGGGCGCCGGTCCATTCACGATCGAAGCGTACGACGTCGACACGACGGCCAACGACACAACGACGGCCGCCGTCCTCGCTTTGTTCCGCCCTGATCGGTTCATCTCGTCGCAGGTCTTGCTACGGACAGACCTGAAAGACACCACCAGGTACTACATCTCAAACGCGGCTGTGCTCGCCAGAATCCAGAACGGCGCGGTGCGGTTTCGCGTAGGACTACGGGTGACGAGCACGGCGTCTTCTCAGATTCGGCTTGGCGCCGCTGAGGGTGGCGGCACGCCGCTCCTTTTCTTCCGTGCGACTCCCGACTCCGCCACGAAACCGATCCAGGTGAATCCGTTGTCGAAGACTCCGACCGACGACCCTATCGTCGCGAGCCATCTCACCGACTATACGATCGTTGCCAAGGGACCGCCACCGGCTCCGCCCAGCGTTCTGGCGGTTGGCGGGTGGCCACCGCGACGGGTGTATCTCCGTTTCGACATTCCCGCGAAGATCATGGACTCGTCGACTGTCGTCCGCGCGACCCTGCTCCTCAATCAGATTTCGAATTCGGCTCTCGATCCGACGGACAGCGTATTCATTATTCCGCAGTTGGTCCTGGCTGGTAAAGTCGTGACCGACCCGTCGAAAGCAGCACAAATCGTCGCGGATATTTTCAGAGATACCGTTAAGGTACGGCCTGGCAATTCCGGGCCGACGACGGTGGAGATCGCGCGCGCGTTCGATCTGTGGCGGGCGTCCAAGCCTGACACGTTGCCTCGGGCGATCATCCTGAAATCCCTCAGCGAGGGTAACTTACCGCTCGAGATCCGCTTCTCCTCGATGGAAGACGCGATAGCTCTGCGGCCGCGACTGAGAATCAGTTACACTTCCCGTGTTCCGCTCGGAGTTCCCTAAATGCGCAAACTACTCGTCGCGATCGCAGTAGCAGTTGTCTCCTCGCGCGGAGGCGCGCAGGGCGCTCTCAGTCTTCAAGGGCTGGGTTATCCAACCGGCGAATTGAGCGCGCGCGCTGAGGGAACCGGCGGCGGAATTGCTGACTTTGACGCGCTTAGTCTCGTGAGTCCCTCATCGATCGCTTCCGTCGGGTTCCCAACTCTATTCTTTCAGTACTCGCCCGAATTCAGGCGCGTCACCGCCGGCTCGAATACCGCCAAGACGACCACGGCCCGCTTCCCGATGATCGCGGGAGTGCTGCCCATGGGCCAGAACTGGACGCTCGGCCTTAGCTCTTCGACGTTCCTCGACAGGTCGTCAGAAACAAGTCTCGTTCGGCAAATGGTAGTCGGAGCGCCCACCGACCTCGTGGACGTCACCGAGCGCAGCAGGGTGCTGGGAGCGATCAACGACGTGAGGGTAGCGTTGGCGTGGGCTGGAAGTTCTGCGTTCCGCATCGGCGTTGGCGCTCACGTATTCACGGGGAGCAACCGCATCACCTTCGCCCAGATCTTTCCGGACAGCACCAAGTACGTGAGCACGCAGCAAACCGGTAGAATCAGTTTCGCCGGTTTCGCCGGCTCGCTGGGGATGGAGTTTCACCCTTCACGCACGATCGGATTTGCGCTGTCTGGCCGCAAGGGCGGAAATCTCCGCGCTGAATCAGGGGATAGCGCGATCGGGGACGGACGGCTGCCCGATCACTACTCCGCTTCGGTGGTGTATGAGGGAATCACGGGCGCCAGCATCTCCGCGCGTGTCGCGCATGACGCCTGGAGCTCGCTGAGCTCTTTATCGTCATCGAACGCCAAAGCGTTCGATGGCTGGGACACTGGTGTTGGCGTCGAGGCAACCGGCCCACGCGTCATGCAGCGCATCCTCGTTCTGCGGGCCGGCGCCAGATTCCGCACCCTCCCGTTCGGCTTTAACGGCGAAAAAGTGTCGGAGACATCATTCATGGCAGGGCTCGGCGTACCCCTCACCCGCGATCGCGCAAGCTTCGACTTCGCCCTGCAGCGAGCGAACCGGACGGCGGGCGGCAATGTGAAGGAGAGGGGATTCATTTTGAGTTTCGGCCTGAGAGTATCGCCCTGATATGGCGGACGCGGGCAAGTCCAAGCCCGAAGTCATACTCGTCGCTGACGACATCCCCGCCAACGTCGAGCTTCTCCTCGATCAGCTGCACAGCCTCGGCTACGACACCATCACCGCTGTAGATGGACCTTCGGCTGTGGCTACGGCTTTCGAGCAACACCCCGATCTCTGCATTCTGGACGTGTCCATGCCGGCCGGGGATCTCGGGGTCGACGACCGATCGACGGGTTTCGAGGTGTGCCGACGGATCAAGCGCGACCCGCGAACCTCTCGGATTCCGGTGATCTTCGTCACGGCACTCAACGACACGAGCGACCGTGTGCGCGGGATCGAAGCGGGCGGCGATGATTTTCTAACGAAGCCGCACAACCGTCTCGTTCTCGGCGCGCGCGTACGGAGTCTGCTCAAGCTCAAGGCTGCGACCGATGCGCTGGAAGACAGCCTCCGCAAGCTGCGTGAGCTCGAGAAAGTACGCGATGATCTGATGAAGATGATCGTGCACGATCTCAAGACCCCATTGACCTCGGTGCTGGCAACGCTCGAAATGCTGGCGGATGGAGATTTTGGACAAGTCACCACGCCTCAGAAGGCTGCGATCGGGGATGCGGAAACCAAGTCCGAAGACCTACTCGGGCTGATAGACGATATTCTCGAGGTGGCGAGGATCGAGGAGGCGAACATTTCCCTCACACTTGCTCCGATGGCTCCCGGCGCTTTGCTCGCCGAGCTGGTTCACGAGTGGGGGCATCGCTTTCAGCAGGAAGGTGCCACTGCGTCGATCTCAGTTGCCGACGATGCGCCGGTTTTTTCCGGGGACAAAGGCCTGGTAAAGCGTGTATTCTCGAATCTGATCCAGAACGCCGTTACGCACTCGTCGCATCCAGTGCACCTCGATCTCAGCGCCCGGCGCGCCGGACAGGGCGTTCTGTTCACAGTGACCGACAACGGTCCTGGAATTCCGTCCGAGTATCATGACCTGATTTTCCGAAAGTTCGGCCAGGTCGAGATGCCGCGCTCTCCGCGCACTCGTAGCTCCGGGCTTGGGCTGACTTTCTGCAAGCTTGTCGTCGAGCGACACGGCGGGCGCATTTGGTTGAAGAGCGCCGAAGGGAAGGGTAGCTCCTTTTATATAGAGCTTCCGTCGGACCCTACATCAGCGGGCAGCCAGCCCGTCGGAGCGCCTTCGGCATCGGCGATCAGCGGCTCCAGCCGATAGGCGTTTTCGTGCGGCGTCCCCGAAAGGCTATGTTTCACGCATGACCTCACCTCGTCGAACCGTCTATATCGAGACGTACGGCTGCCAGATGAATGTCAGTGACAGCGAGCTGATCATTGGCAAACTCGCGGAGTCGGGGTACGAAAGCGTGGCGCAGCCGGACGGTGCGGACGTGATTCTCATCAACACCTGCGCAATCCGCGATCACGCCGAGCAGAGAGTGATTGGCCGGTTGGGCGAGATGAAGAGCAGGATGAAACCCGATGCCATTGTCGGAGTGACCGGATGCATGGCACAGCGGCTCGGGTCACAGCTCCTCGATCGCGCGAAGCACGTGAGTCTCGTGATCGGCCCCGATGGCTACCGCGACCTTGCAGCGCTTATCGAGAGCGCGCGAAACGGAATCCGGACTACCGCCACTGAATTCGATCTCGAGGAACACTATGAGGATTTCTCACCACGGCGCTTCGAGGGTGTGAAGGCATGGATTCCAGTGCAGCGCGGGTGTGACTACAAATGCACCTACTGCATCGTACCGACCACTCGTGGCCCAGAGAGAAGCCGGCAGCTGGATGAGGTAATCCGGGAGACGCGATCGGTCGTCGCGTCGGGGATATCCGAGATCGTCCTGCTCGGCCAGACCGTGAATTCGTACTTCGACGGCGTGCACGATTTCGCCGATCTGCTGCGCGCGGTGGGCGGCGTGTCTGGCGTGAGGAGACTTCGCTTCACGAGCCCGCATCCGAACGATTTCAGCAAGAGCGTGATTCGCGCGATGGCCGAGACGGAGAGCGTCTGCGAGCACGTACATCTTCCAATGCAGTCAGGCTCGACGCGCACTCTCAAGCGGATGCTCCGTCGCTACACCCGCGAGCGCTATCTGGAGTGTGTCGATGAGCTGCGGGCGGCAATTCCCGGCCTCGCCCTCACGACCGACGTCATCGTCGGCTTTCCGGGAGAGACCGAAGAGGATTTCGAGGAGACCCTCTCAGTCGTTCGCGAAGTCGGCTTCGACGACGCGTACACGTTCAAGTTTTCGCCGCGGGATGGGACGCCGGCAACCCGTTTTCCGACGAGCGAGACGGTGTCGGATGAGATCGCGAGCGACAGATTGGCGCGCCTCATCGCGACAGTACGCTCGGGAACTCGCGAGCGAAACCTCAAGCTTCTCGGAGAGAGACGTGAAGTGCTCGTTGAGAAGTCCGCACGTCGCGGAGGTCTGCTTCAATCGCGTACGCGCGATTTCAAGACAGTCATGATTCCGGGAGACCCCGCGTTGATAGGCAAGTACCTGACGGTCGAGCTCACGGGCACAACGGGATCGACTTTCCTCGGCCAGGCTGTAGGACAGCGAACGGCTCTGCCCCTCGCGGTGTAGAGAAGAATCAGCGCGCTTCGATTGCGCTGTGACCCGAATGGTTTCTCGGGGGCGGCGCTGAGGCACTAAGCTCCGGTGCAGCAACCGGAGCCTGACTGCCGCTCATCACCACGACATATCTGGTTTTCCTTGGAGGCCTGCTCGTGGGATTCGGCGGCCTCGCATGGATCGCCATCGCTGTCGCATCAGTGGTGGTCTTGATCTGCTTGCTCCGCGCGCGCGACGAGCGTGTTGCGTTCGTCCTGGTCTTCACGGCGGCTACGATCATCGCGGCATCGAGCCCCCCACCCGAGCGTCCGACCGCGAGCGCAATCGCCGCTCGAACCCGAACCAACGTGCTGGCGCGAGTCAGGGCACGGGCCGCACGATCGATCGACCTCACATTCGGTGACGACGCTCCCTTGGCGAGAGCGCTCCTTATCGCGGATCAACGTCAGATTCCGACCGAGATGCGTGATCGGTACGCGGCAGCCGGGCTCGTCCACATGTTATCCATTTCGGGATTGCACGTTGCCGTCATAGCGGCGGCGATGGAGCTTCTCTTTCAGGTGGCTCGAATGCCGCGTCGGGTGGCCCTGTTTGGTGCGTGCGTAGCCACGGGAGTGTATGTGGCAGTGATCGGCGCGCCCCCACCGGCGTTGCGCTCCGCGGCTATGCTGTCGGTCGCGATGGTCTCAAGGTTTGTCCAGCGTCCGACGTCGCCCTGGGCCGCGTGGGCCATCGGCGCGTTCGTTCCACTTGTCGCTCCACGAACCGCTCTCGACGTCGGTTATCAACTCAGCGTGCTAGGTATGTGCGCGCTCGTCGCGGCAAGCTCGTTGTGGCGCCGACATCTCGCCGCGCGGATTGACGGCTGGAGGGGTGGAGTGGCGAGAGAACTGGTCACCTCTCTCGTCGCGTGCGCCGTTACGGCCCCGCTCGTAGCCTGGATATTCGGACGACTTAGTATCATCGCTCCCGTCACCAACCTGATCGCTGCGCCAATCGTGACGCTCGCCCAACCCGTTTTGTTTCTGGCGCTGCTGCTCAGTCCTCTGGCAGCGCTCGCACGCTTCTGCGCCCAGGCAGTGCATCCGCTCCTCTTCGCGTTCGACTGGATCGCCTGGACTGCGGCCTCGATTCCCGGTGCGGCGATGACAGTGACGACAACGATCCCGACTGCGCTGCTGGGCGCACTTGCCGCGGTGGCTCTCGTCGTTGCATGCGTGAGTCGCTTTCCATCGAGGCCGGCAATCGCGGGAGTCGCGGCGCTGGCGCTGATGACCGTCTTTCCCGCGATGCCCTTCGACCGAAACGGCGATGTGGAGCTGCACGTGTTGGACGTGGGACAAGGCGATGCGATTCTACTCCGCACTGATGCCGGTCGCTGGGTGCTTATCGACGCCGGACCGGCCTGGCGCGGCGGTGACGCTGGTCGCAGCATCGTACTTCCCTACATTCTTCGGCGTGGCGGTTCCCTCGAAGCGTTCGTACTGTCCCATCCACACACCGACCACGTTGGAGGCGCGGCGAGTGTGCTCGAGGCTATGCGTCCGCGCGCATACTGGGATGCAGCGTTTGCGGGTGGGTCGGAGGCGTACGGGCTTTCCCTCGCGGTTGCCAAGAAGCGGGGAGTAGGATGGCGCCGTGTTCATCCCGGTGACTCCGTTATGATCGATGGAGTGACGCTCAAGTTTCTGGCACCCGACTCCGTCTGGATGGTGGGACTCCAGGATCCGAATCTCGCCAGCACCATCGCAATCGTTCGCTTCGGGGTGGTGCGCTTTCTGCTTGTTGGAGATGCGGAGCGGGCGGAAGAGGACTGGCTGCTCGAACAGCATCGCGATGAGCTGCACGCGGACGTGCTGAAGGTTGGTCATCACGGCAGCTCCACCAGCAGCAGCGATGCATTTCTGGAGGCAGTTCATCCAGACGTCGCTCTCATTTCCGTTGGTGCGGGCAACAAGTACGGGCATCCAAGTTCCGATGTTCTGCGCGCACTGTCGCGGGTTGGGGCTGAAGTCATCCGCACCGATCAGACTGGAACCGTGATCGTGCGAACCGACGGCTCGCGCCTGGAGGTTGAAACAGGGGGAGATCGATGGCAGGTGGTTCACGACTCGTCAAAGCGTTGATTGGAGAAAGGATCGAGCTTCCGGCTGCGACGTTGCGAAGCTATCCCGAGCTTGCGCAGGCGCAGTATCGTCGCGGTGGACTCCCGGTAAGAATCGCTGGTTGGGCGCTGGGAACCCGCAGCGCGGCTGCAATCGCGTTGTGGCGAACGATTTTCGTCGCGCCGGGCACTCCACTGAGCCCTTCGCTCCTCTTGCACGAGCTCCGTCACGTCCACCAATTTTTGGAGCGCAAGACCTTTCCCGTCAGCTACCTGTGGCAGTCAGTTCGGTACGGATATTCCCGTAACGCGTACGAAGCAGATGCACGCCGGTACGCCACTGACCGGCTCGCACAGATCACCGCTGAAAAGGACTCGTGAAGTGGTAAAACACACGGCGACCTCCGTTGTCACGATCGATCGATTCATAATCGAGCAGCAGAAGCTCCACCCGGAGGCAACGGGTGAGCTCTCGGGTCTGCTCTACGATCTTGCGCTCGCCGCCAAGATGATCGCCAACAAAGTTCGAAGTGCCGGTTTAGCCGACATCCTCGGCGCGACTGATCTCGAGAACGTGCAGGGGGAGATGCAGCAGAAGCTGGACGTTCTCGCAAATGAGATCATCATAAAGGCGGTGGACCACGGCGGGCGGCTCTGCGCGATGGCGTCCGAGGAGGAGCCTGGCATCATCGACATCCCGCCGCACTTCCGCTGCGGAAAGTATTGCCTGCTCTTCGATCCACTCGACGGATCTTCGAACATTGACGTCAATGTTCCGGTCGGCACGATCTTCTCGGTCGTACGGAAGATCACACGCGGCAGCCGCGGTGAGATGGAGGACATGCTTCAGCCGGGACGGCGGCAGGTGGCAGCGGGATATGTCATCTACGGATCGAGCACGATGCTCGTTTATACCACCGGTCAGGGAGCTCACGGCTTCACCCTCGATCCCGCGCTCGGCGAGTTCCTGCTGTCACACCCCAACATCCGAACGCCCGATGTGGGCAGGTATCTGTCGGTGAACGACTCGTACCACAGCCAATGGGAGCCGGCGGTCCAGAATCTCATGGATTACTACCGCGGGCAGGATGGAAACCGAAAGCCCATGAATACCCGGTACGTGGGCTCGCTCGTCGCCGACTTCCATCGCAACCTTTTGGGCGGCGGACTGTTCGCATACCCCGCAAACAGAAAAAACAAACGTGGGAAGCTCCGACTTCTCTACGAAGCAAATCCGCTCGCTTTCATCGTCGAGCAAGCTGGCGGAGCCGCGATCGATGGCGCCGAGCGTATCGTCGACATCCAGCCATTAGAGCTCCATCAGCGGACGCCCCTCTTCATCGGCAGCAAGAACGACGTCGACGCAGCGCGATCGATGCTGAGCGGCGATGCAAAGAGCGCAAGCTCTCCTCCCCTGTCGGTTCGGTAGGAGCGTGAGCCTACTTCTGCGCCCGAGCGGGCGCGCGTGAGCAAGCGCGAGCCTGAGGAGAGGATTTCGCCCTCAGGTATTCCAGTCCAAGCGGTATATCGTCCGGAAGATGCGGAGCTGAATTACTCATCTGACCTTGGCGATCCGGGCAAGTGGCCGTACACACGGGGAGTTCAACCCACGATGTACCGCGGGCGTCTCTGGACAATGCGCCAGTACGCCGGTTTCGGAAGCGCGAAGAGCACCAACGAGCGCTTCCGCGTGCTGCTCGACGCTGGACAAACCGGCCTGTCGGTGGCGTTTGACCTTCCCACGCAGATGGGACTCGACTCCGATTCGGCCCGTGCGCTCGGTGAGGTGGGACGGGCTGGTGTTGCCATCGACAGTGTCGAGGACATGCACGTTCTGCTCGAGGGAATCCCGCTCGACAAGGTCTCGACATCCATGACCATAAACGCCACGGCCGCGACGCTGCTGGCGATGTACATCGTTGCCGGCGAGGAGCGAGGCATCGCGCGCGACAAGCTGAGCGGCACGGTTCAGAACGACATTCTGAAGGAATACATCGCCCGCGGTACCTACATTTATCCGCCCGGGCCGAGCATGGCGCTCATCGCCGAGGTGTTTCGTTTCTGTGCGGAAGAAATGCCCAACTGGAATCCGATCTCGATTTCCGGGTACCACATCCGCGAAGCTGGTGCGACTGCCGTGCAGGAGCTGGCATTCACGCTTGCCAATACGATCGAGTACGTCACGCGCGCCATCGAAACCGGCCTCGCAGTCGATTCGTTCGCTCCACGCCTCTCGTTCTTCTTCGCCGCGCACAGTGATCTGTTCGAGGAAGTCGCCAAGTTCCGGGCAGCCCGTCGTCTCTACGCCCGCATCATGCGGGGGCGCTTCCATGCGTCAGAGTCGACTGCACGCCTTCGATTTCATACCCAGACCGGCGGAGTGACACTCACCGCGCAGCAACCTCTCAACAACGTCGTGCGTGTAGCCGTGCAGTCGCTCGCCGCTACACTGGGCGGAACGCAGTCGCTCCACACGAACGGATACGACGAGGCGCTAGCTCTACCCACCGTCGAAGCCGCGACACTGGCGCTCCGCACCCAGCAGATCGTCGCCTTCGAGTCGGGGGTCACCAACACCGCTGATCCGCTCGCGGGCAGCTACTACGTCGAGAATCTCACTACAACGCTCGAAGAGCGGGCACTCGAGCTGATTCTCAAAGTCGATGCGCTTGGCGGCTCGGAGAAGGCGATTGCCGCCGGATTCTTTCAGGAGGAAATCGCACGCAGTGCCTACGAGCACCAGCTGAGAGTGGAGGCGGGTGAAACCGTGATAGTGGGCGTGAATCGATTTGTTGACGATGAAGGCCTGCCATCGATTCCTGCCCCTGACTATTCAGCGCTTGAAAGGGAGCAAGTGGAAAACGTCAAGCGCTTGCGCAAAAAGAGAAAGTCCGCAGAGGTCAAGAGTGCGCTCGCCGCGCTCCGTGAGGCCTCCGCGCCTAATTCGAACGGGCCGCGGCTGATGCCGCTCATCGTCGACGCGGTCCGCGCGCGCGCGACCGTCGGCGAGATATCCGAGACTCTTGCGACGAACTGGGGTCTTTACCGCCCCTGATTATAAAGGTCGGGGGCGATCCTGGAAAATTGTTCCCGCTACTCTCCGCGAACGCTTGAGGCTCTTTACGCAGCGAACTAACTTTCTATGGAGCGCCGCAGTTCTCTCCCGGAACCAACATGCCCACATACGAGTTTCGTTGCCCCAAAGGCCACGAGTTCGAAAAGTTCTACCGCTCGATGAGCGCGGCGCAGCTTCAGGTGCCCTGTCCGACTTGTGGCAAGACAGCCCAGCGGCAGGTATCGGCGGGAGCGGGTCTCGTATTCAAGGGATCGGGATTCTACATCACCGACTACGGAAAGGACGGCAAGAAGCCAGCGGCTGCGGGTGCGACAGCCGGTGGTTCGGAGTCAGCTGCCGGCGTCACGGATTCCGGAGCCGTGAAAAGCGAAGCCTCGGAAAAAAGCGGCACGTCGGAGAAGAGCGGGACGTCCGAGAAGCGCGACGCCAAGCCGATCGCAGAGACGAAATCGAGCAGTGACTCAAAACCGGCGACTGCTTCGAAATCGGCTGCCAAGAAATCCTCAAGAGCAGCAAAAAGAAGCGAATGAGTGCCGTTGACCAGATCCGCGCCGAGCTAATCCGGGCGGCGCGCAGCCTTGGCGCGCCTGACGACGTGGATCCGCTGCTCGAGCGCCCCCGAGATTCGGCGCACGGGGATTGGGCTACCAATCTCGCCATGGTTCTCGCGCGCCCACTCAAGTCCAAGCCGCGCGAGATAGCCGAGCGCTTGCGCGACACGATGAAGCTGAATGACGCCGGCGTTTCAAAAATCGAGATTGCCGGACCCGGCTTCATGAACTTCCGGCTCGACACCGGCACGATCGCCTCGGGGCTGCGGGACATCATCAGCGCGAAGGAGAGCTATGGCCGCAGTACCACCGGCGCCGGGCGAGTAGTCAACGTCGAGTTCGTGTCCGCAAATCCGACTGGACCTCTTCACGTGGGTCACGGCCGTCAGGCGGCTTTGGGTGACGCGATCTCAACACTACTCGAGGCGACAGGATGGAGCGTCACGCGCGAATTCTACTACAACGATGCGGGCGTGCAGATCGACAATCTCGCTGCCAGCGTTCAGGCCAGGATCGACGAGCTGCGCGGCAAGTCCGCGTCGATTCCGGAAGGAGGATATCACGGCGAATACATCCGTGAGCTTGCCGAGCGATATCAGCGGGACGGTGGCGGCCTGTCGGTTCGCGAATTCGCAGTGCGCGAATTACGAAAAGAGCAGGACCTCGATCTGCAGGCGTTTGGAGTGCGCTTCGATCGGTATTTCCTCGAGTCTTCCCTCTACACCGAAGGAATGGTTGATGACACCGTCAGACTCCTCGTAGCTTCGGGAAAAACCTACGAGCACGAAGGCGCGCTCTGGCTGCGCACGACCGAATTCGGCGACGACAAGGATCGCGTGATGCGGAAGAGCGATGGGACTTACACCTACTTCCTGCCCGATGTCGCGTATCACGTTACCAAGTGGAAACGCGGGTTCCATCGCGCCATCGACGTCCAGGGAGCCGATCACCACAGCACCGTCACGCGCGTCCGTGCGGGACTCCAGGCGCTCGAGATGGGGGTGGCGAGCGAGTATCCCGAGTACGTGCTGCACCAAATGGTGACTGTGATGAAACACGGAGAGGAAGTGAAGATCTCCAAGCGTGCCGGGAGCTACGTCACCGTCCGTGACCTCGTGAGCGAAGTGGGTCGTGATGCAGTCCGCTACTTCTTCCTGATGCGTAAGAGCGACTCTCAGCTGATCTTCAACGTCGATCTTGCCGCTTCGCAATCAGAAGAGAACCCCGTTTACTACATCCAGATGGCGCACGCGCGCATGTGCGGGATTTTCCGCGTTGGCGGCGTCGATCCCGAGTCGGTGTCTGGCGAGGACATCCGTTTTGACTTGCTGCGCGAGCCCGAGGAGCAGGAGCTGATCAAGGGGCTCCTCGATTTTCCGGAGCTTGTCGAATCGGCTGCGGCGACCCTCGAGCCGCACCGCATAACGACCTATCTGCTCGAGACGGCGCGACTTGCACACCTCTGGTATCACAAACATCACGTCCTCGAGCAGGAGGAAGATGTGACGCGCGCGCGTCTTGCGCTCGCGAGAGGTGCACAGATCGTGCTTCGCAATGGCATGACGATCCTCGGGATCACTTCGCCGGAAAGGATGTAGTTTGCCGCCGACGCCGGCGCGGTTAGCATTAGCCGGCTGACCTCTTCGAAACGAGACACGACATGTCGGTTCTGGTAGTTGGCTCCGTCGCGCTGGATTCTGTGGAAACGCCGTTCGGCAAAGCCGACGACGTCCTCGGCGGCTCTGCGAATTTCTTTGCCGCTTCGGCGAGCCACCTCACCAAAGTCAGCGTAGTCGGAGTCGTGGGCTCCGACTATCCGATCAAGAAGCTCGATCCACTCAAGAAACGCGGAGTCGATTTCAGCGGACTCGAGACCGCGGAGGGAACCTCTTTCCGCTGGCGCGGTCGTTACCGCCACGACCTCAACTCCGCCGAGACACTCGAGACGCATCTGGGCGTGTTCTCGCATTTCAGCCCGAAGATTCCGGAGAAGCTGCGTTCTTCTCCGTACGTCTTTCTCGCGAACATCGATCCCCGCCTCCAGCTCGACGTGCTCAATCAGGTCGTGAAGCCCAAGTTGGTTGCCTGCGACACCATGAACTTCTGGATTCAGAGCAGGCGGTCCGACGTGCTGAAACTGCTCGGCCATGTCGACATGGTGACGCTCAACGACGCCGAGGCGCGCCAGCTGACGGAGAAGGCGAACCTGGTGCAGGCCGCGCAGTGGATCATGGCGCGCGGACCGCGACACGTCATCATCAAGAAGGGCGAGCACGGCGCGTTCATGTTCACCGAGAAATCGATATTCTTCGCCCCGGCATTTCCGCTGGAGAACGTATTCGATCCCACCGGCGCTGGTGACGCGTTCGCCGGCGGTTTCATCGGATATCTGGCCGCAACCGGCGACCTCAGCGAAGCGAACATGCGTCGCGCCGTTATCTACGGCTCGGTGATGGGCTCATTCGCCGTCGAAAAATTCTCGATCGAGCGCCTCATGACTGTCACGAGAGCCGAGATCGATCAGCGAATGCGCGACATGCGGCGACTCGTTGCGTTCGAAGAGGAATTGCCCGCGTGAGCGATGACGCGCTTCGCTACGGAAGCGCCGGCGTTGATCTCGATGCCTCCAATTCCGCCAAGAATCGAATAAAGAAATTGGTCGAATCGACGTTTACGTCCGGTGTCGTGGGTGAATTCGGCGGCTTTGGCGGAATGTTTCGGTTCCCCTCCGGCCTGGAAAAACCGGTTCTCGTCTCGAGTGCGGATGGCGTTGGAACCAAGATCAAAATCGCCATTGAAGCGAACCGGCATGATACGATCGGCCGCGATCTCGTCAACCATTGCGTCAACGACATCCTCGTCCAGGGGGCGCTGCCGCTCTTTTTTCTGGACTACGTCGCCTTTGGCAAGCTGGATCCGCGAGTAGTCGAAGCTGTCGTGACGGGGGTCGCCGCCGGGTGTCGGGAGAACGGCTGCACGCTAATGGGCGGGGAAACGGCCGAAATGCCCGGTTTGTACAGTCCCCCTGATTACGACCTGGCGGGCTTCATCGTCGGATATGTGGAAGAAAAGCACATTCTGGGACCGCAGCGGGTTCGGCCCGATGATGTGCTGATTGGCCTTCCGAGTGCGGGATTGCACACCAACGGATATTCGCTGGCCAGGAAGATCCTCTCCGAAAGATTGAAGCTCGGAATGGGTGATGCTTTTCCGGATGGTGGCGGGGCGGTAGCTGACGTTTTTCTGGCCGAGCATCGGTCTTACCTGCCGGCGCTCAGGCCGGTGCTCGATCGCGTGCACGCGCTGGCCCACATAACCGGCGGCGGATTGCCCGGAAATTTGGATCGCGCATTGCCCCCGACGCTGGACGCGGTAGTGGATACGTCCAGCTGGAAAGTTCCCTCGGTGTTCAGGGTTTTGATGGAAGCGGGTGCGGTTGAACCCGCCGAGATGTACCGAACGTTCAACATGGGTGTAGGAATGGTCGTCATCTGCCGGTCGTCCGACGTTGATGCGGTTCTGTCGGCGGCTGCCAAGGCCGGAGTTGCGGGCTGGATACTCGGCTCGCTCAGGCCAGGCATTGGAGCAGTCATACTTTCTTGAGGAATCATCGATGAAATCACGTTTCTTAGTCTCGTTCGCAACCGTTGCCTTGGCCGCGACGTCGGTTGGAGCCCAGGGCGTTGATACACAGCGCTGTCCGCCCGGAAATGTCGGCGGCGCCTTCCCCGACCAGACTCGCGCAACGCAGGATGCCTGTCAGAAGGCGATCGACCTGTTCCAGTATCTCGTTCCCCAGCTCGGAACCGCAATCGCCGGTGGCAACGCCACGCTTGGACAAGGCGGCACCCTGGGCGGGCTCGGCCACTTTCTGGTGGACGTTCGGATCAATGCGGTTCAAGGGAGCATTCCGCAGGTCGATCAGGTGCAGCCATCGGTTCAGGGTGCGGTGAGTAGCACCTACGACACCAAGTCCCAGATCCTTCCAATGCCGACCGCTGATCTTGCGATTGGCATCTTCAAGGGACTGCCGCTGGCCATCACCAACGTCGGTGGCATTGACCTGCTTGTCAGCGCGTCCTACCTGCCTGAGTTCAACAGCAGCGGAGTCAGCGTCAAGGTCCCGAACGGCTCGCTGAAGCTTGGCTACGGTGTCCGCCTCGGAATCCTGCAGGAGTCACTGCTCGTTCCGGGAATATCGGTAACGTACCTCCGTCGCGACTTGCCGACTGTGAGCATCGCCGCAAACAACTCGAGCGACACGCTCAATGTCAGCGACCTCAGCCTCAAGACCAAGGCGTGGCGCGTTGTTGCCAGCAAGAGCTTGCTGATGTTCGGCGTGGCGGTTGGCGTCGGTCAGGACCAATACGAGTCATCGGCGGATGTTCGCGCTTCCGTCGCAGCCCGTCCACCGTTTACGAGCTCGCGCTTCACGGCGGCGCCGACGAGCCCGATTAGTCAGGACCTCACTCGGACGAATGTGTTCGCCGATCTGTCTCTGAACCTTCTGCTTTTCAAGCTTACCGGCGAAATTGGACAGGTATCCGGTGGCACCATCAACACCTACAATAACTTCAGTGGCAAGCAAGCAGCCGATTCCCGAATCTACGGATCGGTCGGAGCTCGATTCGGGTTCTAACGACGAGCGCGACGCAGAGTACATGCGTCGCGCGCTCGCCCTCGCCCAGCAAGGGTGGGGTCAAACAGCGCCGAACCCCATGGTCGGCGCTGTTGTCGTTCGTGACGGCACCGTCGTCGGCGAAGGGTATCACTCGCGTTACGGAGAGGCCCACGCCGAAGTAGTCGCACTCAAGGCAGCCGGGGATCGGGCGCGCGGATCGACGATGTACGTCACGCTTGAACCGTGCAACCACTTCGGCAAGACACCTCCGTGCACCGAATCGATTCTTGAGGCGCGGGTGCAGCGCGTGGTCATCGCTGCCGCCGATCCCACCGCTCTAGCCGGAGGCGGAGCACGCCATCTCGCCGACTACGGAGTCCAGGTCGACTTCTCGGTGGAAGAACAAGCAGCGCGCGAACTAAATGCCTCTTTCTTCTTCGCCGCCGCAAACTCGACGAGGCCATGGATTACCCTCAAGCTTGCCCTGTCGAGCGATGGGAAGATGAACGATCCCTCGGGCGAGCGGCGGTGGATAAGCAACGAGCTCTCGCGCAAGGAAGTGCAGCGGCTCCGCGCCAACGTTGATGCAATTGCCGTCGGGCTCGGCACGGTGCAGGCAGATGACCCACAGCTAACAGCGCGAGGCACGGTCCGGCCTCGTGTTGCTCCCATGCGCGTGGTATTCGATAGAAATGCTGAGACGCCCCTTGAATCCGCCCTCGTTCGCACCGCCAAACAAACTCCGACGGTGATTTTCGCGCACCACCCCCCGGTGGCTCGCCTCGCCGCGCTCCACAACGCTGGGGTTGACGTCTTTGAAGCCGAAGATTTGCCCGCTGCACTTCAGGCTCTGCGTGGCTTCGAGGTCCATCATCTGATGGTGGAGGGCGGCGCACGGGTGGCGCAGGATTTCCTGCACCGGGAGATGGTGGACAGACTGGTTATCTTTCAGTCACCACTCACACTTGGTGGCGATGCGCTGAGTCCGTTCGATGGACTGCCGGGCAACTTTCGGGAGATGCTTGCGAACAAGCCCATAGTCCGGCGCGCCGAGTTTGGCGAAGATGTGATGACCGTGTATGCGCTGCGAGAGGCTTGAATGTTCACTGGCTTGATTGAGCAGATTGGCGAAATCGATGACGTCCGGCAAACGGACGCCGGGCGCGAGCTTCGCATTCATGCTCCATTCACCGATCTCACCGCCGGTGAGAGCATCGCGGTCAATGGCGCTTGCCTCACAGTCCGTGGGCTCGGACCAGGCTGGTTCGACGCGGCAGCGGTGATGACTACACTGGAACGAACCGCAATCGGCGATTGGAAGAAGGGGACACGGGTGAATCTCGAGCGGGCTTTACGCCCAGGCGACAGGCTCGGGGGACACATCGTTCAGGGTCATGTCGATTGCGTGGGGATGATTGCAGCCCGCGATCAGGATGGTGACGCGCTGCTAATCGACGTCTCTGTGCCCGCGTCCGTCGAGAATCTGATGGTGCTGCATGGATCGGTCGCGGTGGATGGCGTCAGCCTTACCGTCAACGAGCTCAAGCCAGGCGGATTCCAGCTTTCAATCATTGAATACACGTTGCGTCACACCACACTTGGCGAGTTGAGAGAGGGAAGCCGCGTCCATGTGGAGGCGGATGTCGTCGCCAAACATGTGCGTCGTCTGCTCGAGCCCTACCTGCGCGAGGCATCGGCGCTAACTTCCATGACCGACTTCTCGCTGGAGCATTAAACACCAATGCCGTTCGGAACAGTCGACCAGGCAATAGCCGACATCAAGGCTGGAAAGCTCATCATCGTCGCTGACGATGAAGATCGCGAGAACGAAGGCGATCTCATCTGCTCGGCGGAGCTGGTCACGCCGGAGATGATCAACTTCATGATCCGGAAGGCAGGAGGGTGGATCTGTCTCGCGCTCACCGGTGAACGGGCGGACCAGCTGGAGCTTCCGCAGCAGATCGAATCCAACAACGAAGAGTACCGCACGGCGTTCACGATCAGCATCGACGCCGACGAACGCTTCGGCGTGACCACCGGAGTGAGTGCGCAGGATCGCGCCAAGACGATCCGCGTCGCAGTGGATCCGAAGTCCGTGCCCTCCGACCTCCGTCGTCCCGGCCACGTTCCGCCGCTTCGCGCACGAGAGGGCGGCGTGTTGCAGCGTGTCGGGCACACCGAAGCGGCTGTCGATCTGGCGCGACTAGCCGGGCTCGTGCCGGCGGGGGTTGTCTGCGAGATCCTGAGTGAAGACGGGTCGAGCGCGCGCAGACCCGAGTTGGATCGTTTCGCGCAGGAGCACGGTCTCACCTTCATCACCGTCGCCCAGCTCGTCGCGTATCGACTCCAGACCGAACGGCTCGTGCACCGCGTGGCCGAAGCTCGTCTCCCGATGGAGACCGGAACATGGCGCGTGCTCGGCTATCGCAACGACGTCGACAAGCACGAGCACATCGCACTCGTATTCGGTGAGGTCGGCCCCGAGCCAAGCGTGCTCGTGCGCATGCACTCGAAGTGCCTGACCGGGGACGTCTTTCACTCCCTGCGCTGCGATTGCGGCTGGCAGCTGGAAACCGCAATGAGGATGATCGCGAAGGAAGGCAGAGGCGTAATCGTGTATCTCGATCAGGAGGGCCGTGGTATCGGGCTTCTCAACAAGCTGAAGGCCTACGAGCTTCAGGACCAGGGAAGTGACACCGTCGAAGCTAACGAGCGCCTGGGGTTCAAACCCGACCTCCGCAACTACGGCATCGGCGCACAGATCCTCCTCGATATCGGGCTGAGGGCAATCCGTCCCATCACCAACAATCCGCGCAAGCTGGTCGGACTCGAGGGATACGGTCTGACCATCGCTGAGCGCGTACCGATCATCTCGATCGCGCACGACGAAAACTCAAGCTACCTCGAAGCCAAACGGGCGAAGCTCGGACACCTCTTCGCGTCGTAAATGGCTGAGTTTGCAGGATTGCCGAGTGGCGTCGGGCGGCGCGTGGCCGTTCTCGCCAGCCGCTTCAATGAACCCATTGTAAAGAAGCTTGTCGACGGCGCGCTTCAGGCGCTGCTCAAATACGGCGTAGTCTTCGAGGACATCGACGTCATCTGGGTGCCTGGTGCCTGGGAGCTTCCGGTCGCGGCCAGATGGCTCCTCGAAAGCGAGCGCTACGATGGTATTGTTGCCGTCGGAGCGGTAATTCGAGGCGAGACCGCCCATTTCGACTACATAGCAGCCGAGGCTTCCCGGGGTCTTGCAGCTGCGAGCGCCGAATCGGAGACGCCGATCGGATTTGGCGTCCTCACCTGCGACACCGAAGAGCAGGCCGAAGCGCGCGCGGGCGGGGCGCACGGCAACAAGGGATGGGACGCTGCCGTAGCGACGCTCGAAATGGCCGACCTCGTCGATCGCCTGAACCCGGACGATGAGGATTGAGTCGCGAGCTCGCGCGCGGGCCCTCCAGGCGCTTTATGCGTGCGAGATGCGCGGCGGAAAGAACCTCGATCGGGTAGCAAGCCAGGTTTGGGACGACCTCGCCGTTGCCCCGGAGGAACGCCGTCTCGCGGGTCTGCTGGTTCGCGAAGTCGTGAGCGGTGGGAACGAGCTCGACTTGCAGCTCGCTGACCTCACGACCAACTGGCGGCTGGAGCGGCTCGGAGCAATCGAAAGATCCGTCCTGCGCCTCGGCGCTGCCGAGCTCCTGAAGGGTGATACGCCGCCGCGCGTCGCGATCCAGGAAGCGGTTCGACTCGCCGAGAGATTTGGCACATCCGCCAGCGCCAAGTTCGTCAACGGCGTGCTCGATGCCTTCGCGCGACAGGCCGGCATGATCTAGTGCGGATACTCGTTCTAAACTGGCAGGATCACCAAAATCCGCAGGCTGGCGGCGCCGAGCTTCATCTCAAGGAAATCTTCAGGCGGATTGTCACGCGTGGACACAGCGTTGACCTTCTCTGCAGCTCCTGGAAGAATGTACCGCAACGCGTGAACCTCGAGGGGATCGAGGTTCATCGGGTCGGGAACCGCCAGACCTACCCTTTCCTCGCCCGCGGCTATTACGCGGAGTACCTCGCCGCAAACGACTACGATGTCGTCATCGAGGACCTGAACAAGGTTCCTCTCTATACGCCGCTCTGGGGCGTGCGGAGGCTGGTCGCGCTGGTGCACCACCTGTTCGGCTCGACAGTATTTCGCGAGGCGCCACTCCCACTCGCGGCCGCAGTCTGGTTGTCCGAAAGACCGCTCGGCGCCCTCTATCGCGCTGTGCCCTTCCAGGCGGTGAGCGTCAGTACTGCCGACGACCTGGTCGCGCGTGGAATTCCGCGAGGATCGATACGCGTCATCTATAACGGAGTGGATTCGGCGCGCCTCACACCTGACGCAGCGGAACGCTCCATCACCCCGCTCTTCGTTTATCTGGGCCGGCTCAAGAAATACAAGCGCGTCGATGTCGTGGTTCGCGCCTTCGCCGGACTCAACATTCCGGAGGCAACCCTCGAGATAGCTGGAACCGGCGACTATCGCGCTCCGCTCGAACGGCTGGTAGAATCCCTTCATCTGACCGACCGCGTGAAGTTCCTCGGCTTCATTTCGGAAGAGGCGAAGCTTCATCTCCTTCGCCGTGCGTGGGCATCTACGTTGGCGTCACCAAAGGAAGGGTGGGGAATCAGCAATCTCGAAGCCGCGGCGTGCGCGACTCCCGTGATTGCCGCCAACTCGCCGGGGATCCGCGAGTCGGTGATTGATGGCGAAACCGGATTCCTGGTTCCGGAGGACGACCCACCGGCCATGGCGGCGGCGATGAGAGGACTGATAGAGTCGCCGTCTCTTGTGTCGTCACTGGGTGCAGCAGGCCGCCGTTTCGCGGAAGGGTTTACGTGGGACCGGGCGGCAAACGATACACTCGCGCACCTCGAGCAGGTCGTCGCGCGATGAGAACCGTGAGGGAGGAGCGTAAATGGCGAGTCCGAAGGTGACGGTCGCGCAGCTTCTCGAGCGCTTGCGGGGAACGCTGCAGCTCGAGGAGATGGAGCCGGGGGTCGGACACGATCGCACGGTCGGAAACCCGGAGGTATCCAGTCCCGGATTGGTGCTCGCGGGTTACGTGAAACGATTTTCGCCCGGACGGCTCCAGGTGCTGGGCGAAACCGAGATCACCTATCTCTCGTCGCTTGCCACCGCGGATCGCCGGAGGATCCTGGAGCTTTTCTTCTCGTTCCCGATCCCGGCTGTATTCATCACCAAGGGTCAGCGGCTCCCCGCTGGGCTGAAGGAGATCGCAAGCGAGGCGGGGATTCCCCTCATCCGTACCAAGCTCAAGACCGCCGAATTCTACCGCCGCATCAAGCCCGTCCTCGAGATGGAGTTCGCGCCGACTGCGACTCTGCATGGCTCGCTCGCCGACGTGTTCGGGGTTGGACTCTTCTTCACCGGAAAAAGCGGGATCGGGAAGTCCGAATGCGTACTGGATCTTGTGGAGCGCGGACACCGGCTCGTCGCGGACGATCTCGTCATCACCAGCAAACGGGGGAATGACGTGCTGATCGGGCGTGGACACGAGATGCAGCGCCACTATATGGAGATTCGCGGCGTCGGGCTGATCGACATTCCGGCCATATTCGGGATCAGAGCGGTGCGCCAGCAGAAGCGGATCGAGGTCGTCGTCCAGCTCGAGGAATGGGACCAGCACGCGGTCGTCGAACGAACGGGGCTCGACGTACAGACGACGGCGATACTCGAGGTCGAGCTGCCGAAGATCACCGTGTACCTCAATCCCGGGAAAAACATCACTGTGATCGCGGAAGTGATCGCGTTGAACCACTTGCTCCGCTACTCGGGCATCAACGCCGCTGAAGCCTTCAACGATCGACTCGTCCGTCGCATGAAGACCGCGGCGGCGAGCAACATCCGAGAGTATCTCCAGGAAGACAATGAGTGACATCCAAGACGCTGGAGCGGGAAAACCAAGAGCCATAGTTGTCGGCCACGGTGAGTTCTCCGCCGGACTGGTATCAGCCGTTGGGCAGATCTGCGGGCTGGCCGACAAGCTGGTCGTACTGTCCAACGTGGGGCAGAGTCCCCAGGACATCGAAGCCACGCTGCGCCACGAGCTGGCCCGCACTGGAGCACGGGTGATCTTTACTGATCTTCCGGGCGGGAGCGCAACCATCGCCGCGCGCAGAATCGCGAAAGACAATCCGGAACTCGTCCTTGTCAGCGGCGTCAACCTGGCGACGCTGCTGGATTTTGTTTTCAGCTCCGCTGACACGCCCGAGCAAGCCGCAAGAGCCGCGGCAGAGCGGGGCAAAGCATCGCTTGTCGTAATTGAGCGGGGCTGATGGGGATTCAACTCTACCGCATCGACGACCGACTCATTCACGGGCAGGTCGTCGTGGGCTGGGGCCAGCCACTCGACATCGGCTTCCTTGTACTCGTCGATGACCTCGTAGCTTCCAGCGATTGGGAAAAGGATTTGTATCGAATGGCGATTCCGCCCGAGATGGAGATCTACTTCGCCGATGTGGATACTGCGATACGCGAGCACGCGCGCTACGCGAGCGATCCACGTCCCGGGATACTCATCACCGGCGATATCACGAGCATGCTCAGGCTCGTCAGAGGCGTGAAGGCAATTGGCAGCGTCAACCTGGGCGGAATTCACCACCGGGCCGGGCGCGCCGAAAAGCTCCGCTACGTCTTTCTTACGCCTGAGGAAGAGGCACAGCTGCACTCGCTCGAGGCGTCGGGGGTAGAAGTCCTGGCCCAGGATGTCCCTTCCGCTCGCGCGCGTCCGCTTGCCGAAGTGCTTGAAGGAGATGGGAGGTGAGCTTGCTCGAAGCGCTTCCCATCGCGTTGCTCGGCGCGCTGCTCGGCCTGGACGTGGTGAGCTTCCCCCAGGCGATGGTCTCGCGCCCGATCGTCGCAGCGACGCTGGCCGGTGCGTTCATCGGTCATCCGGAGGCAGGACTCCTGATCGGGGTGGTGCTCGAGCTGATTGCGCTCGACACGCTCCCATTCGGCGCTTCCCGGTATCCGGAGTGGGGATCGGCGGGTGTCGTTGGCGGCGCACTGTTCGCCGCACAGCCAGCTGGAATGCCCGGCGCGCTTCCGGCGTCGCTTCTCGCCGCACTCCTCACCGCGAGCATCAGCGGTTGGAGCATGGTCGTGCTGCGGCGGATCATCGCTACGCGATTGGAGCGGACGCGCGATACGATCGAGGCGGGTTCCCGTGATGCACTCCTTTTCCTTCACCTGTCGGGAATGACGTTGGATCTGCTCCGGGCCGCGCTCGTTACGACGCTCGGCATGATCGTCTTCAGTCCGCTCGTACGTGCGATAGCGGTGATCTGGGGCAGCGATTCGGCGCCGTCGCGCGCAGTAGTCGTCGTTATCGCGGCGATCGTGGCGGGAGGAGCCCTGTGGAAAGTCTTTCACTCGGTTCGTCACGTGCTCTGGTTTTTTCTCGGCGGTTTGCTCGCGTTGACGGCCTTGCTGGTCGCCTTATGAGTGCGAACCAGTCGTCGAGATTCCTCATACCGCTCCGCGTGAAGCTGGCGATGTACTTACGCCTGCTGGCGGTTCAAGGCTCGTGGAACTACGAGACCCTCATGGGAACAGGCATCGGTTTCGTCATGGAGCCGGCGCTTCGGGGTTTGCCTGGGGGGTTGAATGGGCCGCAGTATCGCGCCGCGTTGGCGCGCGAATCGCGCTATTTCAACGCCCACCCGTATCTGGCCGGAGTTGCCGTTGGCGCGCTCACGCGCGCCGAGCTGGATGGCGTTGACCCGGTGAGAATCGAGCGCTTCCGGACTGCGCTTGCGGGCCCGCTCGGAAGCGTCGGCGACCGGCTCGTGTGGGCGAGCTGGCTTCCTTTCTGTTCTCTCGTCGCTCTCTCTATCTACGGGGCCGGCGGTTCACCGCTGGCCGTGGTCGGTACATTTCTCTTGCTGTACAACGTCGGACATTTTCTGCTCAGGGCATGGGGACTTCAGATTGGTCTGTCGCGCGGTCTCAACGTCGCCTCGGCGCTTGGCAATCCGGTATTGAGGCGGGGGCCCCAATACATCGGGAGCGCCGCTGCCGTCGTGGCCGGAGTGGCGCTACCCCTCGCGCTTCAGCGCGTCGTGGGGCCTGGCAGAGTATTGGCGGGGGGCATCATCGTCGCGGCGTTGATTGGAATTCTTCTCCTCGCGCGTCTGCACGAGCGCGCGGAGGGCTGGCGCATTGCTCTCGGGGTGCTCGCGATATTCGTTCTCTACTCGGTCCTGACCTGATGCCTGAGCGCGAAGTAAAGATCATCAACAAGCTGGGGATACATGCTCGCCCTGCCGCCGAGATCGTGAAGGCTGCGGGGAAATTCAAGAGCAGTATTACGATCGTGCGCGATGACCTCGAGGTCAACGCGAAGAGTATCATGGGAGTGATGATGCTCGCCGCCGAGTTCGGCTCGACGATAGTTCTCCGCGCGACTGGGGATGACGCAGATGGCGCTATCGATGCCCTGGCGACAGTGATAGCGAACAAGTTCGGAGAGAGCTGATGGGCAACGGGATAGCAGGCATGCCTGCCTCGCCGGGGATCGTGGACGGACCAGTCCACCTTCTCCGCTGGGAAGTCCCCGATGTCCGCCATCGCATCATTCCGGACGAAGCAATTCCTGGGGAGATCAAGCGCTTCCACGCGGCGATCAACAAAGCAAAAGAGCGGCTGCACCAGGTGCGCGCGCGGGCGGAGAAGCACGCTGGCCCTGAGGAGGCCGCGATCTTCGATGTCCAGTTGTCGATCCTCGAGGATGGGGAGCTCCTCCGCCAAGTCGAAGAGTTAATCCACCAGAATCTTGGCGCCGAGAAAGGGTTCGATCTGGTTCTGTTCGAATGGCGCCAGCAATTCGCCGGGCACGCGCGGGCGATGCTGCGCGAAAGAGTCGGCGATTTGATCGACATTCACATCAGAGTCCTGTCCATCCTGCTCGGGCTGCCCGATCACGATCCCGTCGACCTTCCAAAGGGATCGAACAAGATTCTGGTCACCCACGACCTCACGCCCAGTCTCACCGTGCAGCTCGATCGCGAGGCGATCGTCGGCATCGCGACTGACGCCGGTACGCGTACTTCACACGTTGCGATCCTTGCCCGCTCGCTCGGCTTGCCGGCTGTTGTCGGATTGCGAGATGCGACCGAACGCTTGAACGGCACCGAGCACGTGATTCTCGACGGCAGCACCGGCGTTCTCATCATAAACCCGACTCAGGCCCAGCTGGATAGCTACCGGGTGCAGCGTGCCCGCGAGGCGATGGAGGCGAAGGAGCTCGAGGCGCTCGCAGTGGCCGACTCCGTCACCCTCGACGGACACTGGGTCACGCTGCGAGCCAACGTCGATCTTCCCGAAGAGGCGGAAGCCGCCGCTCACAGCGGCGCGGAGGGCGTCGGGCTAATGCGCACGGAGTTTCTTGTCGTCGGTCGGGCGACCATGCCTGATGAGGAGGAGCAGTACCGGGCCTACCGGCACGTGGTTGAGGCCTTTGGGGGCAAGCCAGTCGTGATTCGAACTTTCGACGTTGGCGGCGACAAGCTGCCGGTCGGGGGTTATCCAACCGATCCAAATCCGTTCCTCGGGTGGCGCGCAATCAGGATGTGCCTCGACGAGCCGGAGCTGTTCAAGACGCAATTGCGGGCACTGCTGCGCGCCGCGATGCATGGTGATGTCCGGATCATGTTTCCCCTCATAATCACGCTCGACGAGGTAAAACAGGCGAAGCATCTCCTGCTCGAAGCCGCGGCGGAGCTCGACGCTAGAGGAGTGCAGTACAGGCACGACCTTCCGCTCGGCGTGATGGTGGAAACGCCTGCCGCCGCCCTGTCTGTTCACACGCTGGTCGATGACGTCTCGTTCTTCAGCATCGGCACGAACGATCTCGTGCAATACACGCTGGCGGTTGACCGCGGAAGTGCCAACCTCGCGGCGCGCTTTACGCCGCTGCACCCGGCGGTACTCACTCTCATAAAACGAATCGTCGATGTCGGCTGCGCTCACAAAATGGAGGTTGCGGTGTGCGGTGAGATGGCGTCGCAGCCGCTCATGGCATTCGCTCTGATCGGGCTCGGGGTGCGCTCGCTGAGCGTCGCCGGCCGCGCGGTACCCCTGGTGAAGCGCATCGTGCGGGGAGTGAGTGTCAGTGTCGCCGCCGAAGCGGCAAATGCCGCGCTCGAATCGAGGACTGCGCGCGAGGCGGAGGGTGAGCTGCGGCGACGCCTGCTGTCCGCGTTTGGTGACGCTGCGTTTTTACGCGATGGGTTGCCTGGCTTCGTCGATGGAAATATCTTCGAAGGCTCCGGTGGGCTGAAAGCTTCCTCGGCGCACGAATAGTACGGCGTGCGACCGTTGCCACCGACCATCCTCACATTCCCCAGAGGAATTTCGTGCTCGATCGACATCTGTTCACGTCCGAATCCGTAACCGAAGGTCATCCTGACAAGGTCGCGGACGCGATCTCGGACGCCATTCTCGACGCAATTATCAGTGATGATCCGCAGGCGCGAGTCGCCTGCGAAACCCTTGTCACTACCGGGCTGGCCTGCGTAGCCGGAGAGATCACCACCAAGACATACGTCAATGTCCCCGAGATCGTGCGCAGCACGATCGACCGGATCGGATACAACGACGCCGGTATGGGGTTCGACGCCAAGACCTGCGCCGTCATCAGCACGATCGACAAGCAGTCACCCGATATCGCCCAGGGCGTAGATCACGGCGGGGCAGGCGATCAGGGCATGATGTTCGGCTACGCGTCTGACGAAACGGAGGAGTTGATGCCGATGCCGATTCAGCTCGCGCACCGTCTCACCGAGCGGCTCGCCGCGTTCCGCCGCTCCAAGGATGGAAGCTGGGTCCGACCCGATGGCAAGGCACAAGTCACAGTCCTCTACGAGAACTCTATTCCTATCGGAGTCGAGACCGTCGTCGTCTCGACGCAGCACTCCGAAGACATCTCGACCAAGAAGTTGCGCGAGGCGATCATCGCGGAAGTCATTGAGCCGGTGATCCCGAAGGAGCTGCGCGATAAGAGCATCAAGTTTCACATCAATCCTACCGGACGCTTCGTCATCGGAGGTCCCCAGGGTGATGCCGGACTCACGGGCCGGAAAATCATCGTGGATACCTACGGTGGAATGGGGCGCCACGGCGGGGGCGCGTTCAGCGGCAAGGATCCGTCGAAAGTGGATCGTTCCGCCTGCTACGCCGCCCGCTGGGTCGCGAAGAACATTGTCGGAGCCAAGCTGGCCCGGCGCTGTGAGGTTCAGGTTGCCTATGCGATTGGCGTTGCCGACCCAGTGTCGGTGAACGTGGATACTTTCGGCACCAACACGGTTCCCGAGACCGCAATCCTGAAGGCGGTCCGGAAGGTGTTCGATCTGACGCCAAAGGGGATCATCGAGGCGCTCGATCTGAGAAAGCCGATATACAGTCCGACCTCTTCGTACGGACATTTCGGCCGCGCCCCCAAGAAAAACGGGAAGGGCACACTCTTCACGTGGGAACGGCTGGACAGAGTGGCGGACCTGCGGAAAGCAATCGACGGACGGTAGCGTTCTGCTGCTTCGGGTGTATGAAAGCTGGCTGCTTCCTGTAGCCAGCTTTTCCTCTTTCCCATCAGAACGTTAAGTTGAATTCATGCAACTCGTCGAAGTAGAAGTGATGCGGCTCGGTCTCGACCGCTCGACCAACTCCTACGTGGTGATCCTGCAGGAGAAGGGAGGCGCGCGGCTCCTGCCCATTTGGATCGGCCAGCCCGAGGCGGAGTCGATCGTGATCGAGATGAACAAGCTCAAGCGGGAGCGTCCGCTCACCCACGACCTTTGCAAGAATCTCATCATCGGAATGGGCGGCACACTTCGCCGCGTCAATATCACCAAGGTTGAGAACCGCACCTTCTTCGCGGAGCTGCACATCGCGCGCAGCTCCGGAGCCGTTCACATCGACGCACGCCCGTCGGATAGCATCGCGATCGCGCTGAGGTTCGAGGCGCCTATCTTCGCCCAGGAGAGTCTCCTCACAGCGCTTCTTCTCGAGGAAGGCCAGACTCCTCCGGAAACGCTGGCGGAGCCGTCCGACGAGATGTCGGCCGAGCAGCTGAAGGAGTATCTGGAGAACATGCGGCCCGAAGATTTTGGGAAGTTCAATATGTAAGCTGGCGGTCCTGCTCCTGGTGCAGGCCGCTCTTCCCACGAGTCCACAACAAGTATCTGGACGCATCGTACGCCCGGGCTTGCACAGAATGGATCCGGTGAGTCGTACCTGGGTCGTTCTGCATCGCGTGGGCCCCGATCGGGCCGGACCGCTCGACTCGATCCGATCTGATTCTCGCGGGCGGTATTCGTTCAACTACGTGCGCACCGGCAGCGCGGAGGCGATTTACTTCATCTCAGCGTCGTACGCCGGAATCGCCTACTTCACGCCACCTCTGCCTGAGGGAAGAGTAAGCGGCGACGACGGCGAGGTCACCGTCTTCGACACGACGTCAGGTCCGGTTCCCTTGAGCCTGCGTGGCCATCACGTCGTCGTCTCGGCCGTCGACGCCAACGCGCGACGGACGGTGATGGAGGTGTACGATCTTTCCAACGACAGCTCGGTCACTCGCATAGCGACGAGTGACCGGGCGGAGAATGCGACCTGGCAGGTGCATCTCACCCCGGGCGCGACCGACTTTCAGGTGAGTCAGGGCGACATTGCAGCGGCAGCGGTCTCTTTCAGCAACGGAGTGCTGAACGTGTTCGCTCCGATCGCTCCCGGAATCAAGCAGCTGTCTTTCTCGTACTCGCTTCCCGCAAAAGCATTTCCTCTGAAGCTTCCACTTGAAAAGGCCACCGGTATCTACGAGATCATGATCGAGGAGAAAGCTGGGAGCGTGACGGGGCCGCATCTCAGAGAGGTCGATCCAGTGACGGTGGATGAGCACGATTTCCGGCGATTTCTCGCGTCGGACATGCCGGAAAACTCGGTCGCCGTGATAGATCTGCCCGCGCCCCCACCAAGCCGGGCGATCGATCCGCGGTATCTCGTGGCGATTACGCTCGTGCTTGGCGGATCGATGGTCGTGGCGCTTGCGCAGGCGCTTCGGCGTAGATAGTTTCGCCAGACAATTGATCGCGGACGGGAGCCACGGAAACCGGTGTGATGCCGGTGCGGCCCCGCCACTGTAACGGGCACTAACGCCGACTCGTAACGCCACTGACCTCGAGGAGCAGGTCGGGAAGGTGAGTCAACGCGGCCCGGAGCCAGGAGACGACTTTCGTCCGCGCCACTTTCGCAGAACCTCGGGGGAGGTGCTGGTGGCGGTCAGGCGTCGTCGACGCGTGCTCGTTGCGGGCATTCCTCTGGGAGGAGTGTCCGTTTTTGATTTTCATCCGCCGATCATTCCCGTTCCTAGCCGCGTGCTCGCTCGCGCTCGCCGCCTGCGAGACGCCCCGACCCGAAGCGGGGACGGCGCGCGACGACTTCGGCGATCCCGTGCAAATCGGCCAGGTCCCGAAGCGCATCGTGTCGCTGAGTCCCGCCACGACCGAGATTCTCTTCGCGCTCGGTGCAGGCCCTCGCCTTGTTGGCCGGTCGGATTTTGATCTTTGGCCAGCTCCTGCCAGGGCCATTCTCGCTCTTGGCAACGGAATTCAGCCGAACGTCGAGGCGGTGCTCGGAACGCACCCGGATCTCGTGATCCTCTACGCGAGTCAGGACAATCGTCCAGCCGCTAGCCGCCTGCAAGCTGCCGGTGTGAACACGCTCGCCCTCAAGCTCGATCACATCTCGGATTTCCGACGTACCGCTCAATTGCTCGGCGCGATTCTGCGCGATTCGGCCCGAGCAAAATCGGTTACAGACTCCGTCTACCGCACGCTGGATCGCGTGCGCTCATCCACGGCGCATCTCCCTCGCCCGAGAGTGTTCTGGCACATCTGGGATGCGCCGCTGATCACCATAGGCGCGGGTAGCTTCATGAACGAGCTCGTGGACATCGCGGGCGCAAGCAACGTGTACGCCGCAGACATCACCGGCCCCTCCAAGCCAATTTCCCTCGAAGATGTCGCGCGCAGGAACCCCGATTTCATTCTCGCCGGTCCCATCGGAGCGGAAAAGATCAAAGCCGATCCTCGCTGGAGGATCGTCCGGGCGGCGCGCCAGAACAGAGTCCTGATTGTGGATACTCTGCTCGTCGCCCGGCCCTCGGTGAAGCTGGGAGAGGCCGCGGTATCGCTCGCAAATCTCCTTCATCCAGGGACGCTCCGCTGACTCGTTTTCGCGAGTGGTACTGGCTTGCTCTAATCGCGGCGTTGCTCGGAATCGCCATGGCCGCGGTTGCCTACGGCGCTGTGTCAGTATCGCTCGCGGCGGTGTTCGAAGCGTTGCGCGGCCACGGCGATCCGACAGCGATCGCGATCGTGCGCGATCTCAGACTCCCGCGCGTGGTGCTTGGGGCGCTGGTCGGAGCGGGGCTCGGCGCCAGTGGAGCGGCTCTGCAGGGATCTCTTCGCAATCCGCTCGCGGAGCCATATCTACTGGGCGTGTCAGGCGGTGCGGCGGTGGGCGCGGTCGTTGCCTTCGCGTTCGGCGTGAGCAGTAATGCGTTGATCACGCTCGCCGCATTCGTGGGCGGGATCGCCGCTGTCTTCGTCGCGCTCGCAGTGAGCCGAGTAGGTGGTCGTTCCACTCGCGGTGACATGCGCACACTGCTCATCGCCGGCGTAATCGTCGGTGCCTTCGCCAACGCGGCAATCATGGTCGCTCTCGCAAGGGCGGAGCCGAACACGGTACGTGGAGCGCTGTGGTGGATGATGGGATCGGCTGCTGACGCTACCTGGGAGCGCGTCACCTGGTTGGCGGCGAGCATTCTTTTGGCCGGAGGCGCGCTCGTCTACTGGGCGCGCGAGATCGACGTCCTCTCACTGGGTGAGGACACGGCGGCATCGCTCGGCGTTGATTCCGAGCGCTCTGGCAGGCGAGTGTTTCTCCTTGCCGCCCTGCTCGCGGCGGCAACTGTGTCGGCCGCCGGCCTGATTGGCTTTATCGGACTCGTGGTGCCGCACATCGCGCGGCGGCTCGGCCTGAGAGCACACCGCCCCCTCATCGTCGCCGCCGCGCTAGTTGGCGCCACGCTCGTCGTCGCCGCGGACCTGGCCGCGCGAACTGTCGCTCCGCCCACGGAGCTTCCGCTCGGTGCGATCACGGCCCTTCTGGGGGTTCCGTTTTTCCTCGTGCAGCTCAGGAGGACGGCGTGATTGGAGTGGTCGATCTCGTCGTCTCGTATGACCGGGCGCGCAGCAACGCGGTCGATGGTGTGAGCTTCGCTGTTCCGCGTGGGCAGCTCACCGCGTTAGCCGGCCCCAATGGCTCTGGCAAGAGCTCGATAGTGAGAGCGCTGTTGCGCCGGGCAGACATCATCGGCGGCACGGTCACGATCGACAACCGCGATGTCAGCACGTTGTCGTACTCCGAGCTGGCAAGAATGGTCGCGGTGGTGCCGCAGCGCGAAGAGGCCGCATTTCCCAGTCGTGTACGAGAATACGTAGCTCTCGGTCGGTACCCACATCTCGGGCTGTGGCGAGCGCCCGCGAAAGACGATGATCGCGCGGTTGACGAGGCGCTTGTGCAGGCGGGGGTCGAAGATCTGGCGGGGCGGAATACCGACGAGCTGTCGGGCGGAGAATGGCAACGCGTTCGCATTGCCCGCGCGCTCGCGCAGAAGACCCCTGCACTGGTGCTCGATGAGCCAACGACGTTTCTCGATGTAGCGCACGAAATGGCGATCTTCGAGCTGCTCTCGTCTCTCGCCCGGTCCGGCCTCGCGGTCCTCCTCGTGAGCCACCAGCTCAATCTCGTTGCCCGCTTCGCGCATACGATCGTGCTACTCGATGCTGGCAAGGTGGCAACGAGCGGCACGGCGGCCGAAGTCATGAACGCCGAAAGGCTCGAGTCGATCTACCGCTGGCCCGTTGTGATCACCCGTGACCCGGCGATTGGCGCCCCTGCGCTCGTGCCGCTGAGACGTCCGCTCAATCTCTGACGACCAATTCGACCCTAACGCCCCAGCCAACCATGACAACCAAACTCTCGCTCGCCGCTCTCGCATTCTCTGTCGCGCTCGTTCCTCTTGGCGCAGCGCACAGTCAGGCGAACGACACCGCGCAACTCGGAACTGTGGTGGTCTCGGCATCCAAAGTTCCGAAACCGGCGACCAGCTTGAGCCAGCCGGTGACGGTCCTGTCAGGCGAGGATCTTCGGGCGCGAGGCGTGACGAGAGTGTCGGACGCTCTGCGCGAGGTTCCCGGTGCTTCGCTCGTCCAGAATGGATCGTACGGCGCTGTGACGTCGCTCTTCCTGCGCGGCGGGGAGAGCCGCTACACCAAGGTGCTCATCGACGGAGTACCGGTCAACGCGCCTGGAGGCTTCTTCGACTTCAGCCACCTTACTACCGACAACATCGAGCGCATCGAAATTGTCAGAGGACCTGCAAGCGTGCTCTACGGTGCCGACGCGGTATCGGGAATCGTGCAGATTTTTACTCGGCAAGGCTCAGGCGATCCGCGCGCGTCGTTCGGAGTTCGCGCCGGGACCTATCGCTCCCTCGATATCGATGCCAATGCGGCCGGATCCACTTCCCTGAGACCATTCTCAGCCGGCGCGGCGCAACACTCAACGGATGGAATCCTCCCGTTCAACAACGAATACCGAAACGGCACTCTGAGCAGCTCCCTCACGTTGGCGGACGGTGCAAGGGGTGACGCGCGGATTTCGGCCCGATACACTGCCGCGGAATTCCACTATCCGACCGACTTTGCCGGACAGCCAGTCGACAGCAACTCATACCGGACTCAGCACCGGCTTACCGTTGGTTTCAATGCCGGACGGAACCTGAATTCGAATATCCAGGCGCGTTTTCTCGCCGGGAGCAATGACGTTTACGACCTGACGGAAGACATCGCAATCCCGTTCGGTGCGACAGTGCCCGAGCACTCGGCGTTCAGATCTCGTGGATATCGCCGCAGCGCGGAGGGCAGGCTCGCATTCTTTCTTCCCGTCAATGCCACAGTCACGATCGGGGCAGCCTACGAACGCGAGCACGAGAACAGCTCCAACGGCTCCGGTGCGGTCGGGGCGCCCACTGTTCAGACGGATTCTTTTGACGCCTCGCGCCACAACACAGCGTACTACTCCGAGTTGCTTGGCAATCTTACCGAGCAGTTCTCCTACACCGTGAGTGCCCGTATTGACGACAACTCCGACTACGATCGATTCGGGACCTATCGCCTCGGCGTCAACGCTGGTCTTCTCCCCGCGATACGACTTCGCGCGTCGCTCAGTACCGCCTTCAATGCTCCTGCTTTCAACCAGCTGCGCCCCACTCTCTATACGGTGGGAAGCCCGAACCTGCGGCCCGAGAGGAGTCGCTCCGCCGAGATCGGTTTAGTGACGACGGTTCTTCCCGAGCGGTTCCAGGTGAGCGCCGGCTACTTCACTCAACGCTTCTCCGACCTGATTCAGTACGTGAACGGTGGACCCCCGACCTTCAAGGGAAGCTACGCCAATCTTACCGGTGCAAGCTCCAACGGCTATGAATCAGAGTTGCGCGTCTCGCCCGTGCGCAACTGGCGCGGAAGCGCGAGCTACACGATCGTCACCCCGCGCGTGACCAAGATCGATCCCTCTTACCAAGGGGACGCCAAAGTCGGTGACGAGCTGATTCGACGGCCCACCCATTCTGGCAACGTCCTCGTAGCTTATGGTCGTCCGGCGAGCGCAAGCTTTGGCGCCTCGGTGAGCTTCGTTGGGAAACGAGCTGACATCGATTTCGCTCAGTTTCCGTCTCCGCGCGTAATCCTCCCGGCGTACATGAAGCTGGACCTTTCTACTGAATTGCCGCTGACCGGTCTACGCCGTGCCGGCGTCGGACTCAGCCTGCGAGTCGAGAACGCACTCGACAAGCGCTACGAAGATGTTCTACACTATGCCGCGCCGGGACGCACGATTCTCGTGGGAGCGCGGGCGACGACCCTCTTTTAGATGGGATGGGTACCCTGACGGAGTATTAAATTCTCGAGATGCCGCTGCTCGTCACGGAAGCGATTGTGCTTCATGCCTTCGACTACCTCGAGAGCTCGCGCATCATTCGCCTGATGACCAGGGAAGCCGGCGTACAGTCAGTATTGGCGAGAGGGGCGAGGAAGTCGCGCGGGCGTTATGGGTCAGCGCTCGATCTGTTCGCAGAGGGTTCTGCCCAAGTTTACGTGAAACCCAACCGTGACCTGCACAATCTCGCGGGGTTCGAAATCTCGCGAACCCGCAGCGAGCTCGCAGAAGACATCGGTCGGTTCACTGCCGCGTCCACCGTCGCCGAGCTCGCACTTCGCTTCGGCGGAGAGGAAGCGAGTCCACAGCTCTATGATACGATTGCGGACGTCCTCGATCGCATTGCCCGTTCCGCGCCGGAGCACACAATCGAGGATGGTTTGGCCGGCTGTTGGCGCATCGTCTCGGTGCTCGGCTTTACGCCGGAGCTTGCGAGCTGTGCGTTGTGCCACACTCCGCTCCGGGATGCGGACGACGTTACTTTCTCGCATTCATCGGGCGGCATCGTCTGTCCCTCGTGCAGCACGCTCGCTCCGGGTGGGCGCAGAATTCCCGCAGACGCGCGGATGGCGATCCGGACGTGGCTCGGCGGGGACGAATCGCTGCACCTCAGCGACGCCGAAGCCAGATCGCATCAACGACTGCTGCGCGAGTTTCTCGGCGCTCATCTGACCGACGACCGTCCGCTCCGCGCATTCGCGGTTTGGGAGCACGAACGATGGAGCGCAGCGTGATCATCGGCACCGCCGGCCACATTGATCACGGCAAGACTGCACTCGTAAAGGCGTTGACGGGGGTCGATGCAGATCGCCTTCCCGAAGAGAAACGGCGCGGCATCACCATTGACCTTGGTTTCGCGCCGTTGCAGCTGGAAGGAATCGGAACTGTCGGTGTGATCGACGTGCCGGGACACGAGGATTTTGTTCGCAGCATGCTGGTAGGGGCGAGCGGGATCGATCTGGGTCTGCTCGTGATCGCGGCGGACGAGGGTGTGATGCCTCAGACGCGAGAGCATCTGATGATCCTGCGACTCCTGGGAATACCGAAAGTCGCGGTCGCGCTCACCAAATCCGATCTCGCCAACGCCGAATGGATTGAGCTGGTGAGAGCCGACGTGCTGGCGCTATTCGAACAAGCCGGCCTCGAAACGCCAACAATTGTTGCCTGCTCCAGTCGCACCGGTGATGGCTTGCCGGAGCTGCGCACTGTCTTGAGTCAATTGCTCAGAATCGTGAAGCCCCGCGCCACTGACGATCTCTTTCGCCTACCGGTGGATCGCGCGTTCACGGTCAAAGGAACCGGAACCGTTGTAACCGGCACGGTATGGAGTGGAGAACTCGCCGTTGATCAGAGTGTGCGCGTTCTTCCAGCCGGTCAGCCGGCAAGGGCACGAAGAATCGAGCAACACGGCATGGCGTCGGACCGCGCGAGGGCGGGCGGGAGAGCAGCCATCGCGCTGGTGGGGATTGAAGTGGCCGAGGTCGGCCGTGGCTCGGTGCTCGTCACCGACGAGTCCTGGACCCCGACATCCCGGTTCGAGGCGGTGACTAGCCTCGATTCCGAGATTGCAGGGAGGATAAGTTCACGCACCCGGCTCCGGCTACACGCGGGCGCGTCGGAAGTAGGGGCCCGTCTCGCATCGGTGAGCGAGCGAGCCAATTCACGCGGCCTTGTGCTCGCGCGGGTCATTGCGGACTCACCGGTCACGCTTCGTGGTGGCGACCGATTTGTGCTCAGGCTGCCGGCGCCGTTACGCACGATTGGCGGGGGAATAGTCGTTGATCCTTACGCGCGCCGTCGCGCGCTGCCTGGCCTCGTAGCTGGACAACTCGAGGAGCTCGCCACCAGTAGTGTTTTGCGATTCTCGCGCATTCTCGATCGCGAAGGATTGCAAGGGGTCGCGAGGAAAGAGATTCCCGTGCGGATCGGCTGTACGCCAGCTGAGGCGCGCGACCTTATCGATCAGACTGGCGCCTATTCTGGTGCGCACAACCTTTTCGCCGTCGCGGCTGTCGAACAGGTAATGGCAAGCGTCCGGCGTATCATCGCGGAGTATGAGATCAGGGCTCCTCTCGCCCCAGGCATTCCCTCGCGTACGCTCAAGGAAGGGCTGCGTGCTCACGAGGAGCTGGTTGATATCAGCATTAGGGAAATGGAGCGCGGGAGCGAGATCGAAACTCAAGGACCACTCGTGCGTAGAAAGGGATGGGTCCCTTCGCCAACCAAAACCGACGTGGAATTAGGTGACCACCTGGCGCACGATATTTGCGCTGCCGATCGGGAGCCGCCCAGCGTGAGCGAGCTTATCTCACGTTACGGCAGCTCGGTCCCGGCTCTGCTTCGGCTTCTGGAGCGGGAGGGGCGAATCGTCCAGGTGGAGGCGGATCGCTATTATGACCGAAGTGTCTTAGAGGTGATGATCGCCCGACTCAAGGGGACGCTGGTTCCGGGGAACGCGTATGTGCCGGCCCAGCTTAGAGATGTCCTCGGATTCTCGAGGAAGTATCTCATCCCTTTTCTTGAGTTTTGCGATCGCAACGGGCTTACGGAAAGGCGGGGTGACGGCAGGGTTTTGCGGGAAGCACCTGGCGTTTTGCTTGACACTTCCCGCGTTCAATCCTAAGTTCGCGCCAAGAGAACACATGTCCACCCTTGTAGGAGCTAGAGTCTAGAGACCCTCTTTCGTCAGTATTTGGAGACAACATGAAGCACCTGTGGCGGGCGCTGTTTGTAGTGCTCGCGCTCAGCGCGTTCATGCCAAGTCGTTCGGCGGCCCAGGGGGGTTTGACCCAAACCGGCGGAGGACAAGGCGCCGGGTTACAGTTGGGGCAGAACTACCCCAACCCGGTCAATCAGGACACACGGATTCCGTTTGTAGTTGGTGATGCACAAGGATGTATGGACTCCGGGCGTCAACACCGCGTGAGCTTACGGATCTACAACCTGCTGGCCCAGTTGGTAGCTGTGCCGGTCCTGCAGGGCGGTGCTGGGAATGCTGCTGGTGGCGAGTTGCTGGAGAATATGTTGTTGACGTGCAGCCAGTACGTCGCTTACTGGGATGGCAAGTACTCGCAGACTGGAGAAGACGTGGCGTCCGGCATCTACCTCTTTCGACTAGAGGTTGATGGCAAAGTCCTCGTCAAGAAGATGATCGTCAGAAAGTAGACGTCTGACTTTTTGGAGACGCGTCCTGGCAGAGCCGGGACGCGTCTCTTTTCTTTTCGAGCCCGAATGTGCCAAGTTGGCGGGTTTTATGCGGCACCGCCGTTGCCCCCGATTAGTCGCTCACCGCGCTAGCCACCGTATCCCATGATAAATCCAGACCGCCTCACCGTTAAAGCGACTGAAGCGCTCAACGAAGCAGTGGATCTCGCGCGCACGGCGGGGAATCCGCTCGTCTACGACCTCCACCTTCTCCTTGCCCTCCTGACTCAGGACGAGGGCATCGTCGTGCCAATTCTTCAGAAGCTCGGCGTAAGCGTGGCCCAGCTTCGAGAATCCGTCGGCCGCGAGACGGCGAGGTACCCGAAGCAATCGAACGCGCAGCCGACTTTGTCGAGAGAGCTCAACCAGGTATTCGACAAAGCTGAGGCTGACGCCAAGAAACTTGGCGACGAGTTCGTCTCGACCGAGCATTTCCTCCTCGCGCTGTCCGATGTGAAGGGCACAGAGAGCCGAAACCTGCTGATGGGCGTCGGCGCGACTCACGACGCGCTGATCGAGGCTCTTCAATCTGTGCGAGGATCCCACCGTGTTACTGATCAGAGCCCGGAGAACCAGTACCAGGCCCTTCAGCGCTATACCCGCGATCTCACCGAGGCCGCGCGCAAAGGCAAGCTGGACCCCGTGATCGGTCGCGACGAGGAAATTCGGCGCGTGATCCAGATTCTCTCGCGGCGCACGAAGAACAACCCGGTTCTAATCGGCGAGCCCGGCGTGGGAAAGACCGCGATCGCCGAAGGGTTGGCGCAGCGAGTCGCCAACGGCGACGTGCCGGAGGGACTCAAGAACAAGCGCCTCGTCGCGCTCGACCTTGGCGCGTTGATCGCGGGTACAAAGTTCCGCGGTGAATTCGAGGAGCGTCTCAAGGCAGTGCTCAAGGAAGTGACCGAAGGAGAAGGCCAGTTCATCATGTTCATCGACGAGATGCACACCCTCGTCGGTGCCGGCAAAGCGGAAGGCTCGATGGACGCCGGCAACATGCTCAAGCCGGCGCTCGCCCGCGGCGAGCTCCGCGTCGTGGGGGCCACCACGCTCGACGAGTACCGGAAGCACATCGAAAAGGACGCCGCTCTCGAGCGCCGCTTCCAGCCCGTGTACGTCGGGGAGCCGAGCGTCGAGAGTACGATTGCGATTCTACGCGGTCTCAAAGAGAGATACGAAACCCACCACGGTGTTCGCATCACCGACGGCGCAATCGTCGCCGCCGCCACACTCTCGAACCGGTACATCGGTGATCGGTTTCTGCCGGACAAGGCGATCGATCTCATCGACGAGGCGGCATCGCGACTCCGCATCGAGATCGACTCGGTGCCGCAGGAGATCGACGAGGTAGAGCGGCGCATCACCCAGCTCGAAATTGAGCGCCAGGCGCTCCAGAAGGAAAAAGACAAGGCATCGCGAGAGAGGCTGAAGAATCTCGAGCGCGAGTTGGCTGAGTTGAAAGAGAAAGCCAGCGCGATGAGAGCTCAGTGGCAGCAGGAGAAAGAAGTCCTCGGCAGCGTCGCCAAAATCAAGCAGCAGATCGAGCAGGCGCGCACCGAAGCCGAACTGGCGACACGGCGCGGCGACCTGCAAAAGGCGGCGGAGATATCCTACGGCCAGATACCCCAGCTCGAGAAACAGCTCCAGGAATCCGAGCGGAAGCTGGCGAGCAGGCAGGAGGGCGGGGCGCGATTCCTCAAAGAGGAGGTGACCGCTGAAGATGTCGCCGAGATAGTCTCGCGCTGGACCGGGATT